>CEQC01018485.1_pt1 | contig 43936 bp, 51 predicted proteins | sample 531021 | NCBI WGS metagenome assembly CEQC01 (sample SAMEA2621213, study PRJEB7988) | marine metagenome | biome: marine biome (ENVO:00000447); feature: surface water layer (ENVO:00002042); material: "saline water (ENVO:00002010), including plankton (ENVO:xxxxxxxx)" | depth 5 m
CCAGAACTCAGGCCAAAGCGGATTACCAGAAGGAAGGATCGCCGGGAACTCAATGACCTTCCATTGATCCGTCCCTTCTCTTTCTGCCGAGTTCTTGAGTAGCTGCCCCGTCAAGTCCCGTTGAGACCACCGAGTTGCTACCTGAATGATCCGTCCTCCCGGCTGCAACCGCTGGCGGGGGCCTGACGTGTACCACTCGTAAACTTTGTCGAAGACAGTGGCGTCCCCTAATTGCGCTTCCTGCTCTGAGTGGGGATCGTCGATAATAAGAAGATCCGCACCCTTACCTGTTACCGCGCCACCCACGCCGATTGCGAAGTATTCACCCCCGTGATTTGTTGCCCAGCGGCCTGCCGCCTTAGAGTCTGATCTGAGTGCTACTCCAGGGAAAACCTTCTTGAACTCGTCTGTTTCGAAAAGGTTTCTTACCTTTCGCCCGAACCCCACCGCCAGTTCTGCGGTATGTGCTGTCTGAATTACTTTCTTTTCCGGAAAGTTTCCGAGGAACCAAGCAGGGAGTAGAAAAGAAGCGAACTCCGACTTTGTATGGCGAGGAGCCATGTTAATGATAAGACGTTTGTCATCTTTGAGAACCACATCCTCAAAGGCTTCCCCCATGATCTTGTGGTGCGACCCCTCAATGAAAGAAGGCCAAACCATATGAACGAAGTCCATAAAGCTTAGCCTTGCATTCTTATACGACTGAAGTTCTTGCAGTCGATCAATTATGTCCAGCACTTCCCTCTTGTCCTCGTCGCCGAGGTGCCCAAGATTAGGTAGAGCTGATATGAGGTCCGGACTTAATCCTTCGATAGCCACTTTGTTTCTCTACGGGTTATTACCCACCCGCTCAAAAAAAGGCGCTCAACCCCCGGAAAGGGAACGGGAGGAGCGCCAATAGGATTTGTATAAGGCAGGCCCCTTCCCTACACTTATCCCAATTCTATTATACGGAGGGGTTGACAAACCGTCAACACCCCTACTGAAAAAAAGGAAAGAAATGCCCATTCAAGCTGTCCGCGTTCAAGATTCTTGGGATGCCATCTCGCCCCAGATCGACTCGATTATGGAGGATCTTCCCTGGAGGGACTTCAGGAAGGAAGATCTCTACGCTTCCTGTGCGGGCGGCCAAGCCGCGATTTTTGTAGATACAGACTTTCCCTTGGGGGAAAGTTTCTTCATCGCTCGAATCGACGAGAACAACTCGACTGGCGAAAAGATTTTGTTTCTGTGGTGCGCCTACTCCACCGCTCCCGAGACGGCTGGCCGTGTCCATGAGGTAGTTGCGAACATGGCTGCTAACTCCGGCTGTAACGCCGTGGAGTTCATTACTGGCAGTAAAGAGGTGATGGAGCACGGGGCGGGGCACGGATTCGACAAGGTGCTCTACCGCTGTCGCCGCGAAGTGAAACCCCTAGCGCCGCAAGTCGAAGGATAATCTGCCCACTGGAGCGGACTATGCCGCTAAAGACCCTTTACTGGAATCAGCCCCAGTCTCATCTGGTGGACTCCTGGGAGTTCCAATTCCAAAGAGTTGGATCTGATGAGTGGGAGTGGGTCATCCGGGTAGAACCCGTGGACGATTGCTTGGAATGCTTCCAGGCGGTCGTGGAGCTGCCTGCAACGGCGCTCCTAGTGCGGTCCAGAGCGATCGGATCGGAGGGGCCGACTGGCTGGTCCCAACATCTGCCAGTCTATCTACCCGAAATAGACTTCCTTGCGGGCCTAGGAGCCTGCATACTCCTCCTGTTCTGCTTAATCAGAGCCAGAATAGGTGGGGGATACTACCGATAACGGGATCGCCCCTATAGGATTCTATGGCCTTAGGATCCTAGTCTGCCAGAGCCCACATCAAGTGGGCTCGAAACTCTTACCAAGTCCTATATGTATCGAATTCTAACGCCTATAGAATTCTATAGGGGTAGGATTCCTCTGTCAATAGTAATATTTGAAGTCTTGTGTAAATTTTTTGTGAAAAATTTTTGCACATGGGACTCCTATAGGTGTTTCCTGAGAATTCCTAGGCGGCGATTCCTAAAACACTAGGAGGAATATTGGGGATTGGTGGTGTAATGAGCAAAACACAGTGTATACGACAGACGGACGCACGCCTGCGCTCACACGGGGGTGGGGTCTACCTCATTCTCATCTGACGGTTCGTCAGGAGTCCCACCACTTACGGCTGAAACTTCAAGCGGTTCCTCGATAATCTGCGTAAGTCGTTGATTTAGCTCAGCAATTAGCTCCGATTCGGTCGCGTGCTCCCTCTTCTCTGCACGCTCTTTCTCAGAATCGAACATGCCAGCCATTTTCGCTAGCAATTCCAAGGACTTAACGCGAGAAGCTGGAGTAGATTCTAGGCTCTCGGCCTCCTCTAGTAGCCTTTCAAGTATCCAGCGGCGTCTAGAGCCTAGGTTGCGCTGTAATCCCCTTTCATTCCGAGCCTTTAGCTCGTCTATCATAGGTGACACGTTAGCGTTATGGGCGACTCTGTGGGCGTTAACACGCACCGTCTGTGGGGAACTCCCCTCGGCATCGTAGGCTTTTCGATACGCTTCCGAGTAGCTGTCACCTTCCGCTACCGATTGAGCGAATTTCCTTTGCTTTTCCGTGGGGTTACGAGGCATAGTTGCGAGTTCCTTCCTGACGTATAATGAAACAATAACTTGGGGGGTTTCCACCCCCTTGACAAGTGGCAACTGTGTGCTATCATTCCCCCCATCGAGCGACACACACCACGCGAGACGTGACGAAGCGACGTTCGTAGGGGAGCCACCGGCACCCCGCTGGATCAGGGGTTGACAAGGGGCGACCGATAGGCTACAATGCCCCCATCGAACGAAGCGCACCACGCGAGACGTGACGGGGCTACGGGCGAAGGGGCAGCCAAAGGCTCCCCGAACGAGGGCGAAAGCCCACGGGGTTGACAAAGGGGCGAGGATGTGCTATCTTCTCCCCATCAAACGAAAGGGATCTGTCTTGGAAACGATGACTTGCTCTTACGAAAACAATGACGAGCCGTCCTGCCCGAAGTGTGGGAATTACAACGCAATGCTCTGGTGCCGGGGTGGACTCCGGAACGAGCCCGAGGTGCGGAAGTGTCGGGACTGTGGGCAGGAAGCCACGCTCGTCAGGTAGGGGTTGACAAAGGGGCGACAGTGTGCTACTGTATCCCCATCGAACGAAAGGGATCTATCATGAGACTGCGAATCAAGGTTTGGGCTGAGGGCGTGGATTTCACTGAGGTGGGAGGCCACGAAGGTCAGGACACCCTTCGGGGAGGCTGGGCTGATCTTGGGGTGAACTACACCCACGAGCAGGCGGAGCAGATTGTTGATGCCTTCGCGAAGCTGGGGCGAAAGTGCTTCGTCCAGAAGTACGACGAACACGGGTGCCGAGTCCGACCGTAGACTAGGGGTTGACAAGGGGGCTTCGATGTGCTAAGCTCCCCACCATCGACGAACGAAAGGGGTTCATGATGACAGTTCAGGAAATGATCGACGCGGGAATGGTAGAGGTAGAGGTGTGCCCGCCGGGACGAGCCTACGGGATCCCGCGAGCAAGCATGAAGGTGAAGCCCGAAGGGGGAACCCTCGCGCGACGAGCGGCGAAGTACGCGCTGAGCAAGCGACGGCACGCCCGGAAGAATCGGAACCGATAAGGCGAAATCCCCTCACGGGGATCGGTGTGGGGTGGTACCCACATCCTGACGATGCCAGCCCATCGTGGTGGAAAGCACGCATGACGTGTACCCACCGTGGTGAAAAGCACGCAGACCCTCCTCTGGGGGACTCGTTAGTAACGTGGTGAAATACCCACGCGAATGGGACGAGTCCACCGCCGGGGAGACTACCGAGGGGGTTCGCCCCCAGTTGACAAGGGGGTGAGGATGTGCTAACGTATCCTCATCAAACGAAAGGGGTTCACGATGAATAACAGCATCGAGAGCAATCGAGCCACGTCTCTTCCCTACGGGGAAGCCTGCGAAATCGCACGCCAGTGTAACTGGGACGATCCCGACTGGACTTACCGTGTGGTGAAAACCACGGAACTCCCCGAAGGATATGAGATTTCCATCCTGCGGGATGAAAACGGGAAGACGGGTTACAGCGTAGAGGTGCGCGATCAGGGTGATTTCACCGCGTATCTCTAAGGGGTTGACAAGGGGCACACAATGTGCTAAGCTTGTCTCATCGAACGAAAGGGGTTCATATGATGGAATCGCGAGCGGGTATCAAGGTCAAGTTCTACGGACCTACGAACTACCGGGGGCAGCATCTCGTAGCGAGTCGCGAGAAGTGGGGGGAGGACATCCCCGCACAGAGTATCAAGGTATCTTGGGAGTATGGGCTGGACCCTGCGGCCAACGTGGAGGCTGCCGCCAACGCTTTCCTCGATAGATTCGTGAACGTAGATGGAAGCAGAGGGGCACGCGCGAAGATCGCCGTGGCTTTCGACGGGGACTACTACGTCTCTTGGGGATGGGTTGACGACGCGGGTAAGTGGCTTTAGCCACAGGGTTGACAAGGTGGCAAGCTTGTGCTAAGCTTGTCTCATCGAACAAACGAAAGGGGTTTACGATGAACGCATATTTTCTGGCAACGGATCTCCCGGTATGGGAGTCGGCCAAAGCAATCGCATTCGATGTGCAGGATGGTGGACGACGGGAACGAGTCTTCATCCCTAAGAAGATGATCCGAGAGGAGGGAGGTAAAACCTACGTCTCGGAGTGGATCATCCGAAAGAAGATGGAGCAACTGAATCGGGAGACTGCGGACGCATTCCTGCGGGACTTCTTCGACACGAACGAGGCCATCATGGAAGGGCCGAAGGTGAGTGGCGAAAGCGTGCCGGGAGTCATCGCACTCTTCGATAAGGCTGCGGAGTCTATCAAGTACCCGAAGCTTCGCTTCATGGTGGACGGGATCGAAGTTAAAGCCCGGAGGGCTGGCGACCGATCCAAGAATCCGGGATGCGTCTTCCTCGATAACGGCGTGAAGGATTTCTACTCGCCGGATCGGAAGTATTTCGGGAAGATCGACCGGGATGGGGAATTCACCCCGAGTAAGGACTGCCCGGAGGGTGTGGTGGAAATGCTACGCGCTCTGAACGCTGACCCCGATGGCACCCTGCGTGACCACGGAAAAGCTTCGGGAGCCTGCTCCGCCTGCGGTCGAGAGCTTACTGAAAAGAAGTCTGTCGAATTGGGTATCGGCCCCGTGTGCCGCCAGCGGTGGACGAATCGATAGGGGGTTGACAATGGGGGGAGCATGTGCTATGCTCTCCCCATACTGAACGAAAGGGGTTCAAGTGAGTAGCGTAAGAATTGAGCGCAGCGAGCTATGCGAGGGGCGTCAAGTTTTCACAAAGGTGTATGCCACGTTCGACAACGGCGTCACCATCACCATCGTCGATAGCAACGTCAATCCCGACAAAGTAGAGGTCGGTGTAGTTGACGAGCGCACGGGGCGATATGTGACTGACGACTTCTTTGTACAGTGTCGAGGAAAAAATCACGCGGACAATTTCATCGAGGTCGATGCGTCCGAGATTGTCTCCCTCATGGGGGAAGTCGAGGAGTGGGAACCGTACTCGCTGGAAGCATGGTTCAATGAGGGAAAGGGGAACTAAGTGCAGACTGATTGCGAGATCGTTTACTTCGAAAACGGGACGGACTTCAAGTCTCGTGATGAGAGTGGTGAAATCCGAGTCTTCAATGACGGAAGTGTCGAAAGGTTTGGAATCGAATTGATCGGGTCTGATGGCAACGTGTCTACCATTTACTTCGGTGAGGATATCGCCAAGCGGATTGTCGGAACGATTGAAGAGGGGTTGACAAAGGGGTAGCGGTATGCTACCATTGTCCTATCGAACGAAGGGGGTGAGAGGGATGATTGATTTTCTTATGTGTATGGGGTTTGCGTATATCACGCTGCTCTCGATTCACTTGATGCTGGGGAGGTTCATGTAATGAACCCCCTAATGAGTGAAGCAATAATGGTGGTGGGAGCCATCGCAATCTTTATCGAAACGATTGTTCTCTGGTACTTCAATGCGTAAGTGGATAGCTGACGCACTCATGGTATGGGGAATCATCACGATCGTGATTCAGGCAGGGATGCTCTGGTACTTGATTGAATCCATCATCCAGAATTAGATCGTGAGGTGCGAGGAACTACTTCAGAGAAGGACTTGCTCGCATCGGGCGAAGTCGAAAGGAATGCAATATGGCGAAGATGGATAACGAAGAAATCGCCAAGGCTATGCGGAGAGCGAGTCGCAAAATGCAACTCCCTCAGGGTGGCCGACATGGAACGAAGAAGGGTGGCAAGGGGTACACCAGAAAGATTAAACACAAGGGGTTGACAAGGGGTTAACCTTGTGCTAGGATTGTGACTCATCAAACGAAAGGGGTTTGTGATGGGATTGACTGAAGAGGCTACGCAACAGGTACTTGATGTCCTCCGGGCGGGACGGGCCGCAAAGGTCGAGGGGCCGCCGGGGTGTAACAAGTCCATGTCTCTCGCTCCGGGTGGCGAGATTTTCGAGGCCCGCCGGAAGGATCATGGGATCTCTCCCGAGGAGATGGGATACCGAGACTTCCGTCTCTCGATGGAAGATCCTACCGAGATCAAGGGGATGCCCTATCTCGATATCGAAAACAAGGTGACGACGTGGCTCCGACCGGATTGGTTTCCGGTGGACGAGCCTCATGGGATCCTTGTTATCGAGGAGTTGGGCAACGCCCAGCAGGTTCACTTCCCTGCGATCTATCAGTTGACTGCTGAACGTCGCATCCGGGATCAGGTGCTTCCCGATGGGTGGGATATCGTTGCCACGTCTAACCGTATCGAGGACGGGTGTGGTGTGAGGAAACTCCCTCGGGCTCTCGATGATCGGTTCAATAGTGTCGAGTGGCTTCCTTCGGTCGAGGACTGGACGAAGTGGGCTCGACGCAACGGAGTCGATCGACGTGTCATCGCAGCCTGCAATTTCCATAAGGATCTTATCGAGAAGTTCGATGGTCGGATGAACGGGCAGCAGGCTACGGGGCGATCCATCACGGCGTTCGCTGACATCCTCAAGTCTTCGGGCTGCGAGGTAACGGGAACCCGGAAGGATGCTCGAAGCGCAGATGAGATTGGTCTGGTCGGTGATGACAAGCGAGTCTACCGATTCGCAAAGGGTGAGCTGGGCGAGGAGGATGCGGCCCGCATGGTCGCCTTCCTCGGGATCTTCGCTCGCCTTCCTGATATCGCTGGGATTCTGAACGGGATGAATGTTCCCGCTCCCGGTGAGTCTGATGCGGACGTGGCTCTCGCCACTATCACGAAGCTTGTCGAGAAGGGTGACTCTTCGAACGTGAAGAACATCCTCGGGTGGGTGGATAAACTCCCGACGGTTTGTCGGGCGGTTTTCGCTAACGATGCTGTCGAGTCTCGCATCGGTAAGACTGACAGTTTCCTCCAGTGGATGAGGACGAACACGCATCTTATCTACTAGGGGTTGACAAGGGGTCAAGGGTATGCTATCATACCCTCATTGAACGAAAGGGGTTCATGATGATTGACGAAAACAAGTCTCGCGGTTTGATGATCGCGGGTTATCGAACGAGTGCGCCTACGGGTGGCACAAAAGACGAACGAGGAGTCGATGCTGTTGCGAGTGCGTATAACGCAACGGCTGACGTGGGTACTTTCACCCGACGGATTGTTCCGGCGAAGTATCTCCGCCCCTTCACGCAGGAGCGAAACAAGTGGGCGAAGTACCACAGGCAGCGGCTTGTTCCTTTCGAGCGAGCTGCGAAGGGTGAGGGTATCGGCAAGGCTCCCGTCATTAAGGAATACTGCAACGACTTCCGAATGGCGGAGCGTTCGGTTGAGGCTGGGATCGATACCATTATGTTCGGTTTCGATTCGATGCTGGAGGAGGTGAAGGACTTCTCCGGGAATCTCTTCAAGGAAGGTGAGATTCCGAGTAAGGAAGAGTTCCGAGCATCTTTCAGCTTCGAACTCATCAAGCCTCGGGCAGTTGAGAATCCTGACGATCTACTCGATGTCTTCGACAACGAGTTTGTGGATGACGTTCGCGAGAGCCTTGAGAAGTCTCTGAAGAAGTCGGTGACAGATTCTCTGGTGCCTACTTACAAGTCTCTTCTGAAGATGAGCAAGTCCCTCCGGGACTACGATCCCGAAGCGGGACGCGACTCCGCATTCAGGAAGACCCTCGTCACGAACGTAAAGGAAAATGCTGAGCTTCTCTCGAAGGTCAACTTCACTGACGACGAGATGATTTCTCTCATCCAGAAAGAAATCCTCGACAATCTGGTGCAGTTCGACGAGCGGCAGTTGAAGGACTCCGAGCCGCTTCGCAATGTGATTGCCGATAAGGCTGACGAGATTGCCAATAACTTTGAGATGTTCGGATTGGAACAATAGAAAGGGGAACGAAATGGATTCGATCAAGGTCGATGACATTATGGATAAGGTGGATCGAGGGAAGATCCATGCAATGCTGGACTTCCCGATGATCGAAGGCGACGTGTCGAAGATGCGTGTCGTCGTGACTACCAACGTGAAGACTGCTGCTACTGATGGCAACACGATGTGGGTTAACCCCCACTTCATCAACGCTCTCGATGCTTTCCAAGTCGAGTTCGTTGTGCTTCACGAGTGGGCGCACGTCTTCCTGAAGCACTTCTCCCGATCCATCAAGCTTGAGGATAAGGAGTTGGTTCAGCAGGCTACCGATCAGGAGGCGAACAACCTTCTTAAGAAGGCGAACGTCCCGATCCTCGATAACGCACTCTGCGATCCGCAGTTTGCAGAGATGACGATGGAGCAGATCTATCGTTACCTGAAGGACATTCAGGTGGAGGAGCCCGAAGGGCCGGGGGGTAAGCCTTGCGAGGACGGCGAGCCCGAAGGACCGCCGGGAGGTGGGTCCATCGGTGTGGACAAGCCCGACCAGCCGAGCGAGCCCGAAGGAGAGAATGCTGAAGACGAGGAGGATTCTGACGAACAGCCTATCGGAAAGGACGAGGGGCTGAACCGAGGCGAACAGGTCTCTGGCATCGAGGACTACGAGGTGCCGGATATCAGCGAGTGGGGCGAGGTTGTCGATCCCGGCGAGTTGACTCCTGAGGAAATCAGCGATGCTGAATTCGAGGATACGATCCGTCAGGAAAACGCGCTGGCATCGGCTTCTCTCAGCGGGAAGCTTCCCGAATCTATCGAGAATCACGTCCGAGATATCGCTGCCAAGTCTCGCGTAGACTGGCGGGCTGAGCTTGCTGACTTTGTGGAGCAAGCGATGACCGGATTCGATGGGTACTTGAGTTGGACGAAGCCCAACAAGCGGTACGCATCGATGGGCATTCACATGCCTTCGGTTATCCCGGAGTCCGAGGAGATTGCGATCCTCGTGGACTCCTCCGGGTCGATGGACATGGCGATGTTCGATCTCGCACTTGAGGAAACCAAGTCAATCGTTGACGTGGCTCAGCCTTCGATGGCTCACGTCGTAGTCTTCGACCACCGGATCGTATCGTGCGATTCCTACGAGCAGGGGGTCGAGTTCCCTGCACAGGTGGGGCGGCGGGCTGCCGGTGGGACTGACATCGACATGGCTCTCCGGTACGTCGAAGAGAACCTTGAGGTCAACGGGATTATCGTTATCTCTGACATGGAGTTCTTCCGATGCCCGAATGATCCGGGTGTGCCGGTGCTTTGGGTCGAGGTTCCCCAGCGACGTGGTGGCTGGTGGGCTACGCCCCGTGACTTCGGTCGATCCATCCGGGTAGAGGCAAACTAAGGGCTTGCAATAGAAAGGAAAGGGTGTATCATGGGTGGCATTAAAAACAGGAAGGGAGCTTCGATCAATCGCGAGTGGTTGCTTCGGAGCGATCCCAACCAGAAGGCTGTCAGGCTTATGGTTGTGGACAAAGGGAAGAAGCGAATGGTCTGGGCGGTGAAGGATGGCGAGTCCTACCGACACGTCTCCCAGAGTGAGCTTACGAAGGGGTAACCATGAAGGTTAAAGATTTCGATACGAAAGAGTCTCGTATGAATCAGGCCACTCAGGATGTGTGGCTTGACGATGTGTGGCTTGACGAGAAGAGCTTGGGTGAGCTTGTTAAGAATGACAGACTCGCTCCCGTTATCGTCCGGTGCGGCGGCGGCAGGTTTACTTGCCCCGCTCAGGATGCGAAGCACTTCATCCAGATCATCACAGAACACGGCGAAGACTACGTTCGCGATGTCTCACGGTGGGACAAGCGAGTAGTCGTGCCTCAGTCTAGAAATTGCAAAGGGGAATAGACTATGTGGGTTTTTACTACTTACGGATTTTTCAGTGTGGTCAACAAGACCAGTTCTAATATCACCAACGGAGATATCGATCCGACCGACCAAGTTATCGAGGTTCGATCCAGATACAAGGAACACCTTGAGTCTTTGAAGGATCGATTCGGAGATCTTATCGGTGACGAGGAGATCTTGGGTTACGACGATCCGGGTAGTCGATACAAGAATCGTGACTACGAATACCGGATCATCATCAACGCAGAGACTTGGGTCCATCTCGGAGCCATGCTCAGCGCAGATATTACCTACCCCAACTTCAAGAACGAAGTCCATGCGGCGGTCAAGGAGGATCCTCGACTCGCAAACACTCCGTATATGGATCAACTGTATAGCGTTTACAACTCTGTTCAGAACGAAGACCGATGGGCCTTCGCTTCCGACATCGTTAACTAAGGAGACACAATGCCCGATAAGTTCAACTACCTAGGTACTGACAAGATCAGTGAAGTCAGGATGAAGCTACCTGCTGACGCATGGACTCGCATCAAAGAGATCGCAGTCAAGGAACACAGGCCCGCTGCTGCTCAGCTTCGGATCATCCTGAACGACTTCCTTACCAACTACGACGAGTCGGAGGGCGCATGAGCTGGACTATCTCTCACAATTTCAGAAAGAACGGAAGCAAGATCATCGGTACAAATCCAGGCCAGTATCTTAACGACATGCTGGATGAGGTAAAGAGAGTCGCAACGGATGGCGACTTCGGGAAAGACAGCGAAGATTGCATCATCATCAGGCGTGAAGATGAAACCAATCAAGAAACTAAAGGATGATCTAGATAAGAAGCATAGGGAGCTGACAAAAGAACAGAGAAAGAGGGATGAGATAATCGATAAGCTATCCAAGCAAGGCGTCACACACGCAGAAAAAACAAAGCTTGAGAATGACTTGGGGATAGCAAAGATCAACATCCGTTCTTTGTCAGTTGAAATGCATAACTTGTCTCAAGATATCTTTGGCGATTGGAAGCCAAAAGGGAAAGGTGAATCATGAAAATCGAAGCCCATTCGATCGCGACAGCAAGCGAAGTAGTGGCCGGAATAGAAAATATCTACATGGCCCAAGGGAATAGAGAGAAGCTTGCCTACCGAAAAGGATTCGAGGCTGGTGTCAACCTAGTCATTGAGTATTGGGCGAAGGACAAGAGCAGGCAGGCCACCCTCTCTGTTTCTGAAGACATCATCAAGATGCTTTTGGATAAGTAATGGAAAGCAACGAACGAGTCTGTCCCATATGTAACGGCTCAGGAAAGATGGTCGCCGGAGTTTCAGAGATCGCAGAACGAAGAATGAACCTGAAGCTCAGCCGGTATGGACTGGCTGCTGCTTCGGGTATCTCCAATGTGACTATCCGTAACATTGAAGTCGGGGCTACTAAGCCACGGATAACTACGATCCAAACGCTGAAGGAAACACTCGACCGATTGGAAAGGGGCGACGTTTCCTCTGTGGATAGGACGTGGATCCTGAGGCGAAGGGGAGAGGAGGAGGCCAGTGTCGATCAGAGTCACGAAGAGACAGCTATCGAGCAACGACCGGAGAGTCGAGAGGCGGTCGGTAAAAGCATACCAGAGCCCGCGCGACGGATCTTTTACGAAGCCGAAGACGAAGACGACTGGGCAGAAGAAGTCGAAGCGGAAGATGGTGAATAACTCTAGGAAAAAGAATAGATAGCTGCACACAGAAAGCAAGGCGGGGTGCTATCCGGGGGGATTTAACCAGTCTTGCTGTGCAGTTAGAGGGGGGCGGGATGTTCCCGTCCCCCTCATTAGTTTCAGGAGATAGCTTTGCCTAAGTACGACTACCAATGCACCAAGGGGCATGAGTTCTCAGTCTATCAGTCTATCAAGGATGAACCCTTGAAGACTTGTATCGAGAAGAAGTGCAGAGCTAAAGCCAAGAGACTAATCAGCAAAACTTCATTCACTCTAAAGGGGAGTGGATGGTTTAAGGATGGGTACTGATTTAAAAGATAGGATTTATATGGTATCGGAAAAAGAAACCAGCGTGAGCTGGGCGGCAAGTTGGTCAGCGGTGCGCGCAGACGGGAATGAGAAGGAGGGAAAGAAAGAAAGGATGGGTACTGAAATGAAGTGTTCGGTTTGTAGCAGCGAGATCGAAAGGAACCCGCTGACCGGCTGGGATCTGGGGCACAACGCTGAACCCGTAAACGAGGGGCGGTGCTGTGATGTATGCAATTCCTTTGTGGTTATTCCTGCGCGCTTGGGATTTATTGAAGGGGAGAAGAAGTAATGTCTACACACAATAAAGACGACGACTTTCAGTTGAGAGTCAGGAAGATTGCAAACGGTTTTCTTGTAGTAAGCGGAGATCAATTCTTCTGCAAAGACATCGAAGATGTTTTGGATCGAATTGATACGTTGCTGACTCTGCAATTAAAACCATTTGAAAGCACCCGTAGCTCAGTTGGATAGAGCGGCTGCCTTCTAAGCAGCGGGTCGCAGGTTCGAATCCTGCCGGGTGCGCCACTTACAAGAAAGGATGTGATGAAGAAGTCTGACGTAAAGAAATGGGTGAAAGCACTCCGCTCTGGTGACTATCAGCAGGGCAAATCAAATCTTTGCAAGGAAGATGAGATCAGCGGTGACTGCGACTACTGCTGCTTGGGAGTGGCTTGCGACATCATTGTTGAAGGTGATTGGATCCAGCATAAAAACTGGGTTGTGTGGAGCATTGATCCTCATGAAGAGTTCGCCATGCCTAGCTATGCCGATAAGAAAGGCTGGGGATGTTCGGATACAACATCCTTCCCAAGCCTAAAAATTCTCACTGAGATGGGTCTCGGTGTTGCTTACGCACAGGAGCTTGCTGAGTTGAACGACAAGGGATGGTCATTCAAGAGGATCGCGAACAAGATCGAGAAGGATTTGCTTTAGTCGGGTTGGTGGAATTGGTATACACAGGAGACTTAAAATCTCCCGACCGTTAGGTCATGCGGGTTCGACCCCCGCACCCGACACCGTCTAGTATATGTGCAACTACTGTCAACCACTGTGCAGGTAGTCATACCGGCTGCGCCAGTCCTGTGAGTCCGTCACGACAAGCAGTTAGGGCGATGTAGCGCAAGGCCCTGCCTTCAGGAGATGCCGCCCCCGTGACGGGGGGCGGGGACTCCAGAACTCAAGAAAGGAGAATGTAAAATGAGGATTGAAGAACGAATTGAGAGGGCAAAGGATTACATCAACATGGCGAAGAATGAGATCTTCCTCCTTCAGAAAAATGAGGAGATGACGCAGGATGTTTACTCGATAGTTAGAGAACATCTCGGCGATGCCTCCCGCCATGTTTATCAATCCACAGAGAGCGGACTTAGGACAGATAGAAAAAGATGGTGCAGGCAAAGCGCCGTTTTCAGTCTATCCGAAGCCTATTCGGTGATAAAAGAAACTAATCCTGACACTGATGCTCGACTGAGAATATTTTCAGCGATTGAAAGTTTTATCGTTTGAAATGAAATTCTTATTGTTTACGCTATGGTGTTTAGGATTGTTGTTTGCTTTAGCCCTGTGTAGGGCGGCTTCGATAGCCGACGAAAACTCAGAAAGGAACTTCCGAGATGTCTACAATTCAAATGAAGATAGACCTTGATGCGAGCGACAAGGAATGGCTTGAGTTCTTAGAAGAACTGAACGAGGTCATTGAGTTTATAAACGAAAAGGGCATAGCAAAAGCTCTCGACAAGTACGCCAAGACCAAGGATCAGAAAAGCCTCATCGATCTATTCGAAAGTGTCGAGCAAGAGCATCTAGACCAAGCTTCAGAAAGGCTAGGTCAACTTCTCGATCGTGCCCCAGGCATGACTCGACAGCAATAAGAGCCCCCTCCCCGGCTTCCCGGAGACTGTCTCTCGCTCTAGATATAACCATAATCTTTGCAGAGATATTCCCACCCACATCCCTGCCGGTGACTTTCTCCGACCCCTTCATCGAAGGGGATCGGAGGAAGCACCCAGCTATCCCCATCATTTCCAGATACATCTCGGCAGCAGAGAACTGCTGGCGGGTTATCTTTTCTTGTATGAACAGTCTGTCAAAAACAGTCTGGTCTACGACTCTTGCCCGTCGGAAGATCCCGCGAGAGTCAATCCTCTCAAGCTCAATTCTCTTCTTCTTTCTGTATTCCTCCGTGCCCGACTCAACGAGCAGAGGGTAATCAGATATCGAAGAGGTCTGACGAGTCTTCTTTTTCGCTGCCATCCTTGTCCTCCTCATCGACGAACGAACTCGACAGGTCTCCCAAGGTGTCAGCAATATCATCAATGCTGATACCCTCAGAGTATCTGCCGCAAGTCGGATCGTACTTGAGATGTGCAGATCCCGTCTCGCCGAGCCACTTGAACCGGACCTTCCATACAACGACGAAGGTATCCCCGTTCTCGTCTCTGGATACCGTGACTCCGAAGTCTGCCTTCGCGAACCACGCTGCTGAGCCAGAGATATCCATGCCTCCCGGCGTCGGGAGCTTACCGCCCTCTCCTCGGTACATCTTCTGAGGATGAGCCACGATCCAGATGTGAATGTGATACTGCTTCGCGAATGCATGGAGCCGCGTAAGCATCGTGTTGATCGCATCCGTTTCTAGAGCAACGTCGGTGTAGTTGAACGGGTCGATCACAAGCCCGTTGACACCCTCGTTCTCTACGAGGATCGCAGCCCGCTGGAGGATCGACTCAATCGTATGGGATGACGATGGGTCGAGGAAGAAGAAGTGCCGATCAAGCCATTCAGCACTCTCTTCAAGATCCTCCTCGCTCATCACGGCCCCTTCGAACAAGGGCTTCCCGGCGTACTTCTCGATCAGCTTGCCAGCGTGTATTTCGATAGGATTCTCTGCCGAAAATATTGCGAACTTCCAATCCTCTCTCATGGCGAGACTGACCATTGCAAAGTCTATGAACTCGGACTTACCGGAGCCGGGGACGCCAGTAACGACTGACACCTGATCCGAGCAGATCGTCATGAGCTTATCGACAGACGGGATACCAATCTTCGCTCCACCTTTGAAGCCGCCGATACGGATGTCGCTAATCGTCGTAGCAACAGAGCTTGCTCTCACGATCCCTTCGTAGAGAATGTTCTCTACTTCTTGGAAAGCGTTCTTGATGCCGACATCACCGTGCGTTTGCAGACATTCGTTTGCGTCTTTGACTCCGTACTTCGACCAGTCAATGACTCCGACTCGACGCCTTCCGAGGAACCCGAGAAGCTTTTCCTGAAAGTCCTTACCCTTCTCGTCGGCATCGACAGCAACGACAACATCGATTCTGTCTTCCTCAAGAGCCTCCAGCACAGGCTTCAGGAAAGGCGGGGCGTCACTCGACTTGCCGATGTTCGCGCCAGCAGGGACGGAGAAGGCGTCGTACCCGCAAGACCTAAGAGCGAGAGCATCGAACTCTCCCTCGACGAGTACCACCATGTCACCCAGCGGCATGTCAGGGAATAAGGATCGGCATACACCAGTCTGGGTGTACGCTTTGCTGTCAACTGCTCTCCACTTAATAGCCCCATCAGCATACGAAAAGCCGATCGACTTGTCCTTGCCGCCAATGGAAGTGAAGTAAACATCATCCGAAAACAAGATCGACTTCTTCGTCTGCTCAGAGATCTGATCCGAATTGATAGATCTAGCCGAGAAAACTTGTTGAATTAGATCCTCGCTGGCTGGTGTGAAGGTGGGTGCAGTTCTCATTACTCTCTCTCTAGGCTCTGTTCGCGCCATGTTTACTTGCCCTTTCTCTTCGCAGTTGTGACAGAACCAAACTGCGGCTTCCTCTTCGAACGTCACCCGGAGGCAACGACTGTTGCGATTCGACCCCTTTCTTTCCGAAGAACACTCCGGGCAGATAAAGCTTTTAGTTCCGGCTGGTTGCAGATCGAATTGCGACTCTACTAAATTTTTTATGGCAGACACAAAGAATTTCCCCCCTTGACAAGCTCGCTTCTCACAGGCTATAGAATCCTATAGCCGATATGATTCTCCTCTGAGAGAATCTAGTTCCTATAGGATCTAGAAGATCCTCGCAAGACATAGGAATAAAAAAGTGAGCCTGCCCCTTGGCTCCTCCGAGGGAGAGGAGAGTATCCCTTTCCTCTCCTCTCCCTCACCTAGTCTTCCCTTTCCTTTTCAGACGATTAAGCAAAAATTCCCTGCGGACTCTCGTCGGCAGGGAATGAAGTTCTTGGATTAGTTCATGGACTTCTTCGGGTTTCATGCCAGCCCGAAGGCATACTTCGCTGAAGGCATCGGTCGAAGACCAATCAAGGATATCAGATCCGAAGGTGTCAGAATCCTGACACATATCCTTGAGGGACTGTAGGATTATGGCCGCTGCTAGTCTGCGGTGAGCTTCGTTATCCTTATCGCCGCCCTCGGGTTCTCCTTGTCCAAGTCGTGAACGGCGTGTATCTCCTTGATCTGCCGATCGTTCTCGATCACCCCTACTTTCTGTAGGAGATCCATGATTAAGCTTGGATCCAGATCCGGTCTTCTCGTTGCGTACCATATCGTTACGGCCAGTTTCACATCTCCGGTTATGGGTTCAGCCGGAGGTCGGGCTTGCTGTTCAAAGTGCTTGGAATATTCTAGCGCCTTCTTCGACTTGATAACACGGGGCTTTCCGCCGATAGTTACCAGCCTCCTGCTATTCGCTTTACTGGCTGGCTCGCCGAGTATTACCTGATCCCATATTTCAATCGATTTATCTGTTGACATATCCAAGATCCGATTTATGATTGCGCCATTGGAAAGGGAACCAATGAAAATTGTGAATAACCACAACGCCCCGGCGTCGTTTATTGCTTTCTGTTCAAACGACGAATACTCCCGAGGCAAGGCAGATTACTCCGCCACTCAACTGATCGATGAGGTCCGAGTTGTTCATTTCAACGAAAGACATTCCGATCTGATAGTTGATGATCCGTATGAGAATCCGTGGAAGTTTGTCAGCACAATCTTCCATAGCCTCATGGAGAAGAACTCCCCTGAGGGAGAGATAGCAGAAGAGCGGCTGTTCGCCGAGGTCGATGGGGTAACAATCTCTGGGGCGATGGATGTTCAGGTTGTCTCTGGTAACAAGGTTACCATTGGTGACTATAAGATGACTACTGTATTTGCCATCAAGGACACCACTAAGTTTGAGCAGCAGCTAAACATCTACGCTTGGCTCATCGAGACTTGTACGGATAGGGAAGTCGAAGGGCTACAGATCTACGCATTCCTACGGGACTGGAAGATTTCTATGGCCGAGAAGATGACCAACTACCCGAAGACCCCAGGCGTAACGATCAAGATCCCTCTGTGGCCCTACGAGGAGAGGGAGCAGTTCATCCGTGACCGGATCAAAGCGTTGCAGGATGCTGCGAGCCTGCCGGATGATGACCTCCCTGCCTGCTCGCATGAGGGACGTTGGCCCGGAGGAACTGTCTACTCTGTCTACAACATGAACTCTGAAGAAAAGAAACTCTTCCAGACTAAGACTAAAGCTAACTCCTATTTCGATAAGTTGAGTGGCGAAGATCAGATCTGGTCAGTTATCGACAAAACATTTGATAGCTATCGCAGATGCAAAAGCTATTGCCCATTTAACGATATTTGTAACATTCATAAGGGGTTCCTGAATGACCGCGAAAACTGAAGAGTCTGACGACGCGACCTTTGAAATCTTAGAGAAGCAACTGAAGGCTCCGTTCTCTCCCAATCAAATTAAGTGGAGAGCCTCTAACTTTAACGGGAACAAGTCTTCCGCCCTTCTGTATCTAGATGCAAGGGACGTTATGGATAGACTCGATGAGGTCTTTGGTATCGGTAGGTGGACTACTGAATATATTGACCTTGAGACTCGATGCGTCTGCAAGCTAAGCGTTTCATTCAACGGATGGGGATGGGTACACAAGTCTGACGTGGGTACTCAGTCCACATTCGAAGGTGAGAAGGGGATGTACAGTGATGCGCTGAAGCGTGCTGCCGTGCAGTTCGGAGTCGGGAGATATCTCTACGACGATGGGATCCTTGAGAGCAAGTCTTTCGCAACGAGCAACAAGAGATTCACGAAAGAAGCAGACGAAGAGATCTACACCCTCGTTGAGCTTCACTACAGGACTTACGCAAATCCGAAAGCGAATCTCTTGCTGGCCCTCTTCACTTCCGCAACGACCTTCAAGGAACTCAAGACATACTACTCCGACAATAAGGGTGTAGTTGATGAACTAAAGGAAGAGGATTCCGAGGCGGCGCTTTTCGTTGCCAACATTTTCAAAAAGCGCGGAAGCGCACTTAAGAGAATCGAGGAGAAGATTCATGGCTAAGGTACACGGTAACATTCGCAAGAACGATAAGTCCCACGACAAGCAGCCCGACCTTCGGGGCGCGATCAAGGTTGGGGGTTGGACTGGTCAGCGTTCCGATGAGAAGAACAGGGACGCAGCACAGTGGCTTAAGAACCTTGCCTCCGAGTTCAGCGAGCGTAAGGAGACTTACATTAACGTCGCTGTCTGGAAGCGACTCGACGACGAGACTGGTCAGCCGTACTTCTCGATGACCTTGGAGGACAACTCATGGCGTTCTTCCAACCGTGGCACCGGAGGAGGAGGGTCCACCTCTCGGCCTGCGCCTTCGAAGGAAGCGCCGAGCGCCCCCGATACTTCGCCTACGAGCGACGAAAGCTTTGGCGACATCGACTTCTAGAACTCTTCATGTTCAAGTCTGAAGAGTATCTACGCTTCGTCAGGTCGCACGCTTGTCTAGTGTGCGGCTCTGACGGAGCCGATGCTCACCACCCCAGATACTCCGTTACAGGAACTCTGAGCGGGATGGGCATGAAGAGATGCGGAGATGATCTAGCCGTCCCTCTCTGTAGAACTGACCACACGCTCTGTCACACACATGGAAGAGAGATCAACTTCTGGATTAAGTACGGCATTGATCCGATGGAGTGGTCTTCGGAAAAGTTTGAAGAATGGAAGACATCGCAATCAAGTTCGAAGCCCAACTAGTCTCGGCCAGCATGACTAGCTCCGGCGGTCACAAGATTGTTCTTCGGATAAACCCTGAAGACATTCTTGATAACCCCCATAACTCTCCAGCTAAATCGATTGAAGCATCTAGGGTGAGATCCCTCATGCTCCAGCAACCGAACACAAGATTCGCTTGCGCCCTGGTTCAGATGGAGGCCGAGAGCGACCAACCCGTCGAGCCTCAGGACATCAAGAGAGCTACCAAGATTGGCTCTATCGTATCCATGCTGTGCAGGAGTGAGCCCGAAGAGTTCTCGGCTTGGCTTATAAACAGGTACGGCAAGGAAGGAACAGTCTTCGACAAAGACCTTACGGGCGAGCAAATTTGCCTGTGGATCCTGAAGGATCTGGTTGGGTTCGAATCCAGATCTGAGCTGAAGAGAAACCCTGAAGCTGTTGAAAGACTGGAAGAAATTGTAAGTGAGTACCGATTTGAGTAGAAAGTTTGACTCCGTGAAGAACCCTGCTCACTACACGGAGGGAAGGATCTATGAACCAGTAAAGGTGATAGAGGATTGGGAGCTTGACTACCACCTTGGTAACGCTCTCAAATACATTTCAAGAGCAGGAAGAAAGGGAGAAAGTATCTCTCTTATCGAAGACGTAGGAAAAGCTATTTTCTACTTGGAGAGAAGAATCTCCATAGCTGAAAGAAAAGGAAAGTAAATGCCTAGCAAGACGACCAACAAGAAGGGCCGACCCAGTATCTTCAAGCCGGGGAGCGCCCGAAGCTTTACGCTTCTTCTTCCTAAGGCTGATATTAAAAAGCTCCGCACTCTGGCTAAGCGACAGGATGTTTCCATGTCGCACCTGATCCGGACTGCTGTGGAAAGAATGGTTAAGTAAAGTATGAGAAGTGGGCTCGTAGCTCAACTGGTTAGAGTGCCCGTCTTATAAGCGGGTGGTTCCGGGTTCGAGTCCCGGCGAGCCTACCGTTTCTCTGCAATCCTTAAGCTTACGTCGATCCCTTTCATGAGGTTCTGCAATTCCTTTCGGACCTCGTAATACAGGCTCTCCCCTAAAGCCTGCTCCACCTCCTCGGAGGCGAGAAACCCTTCCGCGTTAGTCAGGCATATCTTAGCTTGGTATAACTTAGCTAAAGATCCCTTGTCAGAAGTCCTGACTTTCAACATTTCCACTGTCATAAAAGTACCTGTTTTCTACGTTACAAAGTATTGAATAGAATTGTTTGTCGTGGCCCCCGTAGGATCGATTCCAATGGGGGCCGTGTTCGTAATGGGATAGGACGTGGGAGTATTCGTGCAGAAGGACAGAGATAGACTCACTCCTTGATAAGAATTTACTTACTCTTATCAAGGGTACGCCCGATCCGATCTCGACGTATCCGAGGCAATCTTTCTCTGCTTTGGGAAGCTTCTCTACGCGAAGCCTAGACTTTCTTTTGAACTCATAGATAAGCCACCTATGGATCTGGTGAAGCCTATCTCTTTTAGAAAGAACCTTAGGAGTACGTTGCTTTGATCCGCTCCATTCCGATCCATTCGACATCGAAGTCGCCTGCCTTGACGTTATGGAGCAAGCAAACACCCCTCCTCCACATCTGGTTAGCCGGTCCAGCCCACGACTCTGAGTGTTCGAAGTAACACCCAGCGACTAGCCCGTGTAGGTCTTTCCCCCCACTGTCTGTTCTGACTGAGTGGTCGAAGGTGTGGGTGTGCCCTTGGATGCAGGTTCCGAACTGCTTTGTGAGCAGGCTGGCGGCTTGGTGCATCCCAGCAATAGGTCTCCCCATAACCCCAGACGTGAAATAATGAGAAAAGGAACATCCCTCAATCTTCTTGATCGCAAGGAAAGGAACCTCTTCCCAGCCAAGCTCTCCAAGCCTTAGATCATCTAGGGATATGATCTCTTCAAATCTAGGCTCAGACTCTATGAACTTGTTTATTCTGTTTTCATGATTCCCTATGCAGAAAATCTTCTTGGGATTGTACTTGTCTTTCTTGCGCCCCTTGTTGTATGACTCGATTTGCAAGTGAAATCGAAGCATCGCATCAAGGCCGATGTCGATGTCCTTCCAGTAGCTTGCGCCGTTGAAGGACTTGCTCCCCGGCTTATCGAATGAATTGAGAGAGTGCATGTCCCACAAGTCGCCGAGATTGACGATGTAATCTGGCCTCTTGTCTACTGCTAATCTCCCAAGCCATTCAAACCTGTGATTAGATATCCCAGGCTTTGCATGACTGTCCGGTACAACGAGTATTGTCTTTCCCAATGAAGGCTTCTTTGATGCTCTCTTGTAGGGCGGGGGAGGCTTCAGTTGATGAATGTCTCTCCTGACCTTCTCTTCAGTCACTCGATCTCTGTCTGCCATATAAAAAGCCCCCGCTTTCGCAGGGGCCTCCTTGTTCACTCACGGACATAATCGACAGCAGAGCAATACATATCTATGTCTATAAGATATTCAAGTATCGCATCTGGTATCTCATCTTCCCTGAGAGACCTAATCGTTTCTAGGTTTGGAGTCGGGCAGGGGGGTATCAGGATTACCTCCGGTCGCTTGGCGCAACCGGCGCTCCCAATGCTTGATAAGAACACGACGAGTAGGACGAGGCCCCATAAGTTTTTCGACGCCACGGGATAGCCTCTCCGATCTCTTTTCTAATATTAAATTTTCCGCATCCATCCTTCCGACACGCTCCTTACTCCTCCCCCAGAGGAGGACAATGACGACTACGAAAAGGAAGATGAAGAAAAATATCAGAAGAGACTCAATCATTATGCGTTATTGGCCTTGCCAAAGTTTGCACCAAGCATATTGATAAGTCGCATTAACCCGTCAGCGACGTTGTTGTCAGACTCGTTAGGAGTCATCGTTGCAACGACAGCGAAAGCTCCGACAAGCTTGAGTGCAATATCAATCACGTTACCAGCGTTAGCGAGAATCCAATCCATTTATTCACCTATTGTGTTTGGGTTGGAATTCCATGTGGATATGAGTTGCCTCAAGAACCACATCAAACTCTTCTCCCAGTCTTAAAGCTAAGCCCTCTGTGAACTCAGCCAAATGCTCTTTCTGTATCGCCCATATCCTGAGGTCGGCTGCGTAGCCAACGTAATGAAGAGACCCAGTAGAGTGATCTCCGTCAGTCATGGACGTTACGATCATGTTGGGTATCCCCTTGTCGGAGAAGTACCCGTCGGCGATCTGTAGCCCGAGAACCAACTCAGGCTTGACCCCATTTATCGACACACCGTCCTTAAAAAGAATAGCCATGCCTAATCATCCAGTATCGACAGGGGGAACGGGAGCTTCGGAGAGAGGTCGGCGGTCTCCATGATCTTCTTGGAGGCAGATAGTATGGCGTTTCTGGATGCGTCTATTCTCTTAACCGCTTCGGCCTTTTGATCTGGCGTAGTCTTCGGGTCCATCAAGATAAACCTCTCCGCTCTTCGGAGCCTAGTCAACTGATTATCTATCTGGTTTACCGCACTATTTACCGATACAACACCTGAGTTCTTCTCGAATATTTCCCTAGCCGCTTCGAGATCGCCATCTTTCTTGGCAGTATTAAAGGCTTTCATGATTCCTCTCGTGGAGTTTCTGAATGTGTACCACTCAGACATCAAGCCTTCTGCTCCCTCACTGTCCTGCAAGAACCTTCTCGCAATCATCATCTGATCTGCCCTGAGGGTGGGCCTAGCCGGAAGTCCCTTCAGGTTACGCATACCCCAATCTGCAACGGTAAGGATGTAACCTCCTAGAGTTCCTGTATACCCCCTCAACACATGCTCAACCTTGAGCGGGGAAGCATTGAAGGCATCGCCTATCGTGACTGCAAGCTCATTCGTGCTGAGTCTCTTCTGGTACTCAGGGTCGGCATCAGTGAGATACCAAGGCACGATAGTGCTACCCGTGTAGAAGGAATGATTCATCATTGCTTCCATCGCGGGTTTCGTTATCTGAGGCCCAAAGACGTTGAACTCAAGGGTAGATACAACCCCTCTCTTTATAGCATCAACACTCTGCTTGTAAGTCTGATCTCCGCTGTAGTAATGGTAGACCCTCTCAGGGACAGTCTTAAACAGAAAGCCCACTTCGAACGGGACAGGAATCTTGAACCCCGGCATGTCGCCGAACCCAGGAATAATCCAGTTGTCGTCTCGCTCTTCAGGTCGAGCAGCTTTGTACTCGTCCTCGTCTTCCACCATTCCTGCGTACATCAAAGATGTAGTCGCAAGGAGCGAGGCCCTGCTCAAGAATCCGATCAAGGCTCTGTTCCGAGTCTCATTTGTGACGGTCGAATACTTACCAGTACCAGCCCTGTAGAGAAGGTCTAGACCCTGGATTCTTGCGTTCATGAAGGGAATGACTGCGGTGATGATCTTGGCAAGCGCAGAGTTACCGCGCCGGGAGAAGTTGATGACCTCCGCAGCCTGATAGATCGCTTCAGCCTCGGCCTGACCTCTGCTCACACCCTTCTCAAGAAGCTCCTGAAGGACACTCTCATAAACAGCCTGACGAGTAGCCGCATCCGACTTAGTAGAGACATCGCCACTCCACTCCCAGAGCTTCGTAGCTGTACCCCAGAACGGGATCTTTTTGCCCGGAGTCTGGCCTTGATCTCTCAGCTTCTTGCCAAACTTCTTGGCTAAATCCTTGCTGGTTCTCGCATTGTCGAACCCGCTTATAATGCCAGCACTCTGCAAGGCTCTGGAAGCTTCCGTCTCACCACTGAAGAAGTTCCTCATGGTATCGACGACGGGCTTCGTCCCCCCGGCAGTAGTCCAAGTGGACAAGGAGTCTCTTAGGAGGTTAGCCATGATAAAGTCAGGACTTCTAGTAACCATCTCTCTCAAGAACTGAGCGGGGGCAGAGAAGAAGTTCAGGTATTTAATCCTACCTTCGCCCATACCAGCGAGAGAATCGTGGAGGAGGGGATCGAATACATTGAAGAATCTGTCCTCTCCATTCATCCGGACAACATGAGTGTCTGCTCTTCTCTGGTTGGGCTCTACTTCAGTAGCCATACCGATGAGAACCGCATCGTCCATGACCCTTGTAGCTGCGACGTTCTTCATCCCGCTGGTAACAGCAGCCTCAAGGTTACGCATGATCCCGGTAAGAGGATCGACGACCATCGATTCTCCGCCCTTCGCCTTTCGCGGAGGCTTGACTCCAGTCAAAGAGCCAAACATGGAGGCTGGCATTCTGGCCCTTTGAGCCGAAGTCACCGGAGGCATCCGGCCATCGGCTTCCATCTGTGCAAGCTCTTCACCGATAAGATCTTGCATCCCAGCGATCAAACGCTCGTCAGCTTCCCCTTCGAACTCTCGGTAGAACGGGATGTAGTCCCCGTACTTTTTGAAGATTTCACCCATCTGCTCGTTGATTACGCCGGTAGACACCATGTAGTCAACGATGGCACCGTTCCATTCCTGATAATCACGATTCACAGATTCGAACAACTCAGTCCAGCCGTTAGCTCTGGCTGTGTCGAGTACGGTCTGCCTCTCCTGGGGAGTCATCGAGACCATGCGGCCTTCCCTCTCGAATCTCCCCTCTCTGTTCGCGATCATCCATGTATGCCAATCGCGCAGCAGATCGACATTCCCATCGAACAAGGGCTGAATTATTTCGACAAGGCCCTTCTTGCTGGTATCTACTCTGGTTATGCCGTCTTTGTAGATTAGCTGTCCGGATGTGATGGCTTCCTGAGTTATGCCCTTGGACTTGTCCGAGAGATAAGCGGCCTTGAGCGCATCCATCCCGGCGAGCAGGTAGCTGTCGTCTCCTCTGATCTCCCTAGCCTTTTCGACAGCCCTTCGAATTCCTTCATACTTGTCCACGAACTTCTGCCTGAACCAAGCAAGCGGCCTATCCGACAGAACATCCTTTATGGATTCCCAAAGACTCTTGTGTACGAGGGGAGGACTGATCGCAGCCTGAAGGACATCATAAGATCTGTCCCCTTTCGTGCGGGCAGTCTCCATGTTTAGCTCAACAAGTCTCTCGTTTGTTGCAGACAGCTTGCGAGGCTGCTTTTCCCCAAGGGCAATCGGTATGGAAGTCTCATCCATTATCGACTGATCGGCGGAAACAGTAGCCTTATCCTTGGATACCCTCGGAATAAACCCAGGAGTATCTTCCAGTAAGTCGTTTCCGAATTCGGAGATACCCTGGTCTACCGGCTGACTGTCGAATTCTGCAACATACAGATAGGTGTCGCTGTACCCTGAAGAGTACGGCCCCGGCAAGGCTCCGACGATTCTGAAGTTCGGAACAGTGTCTTCAGATATTCCGGTCTCTTCTCGGAGTTCTCTGACCGCAGTTTCTAAGGGGGATTCTCCGGGGTCGAGCCTGCCCTTGGCGATGCTCCAGTGATACCCGTCAAAAAAGTTCGCGACTTCTCTTAGGACAATATTGCCTTGGTCATCCTTGACCACGACACCATAAGAGGGCCTAGAGATATCATCTATCGGACCCCACTCCTTAGGAGTGGTCTCGTTTATGTCGAAGTCGGGAGAGGTCTTGAAGTCCTTTATCGCTCTGACTACTTTGCGATCCCTCTCTCGGCCCTTTACGTTTGTAGACTCGGAGACTTTTTCCATCGCCCTGTCGGGGGAGAAGGATTCGACAGAGCTAGTCTCTTGGTTCGCAGTCCCCTTGCCTTCCCACTGAAGATCGTTCAGCGAGAACCTTCTTCCGGGCTGGCTAGTGCTGATGAACTGCGCTGCGGCGCTGCTATCGCCGACGATATCTGCCTTGCGAGAGGCTAGGTCTCTTCTTCTCGCCTCAAGGATATTGAACGCTTCTTCGTTCTCGTCGGGGTCAACGGGGCCAAAGTCACGCACAGCTTTGCGAAGATCATCGACAGGAATGGAAATAACCTTGTCGATTCCGTTCACCAAGTCTTCGTCTGTAACCTTGTCAAAGACCTGGGAAGCTTCGAAAGCAATCCCCGGATCTCTCATGGAGTCTATGTCGCTGGCGGTCGGACCCCAGAGGCCATCCCTCATATCGTTCTTGAGACCACCTTGGGCGCGGTAGGGCATCGTACCGCCAGGATCGATCCGAACCCCTCGACCATCCTTGATAAGAAGGTTGTCGAATACAAGGCCGATGACATCCCAGTTGCCAAGCCATGCGTCAACAGCAAAGTTCTCCTGAACACCGGGAACTCTCTCTTCGGTTAAGAGCATCTGATCAGTCTCTAAACCGGGGACGAATGTAGAGGCTACGGAGAACTCCCCGTTTCTTACTGCGGGGTCAGCATTGGCAACTTCAACACCAGCTAACTGGTAGAGCTTGCTTGCAAGGATCTCATTTCTTCCGATGTCGGGGTCTCTCGGAGTCTTGACGTAATACTGCTCGCCAGTCTCTTCGTTTCTATACATACCCCCTTCGTTCGATCCTGTCTGGCCTCCGACTAACTGGAACCCTTCTTCGTCTACGTTGACGATCGACCACTTCGGCGGTCTAGTCCATCCAATGACCGGCGCTCTTTCCGTGACCTCGTTTTCGTCAGTTAAAAACTTACCTCCGAAACTTCTCATTTCGTTATTGGTTTGGGATAGCGTTACGATTGCTCCCCTACCTAGCCGAGTCCCCTCCGAATCGAATCGAATCTCTCTGGGAACTCCAAGATCATTACCGGCAGCATTTCTTTGGGTATACCCTATTCCGCTAAAAATAGAGCTAAACGGTTCGTCTGGATCTATCGGTATATGAGGAGTTTCGAGGAGGTCAGCCGGTGATTCACTCGCTCGTCCGGACGTGAGGTAAGAAATCGCACGAACGAGACTCGTTCTGAAATCTGGATCTTTCCGCACGGAACGATTTAAAAATTCTACAGTCTTTTCAGATACAGGTTTGCCCTGTTCTTCCAGATCGTATAGATAACGCCTGTATGCTTCGTCATTAAACTGTATGCTTCCATTGCTGGATACGCTAAAAGCATTTTCGGCTTCCGGTTTGTTAGCCAGGTAGTAAGAATACGAATCGTTAAAATCATCTAAAGCACCATCAGCCATCATTAAGTTTAAAACTTTTACGAGAATGTCTAAATCGTTATAGAGATAATTTTCTTCTTCTGTGTTTACTTGACTTGCCTGACTGTCAACTGCGCCAGACCATTCGATAAAAGAATTTTGGTCTTCTTCTATTTCCGAAAAAAGATCTTGAGACAACCCAGAAAAGCCTTTGTTTACACTGGGTATGAAGCCGTCGATTATATCTGATTTATTTAATTCTCCATTCAAAACCTTTCTCTTTATTTCCGCTGCGTCGATAATCTGATTGCCAAAAGCCTTAATGTGAGCTTCGATGAACTCAGACGGGTTACTATATGTAACGATATTTCTGACGGTAAAGGTTCCCGAAGTGAAGGAACCGGCTTCACTGGTGAACCTTGCCGTAGACGGAGCTTGCTGTTTTACTGAACCAACAGGGAGTACGAGCAAAACTCCCTCATTAAAGTCTCCGTCGCTCACGTTTGCATCTGAACTTAATTCCCCAAGTCCATCTATAGATATTTCCCTGCCGACAGCTTTATCCTTTGCCCAATCCAAAGCCGTTTTATAAGAAGGGTCAGATACAGATCTGGACTCTTCTTTTGAGGAAATGTCAAACAGGAACCTAGAGAGAGAAGTCCCTCTGTAGAGGGGAGTAGTGCTATCCGAAGACGTTCTCTCGAATATGTATTTGAATATGGCCGCGTGCGCTCTTTGATAAGGTATGGATAAGGAATAATCTATTAACTTATGTACGTCTCCCTCAGACATCCCTGTTTTAAGATTGTTAATAGCTTCAAATAGGGTAGAGTTGTTCTCGAAATTACTCTGATGAAACGGGTACGCTGCCATAGAAGCTCCGGCAGAGACCATCTTTAACCCAGATTTCAATCCTTCGGGACTAAAGTCCAAACTTCTTAATATCGTTCTACCCTCTGGGGCTCCGAGAGATCCGCTTTTGAAAGAATTCAATATTGGAGAAACATATCTTTGATGGAGAGAAGCGATAGTTCCTGCGCTTAATTCTTTTCCTGACTTTATTTCTTTTCTGAGTTTTCCTAAGTCATGAAGAGCAACAGTCAAAGGTACTGGCAAGGTGAGGTTTTCTTCGCTCGCTGACCTGCTGGTGGGGTCAACGAAAGAGATGCCAAAGTCATAATCATTCTGAACGCCAGAGATGACGTATCCTTCGTCAACCATAGAAGAGAGGATTCTCCCAGGCTCACTTTCGTAGCCGAACGCAGAATTCGCAAACTGCCTGTACGAGTCTATCAAGTCCCCGCCGAAATCTGTCCTACCGTATTGGGTAGCAATCTCTCTTTCTAGCTGGTGAAGGCCGTTGGATCCGTAGTCTACTCGCGTAAACTTTAAGACTCCTTCTAATTTCTTGATATCCTCTTCGTTTAAATCTAAGGCTCTGAGTCTCTCTCTTTCACCACTCAAGACTCCTACTATCGCTCTGTTGATAGTCGCCAGAACGTCCTGAATTTCCCCAATTTCATTGGGGTCTGCATCTACATTTAAATATTCTAGAACTTCTGGTATGTTTGAATTCTTAGTGATGAGCAAGTCTGAATCAGACATATTACTTGCGTCAATGGAGAACTTTGCCGTCATATCTGAGGGCATAAAGTCCCCAGGAACAGTAAGGATGGTAGAGTTCGTTCCTGCTACAGACCTTCTGGAAAGCTCTTCGTTGTATTGGTCTTGAAATTCCTGATCCGAGACTTCTTCCCTGCGCTCAAACTCTTCAAGCATTCGAGGGCCAGTAATCGAATGTCGTTTGAGAGGCTTCTTTCCTTCTCTCGATTCAGGCTGTTCAGCTTCAGCTTGCCGCTGCTCAACCTGCCTTCGGATTGCTGCTGCGTTTCTTTGGGATAAGGCTTCCGTATCCTTAAGGGTTCTGACCTGACCTCTCTCTCTGGCCTGAACCTTCCCGATACCCTGGATAACCTGAGAAGCATCACCGAATCCAATTCCGCTGAACGCATTTACAAGGCGCTCCATGAATCTCTGGATACGCTCAAGCAGAGTTCTGGGCTGACCAGCGATCTGCCGACGGACATTCTGATCCGAGTAGAACTGGCGGTACATCTCAGCTACCGCTTCTTCTTCGACGGACTCCTTGGTCTCGTAGCCGGGAATTCCTTCGTAAGTTTCCTGAGCCCAATCAGCGAACGTCTTGCCGTCGCTGCGCTTGACGCGGAGGGTTGCGTTCTTGAGGGCGTTCCACTCGTTCATGGTGAACAAGTCGAGATCCCTCATAGCGTGGATCGCTTCGTGGTTCACGATGCCACGAACTGCCTGACGAAGCTCCGCTTCCGTCTTTGCGTTACGGACTGTCGGGTGATTCAGGTTTACAGCGAGAGTTCTCAGCCCGCCGAGGTTGGGGTCAAAGAAGCCTTCTGCGTTGACCGACTCGTTGACCACCTTGGCGGCGACATCTTGATCGATCCCAGCGTCTACAAGAGCCTGCTCAAGTTCGTTGAGGATCGTTTGATTTCTCTGAGTCTGATCCCCTTCGATTCTTCTTTCAGGATCGAAGCTTGTTCGCTCGTCCGGAGTGGTAAACTCTTCCCGCTGAGCCGGATCAAGTCTTACGCCTCTAGCCCTAAGGAATCCGCTAAGCCTTTCACGGGCGCGATCTTTTTCCTTAACGCTTCTAACGTCCCAGTCGGCTAATCCCGGAGTGATCTCCGAAATTCTCTCGTCTCTGAGGACATTCGCGGCATTCTCGTCGGGAGAGAATCCGTACTCAAGAACAGAAGTCCTTCTCCCCTCTTCGTTAACTCTTTCAATAGTGGAGAATCCCTTAGACTTGTTTTTGTCTACGGTAAATCCGACAGGAGCATTAGAGGAAACTTCAACTCTCGCGGCGGGATCAGCTTCTTGAATGAGAGCCGCTGCATCTCGCGCGTTGTTCTTGTTCTTGTAGGTCTTTACTGCCTGACCGTTCTTCTTGATCGTGTAGCTTCGGCTCCGATGCTTCAGGATCTGGGCGGATTCAACAGCATCTTTCCTGCTGAGTGCGCCATCAACGATCTCTCCATTCGGACCACGGACAAAGTAGCCTTCGGCGGGTTCGGTAGTGACTTCGTAATCGCCTACCGTGAGAGTTCTGCCGTCGTCCGCCTCTTGGATATCCTGATATGTGATAGGGGTGAAGACACCCTTGACCTTATCGGTCTTGTGTAGGTCTCCCCTGACCCGCATGTCAGAAATAAATGCTTTATATGGAGAACGTCCATATTTTCGAGTAACCTTTTCAAAGTCTCCCTGAGTAATACGACCGTTCTCCTGGCCTATCTTGAGAAGTTCTTCGTAATTATCTTCCGTATAAGCATTGTCTCTAGGCTTTAATGGATTCGTTCCATCTTTTTGCTTTTCCCTTTTCGCATATCCCCTCGTTTCCATTTCCTTAACAATGGTGGCTGCGACTGCTTTGTCCGTGTCGGAAACGCCCATTCCAAGGACTTGGCGTACAACGTCGGAATCGATCGATTTGGACTTCCTAGTGCCTTCCACAGCATTGTCAAACTGCTTCCGGGTAAACATGGGCATGTATGCCCCGCCATCTTCCTCGACGAACTCTTGAACCTTTAACCCTGAAAGGATAGATCTTATACGTCTTCTTTCTTGATTCGTTGTTTTCTTGAGGTTCGGCGTTCTTCCTCCTGTCTGCCTAGAAACGAACGCCCTGAAACCGTCTGTATCGACAAGAATGTTTCTGGAATCAGCGGCCTCGATGACATCTTCAATTTCGACAGGAGTATTCTCCTGAGCCTGTAGCGCGGCCTGCTCGATAGTGTCATTGTTTCGGGCGGCCTGCTCGTTGGCAGCACGCCATCTAGCCTCGTTCTGAGACTGGATCCTCTCCGCTCTCTCGATTTCTGCCTGCCTGGCGGCCTCTCTCTGGGAGTCCTGGCTCTTCCGAAGCCGTCTCTCCTCGTCAGACATCTTGTTCCAGTTCTCTTCAGCCTTCTTGTTGGCCCTATGAGATCTGTATGTACCGGCAGCACCGAAAGCTCCAACCACGGGGATCGTCCCTGCGATAGTTGCCTTCATCTCGTCCACGAACTCAGCGTCGTCGAAGCTGATCGACTCCCCAGCCTGCGCTCTTTCGAGAACGGTCTGCATCAACTCGGTGGGAAACTCCGTTAAGGACTCCACCGCTCCTCTTCCAATAGTTCTACCCAGTGTCGCCTTACCAGCCTGAGTAGTGGTGGCAGCGAGGGACTGCTTCAAGCTCTGAGACGCAGCAAGCTGGGCACCCCGACCGATCCCGCCGGTCAGAGCAACGAAGATGTAGTCCATCGCAGCCTGCGGGCCTGCGGCGGCGGCGGCAGCAAAGTTGCTTATATCATCAGGGGTTACGGTTTGCTCGCCACCCTCGGAAGCAACTTCGTACTGTCGCTCAAGGTTGTCTGCAAAGAACTGAGTGGCGAGAGTCCCGATACCAAAAGCGGCACCGAAGCCAGCCTTCAGCAACGGGTGAGGAGCAGCAGTCGCTCCGGCTCTCAGGACAGGCAAGAATCTGGCAAGCCCCGTACCGACTCTCTGACCAAGCTTAGATCCGGCTACGAGATCTGAAGCGCCAACCTTACCCGCCACCATCGCAGGAACCATGTAGGGGGTGGATATACCCACCTGTTCCCTAGCAAACGTCCAAGCGGTACTAGCTGCTTCTGCTAGACCGTCTTCCTTGTAGTCCTCGATGATGTCGGTGTATTGAGTAGGCTCAGGAAGAATCTCCGCAGCTTCCCTAGCGGTCTGCTCGTAGATCTTCCCCGCCTCATCCAAAGCCCTCTGGTCGCCGAGACCACCAAGGACTGTCGAGGGGGCAGCAGACAGAGCGCCTGCCATTCTCGTTATGGTAGATTGAGCAGCCGGAATAAACCCAGAAGGTTTTTCAAAAAGCTCAGGTCGCTCAGATTTTAACTGTGCATAAGCTTGATCTTCCGATACACCCGGAGGAAAAGATACAACCTGCCCGTCGGGCAACTGGATTCCGTTTTCTGCGCCATCAATCCAAGCCATTAACTATTATCCCTAATAATTCGCATTAAACGGAGTGACGTTCAGAGGGCTAGCAGAGGGCATCCCGTAGCCGCCTCTCATGTATTTAACCATAGCCTGCTGGATCAAGGCTTCCCGCTCTGCATCGGGCTTCGCGAGGAAGCCGACATCGGTGCCGGTAAGTTCCTTGATGGCTGCTTGCCTTGCCTCCGAGGCATCCATACCACCAATAGCCTGACCCCTTAACCTGTTAAGCTCTATCTCGGATTCTCCAAGTCGAGCCCGAAGCTTATCGGCAGCTTCCGCTCTGGCGTCCTCTCTTCTCTGCTGAGCGAGATCAGTTGCCTGAGTTAATCCAGCGATGCCTGCTTCTCCGATGTTCTCACCAGCAGCAAGCCCAAGGCCGCTACGCATCATCATGTCGAATAAAGGCCGAAGCTTTCCGGATTTGATAGTTTCCGAGGACGAAGAAGATTCCGGTCCTACCCTGATCTTTCTGGATTTATCTACTATCTCATCAAACATCTCATCTGTAGCGTCAACCATCCCCTCCCCGTCTACCTTCGCCTCCCGGCCGGGGGCTGCATTGAATAATTCGGGTCTTTCTTTGAATATACTTCCGTACTCACGGGGAAGCTGTTTCATTTGAGATTCTCTGAATACTCCCGGAGGCAACGCCCTGGCTACATCAACAGGCTCGGGAACATCGCCTCTGCCTGTATTCATATCCAGTATCGGTATCCCCGATACCGTCGTCCTCCCTGTCGGAGTGGAAAAAGGCAGGGTAGCCTCAGGCGGTCTGCCGCCTCTCATTTCTTGAGCCTGCCTACGGAATCTCTCTGCTTGCGTGAGACCTTCATCTGCGGGGCCTTCCGGGATAGACGGACCCAAAGGAATTTCACTCTCAGCACGAGCCGAAGCGATACGGTCTCTCAAGAGCGGTATATCTCTGGCGTAGTTTTGCGTCTCTTCAAACGGAGGGATTCCTCCATACCTGTCGAACGCTCCGGGTCCAGCGTTGTAGGCTGCGAGAGCGTCTGCTTCGTTTCCGTATTTGTTTAACATCTGCCCGTAATACATCAGACCACCCATAATGTTTTGGTCGATGTCAGTGATGTCTTCAACTCCGAGGTCTTTAGCTGTCCCCGGCATTAACTGGAAAACGCCTCTGGCTCCCTTTTCGGATTTGGCGACGGGAACCAGTCCTGACTCGTTTATCGCTTGAGCAAGAGCTAAGTTTGGATCCATCCCTAACGTCTGCGCTTTAGCAATTATGTTGTCCGCAATTACTCTCTGCTCATCGCTAAGGTTTTGATAGATTTCAAACATCCTATCAACTCTTCCACCCTCATCGAACCTTCTGACAGCCCCACCGTCAGAATATCCAAGCATCTTCTCCAAGGACGAAGGAGGAGTAGGGTAGAGTTGATCTTCCTTGAGAGGATCTCTGACCCACATCTGGGATTCCTCATCATAGTAATCTGGGTCTCGCTTGCCTCCGGCCTTGTAAAGCTCAATCACCCTATTAATTCCGGAAGGGGTAACAGGGATAGAAGTCGTTTTTTCCCTGAGCGGGTTAGCCATCATTAGCATTGCGGCAAGTTCAGACTTTAAACTGCTGTCCTTCACCTTGTCTTTCCTGCCAAGAAAATCAAGGAAGTCTACTGCGAGAGGCCCAAATCCTTGCTTCTGGGAAACATTCAACTTCGGTGGACTGGCGGCAAATCTAGTAGGCCCTTCTTTTGCTTTCATCACAGCACCGCCAGTAGCCATCATTTGAGGAGGCATCTGCTGGGGAGGCTGGGCAGGAGCCATCGGGTTCATCTGGGGACGAGGGGGAGCGGATTTCATCTGAGGAGGCATACCATGACCGTAACCGGCACGCGGATCTCCTCCCGACATAGGCCCGTAAGGCGCACCGGGGATTGATCCGATCCCCTGCTGTGCAGGGGCAGGCATTATCTGAGGGGGCATAGGTGCGGACTGTCCCATCATCTGCTGAGAGGCTGCTAGATACTGGTCAACCATCGGAGGCTGCTGCATCTGCTGTTCGGCCTGATTGGCCTTTGCTTCCTGCATCTGCTCGCCACGACGCCTAAGCTCGTCCATGCCGAGAAGCTGTGCAGCCTTTCCGGACTGCCCGGATGCAACCTTCTGGACAGAGCCCATGTCAATGTTGCGAAGCATTTCTTGTAGTTCTAAAAGATTTGCACTCATTGTCTTATCTCACCCGCCCTTGTACGCGCCATACGCGCCAAGTCCTGCGATGCCTAAACCTGCGATTGTCTGACCGATACCGGGACCGCCGCCACCACTTCTCGTTGTCTGGTTTATTGCGGTCGCGTAGGGAGTTCCGGAAAGAATTCCAACATATTCCTTGAGTTGGTTCCTTCTCCAATCTCTTCTATCCAAGAAATCCTGATATGCTTGATCTCGAATAGCTTGCTGCATCTCTCTACCGCGAACACCGGCCTGCTGAAGAGCGTTGATTCTCTCTAGGGCCTGAGCCTGCTGGGTCTGAGCAAGCGCTTGCAACTGAGATCCTGCATCTAAGCCGATTCTTGCTCCAGCCTGTCTAGCTGCAACATCGCTGGCGAAAGCCTGCTGGGCCTGATCGAAAGCTCTGAATCTGGTATCAGCTTCATACTCCCTCATCGCTCGGAAAGCTTCATCGGAAACCCTGCCAGCCTCCCTAGCACCCATGAGAGTTCCTCTTCCTCCCATGATTCCAGACTGGATGGCTGCGTCAGAAGATCTTCTCCTTGCATCCCCCATCGCGCCTTGGTAATCGCTCATCATGCGATCTCGGCCAAGATCTAGAACATTTTCCAGATATGGATTCATGTACTTCTGAGCCTGATCTGGAAACATAGGGGTATCAAACCCCACCTGAGAAGCCTGAGTAGCAATGCCTCTTGCCTGATCTAGTTCAGGTCTAGCGCCTTGGTCGTAAATAGTCTGGACACCCTCGAAAGCTTGACGCTCCATAGGGGTAAAGCCAGCAATACGCTGCCCCTGATACTGCTGAAAAGGCTCTCTGGCTAACGCCCTTCCCTGAGAAGCGATGCCCTGCCAGTAAGGCTTAGACCATTCCGGTAGATCCTGTATGACTCTTTGAGTGCCACCGCCACCGCTACTGCCCATAAGGCTCTCCGATCATATTCGCCATGATTCCATCATTGAAAGGGTCAGGCTGTTCGATTGATCCAGTCTTTACCGTTCGGACTTGATCCATAAAATTATAGAGCTTTGCAGCTCCATTTTGATTGTTCCCATCCCCAAGATGGGAAACCACATCTGCCGGTACGACAAACTCTCCGCTGGAGAGGGCTGCTGGCTGAGACCCATCGATCGACGCGGGGATAGTGTCATCCATTCCGCCTGCGACTCCACCGATGTAACCGCCTTCAGCCATGTTTACATCAGAAGTACCAGAGATAATCGGGGCGACCTCATTATCAGGGCCACCAACCATCAAGGTCTGCGACAGGTAATCAGGAGTTCTTAATCCAAATCTATTTTCGTACTCAGAAGGTATCGAGACGTTTCGATCGAAATCAAACCCGCCTTCCCTTTCTTCAATAATAGAGTTAACCTGTCTTACCATCGGCCTGAGTACAGCAGATGAGAGAAAAGCCATTCTTTCTAATTCTGCCATACCAATTAGATCTTGTTCAGAGCCAACAGTTCCGAGACCAAACTCTCTGGCAATATCTTGGAATACAGGTATAAAGCCTTCCCAGCCGGATTCCTCAGATCCAGTCATGAAATGCTCTATATCAAAGACATCATTGTTCCCCCGGCCCCAAGCACCTATGTCATCGTACTGAGTATTGTGTATCTGATCTATGGAAATGCCTGTAGTATCGGAGTAATCCACAAGGGCTTCAAACAGGCTTTGCTGAACAATGGGCTCGGTTGCAATATCAAAAGACCAAGGGTTTCCAAATCCCCGTTCACCAGAAAAAGCTCTTGCTGGCCTATCGTGTGGTCTCGTTTTAACGAACTCACGATACTTTTCATTCAGCCACTCAGAGTCATTTCCTCCCCAGTCAAACCGATCGCTGTACTCTAATACAGACTGATCTTCGTAGTTTACCAATCCTGCATCACTAGGACTGGAGAGATACCGCTCTTCAAAAACTGCCCGGTTTTCATACCGCCCTCTTCGATTCATAACTCTTTCGTTCCCAACAAACACTGTAACAACAGGAAGATTTGGGTAGTCACCGTACCAGTCAGGTCGTTCAGTTTCTGTGAACAAGCTTTCATCGTATATAGGATCGGAATATCCAAAGTTTGTTCTAAATGCTTCCCCTAGATTTAACGTAGCTTCGGGGCCAGTGTAAAAATCGGCAACGTCAGATAAAGCCCTCTGGGAATCTGCGGAAAGATCGTAAACGCCTTCGCTCGTAACCGGGACATCGACTGCCGTTATCCCGTCATCGGCAGGAGCGTCAGGCGCATCACCGATAGGGCTTCTGGGGTAATTAGTTATATCTTTAACTATCTCCCCATTCTCATCGACGATGTACTCTCTGCCGCTTGTCTGATCGAAAAATGTGCTATGACCAGCCACAGCCGGGGGGATGAATCTAGAGCCATCGAAGACTAAGGGGTACTGCTCATCCTCATCCCACACGGGGTAGGTTACAGTTCTTCCTTCTGCGTCACGGACTACATTGTCTTCAGTATTTTCATTTGCATCAACTTCCGCTATGCCCCCAGCAGTATCCTCTTCTTGAATCGCTTCCTCACCAACGGACTCAACAGTTTCGATACCAGTCTGGGCATCGACCTGTTCTTCGGTAACTTCATCGACTGCTGTTTCAGCATCCCGATTATCGGAGTCATCCCAAGAGAACGAGGTTTCTCCGCCCGTTTCGGGAGTGGCGGGGGCAGGCTGAGTGGTAGTGGCGGGAGTAGTCTCGGTGGGAGGAGCGGGAACCTGTGCCGACTGCGGGGTAAAATCTCCATAAGCTATAAGAGATATTAAACCAACCGGATCCTGGGCTAAGTAAGCAGCCTCCTCCCGTGAAACAATCCCGGCAGCAACGTAATCTCTCAACAGATCCATTGAGGATCTAATGAGATCATTTCTCTGCATGGGGTCAACAGAGATCTGTTCAGCATCATGCAGAGCGGCCTGGAACTTGTACTGGTCTCCGTACTGATCGATTACCCCTGCGTAGGAGTTGAGAGCGTTAGCGAGGGCGTTGTACTTGCTCGGCTCATACTCCTGCATGGCGGCTAGGTAGTCTCTCGTAGAGGTGTAGCCAGCATCCTGGGCTTCCAGAGCCAGAGAGCCTACGAAGTCATAGGCAGCCTGGACGACATTCATCTCGTCGCCAGTCAGGAACTCCCCTTCGTAATCAACAGGAACTCTGAACTCTGCTTCAGACCAGTCCTGCCTGAACGGATCTCTTTCCGTGGGTCCGTAAACAGCCTCTATTCCTTCAGGCACCATGTCCTGAGGATTTAAGAATCTGTAGCTTTGGTCTAAAGCCGAGTAAAAATCATATGAAAGAGGGTCTTGATCGGGAAAGTTCTGAGCAAGAAGCTCATCTCTGACGGGCAAGACCTGACCATCTGGCCCGACTATGAACCGAGGCTCTTGTACTTCCAGCTCCTCTTCAGGGAAAGTTTGAAAGATTTCAGCTTCCCCAACTGAACCAATACCCCCAAAGTCAATGCCAGATTGTTCAATTAAACCCTGGATGTCGTAATCAAGAAACTGAGGTTGCTGATCGGGAAGAGTCTGGAAAATCTCATTCTCACCAACAGAGCCGATAGTCCCAAAGTCAGTCTGATATTCTTCGTTGCTATCAACACCTTCTTCAAAGGTCGTATTCTCAAACTCAAGATCAGTAGACATTTAAAATCCTAACTAAACTACGCTGCCGGAACCCGGAAGGGATCCAGATCTAGCGAGCCGTCTTCTTTTCATCTCTTCGTAAGGGCTTTCTGCCATCTTAAGCCGACGAGGAGCAGGAGAAGGGGGAGGGGGTGCCATTTGCTGTTGATTGCCGGACTGATCCTGCAAGGAAGCAAGGCCACTCGACGCTGCCCTCGAAACTCCCTTGGCTACTTCTCCGATCTTCTTATTAGTTGCGATCTTATTCATGGCTCCCTGTAACACGTCGGTACTGGGCATAGCCGATTTAAAAGCAGCCTCTATGCCACTTGGCTTGCTCATAAGACTTTGCGAAAAGTTTGCAGCAAAGTCAGGGGTGGTAATAGCTCCAAGCTTCCCTGTGCCCCCTGTGGCCGCCGCCTTCGTTCCTGCGACCTTGGCGCTTAGGCCCTTGGTAACACTCGGCATCGTAAGTGTCCCAAGCTTCCCTGCTGTTACTGTGGGGGCGGCGGTAGCGACAGTAGGGGCAGCGCCTATGCCGGTAGCGGTAGCTCCTCCTGCTCCCTTAGCGCCAGCGAGAAGCCCTGTTCCTCCTGCCCCTGCCCCTGCCCCTGCAAATCCCGCCGCCGCGCCACCAGTAAGCCCTAATCCCAATCCCATTAAAGCTCCTTTCTTAGCTCCTTCCTTGCCACCCATTAACGCTCCAATTCCCGCACCTCCGCCCGTCATGAGCGCAGCAGTAGCTAGGAACGGAATCCAAGCAAAAGCCTCAGGGTTTCCAGTATTAGGATTGATGGTCACTGGACCGAGAAGCGACTGAAGACCCTCAAGCTCCTGAGGCTGGATGTGCATGAGCATGGTGTCGCCATTGCGACCCTTGGAAGCGATCTCTCTCGACTGCTCCACCATCCCACCGTGGGCATATCCACCTACCCCACCAGACTCAAGCTCCATAGTGACTTTGCTGTAAAGATCCATCTCAGGGCTAAGGGTGTTTCCAACCTTCCCCCCCATCGTAAAGCCACCTTGAGGCTGCTCGTCGAGGGTGAGCCCCTGCCAGAGTTCTCCCATCCATCGGTCACCAGTACCCACAGGTTCCTGCTGCTGTTGCTGCGTCTGAGGTCTAGCCTGAGGTCTAGCCTGAGGCTTGGCCGGTCCACCAGTGATCGGACCCAGCGGCGACTGATTCGGCATCTTATTCAGCCGCTTGCCAGCAGCCTGTCTCTGGGCAAACTGCTTAGGAGAGGGCTTGTCCTTGGGAGGCGACACATTCCCCATGTTCTGATTCTTCATGCCAGCATTGGGCATGGGAGCGCCCATGATGGGGGGAGTGGAAGCCTTGGCTTGGCTCCCCGTAGGGTTTGCTTCCTGCGGAGATTCAAACTGTCCGAAGGTTTTTCTCATCATAATATTTACCTAGAGAACTTCCGTTCCGAATATATTCATTTGAACTGCGTCGCCAGAGGAGCAGGCTGCTTCTATCGAATCACCAGATACAAGCCCTATCCCTAAGGAGAGAACATCAGTTTCATTTAAAGCAATAGCTTGTTCTTTAAATATAATCTGCTTGTCGGCGTCTGCGTCTTCGCCTGACTTTTTAACCCGTATCGAATAGTTCGGACCGGCACCACCCGCATCATTCGTGCAGCAAAGAATGATCGATGAGATAACAGCTTGCGAATTCCCTCTGGTCAAAAACCGTTCACCCGAGGGAGTAGGGACTGTGTAGATAGTGGCTTCTGTATTCGTCAGGGTAGCCTGCGCCAGTATCTTGAAGCCATCAGCCATGAGTCACTACACCTATCGGCGGGAAGACCATTGCAAGCTTTATGATCTGATTGTTGTCTCGTTTATCTGAGACATTTTGATTGACCACATTGAGATTATCAAAGCTCTCGCGGCGAAAAGGATCGCGCTCTCTATTGTAATCATCATCAGCCATTACCTTCTCCCATCAGGCTTGATGCGTATTCTGGAATCACCAAGCTCCCATCCTGTATCTGAAGAGCTGGTGTTGTCGTCAAATTTTACAGACATCGTTCGTCCGCGAAGTCTTGTGTTCACAAACTCCGTCGTGCCATCAAGCGTTAAAGATCTTGTTTTGGAAGTGCTAGATGAGGGGTAGTTCTTCGCAGTTAGAGTTGCCGTTAGCTGCGGGCTGCCCTTTAAGGATCTGAAATCAGGGGCAAATCTGTCTGCAAATATCGACATATCCCCATCTTCTATGTCGAAATAAGCACTCTCAATAAAGGAATTCATCTTGGAGCCGTCATTCATATAGCCATCTTCATGGTTATAAATGATGGATCGATCTATCCCATCGTACACGCCGGAGTCGTAAGCTTCCTTGTTGTACGCAGCGTTCGGTTTTTCGCGAAGCCCTGAGTCAGACCAAGAAGATCTAGCCATAGATCCGTATGCCCAGGTGTTCTCTACATAATTGAACAAGACATATTTGTTTGGCTCGGTACTATCCCCTGATGGATAGAACCAGATGATCTCATTGAAGAGAGAGTTCAGAGCGGAAAATATAACCTCTCTCTTATCGTAATTTAATTCTTCAAAAACCTTCGATAGAACAGAACAGGGAACTTGCTGAACAGATCGGCCATCCGACTGGTAGAAGTTGTTGTCGCCCATCCAGTAGACAATCCCTCTAGCTGCTTTGTGTGCATGTCTAGAGGCTATTGAAACTCCGTCTGCAACTTCTTGGAGTCCGAAAACAAAGTCGCCTCCAACATACTGTAAGGAGTACAAGGCGTTATCCGTCCACACCAAGATCTGCCTATCTGATCTAGCGGCAGATATAATCTTTGAACCCTTCTGTAGCGGGGCACCGCCAGCAGAGTTCTGGTCTGTCATCTTCCAAGATCCGGGGTGGTCTTGATCGCACCAGCGGATAAGCATCGGGTCGAAGTTTCCGAATGTGTCGGATGCACCAAAGGCAATGACCTGACGAGACGCGGGATTGGTCATCAAGAAGCCCACTTCTTCAGGTACTTCTCCATGACCATCATCTGTTGACAAGCCGAGAGATGACATAGGAACCGCATCGGCAAGCATGATCCCTGATGCGTAATCATTACTAGAATCAGAAGAAGTGCTGTACGGATAACCGTTGCTCATCTTGAGCGAGGTGTTCCAGTAGTAGGGTCTAGATCTGTCTTTGGCTGCTACAAGATCTTCACCAAACGTGTCGAGCGACCATACATTTAAAGCGTTTGTGCCATCAGCCATAGGAACTGTGGGGTCGCCCCAGGCAGTCCAGTATTGATCCACGAGGAAGACAGAAGTTCCTGAAGAGTGAGATACAGCCGTCGTTCCACTTTGTCCTCTAGTCGTACCAGACCCTCCGCTCAAGATATCCGTGCCTGTGTTGTTTGAAGTGAACACAATTATTTCCGACTCTATTAAAACCTCTCCGGAGCTACCAAAAGAATCAGAAACACTTAGAGGTATATTTTCTACAGAATTATTTATTGAACTGGCTAACGTCGAAGATGTGGTAGCTGACGGTATGCCACCCCAGGTTCCTGCTCCCCATCCACTGAACTCAGAGAATGTAGATTCAGAAGCCTGGATGTCTCGCATGATGATGGTGTTGCCACCTTGACCGCTGCCGCTGTCGCCTACTTCATTGACCGCAGCGCCAGATGAATGAGCTGCTGATTTAGATCCGAATTGAGATCTCAAGCATCCACTGAAGTCTCCACTTCCGTCATGAGTCACCAGCTTTATGTACTCGTCTCCGATTCTTACAAAGTCTCCCGCACCAAAGACTGTATCGCTCAAACTTATACTAGTTGCAGAGCTAGTAATGTCTGCATCGAGAGTGGAGCTTACGAGTCCAGTTGGAGCTGTAGCAATTCGTATCTCAAAGTAATCGCTTGTCAAAACTTTAGTGACAGGAAAACTTTGCGTTGATTTCGTAGTATCGTATCCGTCTGTGCCAGAAGTGTGAGACGGGTAGTAAAGGTCATCTTTGGTTACGGGCGCGCTATTCGACGGGTCTGATGCAATTTTTAAAAAGTTTATAAAATCACCAGAAGCTAATCCGTGAGACGGGTAATAGATGAGGGCTGTAGTTAAATTATCTATTAAGTATATTGGGTCGCTTAGGTTTTGAAGAAGAAATGCCCCGTCACCAACGGAGTGCAATGAAGTGGTTGTGTTGCAGCTACCTCGCCCCATCTCAATAGTTTCTCCAGCTACACCGGAAGAAGCAACAGAAACTACAGTCATTAACTCATCGCCGACTGCGTTTGCGTCACTCCCCATCCGGACCACATCGTTCACAGATACATTAAAACTAAATTTTGCATTTGTGTTTGTCGAAACATTTGCCATCTCAAGGTCAAGCGTGCCTTGAGACTTGTAATCCATCGGCGTGATGTCATGGTAAACACCGCCGAGATCTACATAGAGCTTCTTGTCTGATCCGATTGCCATAAGGTTTGCACCAGCAATCGAAGACCAGTTCAGTAAAGATCTGGATATGCCAAGGAACTCATTGCTGGAATACTTCGTCCAGCCACCGATCTTCTCAGGTCTTCCTTGACGGAACCTGATTAAGTCACAGTCATACCAGTTTCCTTCAGCGGAATACTGGGTTCCCTCTCTATTTATGCCGGGAGGAAATGTGACTTTTCTGTAAGGCATTCTACTTCCAAGCCTTGATAACTAAATCCCACTTGCTCTCGTCAAGCGCAACCTCGTTACCGTCAGCCTTGTGGAGAACATAAAGGCCGCCGTCTCCAACAGTGACCGTAATATCGTTACTTGCTGTTCCATCGAAAGTAACAGATAAGCCGGTGCTACCTGTGTCAAGAACGCTGGTACTCGAAACCAGCACATGATCACCAGAGGTGTAACCTTGTTCATCGCTAGTGCATTTGAGATAGCAAGTGACAATCGAAGGTACGGAAGAAAATGAAGTCGAATGCGTGGTTACGCTGCTCGCCGAAACATCAGTTTGCGTAACTTCAAAGTAAGCACCGTCCCCAGAGGCCATGCCGGAGTGATAGATGCGACCCCAAGTGTCGGCTATTCCCCCTCCATTTGCGGCCCGAAATTCTATCGGCCCGTAAGTGCTATTACCTCTAAGTCCAAACCCAGTGGATCCGGTTCCAGAACTAAAATTTAGATATTGTCCACCGGCACCATGAAGTGCAAGACCGTTTTCGTTAAAGAACCCTTGGAACACAGGAGTTGTGGGGGCAGAACTTATAGGAATTCTAAAAGTTATAAGGTCTGAATTCTCTCCAACCTCCAAGCCTATACGACCAGCGGAAGCATTAATATGGATAGCTTCCTGCCCCGATGAGGTTGCAATGCTTGAAGAAGTTAATTCTAACCTGCCAGTCCCCCCAGGCTTTACAGTGGCAGTTCCCGTCCCTTGACCAACGAGGAGATTCCCTGCGCTGTTGGTGGATCCTGTATTGAGAACCACCTTAGTGTTCTCACCCGAAAGAGTGTTTACTCCGCCACTAGAAGCAGAAATTAAATCAATACTAGAACTGTTTGCTGTTAGAGTAATTTTCTCTCCGGTAGTAGTAGAAATACCTAGCGCGCCTGCGTTGTGAAGATCTTGGGTATCGACGGATCCAGCAGTTACCTCTCCGGTAGCTGTTATCGTAGTTGCGCCAGCAATAGACCCTGTATTCGTTATGCCGCCGGAAGCTAAATCTACAGAACCGCCAT
>CEQC01003634.1_pt1 | contig 38688 bp, 36 predicted proteins | sample 531021 | NCBI WGS metagenome assembly CEQC01 (sample SAMEA2621213, study PRJEB7988) | marine metagenome | biome: marine biome (ENVO:00000447); feature: surface water layer (ENVO:00002042); material: "saline water (ENVO:00002010), including plankton (ENVO:xxxxxxxx)" | depth 5 m
AAGCAACGCAGCCCGCGGCTTGGGTGCCAATTGAGCCAGGGCGAGAACAAGACAGCGCAACTGATCCTTGTCGATCACGCAGACTTCCGGCGAAGGCCGGTTGTCGGCGATCGCCCCGATCAGGTCTTCGTCGCTGATGCAGCGCGAGGCATGGCGGTTCTCCTTGCGCAGCAGATCAATGGCAATATTGCCGGCAATGCGCAGGATGAAGGCGCGGTTATCGCGCACGGTTTCCGGCGTTTCCTTCAGCGCCGCGAGGCGAAGCCAGGTCTCCTGGAGCGCGTCCTCGGCCAGTTCGTGCGAGCCTGTGCGGCGCTTCAATGCCACGCGCAACGTGGCCCAGTAGCGGAGATAGGCGGCAAGCAGGTCCTCGCGGGCATCGAACGTGGAATTCATCGGGCACTACAGTGAACTGGCGGACAAAATACAGATCATCGGAACGTCAAGATGGCGGCATGGATCCCCGCTCCATGCCCACAGCCCCCCGGGCGCGTGGCGACATTAGATAACTTGATTTTTATTGTCCACTTTAATTGATGCGCGATCTCGGGCGAGCCGGACGCAGCCTTAGATATCCACTACTGTTGCATGCTGCCGGTTTTCATTGTCATATCCGCCGCTCCAAACCGTTGCCGGAAAGTTCTGCCATGTACCTGCCCGCGCATTTCGCCGAGAACCGGCCCGAGGAAATCGATCGGCTTATCGATACCTACCCGTTGGCAGCGATCGTCGCACAGACAGATAGTGGCCTTGCGGCCAACCATATTCCGCTCTTGCGTGAAGGCAGCAGGACGCTTCTCAGCCATGTGGCGCTGTCGAACGACATGCATCGCGACATCAAGGAAGATACGCCGGTTCTGGCAATCTTCCGAGCCGATCACGCCTATATCAGCCCGAACTGGTATCCCTCGAAGTTCGAGAACCATAAAAGCGTGCCCACCTGGAACTATCAGGCCGTCCATATCGAAGGCCGCATCCGCTTCGATCATTCCGACAAGTTCAAGCGGATGATCGTGGGCCGGATGACAAAGCATTTCGAAGCGATCACGTCAGGCGACAAGGCATGGCGGATGGCGGATGCCCCTCGCGACTATATGGAGATGATGCTCGGAAACATCGTCGGCCTTGAAATGACGGTGGAGCGCGTGATCGCCAAGTCAAAACTCAGCCAGAACCGCACACAAGGCGACTACGACAGCGTTGTAAAGCACCTCGAGGAGCGCGGCGAAGACGGTCTCGTCAAGGCAATGCGAAACATCGAACGCTAACGATCAGGCTTCAACCGCGATGTCCGAAGGCAGGACAGGCTTGGCACTCCGCGCCCCGAACCGCCTGACAAAATAGCGGTTGAGCGGCGCTTCGACAAAGCGGTGAAAAGCATAGGCGACAGAGAGTGCGATGATCGTCATCGCCCAGTAGTGCCAAAGCCACATCAGTTCGAGATCGGGCATATGCGGCATGATAATGCGAATATACCCGGCGATAACGAAGAGATGGGTCAGATAAAATGCGTAGGACCAGTCTCCGAGAGACGCCATGACCGGGCTCGGAAAACGCATCATCCGCAGTCCGCCCAACAATATCATCGCGCCCGGAACACCCCAGAACAGCGTCCGGTAAGTCCCCGGATCGTTCTCGTGTTGCACAGCGAGGAAGATCGTTCCGACGAAAAAGCTCAGGAAATAGACAGCGTCTCTCCCCTCACCATCCAGATACCGATGCACATGCCAGACGATGATGCCGAATGCGAATTCAAGCAGAATCGTATCCGTATAGAAGGCAAGAGTCCTGTTGCCGGGCTGAACGACCCAGCCTGCAACTGTCAGGATCACCAGAACGGCCACCAGACCATACAGTTTGCGGTCACCGAACAGTCCGGCCGTGAGAAGCACGAGGACGTAGAAGAACATCTCGTAGTTGAGCGTCCAGCCAACGAGCAGAAGCGGTGCCATGGCGCCGTCCCCATCCGGCCAGGGCAGGAAAACCAGGGACGTCGCGAGGCGCGTGAAGTCCGCCGTGGTGGATCCGAGAATCGACGGCAGGACGAACGCCAGCAGGAATACCGCGATGGTTGCGATGTAATAGCCGGGTACGACACGGGCGAGGCGCCTAACGATGAAGTCTCCCGGTCGAAAGGCGCCGGGACGCGACACGATCATCGCCATGACGAAGCCGGAAATGACGAAGAAGAGATCGACACCTGCCGCGCCGACATGGTCGATACCGGCAGCGTTCGGACCCCAAGTCGCCACCGTGAGGCTCGATACGTGAAAGAGGAAGACTGCCAATGCAGCGAAACCGCGCAGATACTGCACGGCTGGAATGAGGTTTCCCTGCATCACTCCACTTTCGCGTGTATGACTGGACATGCGCGGTTCCTGCTTCGATCCGGGCATATCACGGTTGCCGGATGTGTTTGCGCGAAACCTTTCATCAACGTTAACGGCAGCGCCGAAGCGACGGCAGATCCTCCCTCACCCGCTTTTTCAACCTTGTTGTCGGCTGTGCACTGGCAATTCGCAGTACGACCGATCATATTCCGGACACCACGAAGTTTCTGGAGGTTCGCCCTTTCATGCCGTCTAAATCGATCGATCACGCCTTTACCGCCTCGCGCCTCACAGGCGCTGCGACCGACCCGACCCATGCCGGGGCGCTGTCGTTCATGCGGCGGAAATATACAAAGTCGCTCGACGGCGTGGATGTGGCGGTCTGGGGCATTCCCTTCGATGCCGCCGTTTCCAATCGTCCCGGCGCACGTTTCGGTCCGCAAGCGATCCGCCGCGCCTCCGCGATTTTCGACAATGACCCGCAATACCCGTTCGAGCGCGACCTCTTCGAGAACATGGCGGTGATCGACTATGGCGACTGCCTGCTCGACTACGGCAATCACCAGGAGACGCCAGGCAGGATCCAGAGCGAGGCGGCAAAGATTCTCGGCGCCGGCGCGTTCCTCCTCACCCTCGGCGGCGACCATTATGTCACCTGGCCGCTGCTGAAGGCCCATGTCGACAAGCACGGGCCGCTGGCGCTGGTCCAGTTCGACGCCCATCAGGACACATGGGACGATGACGGCGAGCGTATCGACCACGGATCCTTCGTCGGCCGGGCCGCCAAACAGGGGCTGATTGACACGTCGAAGTCGATCCAGGTCGGCATCCGCACCCACGCGCCCGAAGACTGCGGCATTCGGATGATCTACGGCCATGAGGTCGAGGACATGAGCGCACAGGAGATCGCCGACGCGATCATCGAACACACCGGCGGCACGCCGGTCTATCTCACCTTCGACATCGACTGCCTCGATCCGGCGTTTGCGCCCGGCACCGGCACACCGGTCGCCGGCGGCCCGTCCTCGGCCAAGGCGCTGTCGATCCTCCGCAAGCTCGGCGCACTCGATATCCGCGGCGCGGACGTCGTCGAAGTGGCACCCGCCTATGACCATGCGGACGTGACCGCGATTGCAGGGGCGACGATTGCCATGTACATGCTCGGGCTCCTGGCCGAGAAGCGATGAGACGTTCTCTGCCAAACTGATTCAACGGCTTGCCGGATTGATTCCGGTATTTCGGCCAACCGACTGACAGACAAGCATTTTTCAGGAAAGCCAATGGCTCCCAAAATCTTCATCGACGGCGAACACGGCACGACCGGTCTCCAGATCGTCGGTCGGCTTGCGGGCCGGACCGATATCGAAGTGATCTCGATCCCGACGGACAAGCGCAAGGATCCCGAAGCGCGCGCCGAGTATCTGCGCAAGGCGGATATCGCCATTCTCTGCCTGCCGGACGATGCCGCGCGTGAAGCCGTGGCACTCGCCAGCGATGCGGGAACGCGCTTCGTCGATGCCTCGACCGCGCACCGGACCGCAGAAGGCTGGGTCTACGGCTTTGCCGAAATGGACAAGGACCAGGCCGGCAAGATCGCCAAGGCGCAGTTCGTCGCCAATCCCGGCTGCTGGCCGCAGGGTCCCATCGCGGGGCTCCGTCCGCTGCTCACCGCCGGTTTGATCCCGGCGGATTTCCCGGTCACCGTCAGCGGCATCTCCGGCTATTCGGGCGGTGGCAAGCAGATGATCGCCGACTATGAAGCCCAAGGCGATAGCGCTTCGGAGTTCATGCCCTACGGGCTGACGCTCAAGCACAAGCACGTGCCGGAACTGAAAGCCTATGCGAAATTGGCGATCGATCCGCTGATGCAGCCGGCGGTGGGCGACTTCGCCCAAGGCATGCTGACAATGGTGCCGCTGCAGCTGGGCGCCCTGCCCTCGATCCCCAAGGGCAAGGACTTGTACGCGGCAATCGCCGATCATTTTGCATCGATTCCGGACTCGCTCGTTGACGTCGCACCGTTTGAGGCGACGGAACGCAGCGCGGCGATCGATCCGCAGCGCCACAACGACACCGACCGGATGACGCTGTTCGTCTGTGCCAATGACGACCGCGCACAGGCCGTGCTCGTTGCCGTCTATGACAATCTCGGCAAGGGCGCGAGCGGGGCTGCGGTGCAGAACCTCAACCTGATGCTGCGCGGGTAACGCCCGAATTCCACTGAGGGCCAAGATGAACCGCGACAAACTCATCATCCTGAAGCCCGGCTTTACGGATCCTGCCTACCCCGGACAGACATTCTACTGCTGGCACTGCGCTCTCATGGAAGGTGTACTGGCCTCCTTCCCGGATCTTGCCGCTCGTCTGGACGTCGAGAGAATAGCCTGGCCCCGGCCGAGACGGGAGCTAATCACTCTCGTGGGAGAGGAAAACCAGTCGTTGCCGCTCCTCGTGCTGGCCGAGGGCGAAACCTCCCCGCACCAGACGGGAACCCATCGCGGACGGGCGTTCATTTCGGACAAGGACAAAATTCTTGCCGCGCTGTCGGAGCGGCACGGATTTCCCGCTCCACATCCATGATCGGTCCCGGCTAGACCGTTTCGCCTTTGGGCGTAAACGGATAGCATCTACAAGCGACTGAATTCATTTACGCATTCCGGTTTTGCCGATTCCGTCAAAATCGGAATTGCTCTAGCTATTCCGTTTATTGTCGACCATGTCGTCGTAATCGCCTTCCGAGAAATAGTAGATCTCCCGGTAGATGCGGATCGAAGGCTTCAGCGCGAAGCAGATCGAGCCGATCAGAAAGCACCATGTGCCCGGCGTTTGCCACTCGTCGGAAAAGAACATCACCGATCCGATGATGAAGAGCACAGCGGCCGCCACATCGACCGTGGTGTAGGCGAGCTCGAATATGGCATAGGCCCGCTCGTCGTTCTCGTACCTGCGCTTACGATCAGGATGGAAAAACGGCATGGGCGGGTCTCCTCGGCTTGGGCATGTTCCTCGATTGCCGGCTTCTTTCGCGCGGGCTCAATTACGAAATCGGCTCAATCTCTCACGGCGATTTCGTCTTCACGCGGATATTCGCCATAGAAGCCGCGATAATGCGCGACCGCAAAGCCGAGCACAACAACCGCCCCGCCCTGGTGGGTGAGAGCGGCATCGAAGGGCACCTGCAACAACAGAGTGACTATGCCAACGATCGCCTGCAGCGTCACCAACGCAAAAAGAACGATGGAGCGACGTGCATGGGTGGTGCCGGGTGCGCGTAGAAGTGACATCCCCATGTGAGCGAGCGCCGCCAGCCAGACGAGATAACCGAACAGGCGGTGGTCGAGCTGCACGAGCTTGGGGTTTTCGAAGAAGTTGCGCCAGATCGGTTCAATGGCGAAGACATCCCCGGGAATGAACGCGCCATCCATCAGAGGCCAGGTGTTGTAGCTCAGCCCCGCATCGAGGCCGGCAACCAGACCGCCGAGATAGATCTGGACGAGCACCATCAGCACCAGAATGCCGGCAAAGAAACGCAAGCCATGCGGCGGCTCCCGGCGATGAGAATGCGGCGCAAGCCCCCGTTGCACCCACATGATGGCGGCAAAAATGATGCAGGCCAGCGTCAGATGGGTGGCCAGACGGTACTGACTGACATCGACACGCTCGACGAGGCCGGAGGCTACCATCCACCAGCCGACGGCGCCCTGCAGTCCTCCCAGGAAGAAAAGGCCGGCGAGCGGCCATCTCAGACGCTTTTCAACGCGACCGGTGACGAGAAAGAAGATGAAAGGCACGGCGAAGAGCACACCGACGGAGCGGGCCAGAAAACGGTGCGCCCATTCCCACCAATAGATCCGCTTGAACTCGTCGAGCGACATGCCCTTGTTGATCTGCTGGTATTCCGGGATCTGTCGATAGAGCTCGAGCTCTTCCTGCCACTCCTCGACCGACAGCGGCGGGATGACACCATGAATTGGCTTCCATTGGGTGATCGACAGGCCGGAATCGGTCAGACGCGTGGCACCGCCCACAAGCACCAGCGCGAAGATCGCCACAAGCACCACACCCAACCACACACGCATGTAGAACCGGTTGCGGTCGGTGCGCTCACGTTTGGCGAAAATGGTGTCGGCGGCGATATCGGTCATGGCGGCTCACTGAAGCGGTCAAGCCCGGCCTTTGCCGGGATTTCGGGTCCGTGTTCATGTGCACCAGCCGGCAATGCATGGCAAGCCTTCGACAATTGCGGCATGGGGTCGCGTGAATTCCGTAAATTCGGACTTTTGTCTTTCAGGCGAAGCGGCTATCTCATGTCCGAAGGATACAGACACGGAGGGCGCGAGCCCCGATGCCAGTCAGACTGAAGAAGTTCATAGGTACGATTCTCATCGTCCTTCTCGTCATCGTTTATGCGCTTGTCGCAACAACGATTGCCACATACCGGCTGGCCGAATCCCCGTGGTATGTTCACTTCCTCTATTTCCTGCTTTCGGGCATTCTCTGGATCGTGCCGGCCATGTTCATCATCCGCTGGATGGCCGGACCGGTGAAGCCGAAGGACGAGCAGGTCTGACGACCGTCCGTTAGCCAGGCGTTAACCCTGAAATCTCATTTGCGGGAAGTTGCCGGGCCAAAGTCACCAAAAATTCGCAGTCTTACGTTCATTTTTGGATGAATTGCGGATTTCTGGCAGGAACTTGATCCCGGAATGGTACATGTCGACGACATAAACGGACGCCGCGTTATCACCGCGCAGAACAGCCTCAAAGGCGCCTGCTCGGTGGGACACGTCCGTCTGTCGGCGATGATCATCAAGCGTGTCGAGAAAGCCGAGAACGTCTGGCGGGCGATGGAAACCGCGCCGCACGTCACCCTTCACCAGACCTATGACTGGGCACGGGCCTGGGCCACCCTGCCCGGCCTCAAGACGCTTGTGGTTCTTGTGTCGCTCGATGGCCGTCCCGCAGTATTGCTGCCGCTCGAGATCGTCAGGAAATTCGGTGTGCGGGTGGCGCGACTGATCGGGTCGCCCCACTCGAACCACAACGCACCTCTGTATTCCGACCGCTTTCTCGCCGAGGCCGATGCGGGGATGATGGACGAGCTCCTGGAAACGCTCTCCGCGCTCAACATTCCCGCCGATGTTCTGGCGCTCGACAAGCTCCGCCCCATGGCCGGCCAGCGTGAAGAGCCGCTTCTGGCGTTCAGGCATGTCGAAAGCCAGAACGCGAGTTTCCAGCTCCCGCTGAAAGCCGATTTTGCCGAGACCCTCAGCCAGATCAATGCCAAGCGGCGGCGCAAGAAATTTCGAACGTCCGAGCGGCGGCTCGAGCCCCTTGGTGGCTACCGACATATTACCGCAAATGACGATGCCAGCGCGCAACGCCTGCTGGGCGAGTTTTTCCGACAGAAGTCGCTACGGCTTTCCGAGCAGGGTTTGCCCGATGTTTTCGCCGAACCCGGCGTCCACGATGTCTTCGCCCGCCTTGCGAGCTTTTCCGCCAATGACGGCAGGCCTGTTCTCGCGCTCCACTCCATCGAGATCGAGGAGGACGGGGTCAAAACGCTGCTTGCCGTTGCCGGCCTGACCCGCAAGGACGCCCATATCACCTGCCAGTTCGGATCCGTCGACGACAGGACCGTGCCGGACGCCAGTGCGGGCGAATTGCTGTTCTATCTGATGATCGAGCAAGCCTGTGCCGATGGTGCCGACTGTTTCGATTTCGGCGTCGGAGACCAGCGCTACAAACGCTCTTGGTGCCCGGTCGAAACCGCACATTTCGATGTCTTCCTGCCGCTCGACAACCGCGGAGCCATCGCCGCACGCGCCATGGCGGCGGTTGTCAGAGCCAAGCGTCTCGTCAAAACCTCGCCGCGCATGCGTACCGTCGCCAACCGGATTCGGGCGCTGACGCTCAAAGAAAAGCCGGCCTCCGAAGACGCCGGCTGATCCATTCAACAAGGGCTCTGCTTCTCAGGCAACGGCGCTGCGGTGGCCGGGTCCATCGGGATTTCCACCCGGCGTCATCAGCAGTACATCCTCGAAACCGTTCTCGAAGAAGTCGCTCAATGCCGCATTGAGTTCGTCCTCGCTCGGATCAACGACCGAGAGCACGATCTCGGTCCCGTCGCGGCCGGCAATACGGGCAATGCTTGCGGCGTTGGTCATTCCGCATTCGACGATGACCAGATCATAGGCTTCGACAAAACTGTCGAGCAGCATGGGGAGCCGGTCGATTGCGCGCATGGCGCGGCGGGCGTTGGCGTTGCCGTGCGGCACGATCTGCGCATTCGACAGACGGTCGGCGTGGATGACATCGGCGATCGCCACCTCTCCGCAGAGAAGATCGGTCAGACCCGGCAGCCTGCGGGATTCGGCCATCAAGTCGGTGGGGCAACCCGAACCGGTTAGATCGACGAGCAACACCTTGGCGCCTTCGGCCGCAGCGGTGCGCGCCAGCATGACGGCTGACAGTGAACCGCGATCACCCTCGGGCGAAACGGAGATCGCCATCAGGGTCTGGTCGGCGAGAAGCTGATCGGCAACCGCCTCGACCGAGAAATCAGAACCGCCTTCGGCGATGGGAGCAGCTTCCGGTGTCTCCTCGAGGGGAGCGGACAGCACGGACACCTGATCGCGCTTCCGCTGTTCGGCTTGAGCTGCAACCGGTGCCTGGGCGGCGACCGCCGGATGATCGTCAGAAATTGTTACACGGTCCGCATTGTAAGCCCCTTCGGCGGGACGCAGCGCGCGGCCGGAGAGAAGCTCGGAAAGCATGATCCAGATCGCACTCAGCAGGAAGGCTGCCAGAGCCGCGACGATGATGATCGGCACCTTCTTCGGGAAATAGGGCTCGGCTGGGGGAACCGCGCGGGAAATTACGCGGGCATCTGCCGGTGCCGAAGCCGGTGCAGAACGCGAGGCCGATTCACGATAGCGGGCGAGATAGGTTTCAAGCAGATCACGCTGGGAGGCCGCTTCACGCTCGAGTTCGCGCAGCTCCACAGATTCTTCACCCTCGCGGGCCGAACCGGACTTCAGCGAATTGAGCTGGGAGACCAGCTCCTCCTCGCGCGCGGCCGCCAGACGGGCGTTGCTTTCGAGGCTCGAGAGCACCTTGCGGGTCTCGGCACGCACCTGGGCTTCGATATCCGTGAGCTGCGAGCGCAGCGCCTTCATGCGCGGGTGACCGTCGAGCAGCGTGGTCGAGAGATCGGCGATCTGGGCGCGAATGTTGCTTTCCCGCTCCTTGAGCCGTTGAACATTGGTGGAGGCCAGCACGTCACCGATGGAATCCGACTGTCCGTTTTCGAGCGCGGAGCGGACGTTGCGCGCACGGGCTTCGGCATCGGCCTTTTCACCGCGCACACGGCTGAGTTCAGCGGAAATATCGGAAAGCTGCTTGGCCGCGATTGTCTCGGTATCGCTAACCTGCAGAAGCCCCTTGTCGGCACGATAGCGCGCAATCTTCTCTTCGCTCTCGCGCACCTTTTGGCGGAGGCTTTCGATCTCCGGGCCGAGCCAGGCGCTGGCGTTGGAGTTGTTCTCGATCTTCAGACCGGCATTGAACTTCAAATACTCGTCTGCCATCGCATTGGCGACCTGGGCAGCGAGTGCAGGATCTTCCGAGGTAAACTCAATGGCGACAATGCGCGAGGACGGCACCACATAGACATCGAGCTTTTCGCTGAAGCGCTTGAGCACGCGTTCACCGGGCGGGGTGTCGAGCGGGTTCTTCTTCAGGCCGAAGCCGATCAGGATTTCAGAGATCACGGACGTGTTTGCCGCCGGATCGAATTCGGGACGGGACGCGAGATCGAGCTCTTCGGCCACCCGCTTGATGAGGTCGGAGGATTTGAGGATCTCGACCTGGCTGGTGATCGACAGTTCGTCGAAATTGGGCTCTGCGGGCTGCCGCTGGCCGTTCTGACTGCTGTAGACGGGCTCGCGTGCGGTAATGAGAAGCCGCGCCTCCCCCTTGTAGCGGGGGTCGATGGTCATCGTGACGAGAAAAGCAGCGACCGCCGCAAGAACGGTGATCAGGATGACCGTCAGACGCCGCTCCCAGACTGCGGCGACGAGCCGCCCGAGGTCGATGTCCACATCTGACTGATTTGCCGCCACGCTCATTGAGCTACTCCATACTTGCAACCGCGGGGCATGGTAAATGAACATGGTAACGCAAGTCTTAAGGCGTTGTTCAGCAAGCGTTTACCTTTGGAGCCGGCGTAAGAGCGGTGTATTCGGGCAGATCTTTCCTGGCCTCCCTTCGCGCGTGCGTACCGATATATGTATTCCCCTGCCTCTATCGATTGCCTCCCTGAAAAATAAGCGGGCGCTTTACCCACCGTTAACCCTAACAGGATGATAACTGGCTCACACAAACGGCAGATTGCGGAGCAACAGCGTGGCGTCGGCTCGAATTTCAGTAGCGCGAATTTTTGCGGCAGCGATGACCTCGGTCGTGCTGGCGGGCTGCTCAGGTTACCATCCTGCCCCGAAAGCATTCCATGAGGCCGTCATCCAGCCCTACCGGCTTGATTCTGGCGATCGGCTGCGCGTGACCGTCTTCGAACAGGAAGGCCTGACCGGCAATTACACCGTGGACCAGGCAGGCTATATCGCCTTCCCGCTCGTCGGTTCGGTTCCCGCACGCGGCCACACCATCAAGGAAATCGAAGGACAACTGGCCACCAAGCTGCGCCAGGGCTATCTGCGCGATCCGGATGTCTCCGTCGAGGTCGATCGCTACCGTTCCTTCTTCATCATGGGTGAAGTCGGCCAGGGCGGACAGTACTCCTATGTGGCCGGCATGACGGTGCAGAACGCCATTGCGATTGCCGGAGGGTTTTCCCCGCGCGCCAACCAGCGCAGCGTCGACATAACCCGCACGATCAATGGCGAATCCATGACCGGCCGTGTTTCGATTTCCGACCCGATCATGGCCGGCGACACGATCTATGTTCGCGAGCGTCTTTTCTAGCCAATGAGCGAGACCAGGCCCTTGCGCATTCTCCACTGTTTCCGTTCGCCTGTCGGCGGTATTTTCCGCCATGTGCGCGACCTCGCCGAGGAACACGCGCGCGCCGGGCACGAAGTGGGCATTCTGTGCGATTCCATTACCGGGGGATCGTTCGAAGACACGCTTTTCGACGGGATTCGTCCGCACCTTTCGCTCGGCCTCAGGCGGCTTGCAATCCGCCGGTCGATCGGGCCCTCGGACATCTCGTCGTTTTTCAAAACATATAATGAAGTCAAGGAATTGAAACCGGACGTCCTGCACGGACACGGCGCCAAGGGTGGCGCGTTCGCGCGGATGGTCGGTTCACGTCTACGGGTATCAGGTAGTTGCGTTGCCCGTTTGTATTCCCCCCATGGCGGCAGCCTGCATTACGACCAGCGCAGCGCCCGGGGACAGCTCTATTTTGGTATAGAGCGCATGCTGGAACGCTGGACCGACAGTCTGGTGTTCGTCTCCGACTATGAACGGCGAACCTATGCAGAAAAAATCGGGCAACCGAAAACGGCCTGGGAGCTGATACATAACGGGCTGCGACCGGTCGAGTTCGAGCCGGTGACGGCACCGCCGGGCGCACCTGAATTTCTCTATATCGGCATGATGCGGGACCTGAAAGGTCCCGATGTTTTTATCAAGGGTCTGCGTCGCGCCGAACAGATCGCCGGTCGCCCGCTTCGCGCCGTCATGGTGGGCGATGGCGACGACAAGCCGCGCTATCAGGCGATGATCGACCGGATCGGCATGGGCGCGCGGATTTCGATGCATGATGCAATGCCGGCGCGCCAGGCATTTGCGCTGGCGCAGCACGTGGTGGTGCCGTCGCGGGCGGAATCCATGCCCTATATCGTGCTCGAGGCGATTGCCGCGGGCAAATCCATGCTCGCAACCCGTGTGGGCGGCATTCCCGAAATCCTCGGCGCACAATCTGAAGCCCTTGTCGAGCCCGACGATGTGGAAGCCATGAGCCAGGCGATGGCGCGCGCCGTGACGGAAGACAACTGGCTGGCGAACGCGATGCCGGAAGGTCACGCGTTTCGAGAGCGTTTCTCGGCCTCCCGCATGGCCGAGGACATGTTGGCACTGTACCGGAAGCTAACAACCGCCCCGCATCGGGACCGCTAATAAGCCGGAGAATAAAGGCTTTCTTAGGGTCGTTCCGCTAATCTGAACCGTAAGGTTTGGAGTGAGGCCCGTGAACAAGATCGACAAATCCTCGCAGTTCGACAGCAGAGCGCTCCGTGAAGCGCTGCAGAAGGCGCCGGCCGATCACGACAGGGTGCCCGAGCCGGACGAACTCAACCGGATTGCCAAACAGACGGCCAAGCGTCTGGCGCAGGAAAGCTATACGCCGACCATGATCACCGGCCTTTTGCGGCTCGGCGAATTTTCGGCGCTGTTTCTCATAGGCCTCGCCATTCACCTGATCTATGACGGCCCGTCGCTGAGTTTGACCGCCGTCTATTACGTGCCGGCGCTGCTCTTCGGCTCCGTGATGGCCATTGTCGTGATGCAGCTCTCGGACTGTTATCAGGTCCCCGCCCTGCGGACCGCGATCCACACCTATCCCCGCGTACTCGCCTCGTGGACCGGCACACTCGGGGTCATGGCGGTCATCGGCTTCTTCCTGCAGTTTGGCCTGGTCTATTCTCGTTTGTGGTTTCTGGCCTGGTTCGTGGCGGGCATCGTGGTCCTGTTCCTGTCCCGCACGTTGTTGGCCTTTGCCATTCGCCGCTGGGCCCGCAATGGCGTGATGGAACGCCGCGCCGTGATCGTCGGCGGCGGCAACATGGCCGAGGCGCTGATCCGCTCGATCGAGCAGGAGCCGAACAACGACATCCGCATCTGCGGCATCTTCGACGATCGCGGCACCCGGCGCTCGCCGGAGGTGGTGGCGGGCTATCCGAAACTCGGCACCGTCAGCGAACTGGTGACGTTTGCGCGCCTTGCCCGCATCGACATGCTGATCATCGCGCTGCCGCTTTCCGCCGAACTGCGCGTTCTCCAGCTTCTCAAGAAGCTCTGGGTGCTTCCGCTCGACATCCGGCTCGCCGCACACGCCAACCGCCTGCGCTTCCGCCCTCGCGCCTATTCCTATGTGGGCGCCGCGCCCCTTCTCGACATTTTCGACCGCCCTATCACCGACTGGGATTCGGTGGCCAAGCGCGGCTTCGACATCTTCTTCAGCCTGGCGGCCATCGCCGTCCTCTGGCCGGTGATGCTCGGCACGGCAATCGCCATCAAGCTCGATTCCAAGGGACCGGTGATCTTTCGGCAGAAGCGGCACGGCTTCAACAACGAGGTCATCGACGTCTTCAAGTTCCGCTCGATGTATACCGAGATGTGCGACCCGGAAGCCAAGGTGCTCGTCTCCAAGGGCGATCCGCGCGTCACCAAGGTCGGACGCTTCATCCGCAAGACTTCCATCGACGAGCTGCCGCAGTTCTTCAACGTGCTCAAGGGCGACCTGTCCCTTGTCGGTCCCCGCCCCCACGCGGTTGCCGCCGGCACCAAGGACCTCCAGTTCACCGAGGTCGTCGATGGCTATTTCGCCCGCCACCGGGTGAAGCCGGGCGTGACCGGCTGGGCGCAGATTTCCGGCTGGCGCGGCGAGATCGACAATGACGACAAGATCCGCCAGCGCGTGGCCTGCGACCTCTATTACATCGAGAACTGGTCGCTGCTGCTCGACCTGAAGATACTGTTCCTCACGCCGATACGGCTTCTCAACACGGAAAACGCATATTGAGCGTGACCGCCACCCATAGCCACGCTGCCCATTACCGGGGCGTGCATCCGGGTATCGCGATGCCGCATCGCGCCGGCATCAGCGTGCTCGCCTCGCTGGCGATCGCCTTCGGCGTCTTCCTCTCGGGCTTCGTGATCCGCGAGCCCGCGCCCTATGAACTCTACATGGCAGCGCTCATCGGGCTGTGGGCCATCATGGGGCTGCGGCTCTCCCGCCATATCGCCCCCCTCATCGTCCTCTACATCACCTTCAATATCGGTGGCATGTTCTCGATCCTGACCATGCCGGATGTGAAGAACACTCCGATGTATATCGCCGTCTCGCTGTTCCTCGCCTTCTCAGCGATGTTCTTCGCAGCGGTGATCGAGGCAGACTGGCGGCGGCTCAACCTGATTTTCAAGGCCTATGTGGTGGCGGCGATCATCACCTCGCTTCTGGGCATTCTCGGCTATTTCGGTCTCATTCCAGGCGGCGGGGCCTTTACCCGTTACGGCCGCGCAATGGGCGCCTTTCAGGATCCGAACGTGTTCGGCCCCTATCTGGTGCTGCCTTCGGTCTATCTGATGTACGGGCTTCTCGACGGGAAACTTTCGACCGCCCCGCTCAAGGTCCTCGGCCTTCTGATCCTGACGCTCGGCGTGTTCCTCTCGTTCTCGCGCGCGGCTTGGGGCCTGTTCGCCTTCTCCATGATCGCGTTGATCTTGTGCATGCTCATCAAGCGGCGGACCGGATCCTTCCGGCTGAAGATCGTGATCATGTCGATGATCGGCGTTGTGGCTCTGGTGGCCGCGGTGGTCGTAGCGCTTCAGATCCCCCAGGTTTCAAGCCTCTTCGAAGACCGTGCCAAGCTCGTCCAGTCCTATGACGGCGCGCATCTGGGTCGCTTTGCCCGCCACGCCATCGGTTTCGGCTGGGCGCTCGACCATCCGCTCGGCATCGGACCTCTGGAGTTCGGCCTCGCACTCGGCGAAGACACCCACAATATCTGGCTCAAGGCTCTTATGGATTACGGCTGGATCGGGTTCATCAGCTATGTGACGCTGATCATCTGGACGCTGACACTGGGCGTCAAGTACATGTTCCGCGACCGGCCCTGGCAGCCCTATCTGATGATGGCCATGGTGCTGATCATCGGCCATACGCTGATCGGCAATGTCATCGACACCGACCACTGGCGCCATTTCTATCTCCTGATGGGGCTCGCCTGGGGCTGCATCGCGCTCGAAAAGCGCTGGCAGGCGCGATTGCGAAAAGAACGCGCGGCGGCGTAGAACCCTCATTCAGAAGGTGGGCATAAACCAAAAACCCCGCCGCGCCTTGGGAAAGGCGGGCGGGGTTGTTCACTCGCGCGTGCGGCGGCGCGTGGAACTCAGCCCGACATGGCCGGGCCGGTCAAACTGAGTCGCCTCAGTTTTCTTCCTTCATCGCAGCGTCGTGGTACCAGCAATCGGTCGAAAGCACCGGCACGAGGGCCTGAGCGGACGACACGCCGCGAAACTTTGCATCCTCGGTTCCGCCTGCACGGCGGAACTTGCGGGGAAATTCAATGATCTGGGCGGTTCTGCCCTGAGTGTTCATTTCCATCTGCGTTTCCTCCCCCGTTTCCGGGTTGTTGGGGTGGGGCGGCCTCCTACCGCCGTAATGTCCCCAATATAGCATTTCCAAAATTCGTTTACAGCGAAAAGACACAAAAAATAGTCATTTGCCTATTATTTGGGCGCTAAATTATTGTGCATTCGCAACGCCCCGAAAATTGCGTTTCGATCCGACGGCTGCAGATCCAACCTGCGTCAGGATGACACCCCGGAGCCTAGCTTCGGAGAATCAAGGATTTAGGACCAAGCGTCATCGCTGAACCAGCGAACATTTGCGAAATTGGTTCCGTGAGCACCCATTTCACGGTGCCGGAACTAAATTGGCATGAAACCTGCATTCTCATTTTTCGGGATCGGCACACCCAATTGGGCGGCGCCGACACACCAGAGAAAATCAACGTTCAAGTCCCGGCAGGTCAGGAGACTTCACTAAATGACTAAATACAAGCTCGAATACATCTGGCTCGATGGCTACAAGCCCGTCGCCAACCTTCGCGGCAAGACGCAGATCAAGGAATTCGATTCCTTCCCGTCCCTCGACGAACTCCCGCTCTGGGGCTTCGACGGCTCCTCGACCGAACAGGCAGAAGGCTCCAGCTCCGACTGCGTGCTCAAGCCCGTCGCCGTCTATCCGGATCCGGCCCGCAAGAACGGCGCTCTCGTCATGTGCGAAGTCATGATGCCGGACGGCGTTACCCCGCATCCGTCGAACACCCGTGCATCGATCATGGATGACGAAGGCGCCTGGTTCGGTTTCGAGCAGGAATACTTCTTCTACGAAGACGGTCGCCCGCTCGGTTTCCCGGAACAGGGCTACCCGGCTCCGCAGGGCCCCTACTACACCGGCGTCGGCTACAAGAATGTCGGTTCGATCGCACGTGAGATCGTCGAAGAGCACCTCGACCAGTGCCTCGAAGCCGGTATCAACCACGAAGGCATCAACGCCGAAGTGGCCAAGGGCCAGTGGGAATTCCAGATTTTCGGCAAGGGCTCCAAGAAGGCCGCCGACCAGATCTGGATCGCTCGCTATCTGCTTCTCCGCATCTGCGAGAAGTACGGCATCGATATCGAATGGCACTGCAAGCCGCTCGGCGACACCGACTGGAACGGTTCGGGAATGCACTGCAACTTCTCGACCAAGTACATGCGCGAAGTGGGCGGCAAGGAATATTTCGAAAAGCTCATGGCGCAGTTCGACAAGAACCTCCAGGATCACATCGACGTATACGGTCCGGACAACCACATGCGCCTGACCGGCAAGCACGAGACCGCTCCGTGGAACAAGTTCTCCTACGGCGTGGCCGACCGCGGCGCTTCGATCCGCGTTCCGCACTCCTTCGTCAACAACGGCTACAAGGGCTACCTTGAAGACCGTCGTCCGAACTCGCAGGGTGACCCCTACGCAATCGCTTCCCAGGTCCTCAAGACCGTCTCCGAAGTCGAAAGCGAAATCTCGTCGGCTGCAGCCTGATCGGCTGATCGACACATCGGGGCGCGCAGAGCGTCCTGACCCAATCAAGCACCCCGGACGGCGACGTCCGGGGTGTTTTTATTATGACAAGGCATCGAGTGGGGATTTTGTACGGACATCCAGGCCGGCCTTGCCGTAAAAGCCGGTTTCGGAAACCTCAGTGCCTGGGGACACGCAGGAGGACCGCGCCGAAAATCGTCAGGACGGTTGAAGCGAGCTTTGCGAGATCGAGCCGCTCTTTGAGTATTCCGACGCAGATCAGTAGCGCAAAGACGATAGATGTTTCGCGAAGTGCGGTGACCAGCGCGATCGGAGCCTGCGTAAAGGCCCAAATCACCTAACCATAGGCCATGAAAGATGCCGAACCACCGCCAAACCCCAAAAGGATGACCGAACGGTTGGAGACCATAGCCGTAACCGTGCCGCGCCTCGTCGACACCGTCCACAGCGTCAGCACAACCGCGTTTCCGATGGCCGCCCAGCACCAGTACCCCAGGGCCGTTGTCGCGACCCTGGCTCCGATGCCATCGACAAGGGAGTAAGCCGCCATGAACAAGCCGGTACCAAGCGCCATCACGCCTGCGCGCGGGTTTCGCATGCCGTCAGCGCGCCCTACGAGAGACAACGAAGCCAGGCCGACGACGATCAAGCCAACGCCGGATAATTCCAACGTAGTGAAGGAGATTCCGAGAACTGCAACGGAGAAGATCGTAACGATCAGCGGCGCCGAGCCGCGTGCTATCGGATAGACAAGCGTGAGATCGCCGATCCGATACCCGGCGGTGAGGAAAAGCTGATAGCCGAGGTGCAATGCCACGCTGGCCAGGATCCATGGCAGCGCGGCGAGGTCCACGCTCGGAGCCAATGGCAGCATCATCAGCGCCACAGGCACGTGGCCAAGCGCAATTGCGAGCATGGTCATGTGCTTGTCCGAACTGCCCTTCAGAAGGGAATTCCAGACCGCATGCAGCAAGGCCGCGAGAAGCACTACCGAGAAGACAAAAACGCTCAAAGAACGGGCTTTCAAGGATATCAAGGCCATCCTGATATCAGTCAGCGGCGGTCATATACAGCCTGCGGCTGAAAATTAGCGCCCTGCTCTGCACACGGCCAAAAGGCACAGTAATGCGAGGCGCTTGTACATATCTGTCTTTGTGAAAAATGGTCGGAGCGGCGGGATTCGAACCCACGACCCCTTGACCCCCAGTCAAGTGCGCTACCTGGCTGCGCTACGCTCCGAACCGGGATTGGCTGTAAATGATGGAGCCTGACCGCGCAAGGCCCGTGCCGATGAAAATGCGTCTGCTGCGGTGATTTTCGCGGTCGGCAACCTGCCGTCCCGCACGATGACGCAGCATACGTATAAAAACCGATTTACGCTTGCTTGGTTCAACCTAATTACTGGCGAGATGCCGGACGGGCGCGTTCCGTGCTATCGGAGGCGTCAACCCTGCGCCCGCCCGGCTCAACCGCAGAGAATCAGACCTCCCCGGCGGTTTTCGGATTCATGACCACGACGTTCTCGTCAGTGTCCGAGTAAGCCAGCCTCATCTTGAGCCTCAGCAGGCTCTCAAGATGATCGTTTTTCCCGGACGGACCCGGTTCAATTCCCTCCCACTCCAGCGCCGTCTGAAAGACAGCGAGGTTGATAATATGGGAGAGGTCGCCCAGCTCCATCTTTTCAGCCTCACGCCGACATGAAACAAGTGTCCGTATCATCCAGGCGAAAGCATCGGTATTGGCAGTTCGTCTAGTCATATCATATTACCAATCTAGCTATAACTACCTATTCCTCAGACGGTTCCACGATCGGCGGAACGCTCGAGCGGTCCGGGCTTGTGCCACGAACCTTCGGGGCGAATGATGCGGTAGGGTCCGTCGGAAATCGTCACGGCTTCCGCTGAGGGCTCGATCTCATCGACCATCTCGACGAAGGAATGATCGGAGAAGGCGAAAGGCGCACCGTTCTCCTTCAGCTTGAAGCCGAAGTGCTGCCAGAAGCGCAAATAGTCTTCGCGGGCGTGGCCGTAGAGCCGGCGGTAGCCCTTGTCCCGACAGAGGTCTACACTTGCATGAACCAGATCGAAGGCCGTCCGCGTCTTGCGGAACTCCTTGCGCACCGCGAGGCGCTCCATCTTGGCAAACTCACCGAAGAAGCGGATGCGCATGCAGCCGGCGGGCTCGTTGTCGACGAAGGCAAGAAGGTGGGTGGCGGCGAGATCATTGCCGTCAAACTCCTCGTCGAACGGACAGGATTGCTCGCCGATGAAAACCGCCGACCGAATTGCCGCCACGCGCATCATGTCGTCGAAGCCGTTGACGACCCGAATTCCGGTGGGATGCAAGGCATTGTGATGATTGGCGTAGCGCGGTTCGGAGGCCGTCAGGGATCGGGGCGAGCGCTTGAGAATGTAGAATTGCTCAAGGCGCCTGCCGTTAAACTCCACACCCATCTCGAAACCGCGATTGACCATCGCCCTGTGGCCGCGCAGCGTGAAGGAGGTGGAGACGATGTCGGTCTGGGCGTAATGCGGGCTGTCGAAACGATCGAAGACGCGCGGAATACCGGCGGCCATAAGACCGGGCGTGTAGCTCGCCCATACATAGATAATGGAAGGGCTTTCGTGTTGGGCTGCAAGATACTGGGGCTGCGGATCGAGGAGATCGAGAGAACCGTCGAAAAGCGCGATACGGCCGGCCTCGTTGAGCAGAAGCGTCGCGACAAACCCCTCGGCGCGGTCCCTCCCCTTGCGCGAAAAGATCCAGATCGCATCCGGATTCGTATCAGCGATGCGAATAACGGTTTCGGCCGAGGCCAATTGCCCGATGACAGCGCCGGCGGCGTCCAGCAATCGCGGCACGTCCTCGTGGCGGATGCGATTGGAGACCGAAACGAGAGCAGCGGCCCGTGCGAGCTTGTCTTCACCACCGCTAGTGGTTGCATTCCGCAAACTTGCAATAGGATGGGAAACACTATCTTCTTGTAAGACTTGCATATTAGCACCCCCTGAGGTTGTTCCGGGGGCAATGTAGCGTCCCAAGGCCAAGAGGGCTTTGGTCAAGTTTGAGACGGAGCGTTCCACCGATGGAACACCTACTGCGTAACGTCGACTGGAACAGCATCCGCACCCTTCTGGTGGTGGCGCAGACTGCGAGTTTCCGAAAGACAGCCGAAGAGACCGGTCAGGCGGTCAACACCATTCGTCGCATCATCTCACGGCTCGAAGATCTCCTCGGCTACCCGCTGCTTTATCGCGAAGCCGATGGCGTGCGCCTGACGCCCGAAGGACGCCGCGTGATGCAGGCCGCCCGCGATGTCGAGAATTCGATGGCCGACATGCTGAAGGTGGCGCAGACCGCGAAGGACAGCGCCAGGGGACCGGTGCGCGTGGCGATCACCGAGGGACTGGGGACCTTCTGGCTGACGCCGAAGATCGTCGACTATATGGAGATCACCCAGAACCAGAGCCGGGTCGAACTTCAATGCGCCATGCGCTCGGTCGACGTGATGCGGCTGGAGGCCGACATCTCGATCCAGCTCGTCAAGCCGGAGCGCCCCGAACTCGACGTTCTGAGACTTGGATACCTGCACCTCGTTCCCTTCGCCTCACAAAGCTACCTCGACCGCCACGGCACGCCGAAAACCTTGAGTGACCTCGCATCGCACCGGGTTGTCGAGCAGGAGACGGAGCAACTCAAGGGCTATAATCTCGACAGGATCTTCAATCCCGAGATTGCCAGCAGGATGGTGCGGCTGAAGACGAATTTTTCCTCCGCCCACTACTGGGCAATTACCAAGGGCGCGGGCATAGGGATGATGCCCAATTATGCGCGAGCGATCGGTGGCGATGTGGTCGCGCTCGATTTCGGCGTAAATTTCCGCACCGAGATCTGGCTTGCAACGCACCCCGAAACCAAAAAGTCTGTGCGCCACCAGCAGTTCATCGACTTCCTGAGGGACAGTTTCGATGAACGGAAATATCCTTGGTTCGGCAAGGATCTGATGTCACCGGCGATGATAGAGGAACGGTTCGACCGCGAAGACTTGCGTGACTATTTCGAAGGGTTCACGGCGAAGCGATGAAGAAGACACAGCCAATCCGTCCAGGCGTGGAGACTGTCAGTCACGCGACGCAGACCGAATTGCAGCGTCTTGCGATGATGACGATGCAGCTCGACATGGCGCTTGCCATGGCCCGCGAAAATGGGCTTGTCGATGTCCAGGGCACGCTCGAACTGGCCCTGGCGGAAGCCAGGCACGCGCGCGACAAGCTGCTTCAGTAAGTTTAAGCGCAAACCTCAAAAGACAACAGGATACGGGGTGTCAGCGAACTTGGTCGAGAAGCCGCTTGCACTCCAGAAGGTCGTATAGCGCCTCCTGCAGGAGCGCACGGTCCTCATTGGAGACCGGCGTACCAGCCCCCTGCCTTTCGCCAGCGGCCGGCGCCTTATCCTCACCCCCGCGGCTGAAGAAGCGGCGCGACACCGGCGCCTTGGCCTTGCCGAGGATCTGATCGTCATCTGAAACGGCAGGCGGCGCTCTTTCCGGCTCGTCCGGCATGCCCTTGGCCAGCGCCTCGAAGGCGCTCGCATCGCCGGAGCCAATGGCGACGACGAACTTGTTTCCGTTTTGCTTGAGAAGCTTCTGGACGCCCTTGATCGTATATCCCTGATCGTAGAGCAGATGCCGGATGCCCTTGAGAAGTTCGACATCCTCAGGACGATAATAGCGCCGGCCGCCGCCGCGCTTCATCGGCTTGATCTGGGTGAAACGGGTCTCCCAGAAGCGAAGAACATGCTGCGGAAGATCCAGATCCTCGGCTACTTCGGAAATCGTACGAAACGCGTCCGCGCTCTTGTCCATCTCATCCCCTAGAGCAATTTTTGATTTTGACGGAATCGGCAAAATCGAAATGCGCAAATGAAGTCCGTCGTTCTTCGATCCTATCCGCACCTAAAGGCGAAACGGTCTGTGAGAACGAATCACTCAGCTTGGCAAAGAATGCGTCATAGCAACGATTTGCGGGCAAAATATCAAGTGCTGCCGGAGAAACTTCCCGGGTTTAGACCGCTCGCGGGACAGTGGGCTGGTGGAATACTCAGCCCTTGGGCTTGCTCTTCTGATGTCCCTTGAGGACCCGGCTCTTGAGAACGTTGGAAGCCTTGAAGGTCATTACACGGCGAGGAGAAATCGGCACTTCCTCACCCGTCTTCGGATTTCGGCCGATGCGCTCCTTCTTGTCGCGCACCTGAAAGGTGGCGAATGAAGAAAGCTTGACGCTGTCGCCACGCACAATGGCGTTGCAGATTTCGTCAATGACCATCTCGACCAATTCCGCAGATTCTGTCCGCGAAAGTCCGACCTTCCGAAATACGGCTTCGGCAAGATCAGCACGTGTTACGGTTTTACCTGTCATGAATCCCTGCCACCGTGCTGCTCCCCATCGAAACAGCCGTCCATAACTGTATGAGTCATGTTTGCCGAGGTCAAGTAAGCCACTGACACCATTGGGCCAGTGGCGAAAAAAAGCGTGAGCCCCATCGTCAACGCAAACTGAACATCGCGCCTATCAAGTCCCGTTTCGGGTCACTCGGATGAAAGGCCGGATTGCCGTTACCAGCGGACCAGCACCGACCCCCAGGTAAAGCCGCCGCCCATGGCTTCAAGGAGTACGAGATCGCCCTCCTTGATCTTGCCGGCGGAAGCGGCCTCGTTGAGGGCCAGCGGAATGGAGGCGGCGGAGGTATTGCCGTGCTTGTCGACGGTCAGAATCACCTTCTCGTCGGCAATGCCGAGCTTCTTCGCGGAGGCTTCGATGATGCGGCGGTTGGCCTGATGCGGCACGAACCAGTCGATATCCTCCGAGGACAGGCCGGTGGCCTCATAGGCAGCCTCGATCACATCCGTGATCATGCCGACGGCGTGCTTAAAGACTTCCCTGCCCTGCATGCGCAGTTGACCCACCGTGCCGGTGGTGGACGGTCCGCCATCGACATAAAGCTTGTCCTTGTGGGCGCCGTCGGAGCGCAGATGCGCGGTCAGGATGCCGCGATCCGAGGTGACGCCCTCGCCTTCACGCGCCTCGACGATCACCGCACCGGCACCATCGCCAAAGAGCACACAGGTGGTGCGATCAGTCCAGTCGAGAATGCGTGAGAAGGTTTCAGCACCGATGACCAGCACCCGCCGGGCCATGCCGCTCAGGATGTAGTTGTTCGCGGTCGTCAGCGCAAAGACGAAGCCAGAGCAGACGGCCTGGACGTCGAAGGCGGCACCGTGATGCATGCCGAGCCGGTTCTGGATGTTGACCGCAGTAGCCGGGAAGGTGTTGTCCGGCGTCGAGGTCGCAACGATGATCAGATCGATGTCATCGACAGCCAGCCCGGCGCGTTGAAGTGCTTGGCGGGCGGCTGCCTCGCCGAGCGACGCCGTGGTTTCGGTTTCGTCGGCAATGTAACGCTGGCGTATGCCGGTTCGCTGGGCAATCCACTCGTCACTGGTTTCAACAATGCCCTCGATCTCGGAGTTTGCCATTGCCTTTTTCGGCAGGGCAGCCCCGTACCCGCATATTACTGACCTGATCATTACGCCTTGTCCTGCTCGCCACTCTTTTTATCGGCCTCGGCCGCGCCAATGCGCCGGGAGTGGTAGAAATTGAGATCGTGCTCGATACGGGCCTTCAGCCCTTCGCGCGCCATGTCGAAACCGACATCGACCGCGTTGGCGAAGCCATCGGCATCCGCACCGCCATGCGACTTGATCACGACACCATTAAGGCCGAGAAACACGCCGCCGTTGACTTTTCCCGGGTCCATTTTCTCGCGCAGGCGGTCAAACGCGCCCTTGGCGAGAACATAGCCGAGTTTGGCCGTCCATGTGCGCGACATAGCCGCGCGAAGATATTGAGCAATCTGTCGCGCCGTCCCTTCGGCTGTCTTGAGCGCGATGTTGCCGACGAATCCTTCGGTCACAACCACATCGACGGTGCCCTTGCCGAGGTCGTCGCCCTCGACGAAACCGTGATAGGTAAGGTTCGGCATGTTGGCCTCACGAATGAGACGGCCGGCTTCCTTGACCTCCTCATTGCCCTTGATCTCCTCGACGCCGACATTGAGCAGACCGATAGACGGACGCTCAATGGCAAAGAGCGCGCGCGACATGGCTGCACCCATCATCGCGAAATCGATAAGCTGCTGGGCATCCGCGCCCACGGTGGCACCGACATCCAGAACAATGGATTCACCACGCATGGTCGGCCAGATCGCGGCAATCGCGGGACGCTCGATATTGGCCATGGTGCGCAGGCAGAATTTCGACATGGCCATCAGCGCGCCGGTGTTTCCGGCGGATATGCAGACATCGGCATCGCCGCTTTTCACGCTCTCGATGGCGCGCCACATGGATGAGCGATAGCGCCCCTGGCGCAGGGCCTGGCTCGGTTTCTCGTCCATTGCCACGGCCATTTCGGCGGGAATGAAAGTCGAGGCCTGCTTGAGCGGCTGGTATTTTTCAAGAATGGGTTCGCACTCGGCGGCAAGGCCGTGAAGGACGAAACGGATATCGGGATGGCGCTCGAGCGCCAGCGCCGCGCCGGGAATGGTGACCGACGGTCCGTGGTCACCTCCCATCAAATCCACTGAAATGCGTACCACGCGCCCTACTTCTCCCCTGCACGAAAGCAGATGTTAAATCTCGATTGTCCGTTTTCCAAGCCCAGGCGATGAGCCGGATACAAAACGGGGTCCCTGTTATCCCCGAGCCCCGTTCGATTCGCGCCGGGCCGGAGCGCGCTTTGGACGAGCGCGCAGAAAATAACCGTTTTCATCGGCTGCACAACCGCTTTGTCAAATGCGGCCAAGAGCCAGGGATCACTTGTTCTCGTCTTTCGGCTTGGCGAATTTGAGGACTGCGAACGGCGATTCCTTCTCGTCCTCGGCTGGATCGGATTCGATGAAACCCTCGAACTCCACGCCTTCCTTACGCGGATACGGGTCAATGGCAAGGGCCGCGAATTCCGCCGCGACTGCGCCGAGATCAATCGAATCGCCAGTGAAGGTTTCCGGCATGTCGGCACCTTCGGGATCGACGACGAGCTCGCCGTCGGTCATGTCCTGACGCGCAAGCCGCGAATTTTCGGGCACGAAGAGCGCCTCGAAATGTTCCGAGATGTCCTGCACCAGGGGTTCGAGGGTCACCACGCACTCCTGCACGATACGGACATTGACCTCGCCCTTCACGCGCACACCGTCACGTTTCCAGCGGGAAACGGACGCCTCGCCGGAAAAGGACTCGACGGCCGGGACGTCCCAGACGTTTGCGATCTGCTTGCGCTCGGCCTCATCGGCCTCGAAATTCACGGTTATAGGATTGGCAGCGACGTGGCCGACGCGGACCTTGTAGCTGTACGGTTGTTTTTCGTCTGTCATATCTCTCGAGCCTTCCGGCTAGTTCACTTTTCGCCGGTGACGGGGCCAGCATCGGGGAACGTCACCGTTCCACTCTCGAATTCGGCCGCCGAGGCCGCGGCGAGCTTTTCATTCGTATCCACCATATAATGCGCGAGCGCCATCATCGAAGGCCTTGCCTCGCCTGCTTCCGGGTGGATGTTGCGTCCCAACGCGGCAGCCAGCGCATCGGAATCGCCCGCGGCGATCGCTTCTTCGTAGCTCTTGGCACGGCCGTAAAACATATGGCTGAATTTCTTCATCCGCTTGGGAACGGAGGTATCACCGATTCCCAATTCGCGGATGGAATGGTCCACATCCTCAAAAAAAGCATCCACGATTTCCTGGGCGATCCGGGCAGCGGTACCGCCGACCTTGTTGGAGGCCCTGAGATAGAGGATCAGGTGGACCGAAATCATCTCGAAGCGGCCCATCACCGTATCGGGCACATCCATCTCCGCATAAAATGCAGGCCGTCGGGCGGCGCTGGTGATCAGCTCGTATTGGCGCTCGATCACCTTGCGGTTGGATTTTTTTCGTCGAAATAGGGAGAAGATCATCAAATTGCCTTTTATGGCAGTTGGGTAGCGCTGCCCGGGCACAGTTGCATCGGGACGGAAGCTGGTTTACCGAATGGGGCGCAAAAGGCAATGGCCGTTCCCGGGCCCCTCGGAATCGGGATTTATGACAGCGCTGCGTACGCCCCAGGGGAGATGTCGTTGACGAATAGATTTTTCAAGGCAGCAGACAGGAACATGGTCCTGGGCGCGGCAATGGTCGCGATCTCGGCCGTTGCGGTTTCCGGCTGCACGACCAAAGAAGTTTTCAATCAGGGTTATGTGATCGATCAGAACGCCCTCGAGTTGACACCGGTCGGCTCCAGCCGCGAGCAGGTTCTGCTGTCCCTCGGCACCCCCTCTACTACGGCGACCTTCGACAACGAGGTGTTCTATTACATCTCGCAGAAGCGCGTTCGCGGCGCCGCCTTCATGAAGAGCCGGCTTGTCGATCAGAACGTGCTGGCGGTTTATTTCGATGAAGAAGGCACCGTCAGCAACATTGCCAATTACACGCTCAAGGACGGCAAGGCGTTCGACATGATCTCGCGCACGACCCCGACAGCCAGCAAGGACGAGACCTTCATCCTGCAGATCCTGACGGGTGCGGGCGGCAAGGGTTCGGCGAATTCGATAGCCAAGTCGATGCTCGGCGGCGGTAGCTCAAGTCCATACTAAGCGGCGATAGCTAACGCGTCAGCCCCATTCAGGTCGACATATAAAAACCCCCGCCGGATACTTCCTGCGGGGGTTTTTCTTGTTCAGCTCAATCCGGCTCAGCCCGAATGGGCCAGAACCGCCAGAAGCAGAAGAGCGACGATATTGGTGATCTTGATCGCCGGATTGACGGCCGGACCGGCGGTATCCTTGTAGGGATCGCCCACCGTATCACCCGTGACGGAAGCCTTGTGCGCCTCCGAGCCCTTCTCGTGCTTGGTGCCGTCCTTGTCGACAAAGCCATCCTCGAAGGATTTCTTGGCGTTGTCCCAGGCTCCACCGCCCGACGTCATCGAAATGGCGACGAACAGGCCGTTGACGATCACGCCGAGAAGCGAGGCACCGAGTGCCGCGAAAGCCGACGCGCGGGAGCCCGAAATCAGCAATACCCCGAAATAGACCACCAGCGGTGCAAGCACCGGCAGCAGCGACGGAATGATCATTTCCTTGATCGCCGCCTTGGTGAGCATGTCGACGGCACGACCATAGTCGGGCTTCTCCTTGCCTTCCATGATGCCCGGCTTTTCGCGGAACTGCTTGCGCACTTCCTCGACCACCGCGCCCCCTGCCCGGCCGACGGCCGTCATCGCGATGCCGCCGAAAAGATAGGGGATCAGGCCGCCGAAGATGAGGCCGGCAACCACATAGGGGTTGGACAGCGAGAACGAGATGTCTCCCATGTCCGCGAAGTAAGGATAAGTCTCCGCATTGGCCGCGAAGAACTGCAGGTCGTTCGAATAGGCCGCGAACAGCACCAGCGCGCCAAGACCGGCGGAACCGATCGCGTAGCCTTTGGTGACAGCCTTGGTGGTATTGCCCACCGCATCCAGCGCATCCGTGGACTTGCGGACTTCGGACGGCAGACCCGACATTTCGGCAATACCGCCGGCGTTGTCGGTGACTGGACCGAAGGCATCGAGCGCCACGATCATGCCGGCGATGCCGAGCATGGCGGTGACCGCGATTCCGGTGCCGAACAGGCCGCCCAACTGGAAGGTCGCGATAATACCCGCCACGATGACGATCGCCGGCATGGCGGTCGATTCGAGAGAGACGGCGAGGCCCTGGATGACGTTGGTGCCGTGACCTGTCACCGAGGCCTGGCTGATCGAGTTGACAGGCCGCTTGTTGGTGCCGGTGTAGTACTCGGTGATCACCACGATGAGCGCGGTAACGATCAGACCGACGATACCGCACCAGAACAGGTTCATGCCGTTGACGACGGTGCCGTTGGTCATGGTCATGTCGCCGAAGCCGATGGTGGCCCAGGTGGCGAGACCGAGACCGACGATCGACAGGGCGCCGGTAACGATAAGCCCCTTGTAGAGCGCGCCCATGATCGAGCCGTTGGCACCGAGCTTGACGAAGAAGGTGCCGACGATCGAGGTGATGATCGAAGCCCCGCAGATGGCCAGCGGATAGAGCATGGTGGCGCCCAGCACAGCGGAACCACCGAAGAAGATGGCGGCCAGCACCATGGTGGCGACCACGGTCACCGCATAGGTTTCGAACAGGTCGGCGGCCATGCCGGCGCAGTCGCCGACATTGTCGCCGACGTTATCGGCAATCGTTGCCGGATTGCGCGGATCGTCTTCGGGAATACCGGCCTCGACCTTGCCGACGAGGTCCCCACCGACGTCAGCACCCTTGGTGAAGATACCGCCGCCCAGACGGGCGAAGATGGAGATGAGCGAGGCGCCGAAACCGAGCGCGACCAGCGCATCGATGACGGCGCGGCTGTCAGGCGAAAGACCCATGATGTCCGTGAGATAGCCGTAATAGACGGAAACGCCCAAGAGCGCGAGGCCGGCTACCAGCATGCCGGTGATGGCGCCCGACTTGAAGGCGACGTCGAGGCCTGCGGCAAGGCTGCCGGCTGCGGCCTGTGCGGTGCGCACATTGGCGCGGACAGAGACGTGCATGCCAATGAAGCCGGCCACCCCGGACAGAATGGCACCGATCAGGAAGCCGATGGCGGCAAGCACGCCGAGCAGAATCCACGTCAGCACGAAAACGACGGCACCGACGACGGCAATGGTTGTGTATTGGCGCGAGAGGTAGGCCTGTGCCCCCTCCCGGATATAACCAGCGATCTCCCGCATGCGCTCGTTGCCCTGGTCGGCTGCGAGAACCGAGCGGACAGCCCAGATCGCGTAAACGATAGACAACAGGCCACATGCAATGACGGCCATAAGTATGGTCATGCGTTCATTCCTCCAGAAAACGGCCGGCTCTCTAGTCCCCCCGGCCGAGAAACACAGTTGAAGAAGTCGGGAAGAGCCCCGGCTTCATCGTGTCGCGGCGGATGTTGCGGCAGTGCTTATACATCGTCAAGGGCACAAGACCCCGGTCAGCCGGGCACAAGCCCCGCTGCCGAGGTTTTCTGGACGTTACGGGGACGATCGGTTGTCGGTCAGGCTGTGGTCGCGCGGCGGTCGGACAGCATCTGCAGGCCGAGAACCGCGAGGCAGAAGAGCGCCACCGGCCAGAAGGTCATGCTCAGCGTTTCCCAACCCCAGGCGTTGAGCACCTTGCCGGACATCAGCGAGGAAAACGCCACGCAGCCGAAAAGGGTGACATCGTGGAAGCCTTGCACGGCGTTCTTCTCAGACGCGTGATAGGTGCTGGTGACCATCGCGGTTGCCCCGATGAAGCCGAAATTCCAGCCGACGCCGAGAAGAATGAGCGCGAGCCAGAAGTTCCAAAGCTCGATGCCCATATGGGCGACAATTGCGCAGCCGAGCAAAATCAGGAGACCGACCCCGGTAATCACGTCACGGCCGAAGCGGCGGATCAGCCGACCGGTGATGAAGCTCGGCGCGAACATCGCCATGACGTGCCACTGGATGCCGAGTGTGGCGAGGTTCGGCGAAAAGCCGCAGCCGACCATGGCAAGCGGCGCCCCTGTCATCATGAAGGACATCAGCGCATAGGTACCGATGCCGCAGATCATCGCCGTGATGAAGCGACGCTGGCTGATGACGGTCAGCAGCGGACGTGCCGGCCTGTCATCGTGATCTTCGTCACCGACCACCGTATCCTGCGGAATCTTCAGAAATGCCAGAATCAGGGTCGCCAGTGCCGCCAGCGGCAGAATGGCGAGGAACGAACCGGCAAAGCTCACCGGTGCAAAGAGTTCGCGCGTATAGATGACCGTCTGCGGGCCGATGATGGCCGCGAATACACCGCCAGCGAGCACCCAGGAGATGGCCGAAGCCTTGAACGACGTCGGTGCGCCGTCGGCGGCGGCAAAACGGTACTGCTGGGTAAAGGCCGCTCCCATGCCGATGATGACAAGGCCGACAATGAAGAGGATAAAATCGGAGCGGAACAGCGCAATCGCCGCAATCAGCCCGCCAAGCGCAAGCGATGCCGCGCCCGTCATGAAGCCGTAGCGGCGGCCGACCTGACGCATCAGCCAGGCAGCAGGCAACGCGCCGGCAGCGACGCCGACATTGAAACCGGTCACAGGCGCGGTTGCGAGCGATTTGTCTGCGCCGAGAAGATAGAATCCGGCAAGGCCGCCAAGTGAAATGGAAATCGGGCTCGCGGAGCCCGCGATCGCCTGGGTGGCGGCGAGGAGAAGTGCATTGCGGCGCGCCAGCGCCATTCTGGCGTTGAACCGTGTTGGTCCGTCGGCGCTTTCCGCAACACTCATAGCTCAGTTCCCTATTCGACTTTCTTGTCCGCCGGCTTCTGGCGCTTGCGGCGGGCGAGTCTATCGAGCACCGCATTGACGATCTTGGGTTCCTCGTCCTCGTAAAAGGCGCGGGCGATGTCGACGTATTCGTTGACGATGACTGCCGTCGGAACGTCCTGCTTGAACTCGATCTCCCAGGCACCGGCGCGCAGAATGGCGCGAAGGGTCGCATCAAGGCGCGACAGCGGCCAGTCTTCGGTGAGAGACGAGCGGATTTCAGGATCGAGATCGCGCTGGGTATCGACCACGCCCGCAACAATGGCGCGGAACCAGGCCGGATCGGCCTTGAGATACTGTTCGCCGTCGATCTCCTGGCCGAGACGATGGTTCTCGTACTCGCTGACGATTTCCATCAGGCCGTTACCGGCGACGTCCATCTGGTAGAGCGCCTGAACGGCGGCGAGACGGGCGGCGCCGCGCTGGTTGGCATGCTTCATCACCGGTTTCCTGGGGGCCTGCGCCATGGCCTCAGCTCCCGAGCTTTTCGCGCAACGCAATCATCGAAAGCGCCGCGCGGGCGGCAAATCCACCCTTGTCGAGATTGTCGGGAGAGACACGCGCCCAGGCCTGTGCCTCGTTCTCGACGGTCATGATGCCGTTGCCGAGAGCAAGCGATTCCGACACCGCAAGGTTCATCAGGCCGCGCGAGCTTTCGTTCGAAACAATATCGAAGTGATAGGTTTCGCCTCGGATGACGACACCGAGCGCGATGAACCCGTCATAGACCGTGCCGCCGTCCTCGGTCGCATCGAGCGCCATGGCGACGGCCGGCGGAATTTCGAGACAGCCGGGAACGGTGATGGTTTCCCAGGTCGCGCCGGCGGCTTCGAGTGCGGCCGTAGCGCCTACCAGAAGTGCATCCGACATGTCGTCGTAGAAACGGGCCTCGACGATAAGAATGTGCGGCGCGGATTGGGATGCCATGACGGACCTCGGAGAATTCACGTGAGCGGCGGGCGGCGCGGATCAGCCAGCCCCCTGAAACAGAATGGCGGTAAAATCACTTTGTCCGCCGCTTGGCAAGTCAATTCCGGTATTCGCGCCACTCATGGCAAAAGCGTCGCATGCTCCGCGCACAAAGCCGCAGGAGGCGCTATTGATCCGCAGTGTAGGGCTTGAGCGGCATGTCGTCGGTGAGCGGCACGGTCTGGCGCTCGATCATCCGGTGAACGTGGATGGGCCCTTCCCCCTTGTGAAGCTCACGCAGCTTTTGGGTAACCTCGCCATCGCCCTTGGTGCGACGCTCGTTATGGCGGACATATTCGATCCAGGTGGCAACGTGATAGGTCTCAGTCCAGATATCGGGATTTTCGAGATCACGCAGCAGCGCCCATTGACGGGCCCCGTCGCGGATGCGGATGCGGCGGCGGTCCGCCATCAGGGCGAGAAAACGCGGCACGTCTTTCTGGTCGATCTCGTAATCCACCATCACCATGATCGGTCCGCTTCGGGTTTTCAGGTCAAGCCGGAGCTCGGGTTCGCGGAAACGACCCAGCGGATCGAGTTCGTCGCCACCGGCATCAGGCAAGTGGAAGAAGAAACCGATGGCAGCACCCGCCACCAGCAAGCCGCCGGCAATCGCCAGGGACGCCGGTGAGCCGTGGGCGTCGGCAAATCCGCCCCAAAGCCAGCTTCCCAGCGCCATGCCTCCGAAGACGCAGGACTGATAAATGGCGAGCGCACGCCCCACCACCCAGCGCGGTGTGGAAAGCTGTACTGTCACATTGAAAAGCGACAGCGCGAGAAGCCAACTCGCGCCGGCGACCGTCAGAACGAGGCAATCGATGACCAGGCTGGTCGACTGCGACAGTGCGAAGAGCGACAGCGCCATTGCGACGAAGCATCCGCGCACGATGTGCTCGTTGTCGAAGCTCGCGCGCAGCTTCAGGCTGGAAAGCGCGCCGGCAATGGCCCCTGCCCCGTAAAACCCCAAAAGCAGGCCGTAGGTGACGGCGGTACCGGCCAGAATATTCTTGGCGATCAGCGGCAGAAGCGCCAGAACGGCGACAGCGCCCAGTCCGAAGACAAAGCCCCGCGAGAGAACCCGCAGAAGTTTCGGCGACATGCCGACGTAGCGGACACCGGCGGAGAGAGCGAGCATGAAGGGTTCACGCGGCAGCGTCTTCTCGGCCACCGGCCGCCGCCAGAAAAACAACGCAGCCAGAAGGAAGATATAACTGCCAGCATTGACCGCGAAGGCCAGTGCAGCGCCGGCAACGGAGACGAGAAAGCCGCCGAAGGCCGGACCCACCGAGCGCATCAGGTTGAAGCCCATGGAGTTCAGAAGAACCGCCGAGGGCACGCTCTCGCGCGGCACGATATCGCGCACGGAGGATTGCCAGGCGGGATTGTTGAGCGCGGTACCGCAGCCGATCAGGAACGTGAATGCGAGAAGCGACCAGGGTGTCAGCACATCGAACCATGCGGCAACCGTCAGGCCGATCGAGACCAGAAACATGAAGCCTTGCGCGAAAAGCATCAGCTTGCGACGATCAAAGGAATCGGCGAGCGCCCCGGCAGGCAGGGCAAACAGCATGACCGGCAGCGTGTTGGAAGCGGCGACCAGAGCGACCTGGACAGGCGATGTTGCGATCGAGGTCATCATCCAGCCCGCACCAACGGTCTGAACCAGGGTTCCCAGGTTGGAAACCAGCGTGGCCGACCAGAGCATGCGGTAGGTGCTGTTTTCCAGCAGGTCGAGCGGAGAGCCGGTCTTCAATGGCTTGGTACTTTCCGATTTTAGCAGGCACCGTAAACCGAAGTGCCTTTCAGGGTGCGAGCGCATCAACAATTGACACACCACCCGACCCTTTAAACTTGGCAGAAATGTCTTTTTATTCAAGGCCCTGAAACGGACAGGGCCGACAGAATGCGTAGATTTACGGTCGGCGAATCCATAGGGAATTTTTAACAGATAGGGTTCACACCATATCAATGTGTCCCGATTAGTTCTTGTAGGAACAGGGATAGGCTTCCCGTCGGGCGCCATGATGATGCCCGATGGAGATAACCAAAAAACCAAACTTTACGGCTTCCGTATGATGCGGTCAGTCGACCCCAGCGGGCACGACCAGGCAGGCTTGGAGACAGGCATGCTTCGTCGTTGAATGCGCTTGGCCAGGAGAATCGTAGCATGAAAATGATATCTCTCTTTTCAGGTCAGCCGACCAAGGGGCTTCTCGACGCGATCGACAAGTCCATGGCCATGATCGAATTCGATCTTTCCGGCAAAATTCTCCATGCGAACGAGAATTTTCTGGCTGCCATCGGCTATGAGCTCAACGAGATAGTAGGCAAGCACCACCGGATCTTCGTCGACCCCAAATTCGCCGGCTCCGACGATTATGCTGCATTCTGGTCCAAGCTCGGCAGGGGCGAGTATGACAGCGGTCGCTACAAGCGGATCGGCAAGGGTGGCAGAGAGATTTGGCTCGAGGCATCGTACAATCCGATCCTGCATAATGGCAAACCGGTAAAAGTCGTCAAATTTGCAACGGATATTACCGAAAACATCCGCCGGTCCACCGATTCGAGAGGCAAGATCGAAGCGCTTTCGCGCTCGCAGGCAGTCATCGAGTTCGAGACTGACGGCACCATCATCACGGCCAACGAGAACTTTCTGAAGACGCTTGGTTATGAGCTCGGCGAAATTGTCGGCAAGCACCATGCGATCTTCTGCGATGACGACTATGCAGCAAGCGCCGAGTATCGCGAATTCTGGCCGACACTTGCCAAGGGTGAGTTCAAATCCGGCGAATACATGCGTCTCACGAAAGGCGGCAAGCGCGTCCATATCCAGGCCACATATAATCCGATCATCGATGATGAAGGACGTGTCCTGAAGGTCGTGAAGTTCGCCTCCGACGTTACTGATCGCGTTGCCAATGTTGAAACGCTCGGACAGGCTCTGAATGCCATGTCGGAAGGCGATCTGTCCCAGCGAATTGGCAAGCCTTTCATCCCGGCACTGGAAAAGCTGAGGCTCGACTTCAACGGCTCGATCGAACACCTTTCAACGGCAATGTCGCAGGTCACCTCGAATGCCAGCTCGATCGATGCGGCAGCGGGCGAAGTGCGCAACGCATCCGACACCCTCGCCCAGCGCTCCGAGCGCCAAGCAGCATCCGTGGAAGAGACCGCAGCCGCACTGGAAGAAATCACCACGACCGTGGTCGATGCGGCCCGGCGCGCCAAGGAAGCCGGCACCCTCGCCGCCCAGACCCGCGATAGTGCTGAACAGGCCGGCAAGGTCGTGTCCGATGCCGTTGCGGCAATGGGTCTGATCGAAAACTCGTCGAGCGAGATCAGCAAGATCATCAGTGTGATCGACACGATCGCCTTCCAGACCAACCTGCTTGCGCTCAATGCCGGCGTCGAGGCCGCGCGCGCCGGGGAAGCCGGCAAGGGCTTCGCGGTCGTCGCTCAGGAAGTGCGCGAACTGGCCCAGCGGTCTGCGACTGCTGCAAAGGAAATCAATGCACTGATTTCGGCATCGACCGGCCACGTCGGAAAGGGTGTGCAACTCGTGGGCGCAACCGGCGAAACCCTGTCCAACATCGTGGAGCAGATCAAAACCGTGGCAGCGAACGTGAATGCCATCGTGACAGCTTCGGAAGAGCAGTCGGTTGGTCTTCGCGAGATCAACCAGGCCGTCAACACGATTGATGAGGGTACACAGCAGAATGCCGCCATGGTTGAGGAATCCGCTGCCGCGGCTCACAGCCTTTCCATGGAAGCCGCGTCGCTGTTCGAGCTGGTGGCACGGTTCAAACTTCAGGATGACGGAACGGGCTCAAACACCGTCAGGCTCACCTCTTCGCGCGCAGCCTGATCATTCCGCTCCTTCCGACGATCAGCCCCGGGCCCCGCTCCCGGGGCTTTTTGTTGTGAAGCGCAACTTGCCTCTCTGCCCGAGGACCGGGATTAGATCCCGAAGACTGACATTCGCCTGCTTTTTCCTCTCGCCTCGTCCGGTCATCGAAGGATGACACGCCGTCGGAGAGACGCAATCAGTACGTGTTTTTAGCGTTATCAACGCGAAAAGGTGGATACGTCAAAATTTGCGGTGCAAATTCACTGCGCATAAATACCTCAAGCGCAATTCTACAACCATGCAGGGAGATCAACGACTGCGGCAGCCATAACGGCAACGTCCCGGACGTTTCCCTGTGACGTTAAAAGCACCGGCGTTACCAGCGTCGCTCGGCTATTTTGCCGCCTTGTTTCTGGGGGAAACATTGTGATCTTGAGTAGAAAACCGAAACCGCAATCAAGCGCCGCGGAAGAAGCCCTGGCCGCAATCAGCAAGTCGATGGCCATCATCGAGTTCGAGTTGGACGGCACGATCATCACCGCCAATGAAAACTTCTGCGCCGCACTCGGCTACAACCTCGAAGAGATCAAGGGTAAGCATCACTCTCTCTTCGTGGAACCGAAGGTTGTCGGATCGGATGCCTACCGCGGCTTCTGGCACAAGCTCGGAACCGGGGTATTCGACAGCGGTCGCTATAAGCGCATCCGCAAGGACGGCACGGAAATCTGGATCGAAGCCTCCTACAACCCGGTCTACCACAACGGTACCCCTTACAAGGTCATAAAATTCGCGACCGACATCACGGCTAGCATCAAGAAAGCGGCGGAAACCGAGGGCAAGATGACCGCCCTCTCCCGATCCCAGGCGATTATCGAGTTTGAGACTGACGGCACCATCATCACCGCCAACGAGAATTTCCTCGCCGCCCTGGGCTACCGGCTCGACGAGATCAAGGGCAAGCACCACTCGCTCTTCTGCGACCCGTCCTATGTGGCCAGCGCGGGCTATCGCGACTTTTGGCCCAACCTTGCTTCCGGCCAATTCAATTCCGGCGAGTTCAAGCGTTTCGGCAAGGGTCAGGCGGAAATCTGGATCCAGGCAACCTACAACCCGATCTTCGACGCCGACGGCAAGGTCTTCAAGGTCGTGAAATTCGCCTCCGACATTACGGAACGCGTAAAGACCAACCAGTTCATCGCTGACGCAATGGAGAGAGTGAGCGAGAACGCAAAGTCGATCGATGCGGCTGCCGGGGAAGTCCGTCAGGCGTCCGATGAACTCGCTCACCGGTCCGAAAGGCAGGCAGCATCGGTTGAAGAAACTGCGGCAGCGCTCGAGCAGCTGACAACGACGATCGCCGACTCCTCGATTCGTGCAAAGGAAGCCGGCGAACTGGCCAATCGTACCCGGGATACCGCGGAGAAAGCGGGATCGATCGTCAGTGATGCCGTGAAAGCGATGGGCCGTATCGAGAATTCGGCATCTGAGATCGGCAAGATCATCGGTGTCATCGACCAGATCGCCTTCCAGACCAATCTTCTGGCGCTCAATGCAGGTGTCGAAGCGGCACGCGCGGGTGAAGCCGGCAAGGGCTTTGCCGTCGTCGCACAGGAAGTGCGCGAACTCTCCCAGCGGTCCGCAACGGCAGCGAAGGAAATCAAGGAACTGATCACCAATTCCGACCAGCATGTGGAAACCGGTGTCAGCCTCGTCGGTCAGACCGGTGATACGCTGACCTCGATCGTCGACCAGATCCTGGAAGTCGTGAAGAATGTCGATGCAATTGTTCGTGCTTCAAATGAACAGGCGAGCGGCCTCAAGGAGATCAACGACGCGGTCAACATCATCGACCAGGGCACCCAGCACACCGCCGCGATGTGCGAGGAATCCAATGCCGCGGCGCATACGCTTGCTCGCGAGGCAGCCGATCTCTTCGGCCTGATCGACCAGTTCGAAAAGACGCAGGCAGCCAAAAAGGGTCTGGAAGCTAGTTCACGCCGCGCTGCCTGAATCCCCGAAAATTTTATGACAAAGCCGGGCGATGACAGCCCGGCTTTTCTTTTCACCGCAGCAGGCACGCGCTTGAAATCGGGGCGCAACGCCGTAGGTTCGGGCCATGACCACGACACCCGATCCCTTTCCGCTTGCCAGCCGCCAAGGACTTCCCGACGACCTCAAGCTGCTGATCTCGCAGTATCCGCGCGAGATCTGGCAAACGCATGAGAACCTCGGCGACATGGCGACGTTCTGGCTGCAGCGCCACGACATGTTTCGCGAGATGGGCGGCATCCTGACAGGCGCGATCGGGGACTGGCGAGAGGGCAAACTCGACGAGAAGGCCTTCGCCGGGTTCTTCGTCCCGCGTCTCAACTGGTATCTCGGCAATCTCGACGGTCACCACAATATCGAGGACCACCACTATTTCCCGGTCTTCCGCAAGGCGGAATCGCGGCTGGCGCGTGGCTTTGACATTCTCGACCGCGATCATCACGTCATCCATGACGCGCTGGAAATGAACGCGGCGGCCGCACGCAAATTCCTCCAGGGGCTGGAACAGGGCGGCGATGCGCTCAAACGCGCGGGCGAATCCTACGCCACCGAGAACGAGCGGCTGATGGGCTTTCTCACCCGGCATCTCGAAGACGAGGAGGATCTGATCATTCCCGTCATCCTCGATCAGGGCGAGCGCAAGCTGGGCGTGACCTGAGGCAGCTCTGACCGGATCAGTCGACCTGCTGAACGCCCCACTTGCGGCACGTGGTATCGTTGAGCTCGATCAGAAAATCTTCGAAGACCCTGAGCTTGCGCGGCTTGAACCGATGGCGCGGCTGGACGATGCGCATCTTCGCCGAGGACGGACGGAAGGTCTCGAGAACAGGCGTCAGCTGTCCGTCGCGGATCGGGTGATAGACCAGATAGCTCGCCAGCTGCATGATACCGAGGCCCTTGACCGCAGCGGCCACTGCGGTTTCGTTGGATTCGAAACAGGCCCTGCCCTCGATATGGACGGTCATCTCCCCTTCGGGCACACGGAACCGCCACGGCAACGTCTCGTGGGTCACGCTCGAAATGAAGGGCAGGCACTGGTGGGAACCGAGATCGGCCGGTGTCGCGGGAATGCCGGCACGCGCGAGATAGGTCGGCGCGGCGACGGTCATGAAGGGAATGTTGCCGATAACCCGGCATGAGATGTCGAGGTCCGGCAGTTCTCCCACGACAATTGCGGCATCAATCCGCTCACCGACGAAATCGGGCACGCCATTGCGCGACAGAATCTCCAGCTCGACATCCGGATAG
>CEQC01009957.1_pt1 | contig 32765 bp, 35 predicted proteins | sample 531021 | NCBI WGS metagenome assembly CEQC01 (sample SAMEA2621213, study PRJEB7988) | marine metagenome | biome: marine biome (ENVO:00000447); feature: surface water layer (ENVO:00002042); material: "saline water (ENVO:00002010), including plankton (ENVO:xxxxxxxx)" | depth 5 m
GCGAGCGTGTTCCCCGGCGACCGCGCCGCCTCCCCGCCCGCCGAGCCCGTCGTCGACGAGGCCGTTCCCGTCGTGCTCTCACCCGCGTGGTGGCAACTGGCGGCTCTGCCGTGGCTGGCGACCGGCATCCTCGCCTACATCGCGGTCGGGTTCACGTGGGGGCTGGCCCTGCATTTCAGACGGGCCCGCGCAAGCGACTAGATTGGGACCGACTTTTCCAACAAGGAGACCCCCCAGTGCGCAAGATTCTCATCGTCGGTGGCGGCTACGCCGGCCTGTACACCGCGAAGAAGCTCGAGAAGTACCTCGCCCGCGGCGAGGCCGAGGTCACGATGGTTGACCCGCTTCCCTACATGACCTACCAGCCGTTCCTCCCCGAGGTCGCGGCCGGGTCGATCGAGCCGCGGCACGCGATCGTCGGTCACCGCCGTCACCTGAAGAAGACGCGGATCATCACCGCCAAGGTCACCGGCATCGACCACGCCGCCAAGACCGCCACGATCACGCCCGAGGTCGGCGAGCCGTGGACCGAGAGCTACGACACGCTCGTCGTGACCGCGGGCGCCGTCTCGCGCACCTTCCCGATTCCGGGCGTCGCGGACGAGGCGATCGGCCTCAAGACGATCGAAGAGGCGACCGCGATCCGCGACCGCGTCACCGACAACTTCGCCAAGGCCGCCAACCTGCCTGCCGGCCCCGAGCGCGACCGACTGCTCACCTTCGTGGTGGTCGGCGGCGGCTTCGCCGGCATCGAGGTCTTCGGCGAGCTGCGCAGCTTCGCGAGCGCGCTGATCGGCCAGTACCCGCAGCTGAGCACCGACGACGTGCAGTTCCACCTCATCGAGGCGATGGGCCGCATCATGCCCGAGGTCTCGCTCAAGACCAGCCAGTGGGTCATCAAGAACCTCGCGCAGCGCGACGCCGAGATCCACCTCGACACGCAGCTCGCGAGCGCCGTCGACGGCAAGATCGAGCTCTCCACGGGCGAGACCTTCGAGTCCGACCTCATCGTCTGGACCGCCGGCGTCATGGCCAGCCCGATGCTGCGCGGCACGGACCTGCCGCTCGAGCCGCGCGGTCGCGTGACCGTCAAGGCCGACCTCCGCGTCGTGGACGCCGAGGGCGAGATCGTCGCCGACGCCTGGGGCTGCGGCGACGCGGCCGCCGTGCCGGACATCTCCGGCGGCAGCCCGCTGCCCGACGGCTCGTGCGTGCCCAACGCGCAGCACGCGGTGCGCCAGGCCAAGCTGCTCGCGAAGAACCTCGTGGCCGACATCCGCGGCGAGAACCCGCGCGAGTACTTCCACAAGAACCTCGGTGCGGTCGCCGGTCTCGGCCTCTACATCGGCGTGTTCCAGAAGGGCGGCCTCGCGTTCAAGGGCTTCTTCGCCTGGCTGATGCACCGCGGCTACCACGGCTTCGCGATGCCGATGTGGGAGCGCAAGGCCCGCGTCTTCGGCAACTGGATCATCAACTTCCTGTTCCGTCGCGACCTCGTCGGCATCCCTGCGCGCGAGACGCCGCGCGAAGCCTTCGAGACCTTCGCCTCGCGCCCCAAGGCGTAGTCGACGACCTCACCGGCCAGCGCTCCGCGCCCGGCCCCACGATGCCCCGCCCCGTCTCCGGGCGGGGCATCGTCCGTCTCACGCCCGCCCGATCCGCTCCTCGCCCGCCCGCTCCGCCCGCCCGCTCCGCCCGCGCCGCCCGCCCGCCATTGACGAAATGCAGGAGATCCGGGCGCGGATGCGCATCCCTGCCCCGGAACGCCGGGCAGTCATCCCCGTTCTTCCTGCATTTCGTCACCGAGAGGCGAGGCAGGGGGAGGCAGGAGGGCGGCACCGGGGCGGAGGGAGGCAGAGGCGGAGGCGAGGGCGGGGAGGCTGGGCCGGGCGCGCGAGAGGGAGCGGTAACGTGAGCGGAGCGCTCCCGTAGCCCAATCGGCAGAGGCAGCCGACTTAAAATCGGCCGAGTCTGGGTTCGAGTCCCAGCGGGAGCACGGTTCGCGGGCGCGGTCGTCCATAGGAAACCGCAAGTATCGCCCCCTATATTTGAGCCATGGAACTTCTCCTCGTGGTTGGTGTCATCGTCCTGCTCGCGGTCATCGTGGGCATCTACCTGTGGTCGACCTACAACGGCCTCGTGCGTCTCAACGTGCGCGTCGACGAGGCGTGGAGCGACATCACGGTGCAGCTCAAGCGCCGCGCCGACCTCATCCCGAACCTCATCGAGGCCGTCAAGGGCTACGCCGCGCACGAGAAGCAGGTCTTCGAGAACGTGACGAAGGCGCGGTCGGAGACCGTCAACGCCTCCACGCCGGCCGAGGCGGGCGTCGCGGAGAACCACTTCCAGTCGGCGCTGAAGAGCCTGTTCGCGGTGGCGGAGGCCTACCCGCAGCTTCAGGCCAACCAGAACTTCCTGCAGCTCCAGGGCGAGCTCGTCGACACCGAGGACAAGATTCAGGCCTCGCGCCGCTTCTACAACGGCGGTGTGCGCGAGCTCAACACCAAGATCAAGATCTTCCCCAACACGCTGTTCGTGCGGGGGCTCGGCTTCACCGAGCGCGACTTCTTCGAGGTCGACGAGCCGTCTGCGATCGCCGAGCCGCCGCGCGTCCAGTTCTGATTCCGTTCGTGCAGCTGAGTAGTTCAGGAGTGACGCGTGTATAGCGCGATTGCGCGGAACAAGCGCAACACCGTTTTCATCATCCTGATGTTCATCCTGATCATCGGAGCGCTCGCGACGATCGCGGCCTGGATGACAGAGAACTGGTCGATCGCGATCATCGCGGTGTCGATCGCGATCGTCTACGCGATCTTCCAGTACTACATGGCGACGCGGGAGACGCTCGCGATGGCGGGCGCCCAGCAGATCGAGAAGCGCGACAACCCGCGGCTGTACCGGATCGTCGAGAACCTCGCCATCACCGAGGGCATGCCAATGCCGAAGGTGTACATCATCAACGACCCGGCGCCGAACGCCTTCGCCACCGGCCGCGACCCGGAGCACGCGGTCGTCGCCGCGACGACGGGGCTGCTCGACATCATGACCGACTCGGAGCTCGAGGGCGTCATGGCGCACGAGATGGGGCACGTCAAGAACTACGACATCCGCGTCTCGCTGATCGTCTTCGGACTCGTCATCGCCATCGGTCTGATCGCCGACATCCTGCTGCGCATGGTCTTCTTCGGCGGCCGCGGCCGGAACAACAACAACGGCGGCGGCATCATCCTGATCGTCGTCGGTCTTGCGGCGGCGATCCTCGCCCCGCTGGTCGCGGCCGCCGTGCAGGCGGCGGTCTCGCGCCAGCGCGAGTACCTGGCGGATGCGACGGGCGCGCTCACCACCCGCCACCCGGAGGCGCTCGCGAGCGCCCTGCTCAAGCTGCAGGAGTACGGCCGCCCGGTCCAGAAGACCAACACGAGCATGTCGCACCTGTGGATCAGCGACCCCAACAAGCCCGGCTTCTTCGCCAAGATGTTCGCCACCCACCCGCCCATCCCGGACCGGGTTGCGCGCCTGCGCAACAACGCGACGAAGTTCTAGCCGAGCCTCGGCGCTACTCGGGTGAGGCCATGCCAAGCCCCAGCGCCCCAGCCAGATCGCGGGCGAGGTCGCCGCGGTCGGCCACGGTGATCGACTCGAGTCCCTGCCAGGCAGCCATCGCCCGCAGCTCGGTGGCGATCCGCTGCTCGATGCCGGCGGGCGAGTGCGGCTCCCGCCAGGCCGACTGCACGCGCAGCACGCGCGCCTGCCGGTCGTTCTTCAGATCGATGCGGCCGACGAGGCGGTCGTCGACCAGCACCGGCAGCGTGTAGTACCCGTACACGCGCTTCGACGCCGGCGTGTAGATCTCGATGCGGTAGTGGAAGTCGAACAGCCGCAGCGCTCGATCGCGCTCCCAGACGACGGGATCGAAGGGGGAGAGCAGCGCCGTCGCCTCGATGCGACGCGGGATGCGCGCCTCCGTGTGCAGGAACGCCGGCCGCGCCCAGCCCTCGACCGAGACCTGACGCACGACGCCCGCGTCTTCCAGCCCGTGCAGCGCCCGTGTCGTGTCGGCGACGGAGAGCCGGTAGTAGTCGCCGATGTCCTTGACGGTGCCGATGCCGTGGGCGCGAGCGGCGCGCGCGACGAGCTCGCGCTGCGCGTCCTCGCGCGACACCTCCTGGTCGAGCAGCTCGGTCGGCAGAATTTGCTCGGGCAGTGCGTAGACGCGTTCGAAGCCGCGGCGGCCGGCGGTGGCGGCGTCCCCGACGAGGAACAGGTGCTCGAGCGCCTCCTTGACGTCGCTCCAGCCCCACCACGGACCCCGGCGCACGTTCGCGTCATGCTCCATCTCGCTCGCGGCCATCGGGCCGTTCGCGGCGAGCTCGGCCCGCACCCATGCGAGCATGTCGCCGTGGGTGCTCGCCCAGCCGTCGGGATTGCGGGCGGCCCGGGCGCGCCACTCGTCCATCCGCCAGCGCCACAGCGGCCAGTCGGCGCGCGGCACGAACGTCGCCACGTGCGCCCAGTACTCGAGGTACCGCGCCTTCGGCCGCAGGGTCAGCCGATCGAGCAGCTCCTTGTCGTAGCCGCCGAGCCGAGCGAAGACGGGCAGGTAGTGGCTGCGTTCGAGCACGTTGACGGAGTCGATCTGCAGGATGCCGAGGCGGTCCAGCAGCAGGTTCAGCTGGCGCGTGCCGACCGTCGCGGGCCTCGGGACGCCAAAGCCCTGCGCGGCCAAGGCGATGCGCCGCGCGGATGCGAGCGAGAGCGAATCCTGCACACCTCGACCCTAGTGAGCGGGGCGGACACCGAGCCGCCACCCCGCGTTCACCTGTTCCACTTCTGCTGGTTGGCGGCGGCTTCTAACGTTCGATCGTCGCCGAGGACAGCTGCCTGCCGTTCGGTCGGGCGCTCGGCGTCACGATTACGGAGGAAACGTGTTTCGCAAGCACACTCTGATCGGTGTCGGTGCCGTCGCGGCGCTTTCGCTCGGTCTCGCCGGTTGTTCCGGCACCGCGGAGGCAGGCGACGATGTCGCCGCGACCGCGACGAGCGTTGCCGACTTCGGCACATTCGCCGACCTCGAGGCGGCCGCGATCGCCGAAGGCCAGCTGAACGTCATCGCGCTTCCGCGTGACTGGGCGAACTATGGCGAGATCCTGGACGCCTTCGCTGCCAAGTACCCCGAGATCACCATCAACGAGGCCTCGCCGGACGCATCGAGCGCCGACGAGATCAAGGCTGCGAAGGATCTTGCGGGTCAGGACACGGCTCCCGACGTCTTCGACATGGGGCTCGCGGTGACGCTCGCGAACACCGACCAGTTCGCGCCGTACAAGGTGCAGACCTGGGACGACATCCCGGACGCGCTCAAGGAGGCCAACGGGCTCTGGGTGGGCGACTACGGCGGGTACATGGCTCTCGGCTACGACCCCGATGCGGTGGCGGCGCCGACGTCGCTGCAGGACCTGCTCGGCGATGAGTATCGTGGCAAGGTCGCGATCAACGGCGACCCGACGCAGGCTGGCGCGGCTTTCGCAGCCGTCGGACTTGCGACCGTGCAGAACGGCGGCGCGCTGGATGACTTCCAGACGGGCATCGACTTCTTCTCGGAGCTGAACGCCGCCGGCAACTTCCTGAAGATCGACGTGACGACCCCGGCCATCGCCTCCGGCGAGGTTGCGGTCACCTTCGACTGGGACTACCTGCAGCTGAGCGCGAAGAACTCGCTCGAGGGTCAGCGCAACTGGGAGATCGTCGTTCTGCCCGGGACGGGCTACGCCGGGTACTACAACCAGGCGATCAACATCGACGCGCCGAATCCGGCCGCCGCGCGCCTGTGGCAGGAGTTCCTGTACAGCGACGAGGCGCAGAACATGTGGCTGAAGGGCGGAGCGCGCCCGGTGCGCGCCGACGCGATGGCCGCCGCGGGCACGATCGACGAGGCGCTGTGGAACGCGCTTCCCGCGACGCCGGAGACGACGGTCGTTCCGACCGCCGCCCAGAGCGAGGCTGCGGGCACGCTGCTCGGCGAGAACTGGGCCGCCGCTGTCCAGTAGGACTCGTCAGGGGAGGGGAGCGGTCCTCGGGCTGCTCCCCTTCTCGGCGTACATTCTTCTGTTTCTCCTGCTGCCGACGGCGATTGCGCTCGGCACCGGATTCTTCGATGCGGATGGCCAGCCGACGCTGTCGAACGTCGAAGCGCTTCTCGACCCGGTGATCCTGCAGGTCTTCGGCAACACCATCTGGGTATCTGGTCTCACCGCCGTGATCGGCGCGGTGCTCGGGGCCGTCACCTCCTACGCGCTGATCGGCGCCAACCCGACCGGTCTGCTGCGGACCATGGTCGACTCGGCGAGCAGCGTCCTCGCCCAGTTCGGCGGCATCATGCTCGCCTTCGCTTTCATTGCGACGATGGGCGCTTCGAGCCTCTTGACGGTGACGCTGCGCGAGCAGTTCGACATCGACATCTACGCCGACGGCGTCTGGCTCTACGAGACGCCGGGCCTGATCTTGCCCTACATCTACTTCCAAGTCCCCCTGATGATCATCGTCTTCCTGCCCGCGCTCGAAGCCCTGCGCCCGCAGTGGACCGAAGCGAACGCCACGCTCGGCGGCACCCGGGCCGACTACTGGATGCGGATTGGATTCCCCGTGCTGGCGCCCTCCTTCATCGGCTCGCTCCTGCTGCTGTTTGCGAACGCCTTCTCGTCTTATGCGACGGCCGCGGCGCTGATCAGCCAGGGATCGCAGATCGTGCCGCTGCAGATCCGAGCGGCGCTCACGAGCGAGACTGTGCTCGGACGAGCGAACCTCGCCGGCTCGCTCGCTCTGGGAATGGTCATCGTGATGGTGGTGGTGATGTCGCTCTACGCGCTGCTGGAGCGCCGCGCCACGAGATGGCAGCGATGAGCGCCCGGGTCGGCGGGGTCACGATCAGGGCCTCGCGCGCGACGCAGATCGTGCTGCTGAGCGTCATCGGAGCCGTCTTCTCCCTGCCGATTCTCGGCATGATCGAGTTCACGCTGCGCGGCGGGCTCGAGGGGGGCTACAACTTCGACCACTGGGTGAAGGTCTTCTCGGGTGGACTGGACGCAAGCTACAGCCGTCCGCTCTGGACGGGCGTGGGCAACTCGTTGCTGCTGGCAGCCCTGACGGTGCTCATTTCGTTCGTCGTGCTCGTGCCGACGATGGTGCTCGTGCAGCTGCGGTTCCCCCGGCTTCGGCGGGTGCTCGAGTTCGTCTGCCTCATCCCGCTCACGATCCCCGCAATCGTCATCGTCGTCGGACTGGCACCGGTGTTCTCGGTGATGGCACGGATGTTCGGAAGCGGAGTCTGGTCGCTCGCGTTCGCCTACGGGATCATCGTCCTGCCCTTCGCGTATCGGGCCATCCAATCGAACCTCGTCGCGATCGACCTGGTGACTCTCACCGAGGCGGCTCGCTCGCTCGGCGCGAGTTGGCTCTCGACGATGTGGACGGTGGTGCTTCCGAACCTGCGCCGAGGTCTGCTCGCCGCCGCGTTCATCACGATCGCCGTCGTCCTGGGCGAATTCACCATCGCGTCGCTCCTGAACCGCCCCAACCTGCAGACCGCGCTGCTTCTCGTCTCGAAGGCGGATCCGTTCACCGCGGTGATCTTCGCGCTGCTGGCGCTCGCGTTCGGATTCGTCCTGCTGTTCACTCTCGGTCGCGTCACAGCGCGACAGATCCGGAGATCATCATGACCGCCGTCAATACCGACAGCATGTCCACCCCGGCGGTCGCGCCGGCCTTCCGCGCCGAGCCGACCACGGTCGAGCTCGTCGACGTGGTCAAGGACTACGGCGGCACTCGGGCGCTCGATCACTTCTCGCTCGCGATGAAGCCTGGCGAATTCGTGGCGCTTCTCGGGCCGTCGGGCTGTGGGAAGACGACTGCGCTTCGTGCACTCGCGGGTCTTGAGGCCGTCACCGCGGGGCGAATCCTGGTCGACGGCGAGGATATCCAGGCCGAGCCGACGAACCGACGTGACATGGGAATGGTGTTCCAGGCGTACTCGTTGTTCCCGCACATGACGGCGCTTCAGAATGTCGAGTACGGACTCCGGATGCGCAAGGTCGCCCGGGGAGAGCGCCACGAGCGCGCCATGGAATCGCTCGCGCTCGTGGGGCTGGTGGGACGGGAGCACCGCTATGCGCACGAGCTCTCGGGCGGCCAGCAGCAGCGGGTGGCGCTCGCCCGCGCTCTCGTCACCCGACCTCGCGTGCTGCTGCTCGATGAGCCGCTGTCGGCGCTCGACGCCAAGGTGCGCGTGAGCCTGCGCGATCAGATTCGACGCATCCAGACCGAGCTCGGCATCACCACTCTGTTCGTGACGCACGACCAGGAGGAGGCGCTCGCCGTCGCCGATCGCGTCGCGGTGATGAGCCAGGGGCGCATCGAGCAGATCGGGACGCCGGAGGAGCTCTACGCGCGCCCGCAGTCGGCGTTCGTCGCCGACTTCGTCGGCCTGAGCAATCGGATCCCTGGGGAGCTCACCGACGGGGTGATCCGGGCCTACGGGACCGAATTCGACATGCTGGGTGCCGCGCAGTCGGACGGGCTCGTGCTCGCGCTCGTACGGCCCGAGGACGTGCTCTTCGGTTCCGAGGGGATCGCCGCGACCGTCGTCACGTCGAGCTTTCTGGGCTCGGTGCGCCGAACATCGGTGCGCTTGGAGGACGGACTCGTCCTCACCGTCCAGCATGAGGTCTCGGATCGCCGCGAACCCGGCGAGACGGTGCGCGTCTCGTTCCGGGGCGGGCCTGTGAGCGCGAGTCGCGTCCGCGGCGCCGACGCGTCCCCCGCGGAGCGCGCGTCCTAGACTGGGCCGGTGCCCACGAAAGCGTCGAACAGCCCGGAGCGCGCGGTCACCCCACGAAGCGGAGCCGAGGCGGTGAGCCCCGGCATGCGCACTGCGGCCGCCTGGTCGTGGCGCATCCTCGTCGTGGCGGCCGTCGCCGCCCTCGTCATCTTCCTCGTCATCCAGCTCCGGCTGATCGTCATCCCGCTCATGGTCGCGCTGCTACTGGCGGCGCTCCTGGTGCCGTTCTCGAACTTCCTGCAGAGGCACGGCTGGCCGAAGTGGCTCGCGGTGGCGGTCAACGAGGTCGGGATCATCGCCGTCGTGGCGGGGCTGATCACGATCGTGGTCTGGCAGGTCCGGGCGGGCTTCCCCTCGCTGCAGGAGCAGACGATCGCGAAGTTCATCGAGTTCGAGCAGTTCCTGGTCGAGCTGCCGCTCGGCCTGTCGGAGGAGGACATCACCGGCTTCGTCGACGATGCGATCGCCACGATCCAGGACGACATCGGCACCATCGTCAGCGTCGCGCTGGGTCTCGGCGGCGACCTCGGCGAGATCCTCGCCGGCGCGCTCATCGCGCTGTTCGCGACGCTCTTCATCCTCATCGACGGTCGCGCGATCTGGGACTGGATCGTGCGACTGTTCCCGCGGCCGGCGCGCGTCGCCGTCTTCGGCGCGGGCGGGGCAGGCTGGATCACGCTCACCTCCTTCGTCAAGGTGCAGATCCTGGTCGCCGCGATCGACGCCATCGGCATCGGCCTCGGCGCCTGGATTCTCGGGCTGTTCCTCGGCGGCTTCCCGCTCGTCATCCCGATCGCCATCGCGGTGTTCCTCGGCTCGTTCATCCCGATCGTCGGAGCGGTGCTCTCGGGCGCCCTCGCCGTGTTCATCGCGCTCATCTACCTGGGTCCGATCCCGGCCGTCATCATGCTCGGCATCGTGATCGGCGTGCAGCAGCTTGAAGGCAACGTGCTGCAGCCGTTCCTGATCGGCACCGCGGTGAAGGTGCATCCGTTGCCGGTGGTGCTCGCGGTGTCGACCGGAGGCTTCATCGCGGGCATCGCGGGCGCGCTGTTCGCGGTGCCGGTGGTCGCGGTGGCCAACGTCATGATCGGCTACCTGGCCCGTGGCGAGTGGCGCACGAACCCGAACCCCAGCGCGAGCGACCTGTTTCCGCCTTCCGCGACGCCGGCCCGCACGCGACGCACCAAGACGGCGGACGCGACGCCGAGCCCGACGACGGAGTCCCATTCATGACCGACCAGATCGCCCCCGACCTGACGATCCCGCCGATGCCGGGACCGACACTTCATGACTTCCGCGCGGCGCGGGAGCGCGTCGCCGATGTGGTGAGCGTCACCCCGCTCGAGCACTCGAGCTACCTGTCGGGACTGCTCGGCAGCCCCACCTGGTTCAAGGCGGAGAGCCTGCAGAAGACCGGCTCCTACAAGATTCGAGGAGCCTACAACCGGCTCGCGCGACTCAGCGAGGACGAGCGCGCCCGCGGAGTCGTGGCGGCGTCGGCCGGCAACCACGCGCAGGGCGTCGCCCTGGCCGCGCGCGAGCTGGGCATCAAGGCCACGATCTTCATGCCGATCGGCGTCGCCCTGCCGAAGCTGCAGGCGACTCGCGGCTACGGTGCCGACGTCGTCCTGCACGGTCACGTCGTCGACGAGACGCTGCACGCGGCGGCCGAGTTCGCCGAGCGCACGGGCGCCGTGCTGATCCCGCCCTTCGACCACCCGGATGTGGTCGCCGGTCAGGGCACGATCGCCCTCGAGATCCTGGATCAGCTGCCCGATGTCGCCAACGTTATCGTGCCGATCGGCGGCGGCGGACTCGCCTCCGGGATCGCCTCCGCCTTCGCTCAGCTCGCCCCGAGCATCGGGCGCCAGGTCCGGGTCGTGGGGGTGCAGGCGAGCAACGCGGCCCCGTATCCGGTGTCGCTGGCGGCGGGCGAGATCGTCACCGTGGCGACCGCGCCGACGATCGCCGACGGGATCGCCGTCGCGCGGCCCGGCGCGCTGAACTTCGAGATCATCCGCCGCGCCGTCGACGGCGTCGTGACGGTCGAGGACGACGAGACCGCGAAGGCGCTCGTCATGCTGCTCGAGCGGGCGAAGCTGGTCGTCGAGCCCGCGGGCGCGGTCGGCGTCGCCGCGGTGCTCTCCGGCAAGATCCAGGTCGAGGGTCCGACCGTGATCGTGCTGAGCGGGGCGAACATCGACCCGATGGTCATGGAACGCGTCATCAGCCGGGGTCTCGCTGCCTCCGCGCGCTACCTGAAGGTCAACATCCCGTTGCCGGATCGCCCCGGACAGCTGGCCCGCATCGCCGAGATCATCGCCGACGCGAACGCGAACGTCGTCGAGGTGCTGCACACGCGGCACGGCTACGGGCTGCAGATCAGCGAGGTCGAGATCGAGATCCACATGGAGACGCGGGGTGCCGAGCACGCCGAACTGGTGCTCGATCACCTGCGCGCCGCTGGCTACGAGCCGCGCATCGACGCGTAGCGCCGACTAACCAGCTTCCGCAGATCCACTTCCTCGCGACCGCGAGGGATCTTCAGCCGCGGTAGGTCTCGACCGCGACGACCTCGACGCTGATCTGCTTGCCGTTCGGGGCCGTATAGGTGGTCGACTCGCCGACCTTCAGCCCCATGATGGCCGCGCCGAGCGGGCTCGACGACGGGTAGACCTCGAGGTCCTCCTGATCGGCGGCGATCTCGCGGTTGCCGAGCAGGAACTTCGACTCCTCGCCGAAGATCTTCGCCGTGACGACGGTGCCGGTCTCGACGACGCCCGTCGACTCCGGCGGCTCGCCGACCGTCGCGGTGCGCAGCAGCAGCGTGAGCTGGCGGATGCGGGCCTCGATCTTGCCCTGCTCGTCCTTGGCGGCGTGATAGCCGCCGTTCTCCTTGAGGTCGCCCTCTTCGCGCGCCGCCTCGATCTTCTTGGCGATCTCGACCCGGGCCGGGCCGCTGAGGTGCTCCAGCTCGGCGGAGAGTCGATCGAATGACTCCTGCGTCAGCCACGTGGTTGCTGCGGTGTCGCTCATGCGGGTTCTCCTGTGCGCGAATGGACGAAGACGCTCCCTCAACAAACGAGACCGGCCAGAGGCCGGTCCGAATACTGCGCGAGAGTTGATTCAGACTAGGTCAGGCGGCACTCGGAGATCAAGCCGACGACCGCGGGCTCCGAGGTGATGATCCGCTCTTCGAACACCCGCGTGTAGGTGTCCGAGCCGGGCAGGTCGACGACCTTCCAGCCGACGATGGCGTGCTGCTCATTCTGCACCTCGAGTGCGCAGCGCACGCTGGCGCCGGGGGTGACGGAGACCTCGAAGCGCAGCACGACCTCGTCATCGCTGACCAGGTCGTAGCCGACGTCGCGGGTTTCGAGCGTCGCCTCCGGTGAGAACAGCCCGGCCCAGACCACCCACGCGCCCACGACCACGGCGGTGCCGATCCCGGCCGCGATCGCGATCAGGCGGTGCTGGCGGGCGCGCGCGGGGGTTCGGCCGTATCGGGCATCCAGGTCGGTCGTCATAAGCTGGTCTCAGGCTATTCGGTTTCGGGAAGGCACGACGTGTTCTGGACTTTTTCCGCGGTGACGGGCGTTCCCGCTCTCCGCTTCGAGGTGGACGAGAATGCCGTCACCCCCGGCGTCATCGGCTTCGTCGTGACCTTCCTCTTCATCATCGCGGTCGTTCTGCTGGTGCTGGACATGGTGCGGCGGATGCGGCGCCTGCGCTATCGCACCGAGATCCGCGAGCGGCTCGAGGCGGAAGCCGCGGCGGAGGCTAGCTCGTCACCGGATTCAGCACAATGAGGAGGATCGCGGTCCAGTGGCACAGGAACGCGATCACCGTGCACGAGTGGAAGATCTCGTGGAAGCCGAAGACGCCCGGCACCGGGTTGGGGCGCTTGAGCGCGTAGAACACGGCGCCGACGGTGTAGGACACTCCGCCGACGACGACGAGCACCATCATGGCGACGTTGGCGTTGACGAGGTCGACGATGTAGAGCATCGCGGCCCAGCCGAGCGCAATGTACAGCGCGACGTAGAGGATGCGCGGCGCCTTCAGCCAGAAGATGCGGAAGGCGATCCCGAGCAGCGCGCCGGTCCAGATGATCGCGAGCAGGATGACGCTCTTCGGGTAGGGCAGCGCGTTGATGGCCAGCGGGGTGTACGTGCCCGCGATGAGCAGGAAGATGTTGGAGTGGTCGAGCCGCCGGAAGACGGCCTTGACGTGGGGGCTCCAGTTGAACCGGTGGTAGACCGCCGAGATGCCGAACAGCAGCAGCGAGCTCGCCATGAACACGGCGGAGCTCCACTTGGCCGCCGCGCCGTCGGCGAGCACGATGAGCACGATGCCGGCCGCGATCGCGAGGGGGAATGTGCCCGCGTGGATCCAGCCTCGCCAGGTGGGCTTCGCCTCCGACTGGTGCAGGTCGGTGGCGTCGTCGAGCAGCGGGATGTTCGGCAGGTCGGTGCCGTCGCCGAGCGGCTTCGTCGCGGCCGAGAGCGCGCTCTCGGGGAGTTTCGGGGTGCGGGGTGCGCGGCTCATGCCGCGATCCTAGAACCTCACGTGAACTCGAAGCTGGATGCCGGGCCGCCCCGAGCGGACTAACGTGGTGTCGTGACTGTGCGGCAGAGCAAGACCGGCCGGGGGTTCCTCTACGGCCTGTACATGCGGCGACTGCGTCGCCAGCTCGAAGGCGCCGCCCCGCCGCACCACGTCGGCATGATCGTCGACGGGAACCGTCGCTGGGCGCGTGAGCGGGCGCTCGAGACGGCCGCGCACGGACACCGCGCGGGCGCCGAGAAGATGCGCGAGTTCCTCAGCTGGTGCGACGACGCGGGCATTCGCGTGGTGACGATCTATCTGCTGTCCACCGACAACCTGTCGGGCCGCCCCGATGACGAGCTGCATCAGCTCTTCGAGATCATCGGCGATCTCGCCAACGATCTCTCGCGCGCCGCCGACTGGCGCATCCAGCACGTCGGCACGAGCGAGGGTCTGCCCGAGCCGCTCGTCGCGACGCTGCGCGCCGCGGAGGACCGCACGGCGGGCAACGGCGGGCTCCACGTGAACCTCGCGGTCGGCTACGGCGGCCGACGCGAGATCGCGGATGCGATGCGCAGCATCGTGCGCGCCCACGGCAAGAACGGCGGCAGCATCGACGACCTCGCCGAGCTGCTCACGCCGGAGCTGATCGGCGACCATCTGTACACGCAGGGTCAGCCCGATCCCGACCTCATCATCCGGACCTCGGGCGAGCAGCGGCTCTCCGACTTCCTGCTCTGGCAGAGCGCGCACAGCGAGTTCTACTTCGTCGAGGCACTGGGGCCGGACATGCGCGAGGTCGACTTCCTGCGCGCTCTTCGCAACTTCGCCACCCGTGAGCGGCGTTTTGGGCAATGATGGAGGGTTCCCCGAGGAGGCCCCATGAACATCGACGACTACGTCGCACGCTTTGACACCGAGCCCGGCTACCTCGACTTCGCGAACCTCGGTCCGATCGGCACCGCGGTGCAGGACGAGCTCGCCGCGCACCTCGGGCTGCTCTCGCACGCCCGCTTCGGCGCTTTCGAGGCGCTGCGCGCGCTCGACGTGCGGATGCGCGATGCCGTCTCCGCGCTCGTCGGTGTTCCGGCGGATCAGATCTCGGATCAGCCCAACACGAGCCAAGGCCTCATGCACGCGATGTTCGGCGTCACCGGCGGCGTGGCGCTGTCGCCTGCGGACTACCCGGGCCTGACCTTCGCCGCCCAGCGCGCCGCGGATGCGCTGGGGGTGCTCACCCCGCGCTGGATCGAGACGGATCACGGCCGCATCACCCCGGGAAACCTGCGCGAGCAGCTCGACGACTCGATCACCGCGGTCGCGCTGAGCCTGGTCGACTTCCGCACCGGCTACCTCGTCGACCTGGAGGGCATCCGTCAGGTGATCGGCGACCGACTGCTGATCGTGGACGTGATGCAGGGCTTCGGCGTCGTGGACGCGCCGTACGAGCTGGCCGATGTCGTGGTCGGCAGCGGGCGCACCTGGGTTCGGGCGGGCTGGGGCACCGGCTTCATGGTGCTCAGCGAACGCGCCCTGGACCAGCTGACCCCGGTCTGGACGGGATACGTCCCGAACGGCAACACCCAGGAGGAGCCGAACGAGGTGCCGGCGCCGGTGCGCGGTGCGCGCGCGTTCGGGCTGAGCGACCCGGACCCGCTCGCCCAGGCCCGCCTGTCGGCGGCACTGGAGGAGATCGATCGGGTCGGCGTCGCCGCGATCGGAGCGAAGGTCGACGAGAAGGTATCGCGCCTGATCGACCTCGCCGACGAGTTCGCCGTGCCGGTGGTGTCGCCGCGCGCCGAGCACGAGCGCGCGGGGATCGTCGTGGTGGAGCCCGAGCCCGAGCACCTCACGGTGCTGGCGGCGGCGCTGCACAATCACGGTGTCAGCGCGGCGGTCGGCGGCGGTCGGGTGCGGCTGAGCGCTCACGCGACGACGAACGACGAGACGCTCGCGATGCTCCGCTCGGCGTTCCTGTCGTTCTCGACTGCGACTCCGGGCTGAGCTGGCCGCTCACGCGTCGACCCTCGGGGGAGCGTTCACCCGTTCGTAACACTCCTCGCGCGTGTCGAAACACGGCCGTCTCACGAACGGGCATAGCGTCAGAGCATCAGACACGGCGTCTGATCGGAACGGCCACCTATAAGTTCGTTCCGCGAGGTTTGTGGCCGTTTCGCTCACAGGATCCAGGTGCCCCCGGGCGCTTGGGGATGGAGTGGATGTGCCAGCGCTCGACAACCCCCAGCACCAGCAGCTCACCGCAACGTCGCAGAAGCAGGGGGAGCGCACGTACGTGCTCGACACCTCCGTCCTGCTCAGCGACCCGAAGGCGATCTACCGCTTTGCGGAGCACGCCGTCGTCTTGCCGGTGGTCGTCGTCACCGAACTCGAGGCGAAACGCCACGATCCGGAGATCGGCTACTTCGCGCGGCAGGCCCTGCGGCTGCTGGACGAACTGCGCGTCGAGCATGAGCGCCTCGACTTCCCGATCGCGGTGGGCGACGCCGGCGGCTCGGTGCGCGTCGAGCTCAACCACTCCAACATGTCGGTGCTGCCCTCCGGGCTGCAGCTGAACGACAACGACTCCCGCATCCTGGCGGTGGCCTCGAACCTGGCGGCCGAGGGGCTGCATGTGGTGGTCGTCTCCAAGGACCTGCCGCTGCGCGTCAAGGCGTCCTCCATCGGCCTCGCGGCCGAGGAGTACCGCGCCGAGCTCGCCGTCGACTCCGGCTGGACGGGCATGGCCGAGATCGCCGTCTCGGGCGAGCAGATGGCCGACCTGTACGACGCCGACACGCTCACCACCAAGCTCGTCGCCGACATGCCCATCAACACCAACCTCGTCATCACCTCGGAGCGCGGCTCGGCGCTCGGCCGGGTGACGGGTGAGCGCGAGCTGAAGGTCGTCCGCGGCGACCAGGACGTGTTCGGCCTGCACGGCCGCAGCGCCGAGCAGCGCCTGGCGATCGATCTGCTGCTCGACCCGGAGGTTGGCATCATCTCGCTCGGCGGCAGCGCGGGCACCGGCAAGAGCGCGCTCGCCCTGTGCGCGGGCCTCGAGGCGGTGCTCGAGAAGCAGCAGCACCGCAAGATCATGGTGTTCCGCCCGCTCTACGCGGTCGGCGGCCAGGAGCTGGGATACCTCCCGGGCGACAAGGACGAGAAGATGAACCCGTGGGGCCAGGCGGTGTTCGACACGCTCGGCGCCCTGGTCTCGGACAACGTGCTCGAGGAGGTCGTGGAGCGCGGCATCCTGGAGGTTCTGCCGCTCACCCACATCCGCGGCCGGTCGCTGCACGACGCCTTCGTGATCGTCGACGAGGCGCAGTCGCTGGAGCGGAACGTGCTGCTCACGGTGCTCAGCCGGATCGGCCAGAACTCGCGGGTCGTGCTCACCCACGATGTCGCCCAGCGCGACAACCTGCGGGTGGGGCGCCACGACGGTGTCGCGAGCGTGATCGAGACGCTCAAGGGGCACCCGCTGTTCGCGCACATCACGCTCACCCGCAGCGAGCGCAGCGCGATCGCGGCTCTGGTGACCGAGCTGCTGGAGGGCAACCAGGTCGCCTGAGCGGCTCTCGACCTCAGCGGGCCGAGCGGAACCAGCCGTTCGCTCGGCCCCGAGGCTGCGGCCGGGCCGCCCGGATGACGTGCTGCTCGTCGCTCTCGGGCAGCTTCGACGTCACCAGGATCGCCATGTGGTCAGAGGCGCCCTGCGGAAGGGTCGTGACGCTGTCGATCGAGAGCCGCGCCGAGGTGGCGAAGTCGAAGTGCCCGCGGAAGAACTTGTAGCGGGTGTAGGTGAGTGAATCGCTCAGCGACAGGTCGTAGCCGGACTTGGCGATGCGGTTGCTCAGGGAGTTCTTGAAGATCGGGTAGTTGTAGTCGCCCACCATGAGGTGCGGCAGCTCCGGACCGAGCTCTTCGATCTGCGCGTGCGCCGCGGCGATCTGCGCGCGCCGCAGCGAGTTGAGTGCCGTGAGCGGGGCGGCGTGGAACGACGCGACGATGAACTCCCGGCCGGATTCGGTGTCGAGCATGCGGCTGGCGAGCAGCCGTTCCGCGGCCGGGCGGGCGACCCGGTCGTGCAGCGACTTCTTCAGGGCGAAGGCCTGCGAGGCCTGCGCCTCGAACCGATCCTTGCGGTGGTAGATGGCCAGGCCGAGCCGATTGCGCTGGGTCGCCTCGGCGAGATGCATCGGTCCCAGCTCGTCGGGCAGCGCGAGGGTGTCGGCCTCCTGCAGGCACAGGAAGTCAAGATCCAGCTTCTCGGCAAGCTCGACGAGCTCGCCGCTCGCCTTGTGCTTCTCGAGGTTGTAACTGAGAGTCCTCACGCGCTAACGGTAATCGCCCGCGCGCCCTCCCGCGGCAACATGAAGCCGTCTTTCAGATCTACCGTCCAAGATTGCCCCTAAGTCTATATAGATAGACTTGCGGGATGGAGCCGCTCAGCAGAGTCACGACCGCCACCATTGATGTTCTTTCGGTGCTTCTGGCGGAGTCGACCGCGACCTGGGGCCTCAGGGTCGTCGCCGAGAGTGGCCGGCCGGCCGGCACGGTCTATCCGATTCTGGAACGCCTGGAGCGACTGGGCTGGGTGGCGTCGGAATGGGAGGCTGAGACGGAACGATCGGGCCCGCGACGACGCCTGTACTCCTTCACGGCGGACGGCGCCGCGGCCGCGCAGAGCGCCGTAGCGTCACACCGGCGTCGCGCGACGGGACCGAGCGCTCGTGGAGCGCTCGCATGAGTGCCGCCGAGCGCCTCGTGCGGGGCGTCGCCGCCACGCTGCCCGCAGCGATCCGTGAACGGCACCGCGAGGAGTGGCTCGCCGATCTCGATGGCGCGAGCGAAGCGGGAATCGCGCGCAGCGACGTGGCGTGGGGTGCCGCGGCGTTCGCCCTCACCCTGTCACGCAGCGACCCCGCCGTGAGCGGAATGACGCGGCCCGCGCTCGCGGCGCGGCGTGCGCGCTGGGGACGATTCCCGCGCTCGGACTGTTCGTCGCCGGTGCCTTCGACACTCGTGGCGACACCTCGCCCGTCGTCGTGCTTGCGACGGCTGCCGTCGCCACTCTGGTCGCCGTCGGTCTGCTGACCCTCATGGTGGCTGCGGCGACAGCGCTCCCGCTTCCCCCGATGCTCGCGTTCGCCGTGGCGGCGGTGGCCATGGTGGTGGCCGTCGGGGTGGGGCTTGCGGCGTTCGCCGCCTTTGCCCTGCTGGTGCTCGGGTTTCCGATCCTTCTCGTCGGGACCCTCATTCTCGTGTTCGCGCTGGTGCCGGCGAGGGGCACCGAGGTCACCGCGGTGGCGCGGTGGGGGGTGGGAGCGGGAACCGTCCTCGCGGTTGCGCTGATCGTCGCCGTGGGGGTGCTGCATGTGCTGGTGTGGAACCCGCTCGCCAAACTGCCGGGTCTGACGCTCGACGAGATCTACGCCGGGCTCGCCGCGGCGAACGAGACCCCGAGCCCCGTGATTCTCATCGCGTGGGGCGCGTCGGCCGTCCTCGCGGCGCTCGCCGTGGTGGCGTTCGCGGTCGTGCCCGCACCCGCGCTGCGGCGCGGGCGCTCGAGGCGTCGCCTCGTGCTGCTGGCGCTGGTCACGATCTCGGTGACGTCGTTCTCGGTGTGGGTCGCCGGATTCGGCATGGGAATGGGCATCGCCGACACCTTCGTCACCGACGGCGGCGATGCCGGGGTCGCGGGGAGGCTGTTGATGCTTCTGGGCGTTCTGGTCGGCATGGGCGCCATGCTTCTGGCAGCCCCGACGGCACCGCGACAGGCGGGAGCGAACGCCGCGTTGACGACATGAGGCCGAAGGGCAGGCGGGTGTGACTACCCGGGGTGGGTCATGCTCAGCACGTCGAGCGCCGCGTCGAGCTGCTCGAGGGTGAGCTCGCCGCGCTCGACGAAGCCGAGGTCGAGCGTCGCCTCGCGCACCGTGATGCCCTGCTTGACCGCGTGCTTGGCGATCTTGGCCGCGTTCTCGTAGCCGATGAACTTGTTGAGCGGCGTCACGATCGACGGCGACATGCCGGCGAGGGCGGCCGCGCGGTCGAGGTTCGCCTCGAGCCCGTCGATCGTCTTGTCGGCGAGTGCGCGCATCGAATTGGCGAGCAGGCGGTTCGACTCGAGCAGCGCCGTGCCCATGACGGGAATGGCGACGTTGAGCTCGAAGCTGCCGGAGGCGCCCGCCCAGGCGATCGTCGCGTCGTTGCCGATGACGCGCGCCGCGACCATGAGCACCGCTTCGGGGATGACCGGGTTGACCTTGCCGGGCATGATCGACGAGCCGGGCTGCAGGTCGGGGATCGCCAGCTCGCCGAGGCCGGTGTTGGGGCCCGAGCCCATCCAGCGCAGGTCGTTGCAGATCTTGGTGAGGCTGACCGCGATGACACGCAGCGCGCCGGAGGCCTCGACAAGGCCGTCGCGCGCACCCTGGGCCTCGAAGTGGTCGAGGGCTTCGGTGATCGGGAGCTGGCTGGAGCTGGCGAGCTCGGCGATGACCTTCTGCGAGAAGCCCGCGGGGGAGTTGATGCCGGTGCCCGTCGCGGTGCCGCCGAGGGGAACCTCCGCAACGCGCGGCAGCGCCGACTGCACGCGCTCGATGCCGAGGCGGATCTGGCGGGCGTAGCCGCCGAACTCCTGGCCGAGCGTGACCGGGGTGGCATCCATCAGGTGGGTACGGCCGGGCTTCACCGCCGTCTTCCACAGCTCCGCCTTCGCCTCCAGCGAGACCGCGAGGTGCTCGAGCGCGGGGATCAGCTCGCCGAGCAGCGCGCCCGTGACGGCGAGGTGCACCGAGGTGGGGAACACGTCGTTGGAGGACTGCGACATGTTGACGTGGTCGTTCGGGTGCACCGGCGAGCCGAGCTTGGCGGTCGCGAGCGTGGCGAGCACCTCGTTCATGTTCATGTTCGAACTGGTGCCCGAGCCGGTCTGGTAGGTGTCGACCGGGAAGTGCTCGTGGTGCTGCCCCGCGATGATCTCGTCCGCGGCCGCGACGATCGCGCCCGAGATGCCCTCATCGAGATTGCCGAGCTCGTGGTTGACGATCGCGGCGGCGCGCTTGATGCGGGCGAGCGCCACGATCTGCGCGGGCTCGAGGCCGGATCCGGAGATCGGGAAGTTCTCGACGGCGCGCTGAGTCTGCGCGCGGTACAGCGCGGAGGCCGGAACGCGCACCTCGCCCATCGTGTCGTGCTCGATGCGGAACTCTTCGTTGGTCACGGCGGTGTGCTGCCTTTCAGGCTCGCGGATTCGGTCTGCGGTGGCGTCTAGGCGGGGTCGATCGACCCCACGACGAAGGCCGCGTCGACGCGGCCCTCATCGAGTCGGTAGTTCGCTCCGACCACGGCCAGCGTACCCGCGGCGATGGCGTCGGAGATGAGTTCGGAGTCGGCGACGAGGCCAGCCACCGTGTTGTTGAGGTGCTCGCGCCCGACCTGCTCGGCGTCGCGAGATTCGATGGCGCGCACGGCGCGGCGGATCGGCGCGATGTGGCCGGCGATGTGCGGCGGGATCGGGCCCGTCTCGGGGTTGTCGAGGTCGATCGCCGCCTGCACGGCGCCGCACGCGTCGTGCGCGAGCACGACGATGAGCGAGACGCCCAGCACGGCGACGGCGTACTCGAGCGAGGCGATCGCCGAGGCGGAGACCACCTGACCCGCGTTGCGCACGACGAACAGGTCGCCGAGGCCCTTGTCGAAGATGATCTCGGCGGCGAGACGCGAGTCGCTGCAGCCGAAGAGCGCGGCGTTCGGCGCCTGACCGCCCGCGAGCTCGTGGCGGTGCTCGGCGTCCTGACGCGGGTGCAGCGGCGTGCCGGCGACGAAGCGCTCGTTGCCGCGCGCCATCTCGCGCCAGACCTGGGCCGGGGTGCGTCGTTCGATCGTCACGGGAGAACCTCCTTGCCGATGGCTTCCGCCAGGATTGCGAATTCGGTGTCGTCGGCGGTGCCGCTGATCACCACGGTCGAGCCGTCGATCTCGGTCACGAGCGCGAACTCCACGTTGCCCGGGTCGTCGACGTCGCGCCGGTCGTAACTGATCCAGTCGAGCCCGCCGAGGCGAACGGTGGGGCCCGCCGCGGCATCCACGACCTGCTCGGCGACCCAGGACGGGTTCGCGGCGATGCCCTGCGTGATCGCGAGGTACTGGGTCTCGGCGGTCACGAAGCCGATCTCCCAGCGGACCACATCGTCGGCGGTGTCGGTCGCGAGTCGGGCGCGGTTGGAGTACCACTCGGCGGGAACGACCGGGGCGATCAGCGGCTCATCGACCGCGGGCTGGGCGTCGTCGGCGGCGGCGAGATAGTCGACAGGCTGCTGCGTCGGCCCCGCGTCGGGACGAACGACGACGAGCACGAGGAAGGCGACGATGCCGAAAGAGGCCAGGAGCGCGAAGATCAGGCTGAACACCGAGCGGTTGCCGCGGTGCCGCGCCGTGGCGGCGGCCTTGCGTGCCGCCGTCTCCTCGGGGGTCTCGGCGCGACCGAGCTCGGCGACGATCGGCCGGCCCTGCTCGTCGTGCGTGGGGTACTTGCTCACGAGGTGGCGTCCTCGGCCGCGGCACGGGCCTGGTCGAGCCGTGCCTTCGCGCCGAGCAGCCACTCCTCGCAGCGGCGCGCGAGCGCTTCGCCGCGTTCCCACAGGGCGAGCGACTCTTCGAGGGTCGCGGAGCCCTGCTCCAACTCGGTCACGACACGGACAAGTTCGTCGCGCGCCTGCTCGTAGCTCAGCGCGGCGACGTCCGGGGGAGAAGTGTCGGCCACGACTCCCACTCTAATCGCGGGAGGCGCCCTCGTTCGCCGCCTCGTCAACGGTGGTGGAGACGCGTCCGTCGGCGAGGGTCAGCACGAGGTGGTCTCCGGGCGCGGCCTGGTCGGCGGCGCGCAGGATCGCGCCATCCGCGCGCTGCGCGATGGCGTAGCCGCGCTCGAGCGTGCGCTTCGGCGACAGGGCGCGCAGCTGCCCGACCAGCTCGGCGGTGCGCAGCTGGGCTCGCTCGATCCGGTAGTCCATCAGCTCCGCCCCGCGCGCGACCCAGCGCGTCAGCTCCTCGGCGCGCGAGTCGACGAGGGTGCGCGGGTCGGCGAGCACCGGCCGCGAGCGCAGCTGGCCGATGCGGTCGATCTCGTGCGTGATCAGTCCGGTCACCCGCATCGCGATGCGTGCGCGCGCCTGCTGCACGCGCGCCAGCTCCTCGGCGACATCCGGCACGACCCGCTTCGCGGCATCGGTCGGCGTCGAGGCGCGCAGGTCGGCGACCTCGTCGAGCAGCGGTCGGTCGGCCTCGTGGCCGATCGCGCTCACGAGCGGCGTCACGCACGCGGCAGCGGTGCGCACCAGCTGCTCATCGCTGAACACCAGCAGGTTCTGGAAGTCGCCGCCGCCGCGGGCGACGATGATGACGTCGACTTCGGCATCCGCATCCAGTGTGCGGATCGCGGCCGACACCTCGCCTGCGGCCCGATCGCCCTGCACCGCCGCGTGCACGACCCGGAAGCGCACCTCCGGCCAGCGCAGCTGGGCGTTCCGCAGCACGTCCTTCTCAGCGTCGGAGTCCTTCCCGGTGACCAGGCCGATGCACTGCGGCAGGAACGGCAGGCGCACCTTGCGGTCCGCGGCGAACAGACCTTCATCGGCGAGCTTCCGGCGCAGCTTCTCGAGCCGCTCCAGCAGGTCGCCGAGTCCGACGTGGCGCAGCTCGTAGACCTGCATGGTCAAGGTGCCGCCCTTGACCCAGAAGTTGGGCTTGACGAGCGCGATGACGCGGTCGCCCTGGGCGAAGTCGGAGGTGAGCTTGGCGCGCGTCGACGACCACACGGTGAAGCTGACCGTGGCATCCATGCCGAGGTCTTTGAGCTTGCCGTAGACGTTGCCGCCGGAGACGCCCCACTGCGTGATCTCGCCCTCGACCCACACCGTGCCGAGACGGTCGATGTAGCCCTTGAGCTCGTGCGAGAGTCGCGCGACGGGCCAAGGCGCTTCGGCGGTGGCGGGGGCGGTGGGATCGGTCATCGCCGTCAGGGTACCGCTCGCGGCGGACTGTGACCGGGGTCTCCCCAGGCGCGGGGGAACTCGCCCCCGTAGAATCGGGGCGTGTCCTCCATCACGAACGGCGCGCTCGGCGTCACTCTCGAGCCTCCCCGCGAACGCGTTCGCCGCGAACCGCTGCCCAACCTGAGCGTCGAGGGCACCAAGCGCGTTCTGCTCGCGGCTCCCCGTGGCTACTGCGCCGGGGTCGACCGTGCCGTGATCGCCGTCGAGAAGGCCCTGGACCACTACGGCGCTCCCGTCTACGTGCGCAAGCAGATCGTGCACAACGTGCACGTCGTGAGCGAGCTCGAGCAGCGCGGCGCGATCTTCGTCGACGAGGTCGACGAGGTGCCGCCCGGCTCGCATCTCGTCTTCAGCGCCCACGGCGTCTCCCCGATGGTCGTCCAGGCGGCCGCCGATCGCGAGCTGCAGGCGATCGACGCCACCTGCCCGCTGGTGACGAAGGTGCACCGCGAGGCGACTCGCTTCGCAGGCCAGAACAAGCAGATCCTGCTGATCGGCCACGCCGGTCACGAAGAGGTCGAGGGCACCATGGGGCACGCCCCCGAGCGCACGATCCTGGTCGGAACCCCCGAGGACGCGGACACCATCCAGGTGGATGACCCCGACAACCTGGTGTGGATCTCGCAGACCACGCTGAGCGTCGACGAGACCATGGAGACGGTGCGCCGCCTCCGCGTGCGCTTCCCGAACCTGCAGGATCCGCCGAGCGACGACATCTGCTACGCCACGCAGAACCGCCAGGTCGCGATCAAGAAGGTCGCGCCCGGCGCAGACCTCGTGATCGTCGTCGGCAGCGCCAACAGCTCCAACTCGGTGCGACTCGTCGAGGTCGCGCTCGAGCACGGGGCCAAGGCCGCCTACCGCATCGACTACGCCGACGAGATGCGCCCGGAGTGGTTCGAGGGCGTCGCCTCGGTCGGGGTCTCGAGCGGAGCCAGCGTGCCCGAGGTGCTTGTGGCCGAGGTGCTCGAAGACCTTGCCGCGGCTGGCTTCGACACGGTCGAGGAGGTGCGCACCGCCGAGGAGGACCTCATGTTCTCGCTTCCGAAGGAGCTGCGCACCGCGCCGAGCGGCGAGAAGGACGCGCGGGGCCTCGGCGGTCGCGCGCGCACCGCCTGATGAGCGACAACTCCGAGACCCCGCCCGCGTCGCGGCCCGCCCCGCAGTACGGCGAGTACGCGACGCCGGAGGAGGTGGCGCGGATCACCGGACGCCCGGTGCCCGGGAGCGAGCCCGCACCACCGCCCGTCCCGTCTCCCTCGCCGACCGAGCGCTCGAGCAGCTGGCCGAGCGATGAGCGGCCCGCGCGTCCGCCGCTGCGCTGGGATCCGCCCGTGACGATCGCCCTGCTGATGGTCGGGCTGTGGAACGTGATCACGTCGATTCCCGCGTTCTGGAATCTGGACCGCGAGCTCGCGCAGTCGTTCGCGGCGATGCCCGCCGACCTCGGCGTCGACCTGAGCGACGTCCAGCTCGGCGAGCCGACCCTGATCGGCGGGCGGATTCTGCTCGGCGTGTGGATCGTGCTGTTCCTCGTCGCGCTCGGCGTCTCGGTCACCCGGCTGCGCGCCCGCCGCCGAGCCTTCTGGGTTCCGCTCGTCGCGGGTGTCGTCGCCATCCTGGCCGTCGTCGTCGCGATGACGGCGATCATGCTGATCGATCCGGGCCTGGCCCCACTGCTCGCGACCTCCGGGGCTTAACGACAACGGGCGGCCCGAAGGCCGCCCGTTGTGCTGCTCGTGCTGAGGTCTAGCGCGAGATCGCGTTGCCGACCGAGCCGAGCTGGCGGGTGGCCTCGACGACGCGCGCGGCCATCGCCGACTCGGCGAGCTTGCCCCAGGCGCGCGGGTCGTAGACCTTCTTGTTGCCGACCTCGCCATCGACCTTGAGCACGCCGTCGTAGTTCTTGAACATCGTGTCGGCGATCGAGCGCGTGAACGCGTACTGCGTGTCGGTGTCGATGTTCATCTTGATGACGCCGTTGGCGACCGCCTCGGCGATCTCGGCGTCCGTCGAGCCGGAGCCGCCGTGGAAGACCAGGTCGAGCGGCTTCGGGCCGGTGCCGTACTTGGCGGCGATGCCGGCCTGGATCTCGCCGAGCAGCTCGGGGCGCAGCTTCACGCCGCCCGGCTTGTAGACGCCGTGCACGTTGCCGAAGGTGAGGGCGGCGATGTAGCGGCCCTGCTCGCCGAGGCCGAGCGCCTCGACCGCAGCGGTCACGTCGCCGAGGGTCGTGTAAAGGGCCTCGTTGCTGCCCTCGTGCTGCACGCCGTCCTCTTCGCCGCCGACGACGCCGATCTCGACCTCGAGGATCGAGTTGATGGCCTTCATGCGCGGAAGGAGGTCCTGCGCGATCTTGAGGTTCTCGTCGAGCGGCACCGCGGATCCATCCCACATGTGGCTCTGGAAGATCGGGTTGCCGCCCGCCTTCACCTGCTCCTCGGAGGCCGCGATGAGCGGCTCGACGAATCCGCCGAGCGCGTCCTTCGGGCAGTGGTCGGTGTGCAGGGCGACCGTGATGGGGTAGTTCTTGGCGACCTCGGTCGCGAAGGCGGCGAACGCGAGTGCGCCGGAGGCGCGGGCCTTCACGCTCTGGCCGGCGAAGTAGTCGGCGCCACCGGTCGTGACCTGGATGATGCCGTCGGATCCGGCTTCGGTGAGTCCCTGGAGGACGGAGTTGATGGTCGAGGACGACGACACGTTGATCGCGGGGAAGGCGAAGCCCTTCGCCTTGGCGGTGTCGAGCATCTCGGCGTACTGTTCCGGCGTTGCGACGGGCATGGTGGATTCTCCTCGTGCGAGGCCGGCGTAGGTGGGTTCCGGCTCGTTCCGAGTCTATTGACCGTGGCTGGGGGCGCGCGAACCTGCGCCCCGATCCGCCCGGCTGGTGCTGCGCGACGACTCAGTCGCCGACGATCACGCCCTTGTGCAGGATCATGCAGCCCCACGGCCGCGGGTCGAGGGTGTGCACGACGGCGTAGGCGTCGCCGGCGCGCCGGTAGAAGTCGAGGCGCGGGATCACACCCCACTCGAGCTCGTTCGGGTGCGAGGAGCGAGCCGCGGCGAGCGCGGCGTCGTGCGCCGGCGTGGTGGTGGCGGGGTTCCCGTCGACCTCCATGCGCTCCAGCGGGTGCGTCAGGAACGTGTCTAGCGGGAATACCTGAAGAATCGTGGCGATCGCCTCATCGACCCCGACCTTGCCGAGCCGGTGCACCGGACGCCCGGTCGCCGCCGCCGGGTAGTTCGAGTCGACGACCACGAGCTGGTCGCCGTGCCCCATCTGATCCAGGGTGCGCAGCAGCTCCCCGTCCAGCAGCGGGTCGATTCCTTTGAGCATCGGTGCTCCTCTCGTGAGTCGATCCGGGCGCGGCCCCGGCGCAACCCGAGTGTATTGATCGCGACTCGGCGCGCGCGAACCGGTGTGAGGATGCCGCAGATACACTGGGCGCGATTCGACCGGCGGGCGGGAGGTGGCAGGCAGTGGCACGGAAATCTCTGGTGAGCGTGGTCGCTGATGCGCTGCTGGACCAGATCGTCAGCGGCGAGCTCGCCGTGGACGATGCGCTGCCGACGGAGGCGGTGCTGTGCGACACCTACGACGTCAGCCGGATGACCGTGCGCGAGGCGCTCAAGACTCTCCAGGCGCAGAACGTCGTGCGGGTCGTCCCCGGGCGCGGGACCTATGTGACGCCGGTCTCGCAGTGGACCGACGTCGCGCCGGTGCTGCGGATGGCATCGCACGGCGCCGACAAGGGCGAGACCTCGCTGCAGCTGGTCGAGGTGCGCCGCATGATCGAGACCGGATCTGCCGCCTTGGCGGCGACGCGTCGCACGGAGGCGGACGTGGCCGCGCTTGAACGGCACCTCTCCGAGATGCGCCAGGCGCACGAGGGAAGCGACCTCGAGGCGTTCGTCGCGGCCGACATCGCCTTCCATGACGTCATCTTCCGCGCGACCGGCAACGTGTTCGTCGGGGTCATCTTCGATCCGCTGGCGCGCGTGATGCGGGAGAAGCGCGAGCAGACCTCGGCCGTTCCCCAGATCCAGGCCAACGCGATCGCCCAGCACGCCGCCGTGCTCGAGGCCGTGGCCTCGGGAGATCCGGAGCGGGCGCGCATCGCGATGGATGCGCACATGACGCAGACCTCGGACGATCTGCGGCACTACGTGCTCGCGAACTCCTAGGGCTCCCCGCCGGCGGACTCGGGCCGTCTCGATCCGGTGCTTCGGCGCCGGGCTTGACTTCGCGGACCCCGAATGTAAGATGTCTGACATCAGACTACAAGGGAGTATGTGATGGTCACCGAGCACGACCTCCTCGCCGGGTATCCCCGCGAGACGGAGATCGATCCGCAACGGGTCGCCGATCAGGCAGTCGCTGACGCATCCGTGCTCGTCGTCCTCGATGACGACCCCACTGGCACGCAGTCGGTCGCCGACCTGCCGGTGCTCACATCCTGGGAGCCCGACGACTTCGCCTGGGCCTTCGGCCAGAATGCCCCCGCCGTCTACGTGCTCACCAACACGCGCAGCCTCGCCGAAGACACCGCGGCCGAGCGCAACCAGCAGATCGTCGTCAATGCGCTGGCCGCCGCCGAGCGCAGCGGTGTGACGGTCTCGTTCGCGAGCCGCAGCGACTCGACGCTGCGCGGGCACTACCCGCTCGAGACGGATGTCCTTGCGGCCACCTCCTTCGACGTCACCGGTCGCGCCGTCGACGCCGTCATCATCGTGCCGGCGTTCCCGGATGCGGGCCGGATCACCATCGACTCCGTCCACTACATGCGCACCGCCGACGGCCTCACCCCGGTCGCCGAGACCGAGTTCGCGCGAGACGCCACCTTCGGCTTCACGCACTCGGACCTGCGCGCCTACGTCGAAGAGAAGTCGGCCGGTCGCTGGAAGGCCGACGGCGTCACCGCTCTCACCCTCGACATCGTGCGCGGCGGAGCCGAGGGCATCGCCGAGGTGCTGGCCGGGCTCCGCGACTCGGCGCCTGTCGTGGTCGACATCGTCACGGAGAACGACCTGCGCGCCCTCGCACTCGGTCTCGCCGCCGCCGAGGCCGCCGGCAAGAACCTGCTCTACCGGGTCGGCCCGCCGTTCGTGCGGGCCCGTGTCGGCCAGGCGCCGCACGCGCCGCTGACCGCGGCCGATGTCTACGGCGACGCCGGCTCGGCCGCCGTCGGGGGCCTCATCGTCGTGGGCTCGCACGTGGGCCTCACGACCCGTCAGCTCGACCGGCTCACCGCTCGTCAGCCACTGGCGCGCATCGCCGAGATCGACGTCGAGCGCGTTCTCGACGAGAAGGCCGCCGAGGGCCACCTCGCGGGTCTCGTCGCCGACATCGTCGCAAGCCTCGGTGAGGGCGACGTGGTCGTCCACACCAGCCGCCTGCTGCGGCGCAGCGACAGCGCGGACGAGAGCCTCGAGATCTCACGCCGCGTCTCGGCGGCCGTCGTCGATCTGGTGCAGCGCGTGCTCGCGGCGCGCCCGCCGCGCTTCGTGATCGCGAAGGGCGGCATCACCTCGAGCGACGTCGCGGCTCACGGCCTGAGCATTCGCCACGCGATCGTGCGCGGCCCCATGCTTCCCGGGCTCGTGTCGCTGTGGGAGCCGGTCGACGGCCCCGCGAAGGGCATTCCGTACATCGTGTTCGCCGGCAATGTCGGCGACGACGAGTCGCTCGCCGACGTCGTCCGCATCCTCTCCCACACCTCCGTGCCCGTCGCGGTCTGAACCTCACGAGAAGAGAAACCATGTCAACGTCGACCCCCTACACCGTCGCCGCGCTCGGACTCGGCGCCATGGGACTGCCCATGGCGACGCGCCTGGCCAGCCAGCTCAACGTCAACGGCTTCGACATCGCCCCCGCTCGACTCGAGCTTGCCGAAGCCGCCGGCATCACGCCGCACACCAGCGCCGCGAGCGCCGTGGTCGGGGCGGATGCCGTGCTGCTGGCGGTCCGCAACGGCGAGCAGCTGCGGGAGGTGCTCTTCGGCGCGGCCGGGATCGCCTCGTCGCTGACCACCGGTGCTGTCGTGATCATGACGAGCACGGTCGGGATCGATGACGTCATCGACGTCGCCGCCCGCCTCGCCGACCTCGGAATCCAGCTCGTCGACGCACCGCTGTCCGGGGGACCGGCTCGCGCGGGCCAGGGCGATCTGCTCATCGTCGTCGGCGCCGAGCCGAGCGCGCGGGAGCGGGCGATGCCGGTGCTCGAGCTCCTCGCCTCCACCCTGACGATCATCGGCGACAAGCCGGGCGACGGCCAGGCCTTCAAGACCGTCAACCAGCTGCTCTGCGGCGTCCACATCGCCGCCGCGGCGGAGGCGCTCGCGCTCGCTGACCGGCTCGGACTCGACACCGAGAAGACTCTCGAGACGCTCGCGGCCGGCGCCGCCGGCTCGTTCATGCTCGCCAACCGCGGGCCGCGCATGCTCGAGGCCTACCGCGACCGCGGAGCCGAAGTGCTCAGCCGCCTCGACATCTTCGTCAAGGACATGGGCATCGTCACCACTGCCGCCCGCACCGCGGGCCTTCCGACGCCGGTGGCGTCGGCGGCGGAGCAGCTCTACCTGCTCGGCGCCGCACAGGGTTCCGCGGCGCTCGACGACTCGGCCGTGATCACCGTGATCGCGCCGTCCACCAACTGATTCGACAGAACTACCCTTCATCAATCGAAAGTCAAAGGAGACACCCCGCATGGAAACCCCTGTCCTTCTCGGCATCGCGGCGGCAGGCATCGCCCTGCTCCTCGTGCTGATCATCAAGTTCAAGGTGCAGGCCTTCGTGGCGCTGCTGCTCGTGAGCCTGCTCGTCGGACTCGCCGCGGGCATTCCGCTCACGACCGTCGCGGCCACGGAGGACACCCCCGAGCGGCTCGGCATCATCCAGGCGATCGTCGCCGGCATGGGCGGCACGCTCGGAACGGTTGCGATCCTGGTGGCGCTCGGCGCCATGCTGGGGCGCCTGATCGAGGTCTCCGGCGGCGCGTCCAGCCTCGCAGGCCGCTTCACCACGCTGCTCGGACCGAAGCGCGTCTCGGCGGCGCTGACCGCAGCCGCGCTCGTGCTGGCGATTCCGGTCTTCTTCGACGTCGGCTTCATCATCCTGGTGCCGATCATCTACGGCTTCTGCAAGGCGGCCGGGGTCAACCCCGTCAAGTTCGGGCTCCCCGTCGCCGGCATCATGCTCGCCGTGCACGTGGCCGTCCCGCCGCACCCGGGCATCGTCGGCGGCGCCGCGCTGCTCGGCGCCGACCTCGGCTGGGTCACCATCATCGGCCTCGCGGTCGCGATTCCGCTCGGCGTGCTCGCCCACTACGTCGCGAAGCTGCTGAACCGTCGTGAGTTCACGATGCTTCCGGCAACGGCCGCGCAATTCGATGCCTTCGGCACCGACGCCACGGAGCCGACTGGTGGCTCCGGCTCCGGCCGTGCCGGCACGCTCACCAAGACCGAGGCGCCGCCGACCGCGGGCACCATCCTCACGCTCATTCTGGTGCCGCTTGCGCTCATCATGCTCGGCACCGTCGCGACGACCGTGCTTCCGGGCGACGACGCGATGCGTCCGTTCTTCGCCTTCGTCGGTTCGCCCGTGTTCGCGCTGCTCGTCGCGCTCGTGCTCGCGTTCTTCCTTCTGACGGTGCGCCGCGGTTGGTCGCTGGCGCACACCGGACAGGTCATGGAGGCGGCGCTGCCGCCGGCCGCGATCGTCATCCTGGTCACCGGCGCGGGCGGAGCGTTCGCGCGGATCCTCACCGAGAGCGGCGTCGGCAAGGCGCTTGCCGACACGATGGCCTCGACCGGACTGCCGATCCTCGTGCTCGGCTTCCTGATCGCGCTCGTGCTGCGCGCGTCGCAAGGCTCGGCGACGGTCGCCATCCTCACGACCGGCGGCCTGCTCGCCGCCACGGTGGCCGACGGAGACTTCTCGGTCGTGCAGGTCGCGCTCATCGCCATGGCGATTGCGTTCGGTGCGCTCGGACTCTCGCACGTCAACGACTCCGGCTTCTGGGTGGTCACGCGCTACCTCGGGCTGAGCGTCGCCGACGGTCTGCGCACCTGGACCGTTCTGACGACCATCCTCGGTGTCGCGGGCTTCCTGCTCGTGAGTGCGATCTGGGGAGTGGTGAGCGCCGCGGGGCTCTGATCCGCGCCGCCTCCGCTGCGGGGCGCGTCGGCCACCACTGACGCGCCCCGCCGTGCCTGTCTTCCCGCGGCCCGATAGGCTGGGTGAGCGCGTTCGCCACCATCGCGCATCCTGCCCTTTCACGACGACGAAAACGGATGCCCCATGGTGACCACCGAAACCGGAACACTCTTCCTCCACCCCGACCGCAACCTCGCAATGGAGCTGGTGCGCGCGACCGAAGCCGCCGCGATTCGCGCGACCCCCTTCATCGGCCACGGCGACAAGCTGGGTGCCGACGGCGCAGCGGTGGATGCGATGCGCAAGTTCCTCGGCACCGTCAACTTCGCCGGCACCGTCGTCATCGGCGAGGGTGAGAAGGACAAGGCGCCGATGCTGTTCAACGGCGAGGTCGTCGGCAACGGGCGCGGCCCCGCCTGCGATATCGCGGTGGACCCGATCGACGGCACCTCGCTCACCGCCTCTGGTCGACGCAACGCCATCTCGATGATCGCCGCGGCCGATCGCGGCTCGATGCTCGACGCCTCGAGCGTGTTCTACATGGACAAGATCGTGGGCGGACCCGAGGCGATCGGCGTCGTTGACATCCGGCAGTCGGTGGCCGAGAACGTGCGGGCGATCGCCAAGGCCAAGGGCAAGAGCGTCGCCGAGATTCAGGTCGGCGTGCTCGACCGTCCGCGCCACGAGGGGCTGATCGCCGAGATCCGAGCCGCGGGCGCGGGCACGCGACTGCTGCTCGACGGCGACGTCGCCGGCGGCATCGACGCGGCCAGTTACGACGGACGCCTCGACCTCTGCATCGGCACCGGCGGCAGCCCGGAAGGAGTCGCGACGGCGTGCGCGATCAAGGCCCTCGGCGGACTGATCCAGACGCGCATGGCGCCGCTGGACGACGACGAGAAGCAGCGCGGCATCGACGCGGGGCTCAAGTTCGACTACGTCTACGAGGCCGACGAACTCGTCAAGGGCGACAACACCTTCTTCGTCGCGACCGGTGTCACTGACGGCAACCTGGTCGCCGGGGTCCGTCGCAAGGGTCCGATCATCCGCACCGAGTCGATCGTGCTGCGCGCCCGCTCCGGCACGATCCGCCGCATCACCGCCGACCACCTGGTCGAGAAGTGGCTCGACGAGGACTGAGCCTCAGTCGTCGTCGCGCTCGG
>CEQC01007852.1_pt1 | contig 32357 bp, 38 predicted proteins | sample 531021 | NCBI WGS metagenome assembly CEQC01 (sample SAMEA2621213, study PRJEB7988) | marine metagenome | biome: marine biome (ENVO:00000447); feature: surface water layer (ENVO:00002042); material: "saline water (ENVO:00002010), including plankton (ENVO:xxxxxxxx)" | depth 5 m
TTGCTGCGGAATCGGCAGATACTAGTTTAGCGAGCGAGGGCGATACCTCGTCTAGTCCGGGTCCGGTGCCGTATGACCGATTTCAACAAGTAATAGCGCAGAAAAACGACTTTCAAACAAAGGCAGGCGAATACGAATCCAGAATAGCTCAGTTACAACAGTACATTGAGCACCAATCGCGACAGCCGCAGCAGGTAGATCCTGTAGAGGCTTTGCGAAAAGCATTGCAACCGGAACCTGAGCCCGAATACATCGATCCTCTCGAGCAAAAAACTCAAGAGCTTGAAAAACAACTTTCGGAATTATCTCAGTGGAAGGCGAACCAAGTCCATGAGGCAGAGACTGCTAGACTGCGTACACACTACCGGTCACTTGCAGATTCTGCGCTTGCGGACTATCCAAATGCGAGTAAGCATGAAATTGCAATGCACTTTTTCCAGAACCCGAATCTCACCGCATCACAGGTGCGCGACATTGCTCGTCAATCGCACGAGCGAGAGACTTCGACCTGGAAAGGGCGGTTTGCTTCAGCGGCTCCGGCCCCTGGCACCAATAGCCCACCCGTTCTGCCACAAAGCGGAATGGGCGGCGTTGGCGAAAAGCAGCGTATCACCTCGATTGCCGATGCTAGAGAGGCGTTCCTTCAGCGCATGGGAATAGATTGAACTGCTGACGCCCGTTGATGGGCAGTAAGGAATGAAAGATGAGTAACATAGAAGGTATGGAAACAGTATCAACGTTCACAGAAGCTCTTAAAGAGACGTATGAGGACGGAATTAAGGACCAGCTCAACCGCGATGTTGTGCTGTACGACGCGCTTCAGAGTGGCACCAAGAAGGTAAAGCTTGAGGGCTCGAAATTGGTTTTCTCTACAAAGCTTGGCCGCGCTTATGGCGCTCATGCTATTGGAGAAAACGGAGCCCTACCCCAAGCTGGACAAGCCACTCGCAAAAAAGGCGAGGTTCTTCCAAAAGACGTTTGGGGTCGCGCACAGCTTACTAAGCGACTTATGGCAGTATCTAAGACTGACCGTGGTGCTTTTGCTGACGCGCTTGCCGATAAGATGGACGACCTGCAGGAAGACCTAAAGTACGAAGTTGCTCGTGCTTTGGTTGGAAACAAGGTTACCAGTAATCTAAACACTGGGCTTTTGGCTAAAATTGTCAGTCAGTCTGGTCCCCAGCTTACGCTTGAGGACAACTCGTCAAATGTTCAGCTTCGCGTTGGCATGCCGGTGTCACTAGGTAGCGCAGCTGACCTTACCGGCAGTACTCCCGGCGATGTGGCAAATCACAAGATTTCGAGCATTGATACTACCACCACAATTACGCTTGACGGTACACCTGCTCCAGGCAGTGGCGGTATTCAGGCTGGCGACTTTGTTGTTCGTGGTACATCAAATACCGTAAACGCTTACAATCAAGAGTTCACTGGGATTGCTCACATTGTTGACGATGTTGGGGAAATTTACGGCATCAACCCTTCTACGCACCCGCAGTGGGCTGCGTATGTCGATGACAACAGCAATGTAGCGCGTCCGTGGTCGCACGACATTATGAACAAGGCTTTCCGAAGCATTAAGACTCAGTCTGGCAAGCGTCCTGACTACGTAACTGGTCACGATGCTCAGGTTGACGAAATCGCGAACACTCTCGTTAGCGATGTTCGGTATGAGCCTTGTAAGTTCAAGGGTGGCTACGAGCGTTCGTTCCTAACCTGGAACAATGGTGAGCGCGACGTACCTATCGTACCTGACGATATGTTCGAGCCTGGTAAACTTGTATTCCTTAGCATGGATTGCTTGGCAATGTGCGAGACTGTGCCTATGGGATTCGACGAGACGGACTCGCTTCTCCAGCGGGTTTCTGATCGAGTGTCTTATGAAATTGTATACGGCACTATCGGAAACTTGGTTTGCTACCAGCGCAACGCTCATGGTGTGTTGGAAGACTTGCAGTTTGATGAGACAAACTTCGCATTTGCTTCATAATTGAAGTAGTCTGGGGGCCGCTTGGCCCCTGGGCATCAGTCAGTCTAGCGGCAGGGCTACAGGAGAGGTTCGACCCCTCTGATTGACTCCAGCAGATACAGCACCCTGGGAGGGGCAAACATGGGAATTCGTAATAACAATATTGAGCTTGGCTACCAGAGCCTATTTATACCAGCTACTTCATTTTCTGGCATCGGCCTGATTACTGGATCACAAGGCTCCGAACAAATCGTAGCAGCCGGAGCAAACAACAAGCCTCTGGATGCAGCAGGCAGCACTGGGTTAGTTGGTGTTCAGTTTGCCAATAATGGGGATCGGGTACAGACGCTTGCGGCATTGCCTACCTACATCGACACTAGCTCTGATATTTTTGTTCGCTGCTTTTGGTTTTCTACTGCAAACAGCGGTACCTTCCAGCCGGTCGTCACTTATAAGCAAATCGGTGATTTTGGTGCTGTGCCCGCAGAAACAGACTCTAAAACTGCGTTGAACATTGCTATACCTAGCGATAGCTGCAACCCAAGCAGCCAATTTTATGCAACCAGCGCAGGCACAATTAGCGCAGGAAGCCTTGAAGACGCTGACGGTCAGTTTGATGCATTGTTGCTGCAAGTACAGGCGGCTAACTTTTCCGGGGCCGCTGATTTTAGTTTTCTTGGTCTTGAACTTTGGTTTATGCCGAAACTAACCCCAGGCGCACAGAAGTCCAAGGTTGCACTTCCCCAAAAGGTAGTGGTTGCTAGCTAATGGGTAACATTATCCTTGATACACGCGGTGACTTGCGGCCATCTCTCGACCAGGAGATGTATCGCAAGGTCACTGGCATCAACTGGAAAACAGCGCACAGCCGTCGCATTCAACGGCTTTGCGGTAATCCCAAGTTGGTCGTTGGCTATGACGGTGACGCCAAGGCGTGGGCAATCGCTCACGTACAGTCCACCGTGGTAAAAGACGACTTTGGTTCGCGAGAGCGGTCGCACATCGAGGAGCTGCCAAATATATGGTCACACTGGCGGCGAGGGATTTTTGAAGACGTTGGGCCAGGGGAGTACGACACTCCGCTGTGTATCAACGACCCTCGCTTGCCTACTTACATTCTTGCCTGTGACCGCACCCAAGGAGGTGCTCAGGCAGCAGCCGAGCTGAAGATGAAGCGAGAAAAGACTCGCGCTATGGCTAAGGCTGCACTACGCAGGGAACGCCGCGCACTAGCGTATGACCTGCATGGTAAGGCTGTGGGCGCTGCGAACGCTCTGGGCATCTCTTATCACCGTCCAGTTTCGCAAAGGGTTTTTGCACGTGGGTGAGACGCGGGCTGACGTAAGAACTACGATCCGAGACTTGCTGGATGATCCACGCAAGGACTTTTTTAGCGATGCCGTAGTCAACCGTGCAATCTCACGCGCTAACCAGATTGTTTACAACTTGCTGGCAAAGCGCGACCCAAGCATATTTTCTACGGAAGGCTCGGTCACCTTGCCTGCCGATACCAAGTCAATAGACCTTAGCCAGTCTGCACCAGACGGCCTTGGTGTGGTGCCGATGGTTATACAACGGGTCTGGGAGACGGATGAGAGCGGCGCAGTAGGCACTAATAACGAGCCGCAGGAAGTGCTCCCTACATCCCAGACTGCCCTAGTCGATGCATACTGCAATGGGTCTGGATATCACAGCGCCCGTGGCTTGAGCCAGTTGTACTACTCGATGCGCGGCAAATTCATGGACATAGCACCTGTGCCTGATGACGAGCGGTTTCTGAAGATACTGTACGTGCCTGCGAATCCTACTACGTTAAATAGTGACAGCGTTGAGGTTCTAAGCGGGACGTTCCCTCACATGCATCAGGCTGTTGCTTACTGTGGTGCATACTTGCTGTTGTCAAAACAGGAAGGGCAGAACGCAGCAAGCATCACGCAGCTATGGAGCGCCGCACAGTCTGAGCTGATTTCATTTGGCAACTTTCAGCAAGCTCAAAGAAATAACCGAGTACGAAGCTACCGGAGAAAATAATGGCAAAGGCGAGGCCCCGGCACTTTCCCCCACCCCTGAAGGGTCTTGAGTGGCGCGATGCTTTTCAAGATGCCGAGGGCGAGGCTATCACCGCCGACTGCATGCTTAACGTTGACACGTCGTATGGCGAGTTGCGGGAGCGTGATGGGTTTGAGCTTGTAACGGCTGCGCCTCAACATGCTCAGATACACGTTACCGATCACCCAGACAAGTCAAAAAGAATTATTACCGTTGGGCAGCTTGTTATTGGCTCAATACCTAAGGTGGTAGCTCACGTACATGACTTAGGGAGTGGTACAACAAAATTCACAGTGCTGACCGACCTTTCGGGCGAAAGGTATTTTGATGGATTCCGTTGTTCTTTCGTGCCGATTAGATTGCCTGGTGGGACAGAGTTTGCATTTGACTCGACCTTAATAGCTACCCCTGGGTTCTGTTATTGCGTGCTGCCGGATGGCACTGTTCGGCTGGCCAACATGGACGATGCATTAGATGGCGGGGACTGCCTTAGAGACAATGAAAAAAACATTTCTTACATAAAAAACGTGCCCAGGGGGCCTATAGCCGTGTCTCATGCGGACAAGGTGTTCTACATGGGCTGGGGCAAAGACACTCAGTTTCACTTTACAAGCACAGTAGACAACGAGGAAATATTAGTGCCAGGGGTCGTATTAGATCCAGGGGGCGGTAGCTATCGACTCGGGTCTGACTGGTTTATGTTTAGCGATGAGTTTTCTTCGTTAGATATTCAGGCTCCACACGTTCAGAGAACTGATGACAGGGAGGAAATAACGGGGGCTGCAAGTTTCAAGGACGTTCTCGTTATATTTACTGACGTGTCTATGTACGTCCTCTTGGGAAGCGCCGCGTTAGACTTTCAGTTACGTAAGATTGATGGTGGTGTTGGGTGCGTATCGCACTGGTCGATTGTCCAGGCTAACGGCTTGCTGTATTGGATGGCAAGGGACGGAATTTATGCATTTGATGGGTCCAAGGCGCAGAAAGTGTCCGTGGGGATAGACCAGTTCTGGTCTGACGAATTGCGACCAGATTTTGTTCCAGATACATTTAAGGCGGCAGCAAAGTCTTTAGGTTGGCCTTTTTCTGCGACCAGGAACTCCTTGAATCTTGTAAACTCAGTTCACTACCGTGAGCGAAGCTTGCTTATGTGGTCTATTCCGTCTGAAGGCCGTGACAATAGCACGTACCTTGGCTCAAGCTCGCTGCCAGTGACTTTGGTTTATGATTACAAGCATGGGGGGTTTTATTTTTGGGCTATGCACGATGCATTGCATTTAGGTGCGTATAGACCAGGAACGTGCATGTATGACGGATTTAGCATGGTGGATAAGGGCAAAGAGACGCTTTTCACCACAGGGTTCGGCGCCACTTTTGGAACGATACGCAAGTATGGCAGCTTTGTTGACAAGCCTGTTTCCAGCGGACCGATGATGGTTAGCTGGATACCGTTTTTGTGGATGACGGGCAGGGTTGATAAAAATGTCATGGGCACCGCGAGAGTACAGTCTGTCCGTTTTTCAATATTAGCTCGCGGAAAGGAAGAGCCTATTGGCGGTGTTGGCACGTCAGCAGGCGCAGACACCCACGACGTAAGGTGGTCCGTTTTTGACGCAACCACGAAGCACCAAATAGATTTGACTGACTTTTCAGGCCCATTATCAATGTACCCCCCTGAGCTGCTTGATGATGGGTCTATGCTGTCAACCGTTGCAAGCGCATCGCCGTTGCTCAACTTTGGCACGCTAGACACAATGAAGATTGGCTCTGTGGATTATTTTAAATCTAAGGCCGGTGGGTGTCGGGCAACAGATGGCTCCTTGCGTGTTGCACTGTATAGCACTGGCAGCTCTTTTCAACAGCGCGACTCAAAGTTACGAATGAACGCCTGGTCGTTTGAGATTGATCGGGGTGACACAAGATGACGCTACTGCCAAGAATCGGCTGGGACACAAGGCTCGGCTCGCTAAACGCCTTTTATGGGCTAGACAGAAGGCTGAGGTTCAGGGACAGGGTGGTTACACCAGGAGAGTCTCTAGACCGCGCCATCAGAGAGGTGAGCGCGGGAGGCTCTGACCCTGATGGGGCTCGTATTTGCTTGGCTCCTGGCAAATATTACATACGAGGCAGAAGCCCTATGGAAATATCTAACAACAACATCCACATTTACGCCGCTAGCCCAGGTCAATCAATTATACGCAGAGTAGACGACTCTGACATACGAACAGCTTTTTCTGTTACCGGTAGCAACTGCTCTATTAGTGGGGTTGCGTTTGAGGATACTAACCCAACAGCAGCAGGGCACCGAGGTGCTACCGTTGCAGTTAATGGCGACAGGTTTTCAATTTTTAATTGCGTATTTACATCGTGCAGAACGGCAATAACAGTATCTGGCGAGTATGTTTCAATAAGAAACAATAGAATCGTTGCCGTTTCTCAAACCGACTACGCAGTTGAGCTGCTTGGCACAACTTTGTTAAGTTCGCCAACAGCTTTTGCGTCTGTTCACGGAAACATTATAGAGGATGCAACTTTATCAGCCTCTATTTACGCGCACAACGGCATCTCTAAAAGCTCGTTCGTTGGAAACGTGTGCGCATCAACCGTAGCAATCAGTTACAAAAATGGACAAAACAACGTAAACGCGGGAAACGTGGGTACGGTAACGGAAAGGTAGTAAGGGAAATCATATGTCTACTTTTGATTTAGTGACTTTTAACAGTGGAGACGTGCTTACCGCAGCCAACCTAAACACTGCTTTTCAAAACATAAAGACGCTTGTAGACACTACCAAGCTTGATCCAGCAAATTTATCTAAGCCAAACTCAATTATTGCTTATCCGTTTTACTTTCCGTTGGTGGACAGCACGACACTGAAGCCAATGATTAAAGTTCCATCTACAGGAATTACCATCATCGGTTTTGAGTTTTCTATAGTATCTAAGAGCAACACTGATATTTTTGGGGCAATGCTAAAGCATGGGCCTACTGCCACAGGTACATTCACAGAGGTTTTGTCTGTTACTCAGCTGTTGAGTGCGGCTGGTTCAGTGACATACTCTGGAACATTCACGCCCGCTACGGTTAACAGTGGGTTTTTACAGTTGGATGTTTCGCGGCTAGCTGGCTCAGGCACGGCTTCTGATGTCACCGTTGTAGTTACCGTAAAATCAGAGCATGTAGTTTAGGGAGTAGGACGTGATACCGCGCAAACGACAAGCAGCACCACAGGCACCAGCAAGAGAGTTCAAGCCGCGTAAGAATGGCACCCCTGCTGTACCTGCGACTCCCCCGGCCAACATGCCAAGCCCAGCCCCTGCGCCGCAGATGCAACAGCCGCCTATGCGCGGAGCGGCTCGGTCGATGGGTCGGGCACCGCAGCAGGAGCAAAGGGCACCACAGCGAGCACCAGAACGAGCACAGGGCCGATTCAACCCGATGCAAGGACCAATGGGCGCTGGAATGGATCGAGCGCGACAGGCAGCGGCTACCATGTTTATGGACCGTGCCCCGAAGCCAATGCAGCCAAGCATGCCGCAGCAGCCAAAAACACCACCGCCAGCGATGCCATCGGCCATGCCTCAAAGGCAGATGCAGCCAGCAGCGCAATCGGCTATGCAGCGGGCACCGCAAAAAGCGCCAAAGCCACAACAGACTTCGCAGCCCCAGGACTTCAGCCCAGCCCAGCAGGCTGCTCTTGATATTGCAGGCATGGTACCTGAGCAGGCGACAATAAAACTTGGCGCAGTTGGATCGGACCCCGAAGAGAAAGATATGGGCGAAATAATTGCTGGCCTAGAGAAGCAATTAGAGCAAAAACAAAAGTCAGACGTTATGAATGCTATGGCCTTAGTGCCTGCTGTTGATCCATCAGCTCTTGGGGCGTTTGATATTACTCCAGAAATGTTTGAAGCGGCGAAGCAGGCAGCAGAGTTTGCATCGGAGACGAGCACGATAGAGCAGCTTGAGCAGAAGATAGCTGACCTACTCAGTGGAGAGTCAGAGGGCATTTATACCGAAGACGAAATCCAAGCCCAAGTTGATGCTTTGAAAAAAGACGCCGCAGCAGCAAAGCAAGACTTGGCCATGAAAATGGCGATGCGAGGTATGGGGGCATCGGGTCTAGCAGGTGCTGGATTTGGTAATATTGACGCTGAGTTGATAGGCGCCATTAACGAGCTTGCAATTCAAAACAAGGCTTTAGGTATAGAGCGCGACCTGAAGGAGTTGGGCATAACTGGTCCGCTGCTGGCGAACCTGTTGAATGACGAAACAAGAAGGATGATTGCTGAAAGAGAATTTGACTACAAAGCAGAACAAGACAAGATGTCTAATGAAAGCATATTCTTGAACAACATAGCGGCTGAGATTGGCGCTGAAAAGTGGGATCCTGCATCGGCTGCTGAAGTCGCTCGTCTATTGGCAGAGGGCGTCCCTTCCTGGGAGATTAAAAAGTATATAACAAAATCAAAGGGCGGTACTGCGTTTTATGATGGGGACATTGACCCATCAGAATACGATGGCACTGAAAGTGGTTTTGGGAAAGAGACTGCATCGGATTGGACAAGTGCTGTGCTTGGAGATCCAGAGTTGTTGGCTGAAGAGCAAGAAAGCCTGGACCAAATGTTGGTCAACTGGAAGCAGTCGGTACCTAACCCGACGAAGTTTTCCAATGCTGAAGACTGGCTTGATTATTACTTTGGAGAGGGTGCAGACCTTGCCTCTATGAACCCTGATGAGTTGAAAGAATACTTTGAAGAGCGGAAAGCAGCAGGCAAGGCGTTTATTTCCGTCAAAGGCGTTGAGGAATTTGCGCCACCGGGATTTGAAGGCATGGACATGGGTGATGGAGAGCCTGTTCCGTGGAGCAACCTAAGTCCTGCGGTGAAACAGACGTACTGGTCTTATTTTAATCAAGGCAAAGACATCCTTGGAAGCGATCCATCCGACGTGTATTTCACGTCCGCACAAATCCAACAGGCTGATTACGAACAGTATCTGAAAAACCTAGGAAGCAATAAAAGCACGAAATCTTAAAGAGGCACTGCAAATGGCAATAACAAACATAGCGCCCGATCATTATAATCGGATGAGAGCCTTAAGTGAGCAACGTCGCCAGGCAGACCAAAGAATTGCAGCGCAAAATCAACAATTTGCAGCGCAACAGCGTCAAGAAATGCAACTGGCAAAGGATCGTCGAAACCAAGCTATAGGCATGGCGTTTCTGGACCTTGGTTTAGACGTTGCGAGGGCTGCTAGTGGGGAGGCCATAAAAGACGCCTTTGCAGAGGAAGACACGTTCAAAGGCCTGCAGGGTCCAAGTCTTTACAAGGCTGCTTATCAAGAGTTTGGTCCAGAGCCAGCGCCTGCAACAGAAAGCAAAGGATTGCTTGGCAACATATTAGATACTCAAATACCTGCGGCAGGTACGACTCCTGCACCTCCAGCAGATACGACTCCTGCACCTCCAGCAGGTACGACTCCTGCACCTGCGGCAGGCGTAGCTCCTAAGCCTGCGCAAACAGCAGCTGCCACAATGTTTCCGCTGTCGTCTGCTGCACGTCCGTCATTTGATCGATTGCTAGAAGTGAAACGAAGCCGTCCGACTCCTCTAGTTCCTTCTGGCGCACTGCCTCCAGTGCAGCAGACGACTTCGGACACGATGGCTGAGGCTGACAAGTTACTTGCAGATGCTGACACACGTCCACTTGCTGGCAAAAAAACCCAAGCAAGTCGTAGGCGCCCTGTTGTCAAGGCTAGCCCAAGGCAGCTTCCTAAAGATACTGGTACTGCGCCGACTAGCCCGTTGAGGCCTGAGGCCAAGCCTACGGCAGACCCCGGCGAGCTCGTAGCAAAGCGTGCTCCAGGATCTTTGAAGCTAAGCAAAAGGGCCAAAGAAGTTCTTGCAAAAACAACAGGCACTGGCGATATCGCTACGCGAGGATCATACTTCACGGGAGATGCGACGGATCTAATAAAAGACCCAACGAAGAAGGCATTGGCTGCTTTTGATAAGATTGTCACTGACGCAAGAACCGAGGCCGAGGAAATGTTTCCTCAGCTTAGGGAGCTTGGTGATGAAGAATATCAGGCGCTGCCGAATTATAAGAAAAGAGCGTATGTCGCTGGTCGCGCTGCTCGAGATCAACTGATAGACAATTATGTCAAAACGCAAACTGAATATCAGATGGCGAGGTTCCGTTTTGCAGATCGAAACATGCCAAGCGATGCTCAGGTATTAACCTCAATCAAAATTGCTGAAGACGCAAAAGCTCGACATGGTTTTTATACTCGAACTGGCTTGAATAACCTAATGCGGCGAGTCGCATCAAAAGAGCAATTTGTTATTCTTACATCTTTTCGAGAGGAACTTGCAGAAAACCCGAGCCCAGAAAATCGTGAGCGTCTATTGAATCTTATTCCGTCCGAAACGCAAAGGCGAGTAGTGCTTCGCGGTGGGGATGCAACCTTTGACAGAGATATGACGCCTACGGAGATCAATGCTCTTATTACCGGCTTAGAAAGGTTTGATAAGAAAGCGGCAAAAAAAGCAAGATCGCTTGCCTCTCGTAAGGGTTTCGATTCTAACAAGGGCGTTTTTGTGACCGCTCTTGATGCGACTACTCCGGTAAAGTATTCAAATTCTCACGGACAAAGATTTAACGTGTTTGACCGTAAGATGCTGGCCAGAATTAATGGCCCAGAAGTTGGCAATTTTCTTCCAAACGGTTTCAGCAAGAATGTTCAAGACGCTATTAAGGATGGCCGTATTTCAGCAAAGAAAGCGGCAATGCTCGAGGCTGAGAACGGCAAGGGAGTTCAGAACACTGCGATGCGACTTGCTGGAGAGATACAAGGGCTACAGGTAAGATTTAGGCGGGCAAGGACCAAAGCTCAGGCCCAAGATATTGCCAATATAATCGACAAGAAAGGTAAACAACTACAAGGGTTGCTTTTTGACTTTAATCTTACTCGGTTGACTACGCCAAAAGGCGAGCAGAAATTTCGTGAGGGCCAAAGGGCTGCTGCTGAAAGAGGCGCTCAGACTGCACTGCAAAGGTACAACAGTGCCGCTACAACGTACTCAATCCAAAAGAAAGCCTTTAACGATGCTAACGCCGAGATTGCGCGATTGCAGAAAGTACCTTACGAAACGATTAGTCCGAAAAATGTATTATCCCAAAGCGACAAAAAAGTACGTAATCAGATGCTGTTAGCAGACGATGATCTCAAAGATCGATTTGGTACAAATTTAAGAAAGGCAATTACAAATCCTAAGGCTATAGTTAAGGAAGCTGAAAGTCTTGGCATCACTACAGACGATTTAACCGCTTTGTCCACAGCAAAAGCAGTGGCCTCGCGGGCGGCTCAAGAGGCTGCAAATGAAGCTGCCGCAGAGGTAAGGGACGAAAAGCTTGAAGCCGCTAAAAACGCAAGGCAGTCAGCTTTAGAGCGAGGCGGGGCAGCATTTAAAACAATGCAAAGCTTGCGGCCTAGAATAACCGAAGAAGACCAAAAGGCGCTACCCAAACTGCCAACGCCGCCAGTGGACCCCTCTGGAATGCCGACCAAGCTAACAAAGGCACAGCGAGACGGCCTGCGTACAATCACGGATCAGGCTAGACAGCAGGTTGCTGGCGGTGCCTCGATGGAGGCTGCGTCACGCGCTCTTCTGCGTAGAGCGAGAGCTTTGAATTTGCCGTCTGAGATGATTCGACAGCTTGAGATTGGTTTTATGCAGAGATTCCCTCAGTCGATGGCATAGGGAAAAGGTAGCACCGTGTCTAATCAAGATGACAGCTTTTTTGATTATCTGGATTCTATATCAGATGCAGGCAGCTTCTTTTTTCCAGAAGCCGGTGGACCAGCGACATCAAGAACGCCAGATCCACTGCCAGTCATAGGGTTCAAAGGCGAAATTGATAGAGAGATGTCAGCTGACCCTCTAGCTGGGGTGCCCAAGAAGAAGCGCAAGCGAAGTTATGATTTAGGGCTGGGCAGAACAAACATTGATGCGCCAAGGCGCAGGCAAGAACCTGGCGGGTTTACTGACCCAATAAGTATGCTTGGCGGTGCTGTAGGAGCAATAACCGATAGGTTTTACGAGTCTGAGCCAGTGCCAAGCGCGATGGCTGGCATTCTCAAGGGCGTACGGAGTCAGGCAGAAAAGCAGTATCAAGAAGCCCTCGCTGAATATGGCAAAAAGCCGTCAGGCAAGCCTCCAAAGAAAATGGACGCCGAGGCTGTGGTTTTTGGTGGCGCGCAAGCAGCAGAGGCTCGTGAGTTTGAACGGCGCATAAACCCTTTTAGAGAGCAGGCAGGCCTTGACCCTATTCAAGTTGCGAAACCTGTAGAAACACCTGAGGGCACTAGGGTCATACCAGCCACAGCAATGGAGGCTTATAGGGCAGGCGTAAGAGTTGCTCCCCCTGTTATTAAGACTAAACCTCCGGTCGATGAGTCTGGGTTGCCGTTGCTTGATGAGCAAGACCAACCAGTTCTTGGCGGCGAAGAGCTAGTAAGCCGCCGCATACAGAAAAGAATGAGGGATGCTGCCAGGCCAGAGTCTCAAAAGCCGCTCGCTGTTCCTGGTGGCTTGCCCCAAGAAGAATTAGATGTTTTGCCGGGCATGCCAACCGTAGGCGAAGAAGTGACTCCAGAGCAAATCGAAGAGTCCCAAGCCAAAGGAGAAGATCCCGCTTTTATCGGGCTGATGGACGAAGAGGTCGAAGTTCCTTTTATGGAAAACCCTAAAATGGACAGCCTGACCATACAATTGAATCCGTTTATTTATGCGCTGTCATTTCTCAATGAAACGGCTGCAAGTGTCCGCTCAAAGCCAACGAGACAGTTTGCTAGGGAAGGTCTTGACATAACCCCTGGAATATCAACAGAAGGCGGGGCCGGATCATTTGCAGTTGGCGCAGGGCGCAAGTCTGTCGAGGCGCTACAGGGCAAGGACATATCTCAGTTAGCACTTGGCCTACTTGACCGGATAAGAAACCCATACAAGATTTTTGATGAAGACATCAAGCTCTACAAGATGGGCGATAGGTACCGCGATCAAGAGCCTGGGACGGGCGAAATTACTAAATACGAAGACTCTGCGCTCGGTAAGTTTAAAAGGTTTCGCGATGCTAGCGCCAGGGGTCTAAAGCATTTTGGCCGAGACGCAACAGCGATAGCTTTGGGCTTACCGCTTATGTTTATTGAGGCTGTGCGAGGCATAGGTTCGGGTCGAAGTCTTGAAGAGACGATAGATCGTGGTGTTGACGTCGGGCGATTTATGGGGACAGAATTTGCTCGTGCATATGTAGAGCCTGCCAATGCTGTCGAAGATGGCACTCTTATGTGGTTCAGCACTGTCACAATGCCTTTTGCAAAGAAAACCAGGCAACGCAAACAGCAGATTGCGGACGACATTTATGTCATCAGAGAGACTATTAATTACAACCAGCAAGAGCTAGCCAAGAAAGCTCTTGAGGTTGCGGAGGCCCACGGGTCTGGAAGGTACACCGCTGAATCTGCAGCGCAAAGAGCTGTTAATGCGGCCCTGATTAACCACAATAACCTGGTGCAACAACTTAAAAATGCGCGAGGCGAGTATAAGTATTTTGCGGCTTTAGATGGGTTACAGGCTGTGATGGGTAATAACCCGCTGGGCATATACGATATGTCTGTTTCATTGCTGAAGTATTGGGCTAACACTCATGCGGCAGGGCCAAAAGGCGTTAATAAACGCTGGTGGATTGAAAGCCCAACAGAACGCTTGCCTTTGCCGTTTGTAAATATGATGCGGGACCGAATTACCATGGCTCGCAGGTCAGAGTATGCGGTCAATGATGCTTTGCAAGGAATACCGGTATCAGAAAGACCTTCTGCTCTCGTGCATATGTACATGGAGCACGTAGACTCTCCCCAGACAAAGTTGCCTGACGGCACTCCGATATACGATGTCTTAGACCTTTCAGCGGACAGGAGGGCAAACCCTAACCTGCAGACAAGCCTTATACGATATGAGGAGCCGTCTGGGGGCATGCCAGGGCAATTTGTGCTTTCAGAAAAAGGCAAGCAAGCGGCAGCAAAAAGCGCCGCAAACGCCAACCATCTAAACAATGAGCTAGACCTAGCAAATAGGTACAGTAGGCCTTTGGCTGACACCATTGGCGAGTATTCAAAAAGAGCAAAGGAGCACGGATTACTCACTGAAAACTCGTTGAAAATTTGGTTTCCGCAGCAATACCCAGAAGGCAAGAGAGCTGCCAGAAAAATACAGAAGCAGTTAAACCTAGCAAGTACTCAGCTGGATGATGCTGTTTCTGTTGGGTATGGTAAAGACTTGGCGTCATTGCAGCGAAACACCCTGCGGCAAGCTGCTATTGACTGGGCAAAAAAGAATGAACAGAGCAAGAACCCTCTGGACCCAAGCCAAAACCCGTTCAGCATAGACAGAAGAATTTCCGAGATGGGCATGATTACGGACATGCACACTTTGATCAACGGAAGGGTTAATGGCCTAATAAACGTAATTCACGAGGCAGAGTTCAGTAAGCAGTTGGTTGAAAGCGATTACGTGCTCACCGCTGCTCAGATGAAAGCTATGGGCGACCAGATAACTCGTCTTAGAAGGCAATCAGCAGAGGCCCAGAGGGGCGGACAAAGCGCCTTAGCAAAAGACCTTAAAAGACAAGCAGACAGCCTTAATGAGCTGGTGAATACCTATGTGCAAGCGCCTAAGGCAGATATGCTCAACCTTGGCAAAGAGGGCGGCGTTCCCGATTACTTCTATCTAAACGGAATTCTCGAGGTAGATAAGTTTGGGAACAAAACCTGGCGACCAAGAAAAGGTGATGAGCGTCTCTTTGTCCAGGGTGACATTATGCTTGAGATGATAAACATCCAAGAGTTTAAAAAGCAAATGTCTGCCGGGTATGGCAGTGCCTACAATGCAATGAAAGAAGTGTATACCATTGGCTCTCCATCTACTCACAGGCGTAACGCTATAGGAATGTGGCTTTATCTGAGCACCATGTCTGGGGTAAGTACTTTTAATCCAAATAATTTAAAGTACTGGAAACAGGCGTTTGAAGACCTTACTGCGCCAAATTTAAAATCGCGATCTCCTGACTTTGAGCTAGCATATGGGGCTGGTGCGTTTGATGGCACTAATGTCAGCGAGCTTAACACGTTAGCCAGTCAGTTAGAGCCGTTCCGTGGTGCATTTGGCTCAGTTCAGGCTTTGAATAAGGCTTGGTATAGCTTTCTTGAGGATTACCAAACTGACGTGGCGCGCGGTAGCGGTAAAACTAAGGCTGCGGGTAAAGCCGCTGCAGCGAAATTAGCTGCTACGCCTGGCGCTGCTTTTCGCACAACTCGAGAAACGCTAAGGGGTGCGTATGCTGGCGCTGACAACCTAATGCGAGCAGTTCATGCATATAAGCAGATAGACTTGCTAAGAAAATCGGGCAACCTTAACGAACAAACGTTGCGTGATGCGATGGCAAAAACCAGGTATCAAACAATAGACTATGGCGATATCCCAGGGTACGCACAGGTCTTAAGGGCGCCTGTGGTGCCTTTTTTGTTAAAAACAGGGTCAAAGTATCGTCGCAATGTAGGCAGTCAGGTTGGCGCGTTGTTAGAAAAGGGCAAGCCATATGGCGCCATCGGCCACGCTTTTTTGGCAAAGCCTTTTTTTGTTTATCCCATACAAGCAATGCAGCAAGAGGCAAGGTTTCGCGGCAACCATCCGGTTAGGTACGCGATGTACCAGCATTTTTTAGATTTTCTAAACAGAAAAAACCTAGTAGAAACTGGCGCCTCTGTGGACGCTTCAGATGCTATGCTAACCACGCTGCCAGACAGCATGCAAAACTCAGCCTTGTCGCATGCGGTGTTTGGTCCAGAGTACGCCACGGCTACACCTCCAGACATTGGGCCACCGCCTCCGATTGACACAGAAGAATATCAAAGGTGGCTCAAAGAAAAGAGCCTGAGGACTCATAAAACGATAAGCGGTCAAATGGACCCGGTGATGCAATTTAGCAATGTCATAACACACATGCCTCAACCAATGTTTGTGTACCAAATGGGTGCGCCTGCTGATGCTAATGCGCTTGGGGCTGTGAGCACGTTTATTGCAAAAAGGTGGCTCGACAAGCCGTTTCTTATCGCAGAGATTATAGAGATTGCGAAAAACTACGATGAATACAGGCAGCGGCAGGTGTTTGAGGGTTCCAAAAGCGCCCCTGTTGCAAACAGCCTAGTAGAAATAATCAACACTTTAGTTAGGAACCTGGCACCTAACTTTATAGGAGAGCTAGAGGGTGTTCCAGGCCTGACTGATGTAATTGACTACATTTTTGAAAAAGAGACTCGCCCCGAGGGTGAGTTTGGAGAAGAGGCGCAAGGCTTTCAGAGAGTGCCCGGTGTAAATGCCCCGCGTCTTACTGGTGGCAGTGAGACAAATAGAGACTTGATGGCAGAGCGAGGAAGGGTTACTTCCGCAGGAGACGTCCTAACCCCAGAGCAGAGGGAGCTTGAAGTTGCTACGGGAACTAGGATCTTGGGTCGGACAGGTCGCCAAAGCCTTAATGTTCTTATCAGCGACATGAATTCTCAAATTGGAAGCATCCGAACATCTGCCGCTAGAATCATGGGTGTGCCTAAGTCATTAGTTAGTAAGAGCGAGGGCGAGAGAGAGGCCATGAGGGAGGCTGATGTACAGCAGGTTATACGGTCAGCTACGCTTATGAAAGATTTTATGGAGCAGTTGACCAAGTTTGCCTCCGCTGAAAACAAGAAAGGCGTCCGCATGTACCCCGAGGCGGCGCGAGTGCTACGGGCCGCAAAGAGGTTTGACAGTGCATACAAAAGCACCCTCAAGGGCAGCGGAAAGAGAAAAAAAGGCTTGCAGGACATGACCATGGACGAGCAAAAGCGTGCTCTGCGGCGACCGTTTCTGCTTCTTGAGCAATTGCAAAAAAGCATACGGCGCGAGAAAAAGAAGTACAGAAAGTACACTGGCAAAAGAGTCAGAACAGCGCAGGAGCTTCGCAAAGAGCCCAAGGCCGCAGGGCCAGAAAAACTAAGCCCAGAGCAGCAGGCCATTCTTGACGAGCTGCTTAGTGGTGAGTAAGTCAAAACTAACTGAAATTTTGGCTCAAGTTTTTACTTGGGCTAAAGTCCGAATCAAGGAGGCCACGTATGGCTATTACAAGCGCAGTAACAACGCTAACGCTGGATGTGAACAACAGGGTAAAGCTGCCCGGTGGGACTAAGTATCACAGGCATGTGATTTTCTTGGACCTAAACGGTGCCAACAACGCAGAAATAAATTTTTCCGCCGACGATACTGCTACCACGCTTTTTCCGTTTGGAGATGTGTTTACCAAGTCTGGTGACAACCAAAGTTGCATTATACATGATGGCGTGGCTCCGCAAGGCGGAAGCCTTTGGCTTCAATGCGATGGAACTGCCACCACAATCAAGCACTATGCTTACGACCGGCGACTTTTGGGACTTTCAAAGTAGTGGCTATGCCACCTAAACGGAGCGCAGACTGATGAAAAGTGGATTTGGCCGTGGCTTGAGCCGTCGTAGCGTGAGAACAGAGATTGCGGCAAACGCTACATCAGAAACGCGAGTGCTTCAGCTTATAACTGCAAACGCCAGCAGCTTATCTGCGGACCAGACAGCTGCGCTAAATAACGTATCGCTAGGCGATATCACCGACTTTACCGGGACGCTAAATAACTACTGGCAGTTTGGTATACCAGACAAGCAGCGCACTGGTGCCTCACATGCGGTGACTACTTACACGCCTAGCAGCAACGGCCTTACGATGGTCACTTCGCACGCAGACACTAAGTTCAATGGCAGTGGCGTTGCCAAGCCGGTCGGTTTTTGGCGAATGATACACTCGCCAAATTTCGATATCGCCATTGACATCGACCAAATCGCAAATCAAACCAGCTACCACTCTGACGAATGGCATGTTCACCTAGCTGTGTGTGTTGGTAGTTCATTCCGACACAACTCAATGTTTGCTGCTCGTTTGGAAAACAAAGGCGGTGACTGGACCTGCGCCCGTGTAATAAAGCCAAGCTACCAGGAGCAATGGACTGGCGGTTACATTGATTCGATGGATGAGGGCCTGACATCGTTTGATGCCAGCTCGCCACCAACATATGTACGGCTTCGTATCCAGCATTCAAACGCTGACAGCGGATACAAAGCTTACTACCAAACTAACCATGGTAGTGCTTACACAACGCTGGAAGATGGTGGCTCTACAACTCACCCTGGCGGCGTGACTGGCGGCACTGGTTTCTTTCAGATGCACACTAAAGACAGCAATGTTGGTGGCATGTATAACAGGTATGCAGCCGGTGGCCCTCACTGTGTGATTGTGGCAGTTGGTAGAAACAACAGTCAGACATCATCAAGCAACCAAGGAAGCTGCCGAGTGCGCTTCAAAGACTTGAGCTAGGTGATACATGTATGTCTGGAGTCGAAAGAGGGGAGCCCCGAAGGACCAAGAAGTTGCAAGAGTTCAGGCCGCACTTGGCATTGACTCTGACGGCCTTTTTGGACCAGCCACCGAGGCCGCTGTAAAGCAATACCAGTCTGATGTGTTGGGCGTGGACCGCAAGTACATTGACCAGCCCATGATGGAGTCTCTAGGGATGCCTGTCCATATGGGCATCGACGTATCGGCCTACCAGCTAGACACCGACTGGAAAGCGGTAGCCAGCGCAGGCGTAAAGTTTATGTGGCGAAAGGCTACCGAAGGCCAAACCCATGTAAACTCTGAGCGCGGCGATGACCCCGGTGACGGCATCGCATTTGCTCGTGACGCAGTACGGGCCCAGAATCAGGGTATCCTGACCGGCTTCTATCACTTTGGCCGACCAGATACTGGCAGCTCTAACCCAGAGAAAGACGCACACGCAGAGGCAAGGCATTTTCTGCGATGGGTGTTTGCTGACCTTTCGGATTTACCGCCAGTAGTTGACTTGGAAAAAGGTCGTAAGAACGACCCAAACTACAACGCTAAGTGGCTTGTGAAATTTTGCGACATCGTCGAACAGTCGTTCCACAGGCGATGCGTAATTTATACGGCGTCATGGGCATACGACCTGTACCTAAAAGGCGCTGACCCTGCCCTAATAGAGTACATCAAGCGACGACCATTGTGGCTCGCAGACTACGACGGCAAGCCCGATAATGAGACTCGCATTTGGGACGAGTACTCTGTGCACCAGTTTACTGGAACAGGTTCTATTCCTGGCGTGAAAGGCAACTGCGACGTAAACTGGTCTGCCGGTGGCTGGATTGAGCGTCTTACTGGGTGTGCAGAATGAAAAACCTACTGCACTTGCAAAGCGAACGACAGGCCCTGATTGAAAGCCTTGAGGAGACTTTGCGCCTCGTTGAGAGCGGCGATTTGGACAGCGTGTGCTGGGTCGCGTGCGGTAAAGAACTAACAATGCGTGGGGCTGGCGGCAGAGGCAACATGCCTACGCTTATTGGCGAGCTACGTCGGCTTGAGTTTAGTCTGTTGACCGGCGACTACCCAGGCGAGGAAGAAGACGATGACCAGCTTGTGCATTGATGTGGACGCTAATCCACATATGGCTCACGAATATGGGCGATGCTTTGCTGGAAAAAGTGCTCGACGGCTACAAGCCGCGATGCAAACATTGCGGACGGCCCTGGTGGCATCACACACACGACCGGTGCCCAGTCGGAGATACGTGGTATGAGCGACGAGATGAGAATACAGGCACTTGAGGTCAAGGTTGACCAGGTGCTGGAATGTCAGCGCCGTATTGAGCAGATTTTGATTGGCGACCCAACAGACCAAGACAAGGTTGGGCTGCTGGTCCGAATCGACCGGCTTGAGCGCACCTCGAGCGGCTGGGTACGATTTCTTTGGCTAGCGACTGGTGTCGTGCTAACTGCTGTTGTCGCATCACTCATAAACGGAGCATAGACATGACACCAACAAAAGCAGCCACGCTAGCAGCAGCCATCGGCACGTTAGCTACGTTCGCACTTAGTTACCTGGTAGACCTTGATGACACCCAAGCGATCGGCAGTGCCATTACTACTGTGGTAGCGGCCTTGATTGCATTATTTGTACCTGCGCCGAAGTCGGCTGAGCCGGTCGCCTCCGAAGGCATCTCGGTATCACCTCGGTATCACGAGGGTCCGGTCGAAGAGGTAAAGGTTATTGTGGAGGGCGACGATGCGTAAACGAAACTTGCTACTGCACCTAGCGGTCGCGGTATTTTGGGCGATTTTGGTGCTTTTTTCTGTCGGATGTGTGACGACTTGCGACACGCTCCAGATGCGGCGAGACACCCAGCCAGATGGCAAGGTAAAGCTTACCTACAAGTGTGGCGGGAAGAGCGTTGAGCACCTTGTTAAAAAACTGCCAGCGTGCCTAGAAAAGTGCTTTGATGCGGCGGAGGCTCCGTGAACGAAGACACTTTGAAGCTAGCCACTGGAGTGGCGCTTGACGCCGCTCAAGACTGGGCTAACAAGCAAGCTCTGCCTATACCTGATGCCGCATGGACATTACTTGCAGAACTTTTGTCCATGGGCTTCACCGAGGCCTTTGTAGATAAGTTTGAATCGGACGAAATTGAGTTCGTCGATGGCGACAAGAGTGATAGCTGACCCGGTTACTTTATCTCAAAGAGTCGTAGATCGTCAGATAAAGTTCGCGAAGGCCAGAGGCATGAAAGAGCTGGTCAAAATTCTTGACGAGGCCGCAATGGTGGGTATGGTTCACGAAATGGCCGAAACCGTCCACAAGTACCTGGAAAAACAGGGCATTTCTGTTCACGACTGGCAGGACTGGGAGTGAGCAAGTACGCCGATATACGTGATGACGTGTTGCGGCGTTTACAGGATGGCGAAAGTTACTCTGCCATCGGCAGGCATTACGGGATTCACCGAAATCAGGTTAGACGCATACATCTAGGGAAGGCTGAGTCACAGTACGTCGAGGGCAACGGCACACCGAAAGAGGTGATGGCTCGTCATGGGCTCGACCCCGAGCACTGGCATGCAGTTAAAGTAAAAGACTGGGAAGCCCAGACCAAAAGCGGAATACAAAATCTGTGCTCTACTGAGCTGCGGCGCAAAGACCCGGTTGTCGAAGCTTTCAAGGACATTAAGTGGAAGACTATACCCCGTAAGCCATTTGAGACTGAGCCTGCTACTAAGTGCATCTTGGTTATACCCGACAGTCAGTGCGGCTTTCACCGGCAGCTTGATGGAACGCTCGTTCCGTTTCATAACCGTGCGGTTCTGGACGCATGCCTAAAGGCAGCAAAAATGCTTGGACCACAGCTAGACACCATACTGCTACAGGGTGACATGTTGGACTTAAACCAGAGCACCCGGCGCTTTCCGAGGCCAGAGTCATTCTCGGCTACCACATGGCCTGCACTGCTGGAGGTGCGATGGTTACTTGAGAAGCTGCGAGAGTGCGGAAAGCATAGCAATATCGTGTGGTTAGAGGGTAATCACGAGGCTAGGCTACACAAGGTCATGGTGGAGTCAGCCAGTGAGTGGGCGTGGATACCGCCCGTTGACGACCCCGATGGACCACCGATGTTGAGCTTGGAACGGATACTAGACCTAAAGTCTATCGACGTTGATTATCGAGGCCCATACGGCTCACCAAAAGGCGAGTACTGGCAATGGGGGGTGCGCTTCGACCACGGCGACAAGGTTGGCGCAAAGAGTGGCACTACTGTGTCTAAAATGGCCGATGGCCGTACTTCTCGCTGCGTTGGCCATGTTCATAGGGCCGAGCTTTGCTGGACGCGCAGGGTAGAGCGCGATGGCGTTGAGCGCGACTGTTTTTATCTAACTCCCGGCTGCACATCGCATATAGACGGGGACCGTGTTCCAAGTGCTGCCTCGCGTCTTAATTGGGCAAACGGGTTCGCAGTGCTATGGTTAGCTCCAGATGGCTGGGTTGAGCCCACCTTGGTTCGTGTACGTCCTGATGGACGTTGCATGCTCAATGGGGTAGAAATCCAGGGAGAGGATTACACCAAAGACTTACGGGAGCAGACAGGCTACCCGTTCTAGGAGGCCAGTGATGCCAAAGATTAAGCGCGGTGGACACGAGTTTGATGGCTTGAACAAGCCCATCAGAACCCCTAAGCACAAGACCAAGAGCCATGCAGTTGTCGTCAAAGACGGTGATAAAGTAAAGCTGATTCGCTTTGGCCAGCAGGGTGTGAGCGGAAGCCCAAAAAAGAAGGGCGAAAGCGCAGCAGCCAAGCGACGTCGAGAGAGCTTCAAAAATCGCCACGCAAAGAACATTGCGAAAGGCCCTAAAAGCGCAGCCTATTGGGCTGACAAAACTAAATGGTAGCAAGGAGAGCATAATGGGACACAAGACAAGCGACCTTCGAGGTCGGCTCAAAGACAAGATGAATGGCGAAGGCAAGAACGAAGACCACGAGACAATGAAAGAGGTCATCGAAGAGCTAAAGGGCGCTGTAATTGCTCACCGCTCACAGCACGAGCGTCTCTCTGCTATTCTGAAGCGCATGGAGAAGGGTAAGTAAGATGGGTTACACAAAGCCTGCTCTGAGAGAGCGGATAAAAAAGAAAATTATGGCTAGCACCAAGGGCGGCAAGAGCGGCCAATGGTCAGCTCGCAAGAGCCAAATGCTTGCAGCCGAGTACAAGAAGGCTGGCGGCGGGTACACCGGCCCAAAAAAGAAGTCTGCCAAGGCTCTCGACAAGTGGACCAAGCAAGAGTGGCGCACCGAGTCAGGCAAAAAGTCTCGCAAGACTGGTGAGGTCTACGCCCCTAAGAAGACCATCGCTGCTTTGAAGGGCACCAAGAAGCTAGCCGCTGCTAACAAGAAGAAGAAGGCAGCAACTAAGGCTGGCAAGCAGTACGCTAAACACGGCTTACACAAGGGCAAGAAACGGTAGTGGATGACATCGCGTATCGCTCTGCCCATCGCGAAGACCGGTGGACATTCAACAAGCTAGAAGTTGGCATGCGAGCTGGGTGGATATGCGGACCCTGCGGCGAAGCTGTACCCCAGGATGGCGAGTATATTATCCGGCCCGTAATGAATGTTCACGGCATGGGCAGAGGTGCCTGGGCAGAGCATCTTGAGGAAGGCGACTTCCACGAAGCTCCTGGCTACTTCTGGTGCTTACGTGGCAATGATGACCACCAGATATCCGTTGATTACGAGCGCAAGCATGGTCAGTGGATACCAACACTCGTGGTGCGCGGAGACAAGCCCAGAAACGCGCCTATGCACCGCTTTGAGCGTTGGACTAAGCTACCCCTAGACGAGGCCATTTCAGCGCCGGGGTGGCTATCAGGATTAGCGCACGATGGCACCCTCAACTTAGAGTTTGTGGATGGTAGGGTCATCGAGGTCCATTTGCGCCATAACCCCGACTTCCAGAACGGCGAAGAGGTCATCATCCCAATATGGCATGACGATACGCTTGACTGGACTTACGAGGCGGCGGTGGAGTTTGGAAGGTGCGGTTTTGCTGTCGGCAGAAGGCGCGAGTAAATCTTTCGTAGCCTCAAAAAGTGCCGCCAATGCTTTGGTCTTTCGCGGCAACGGCCACCCGGCTTGGGGTAGCGCACTGCCGTTACCCACGCCTGCCTCCAGGCAGTCCTCGAGCGACGTGCATAGCAGCGCCTGTCGGTCTTAGCCTTGATGCGTTGTATATGGCTGATCCAAAACCTCGTGGAGCTATCAACATCATTCCGATCCACATCGTATCTTTCTACCCATGGCCATAGCTGCAGCACGCCGATAGCCTTTGGCTTGCCACGGCGACTAAATCGGTGGTCGCCTTTAGCGTTGGCGTTGAACCCGCTCTCTACGGACGCAGCAGCCACTGACATCCCGAGCATGTAGTCGGGCACCCCAAGCTCTTGTTCAATTTGCAGCATATGCATGGCTGTTGCGACGGCTTTGTCCCGCTCGCTCTCTGCGATTGTCGGCGTGGAGTACACGTACTCCACAATTGCTGCATGCCACAAAGCCATTGCCGCGATACTCATACCGGCCTCACGGACTTTACAACCCACTGGCCTTTACTGCGGTCCTGGTCGGGCCGTCGCATCTCGTTGTTTTTTATTGGCTCATATGCGTACAGAACTTTGGTTTTGTGCAGCCAGTACGTCACTGACTGACCTCCGTTTTGGGTGACCGTGCGGGGCCAGAAACAGTAGCTGGTCGTCATCTTTTGTGTTCCAAACTTCGGTGTAGTCTTGATAATCATGTGTGGTCTCCCAGTGCTAGTAGTATCCACCATGCAGGCCAACCTGCTGCGGCGGTAATTAGGTACTTCCATGGCATTCCCGTTGCCCGGTTGCTGGCGTAAACAACGCCTCCGGTTGCGGCCATCCCGATAAAATACGTGCTAGTAAACAAATCCATTTGCTGCCCCCTTTGTTAAGAGCGCGCCGTATACTCTCAACCTGCAATCAAAGCAAGTTTCTACAACCGAGATTTGGCCTTGGTTTTACGAGCCTGCCTTTTCTCTGCCTCTGCCCGGTCTAAGATGCATCGGTCAACTACATCTCTAGGTGGCCATTTGTCTGTGTTCATTGGAGGGATTCGTATGTTGATATTCTCGTGGTTCACATACCTGGGCTGAACTCTGTACCCAGCAGGACCGGCGTGGTCGTAGTTCATTGCCGTTGATATGGCTATCTTTGCTAGCTTAGCCGAGTCCTCACGACTCATTCCTCTGCGCCTGCAGTCGAAGTACTTAGAGGCCTTTTCGTATCTGCGCTTTTCTCTTTTGTATCCCGGCGACTGTGCGGACTCACCCCTCACAGGTTTAGCTGCTTGTCCAGGCACCTCTTGCAGCACTTGCTTGGCAAGCTCTTTTGCCTTTTCGTTTATGGCAACCTGATGATCTACGGGGTCCAGTTCAAGATGCTTTGCCCTTGCCTCGACTGCGCCAAGAAACGTTTGGTCCTTAGCTGCCGCTGACTTTTGAGGTACGTCTTCTGCGATTGATTGCCAGAACGACTCTTCGGCTTCAACTTCGGTCGCAGCAACCATCGGAGCAGCGCGTTCAATTAGGTCGCTAGCCACTTTAGAAAAAGCCGTGGCTAGCTCCTTAGCATCTCTCACGCCGCCATCTTTGATCTCACGCAGTACCCTGAGGGCCATACCCAAGTAGGCACTTCGCTTGCGATCACCTGTAGTGTCAATCGCAGAAAGCTCGTCTGCTATATAGTCCTCAAGAGCGTCAGGCGTCATGCCCAACAGCTCTTTTGCTTCCTTGTTGGCATTCATCAGAATGGGATGTCGTCGTCTGCGTACTGAGCCTTGTGTGCTTGTGCAGGACGTGGCCCAGCGCCTGCAGTGTCAGGCCACTTCCACACGTCCAGACGGTGAACCTTGATGTCTGTGGTCTTTTTGACCTCGCCATCCTTTGTTGTGTACTCGCCGTACTCTATGGTGCCCTCGATGAACACGCCTGCGCCCTTCGCCATGCGCTCTGCGATAAAGTCAGCCGTGCGGCCAAATGCAACGCATCTATGCCACTGTGTCTTCTCTTTTTTCTCTCCGTCGCGACCCTTCCACGTCTCGGATGTGGCTAGGCTGAACTTTGCCAGCTTCCCACTGGCCGTCTCTCTCACCTCTGGGTCTTGGCCGATGCGACCGGCCAGCAATACAATGTTCTTATTCATTAGCTCCCTCTCCCTCTATCATCTGCACTTCGCCCTCCCACTCACCGCTGGTGTCATCGAAGTCCTCTGCGGTGACGACGTTGCCGTCAACACGGTCTGCGGTATGCATCTCGGAACTCTTTGGCAAAAACTTAGCCAGCCTGCGAACTACCGTCTTGCGTGCCATTTCCTCGTAGTGGTCCTTCCATGGGCCAAACTTACCTTTGCTTTGAGACGAGCGCATCACCAGGTCGATCTGCGCCTTGCTCATTACTTCAACCACCGGCATCATGTTTTCCCCTGTAGCCGCACACCAAACATGGGTCATAGGGTTGTCGGTCAGCGCCGGTTTATGAACCACTGGCTGGTCTATGTTTCCATAGTCCACATCGAAGGTATCACCCTCTCGCACAATGCGTGGTGGGTGTATCGTCACGCCAGCCTGGTTAGCTAGTTTGATGAGCCCCTGATATCCGATAATCATCTGCACCTGGCGTTTGAACGGCAGCAGATATACCTGGCCTGTGCCCGGCTCTAGCCCTAGCTGTGCTGACAGCATAAGCGAGCCCAACAAGGTGACAGGGTCGCACTGCATAAGCTTAGGATTGCGCCGCAGCTCAGTCACCAGTATCCGTGCGTATCTAGTTGGGCCTAGCTGCTTAGGCAATGCTGCCATCAGCTGTCCCTTTAGGCCCTCAATCACCCCATAAGCATCGCGGTTTTTAGCCGCTGCTACCGGGTTTATTTTAGTCAGCGAACTCATAGTCTCCTCCCATCGCGTTTATCCAGCGGTCTTTGATTACTCCCAGGGCATCGCCCAGGAACATAAGCTCTATTGTGGTAAGCACCACTGCCAACTTATCTTCGCCATCATCGGTTACAACCAGCTCGAATCCGCTGTCTCCCTCTCGAAGCTGCACCTGTCCCTTTGGACCACCGCTCCACCACGGCAACGCTTTCATAATTTTAGCTCCCTAACTTTGAGCGCATTGTTCTTTTGGAATGTTGCTGTCCACGTTGAACCTGTGTCTGGGTCAACAATCCGCAAAGCTTTCCCGCGTCCGTAGAATCGAACCAGGGCTTTGGTCAAATCTCGTTGAGCCTTGTGCCCATCGGCAAGCTTTGCCCAGTAGTCGTAGAAGCGTAACGCCTTCAACATGGTGGGTACTACCTGGTGTGGGCAGTGCATTTCTCCTCCATCGTTAGGCCACTGCTCCTGTGCAGTTCGATAGTCCTGCGATAGCTGGGGCGCCGGGGGCAGCTTGCCGTTTACGTGGTACGACCAGAAGGTGCCCACAGTCTTGCGAGCATGAGAGATATCAGCATCGTCTCTGCGAACCAAGTAGAGATTAAGTTCAAGGCCACCGCTACCGCCGCCGAGCACAGCAACGTAGCACTTCTTTCTGCCAGTAATCGACATTCCCCACTGTACTTGCCAATAGGTGTTGCTGGGAAACTTGCCATCGGCCACGTCCTCTCCGGTTACGGTCATAATCTCGTGTATGTCATCAGCAGGGCGAGGATACTTCCACTTATTGCCTGTCGTCTTCACCTCCAGATTGGCATCTAACTTTGGAGACCACCCATCCAGAGTGCATCCAAATGCTTCGTTCTCTGGGTCAAAGCATGTTATGAGCTGCGTGCCCTGAAAGCCCATGCCCCATCGCTTATTCACAAGGTCGATTACTGATGACTCAAGCTCTCGGCCCAGCCACATTCTGGCCTCAGACTCCGCATCTTCTTCTGCCTGGTCGTCTGGGCTAACCTTTCTAAGGTAGACATCGAGTGGGCTATCATAGCTTCCAGCCTTTACCCCGGCAGCAGGCCACTCATCATCTTGCCTGTGAACGACAGCACCAACCTCGCTACCGCCGATATAGGTATTACGACTCCGCTTCCATTCATCTCTGTCTTGATATTGAACTACACGAGCGCGGCCACCCAAAGCAGGTGTCGCAAGAGCATCTGAATTCATATGTCTAGTCTCCAGTGTGTGGCCGCACCGTGCGGCGAAACTTTATGTTGTTTTTTCAACGTTACCATTTTTTTGACTGTTTTTAACAAGGTCTTTGCGAAAGTCATAACCTGCAGCGAGCAATGCGTAATTAGCCGACTTCTTCAGGTCCAGACCAGGCGTACCCTTCAGGTTGGCTCTATGCTGATACTTTATGACGTTGCCTCGACAGTAACCGAGAAACTCCTGGGGAGTAAGCACTTGCCGCAAGTAGTCTATGCACTCGACCCCTTCTTCTGGCACATAATGGCTTGGCTTTTCAACAATGCAGTCGTCGTCTTCTTTCATTGTTTCCCCTGTAATATCACATACATACAGCTTTCTATGCAGCAGGTCGAACCAGTCACCTTTACGCTGTGCCCTTGGGCACTGACCACATATCAAAGTTCGTCCATCTCAAGCGTGTGAGGACCGTACAACTGCACCCTCGCTCGGCAGTCGTAGTCATCGCGACCAGCCAGCAGATCGAAAGCTCGCCATATCGGCATCACAAACGAACGGCTGTTCGGATACGTTGGCTCGAGCCCCTCGCTTCGTAGGTGGTTGTAAAGGCTGTCATGAACGCAAATCCATATAAGGTCATTCAGCGACACGGCTATCCACTGGATGGATTCTGGGTCCAGTTCAGCCTTCATTGATAGCCTCGATCATCACCGCAGCGTGAGGCTTTTCCCCTTTCGCTGCATAGTATTTTTCTGCTCGCACATCGCAGACCACAGCATCGTCAGACCACAACCCGGCCATGCCATCGAGCAGTGCTTTGAGACAGTTGTCTACGTCGCTGCGGGTGGTCTTCCAGACCCTGCCTTGCGGGTCTTTCTTTCGCATAAGACGCTTTGGCCGCTCAAAAACAAACACCACTGCCACCCGTATGGGACCAGGCTCAAACCGAGGGATGTCAGCACACGACTCAGCGACCTTAGCCTCATAGTCGAGCGTCTTCTTTGGCGTTCGCATTTTGACGGTCATCCTGCCGCCACCAATACGAACCATGCGAGCCTTTGGTCGCTGCTTGGCGACCGGCTCCCCAGGAACTGTGAACTCAAATTGCATCTTTAAACCGCGTAAAGTGGCCCACCCAAACGACTTTTACCGAACCCGGTGGTCCATGTCGATACTTAGATACGATAATTTGGCATTCCTGATCGTCAGGGTTCGGTCTGTACGGGAAAATAACCGTGTCCGCGTCTTGCTCGAGGTCACCGGACTCACGTAAATCGGACAGACGAGGAGGCCTCTCGACACCTTCAATGCCCCGGTTCATCTGACTAAGCAGGTACACCGGACACCCCAGCTTCTTAGCCAGCAGCTTGGCGTTCCGACTGACATGGCCGATGTGTCTACGGCGGTCCCATCGACGGTCTGTCTGTCTCATAAGGCCGATGTAATCGACGAACACTCCGCTAAGTTTGCCGTGTTTCATCTGATGGGCCAGCGCCGCCGCTGTCACCGACTCAATAGTCTGGTTCGGAGTATCATCCATCCACAGCTGCAGAGTCTCGGCAAAGCCGACAGACCGTGCTAACTTTTTAGCGTGAACCAGAGATACATCCTGCTTTCTCTCAAAGCCAACAGCTAGCCGCGCCCGTTCTGCTTCCATCCGAAGGCACGACTGCTGCGCGCCCATCTCAAGCTCAAACATAAGCGTAGGCCCGTCCTTAGCGTGCGCCTCTGCAATCTGCTGTTTCAGTGCAGACTTACCCCAGCCAGGTCGCCCAGCGATAATCACAAGGTCTGGCTCAGTTGGCACCAAAGCAAATCGCTCGTCGAATGAACGTATGCCTAGCGGTATTGCCGGTGGTCTACCGGCCTTTGCCATGTCTTCCAGGCGAGCAGCTGTCTCGGCTACAATTTTCTGATACGGCACGAGCCCTGTCTTGATGGACTCCATCGTGGCGTCCGCAACAATGCTTTGCACTTGGGATATGCAGCCATCTTCGTCTTTCTCCAAGGCCCGCATTGCTTGCTGCAGCGCGGCCTTGCAGCGCCGTTTATTTGCTGCCTGCACGACCTTGCCTAGATGGTGCTCAAAGGACTCCTGAATCCACGGCAGAGTGTTGTACTGCATCCACTGCCATACCTGCTGCGGTCCTCCCATAGACCGGAAGACGGGCTCGGGTATCCGCATGCCGACACTCACTATGTCGATAGGCTCATGGTGCCTGACGCAGCTTGTCATTGCATCCCACAAAATCCTGCAGTGCGTGTCTGCGAAGCTATCGCTGTTCAGATGCTCACTGGCTATAGGCCATGCCCTCTCTGGGTATTTCCAACACATGGCCAAGACGGTGTGCTCTGGAGTGACAGGTATAGTTTCCCACCGTTGGCTTACCACGATCTATCCTCGCAGTGCTTATCGCAAAACTCTTCCAAGGTATAGTCGGTGTTGGCATCGAGCCATGCCATCTGACATGCAGCATAGTTGGGATGGTCCGACCACCTTACCTCTTGGGGCGAGCCCGACTTCCAGCGTCTGGCCAACTGAAGGCGCTCTTCAAACTTGCCGTTCCAAACTGTTGACGGCCTTAGCCACTTTCCGTTGCTGTCTTTTCTGAGGTAGGTCGCCCAGCTGTCGCCTGACTTGCAGGCCCACTCCACAACCAGCAGCAGCTCGTCTGGCGTGTGCCCCTCGTTCAATCGCGTTCGTATCTTATCCCTCGTGCCCTTTGTGCCGGGCTTTAGCTTCTGACCAGTAACCTCATTCCATCGAGAAACAATCCCAACAAAATCCGTTCTCTCTACTGCTTCTGTTACTGCTTCTGCTACTGTTACTGTAGGATACCCCATCGAAGGGGCATCAGAAGCCTTTGGAATAACTAGTGTAATCCCCCATTTTTGGCAATATGTTTGAGCCCATTTTCCTAAGAGGTGTGGTGAGCGTTTCTCTGCAGTCTTGATCAAGCCTAAGACCATCGTTCTCCGCTTGTCAGATTTTGACAAGGCCGGGCCAATCTGGACCTCGCCCATGCGATGAACGTAAACCCACTGCGTGTCGTAGCAGTACGTCGCATAGTCGCACTTCGACAGTCGCTTTAGCGCAGCCTCTGCCTGCTTGATCGTTAACCCGCTTTCCCCTGCCATCTGGTAGATGGGCAAGAAGTATAAGCCAATCGCATTGCTGCGCGCACAGCTAATCAGGTAGTCGGCCAGCACCTTGGCTGGCAAGTCATTGCCCAGGCACTGATAGGTCGTACCTGACCACTTATCTACCAGCGTTTTGCGGTAGGTTGCCATATGTTCTCCAACGAAAGTCTTTGGCTTTTCAGCCATCCAAGTGTGCAGCCATTGTTATTCTGACACATGCGCTCACGTCAACAACTCGGCATAATAAAATTAAAACACCTGTTATTACAACCTGTTATGCAGCAGCTTTTGCGATCCAGCTCTGTGGAAAATAAAAAACCCCAGCCACTCGTACACAAGGAGGTTGAGTGACTGGGGCACACTGGCGGGGCAGGGAGTGCCCCAAAAGACTATCAATAGGTATACTCGCTGGTTCAGCGCCCAACGTCAACCAATACTAATTTTTTCACTGATTTGCCGGTGCCAGTTTTGTCTGGCGTCATCGTATATAAGCACCGTGTTGATGTCTTTGTGCCGACTAAACAGGCGTACCCTGCGAATGTCACCGCCCGTTGCTTCTAGCGCATCAGTAATAGCGGTGTGGCGCAGGCCGTGTGGCGTAGCCTTGGTGTTAGCTTTGCGCCCCAGCTTGTTGATTATTCGGCGCATGCTTCGGCTAGATAGCCGCGTGCCTCTCGAGCGGTTATCACGAGACACAAATAACGGGCTACTGTCCACTGGGTTTGGGTGACATCGGAGCCAGGCCCTCAAAGCATTGATAGTTTGGGAGCTTGCGCTGATTTTTTTGCGCTCTCTTTGTCCTTTGCCAACGATTGCCAGCGATTGACGATCCAGGTTGACATCGCCCACGTTCATAGCGAGCACCTCTCCGCAGCGAAGCGCATTATTGTACAGCAAACACACCATGGCCCTATCTCTGGGCTCTGTTGCGAGTCGCAGCATGGCCTTGACTGCTTCTGTCCCCGGTCCCCTGGTATCAAGATACGGTGTAGACCGTACATTCTTTATAGTCACGGTGTGATTGCATATGCCAAGCGTTTTTGCCAGGCTCACAAGCGATCTGGTCGAGGACAAACGCCTGTTTATTGTTTTCGGCGCTACGGATATGCTCTCAAGGTGTTTTTTGTAGCGAATGACGGCTAAATTTGCATCACGAGCATCACCCAGCACAATTTTTTTCAATGCGTCGGCGTCCCATCGAGCCAAAGACTGCATGTCTTGCGCGTATGCACGTTTTGTGTGGTCATTTGTGCGAGATACCCACTCCCTTATCAACGGTTCTAGTTTTTCGTCAACCTGCAGCCCCGATAGTCTTATTAGTTCCATTGCTTACCTCCTACGCCCTGCGATGTATGGCCCTGGTCTCTTCAACGTATATGCCTTCATCAATGATTGGGTGATTTGCCACAGCCCACCTGAGTATATTTTTGTTCATGGGCCTGAAGGCATCTGATGCATCGTAAACCGCAGTCTTTAGGTGCAGGCTGTTTCCATCCTCGTCTTTAGCCAGCTTGCCCCAGACTACGAAGTAACCT
>CEQC01014191.1_pt1 | contig 31411 bp, 30 predicted proteins | sample 531021 | NCBI WGS metagenome assembly CEQC01 (sample SAMEA2621213, study PRJEB7988) | marine metagenome | biome: marine biome (ENVO:00000447); feature: surface water layer (ENVO:00002042); material: "saline water (ENVO:00002010), including plankton (ENVO:xxxxxxxx)" | depth 5 m
AACCCAGTTGTTGGTCCTGAGCTGGGGGAAAATGGAGAGATCCGTGGAACTTTCCGACAGAACCACAAAAATATCGGGACGCGCCTCGTCCGCGGAACATTCGGCGGCTGCAGGGAAGGAAGCCACGTCCGGCAGTCTGTCGAGCTCTACCCTGATCGGCGGCTCACCAGTCATAAAGGGCAGGTCGAGAAGCGAGATGTAGAAGGCAGAAGCGTTGAAGCCGGACAGATAATAGAAATAGCGCGGCTCGTCCTTCGCCACAGGGTAGAAGGCGGGCAGCAAGGCGACGCAGCAGATGGGAGAGGTGCTGCGCAGAAGCAGCCGCAGGTTTCGAGGCCTTTCAATTCGAAAGATCATCGCCAGCGCGAGGGTAAGCACTGCAAGTACCACAATGACCGGATAGATCAGCGTCCCGAACTCGGCGAGCAGGAAGCTCAGCGCATCGCCATCGCGACCGGTGAAGACGATGTCGTAGACATGCAGATCGAAGCCCTTGGCGCGGTATTTGACGACGGAGATCAACGCCGTGATGCAGACGACCGTCATCGCGGTATAGGCGGAGAAAGCGAGGCGTGCGGACACAAGGAAGAGGATCGTTGCGATCGACAGAACCACCATTGCGACGAAGGGCATGTGGGTGAGTTGTCCCTCGACCACATAAAGGGCCACGAAACCGATCGCCATCGCAGCTATCACGGTTGCCGGATGGAGAAGAATATCTCCGATTTTCGCCACAGGCGCAGTCATCTTCATGACGCCTATCCCTCCCATTCCGGGCAATCTGCGCGCACTTTTCTTCGCCTCAAAGTGCATATTTTACAAATGGTTAATTGCGACGCCTCCCGTTATGATTCTGGTTTAATTCGGCGCAGGCTTCCCATTTCCAGACAGCCTGACATGCGGTGTGCATGGGCTTGGGACAGCTCTGAGGCATTGGGTTCCAACGGGGCGATGAGAGAGGTCGGGTCATGAGCAGCCAGACGGAATTGGTCGGTTTCTTCGGAGAGGCCGCGCCGTGGCTCGAACAGCTTGCGGGTTTGATCGACCTTCTTTCGATCGGCGTGTTGCTGATCGGTGCTGCCCGGTTTTCGCTTAAAATGGTGAGGGGCGAATTCTCGGGGGACCGCGAGCGGCGCGTCGCAATCATGAATGACGCGCGCCGCGAACTCGGAAGCTATATTCTGGCCGGCCTGGAATTGCTGATCGTCTCCGACGTGATCCATACCGCGATCACGCTAGACCTCGACGGCATTCTGTTCCTCGGCGGACTTGTCATCATCCGCTCGGTCATCAGTTTCTTCCTCGAGCGGGAAATCAGAGACCTTTCGCCGGCCGAACAGCGTCAGGCAAAGACATGATACGGGATACACAATCATGAGTATCATTCAGTCGAAAATCTCCACTGCCGCGCAGGACTTTCGCGACAATGCCGCGCGAATGGAGGAGCTGACCCTGCAGATCGGCGACATCGCCGGCACGATTGCGCAGGGCGGTCCGGAGCCTGCGCGCGAACGCCACGTCGGCCGTGGAAAGCTCCTGCCGCGCGATCGGGTGCGCGGGCTGCTCGATGCCGGCTCTCCGTTTCTGGAAGTCGGCCAGTTTGCCGCCCACGGACTGTACGGCGGAGAGATCGCAGCAGCCGGTGTGATCGCCGGTGTCGGCCGGGTCGAGGGCCGTGACGTCATGGTGGTGTGCAACGATGCCACTGTGAAGGGTGGCACCTATTACCCGATGACGGTGAAGAAGCACCTGCGCGCCCAGGAGATCGCTGCGGAGAACAATCTGCCTTGCGTCTATCTGGTCGATTCAGGCGGGGCGAACCTGCCCAACCAGGATGAGGTGTTTCCGGACCGGGACCATTTCGGCCGCATCTTCTTCAACCAGGCAAACATGTCGGCACGCGGCATTCCGCAAATCGCGGTGGTGATGGGCTCGTGCACGGCGGGCGGCGCCTATGTGCCGGCGATGAGCGACGAGACCATTATCGTCAAGGATCAGGGCACGATTTTCCTCGCGGGTCCGCCGCTGGTGAAGGCCGCGACGGGGGAGGTGGTGAGTGCGGAGGATCTCGGTGGCGGCGATGTGCATACACGGCTCTCGGGTGTTGCCGATCATCTGGCCGAGGATGACGCGCATGCGCTGGAACTGGCGCGTCAGGCTGTTGCCAATCTCAACATTTCGGGCCGGTTTGGCTTGTCGCAGCTTGATCTTCAGTCGCCCGAAGCGCCGCTCTACGATCCCGCCGAGATCGCGGGCATCGTCCCGCAGGACGCGCGCCAGCCCTATGACATCCGCGAGGTAATCGCGCGTATCGTCGACGGCTCGCGCTTTCACGAATTCAAGGCGCGCTACGGAACCACGATCGTCTGCGGTTTCGCCCATGTGATGGGCATGCCGGTGGGCATCATCGCCAATAATGGCGTGCTGTTTTCGGAAAGTGCCGTGAAGGCAGCGCATTTCGTCGAACTGTGCTCGCAACGCAAGATCCCGCTCGTCTTCCTGCAGAACATCACCGGCTTCATGGTCGGGCAGAAATACGAGGCGGGCGGCATCGCCAAGGACGGCGCCAAGCTGGTGACGGCGGTCGCCACGACGAAAGTGCCGAAGATCACGATGATCGTCGGCGGCTCCTTCGGCGCGGGCAATTACGGCATGTGCGGCCGGGCCTATTCGCCGCGCTTCCTGTGGACCTGGCCCAACAGCCGTATCGCGGTGATGGGCGGCGAGCAGGCGGCGGGTGTGCTGGCGACCGTCCGGCGCGACGCGATCGAGCGTAAGGGCGGGCAGTGGTCCGCCGAGGAAGAGGCCGAGTTCAAGCGGCCGACGATCGAGATGTTCGAGGAGCAGAGCCATCCGCTCTACGCCTCCGCACGGCTCTGGGACGACGGGATCGTCAACCCGATGAAGAGCCGCGAGGTTCTGGCCCTGAGCCTGTCGGCGGCGCTCAACGCCCCGATCGAAGACACCGATTTCGGCGTGTTCAGGATGTGATGCCATGACCAATATCACCAAAATCCTCATAGCCAATCGCGGCGAGATCGCTTGCCGGGTGATCCGGACGGCGCGGCGGATGGGCATTGCCACCGTCGCGGTCTTCTCCGATGCCGACCGGGACGCGCTGCATGTCAAAATGGCCGACGAGGCCGTCCGCATCGGTCCGGCGCCGGCTGCCGAGAGTTATCTCGATATCGATGCGATCATCGAGGCGGCCAGGGTGACGGGCACAGATGCCATCCATCCCGGTTACGGCTTTCTCTCCGAGAACCCGGACTTCGTCGAAGCCGTCGAGCGGGCGGGCCTGATCTTCATCGGGCCGTCGGCGGATGCCATTCGTGCGATGGGTTTGAAAGATGCGGCCAAGCGGTTGATGGAAAAGGCCAAGGTGCCGGTGGTGCCGGGCTATCACGGCGACGCGCAGGAGCTCGTCGTGCTGGCCGGCAAGGCCAACGAGATCGGCTTTCCGGTGCTGATCAAGGCGCGCGCGGGCGGTGGCGGCAAGGGCATGCGCCGGGTCGACGACCAGGCTGATTTTTCTGCGGCACTCTCCTCGGCCAAGCGCGAAGCCAAGGCGTCCTTCGGTGACGAACGGGTTCTGGTGGAAAAATTCGTCGGCACGCCGCGCCATATCGAGATCCAGGTGTTCGGCGACAGCCACGGCAATGTGGTTCACCTCTTCGAGCGTGACTGCTCGGCACAGCGCCGCCACCAGAAGGTGATCGAGGAAGCGCCTGCGCCCGGCATGACCGACGAGATGCGCGCGGCAATGGGCGAAGCGGCGGTCAAAGCCGCGCAGGCGATCAATTATCGCGGTGCCGGCACGGTCGAATTCATCGTCGATGCTTCGGAAGGGCTGAGGCCCGACCGGTTCTGGTTCATGGAGATGAACACGCGGCTGCAGGTGGAGCATCCGGTGACGGAGGCGATCACGGGGCTCGATCTGGTCGAATGGCAGATCCGGGTGGCGCGCGGCGAGAAACTGCCGAAACGGCAGGACGAACTGTCAATCTCCGGTCACGCTGTCGAGGCGCGGATCTATGCCGAGGACGCGGCCAAGGGCTTTCTGCCGGCTGTCGGCACCATCGGTCATCTCGAATTTGCCGAGGGCATGCGGGTGGATACCGGCGTGGCCGAGGGTGATACCATCACGCCGTTCTACGATCCGATGATCGCCAAGGCGATCGTCCATGCGCCGACACGCGCGGAAGCGAACGCCGAACTTGCGGGCGGTCTGTCGCGCACGGAGATCGCCGGCACGGTTACCAATATCGGCTTTCTGGTGCGGCTGCTGCAGCAGGAAGACTTCTCGGACGCCAATCTCGATACCGGAATGATCGACCGTCATGTCGACGACCTCGTGGCCGTCACCCAAACACCGGACGACGTGATTGCCTTCATGGCGGTGGTGGTTTCGGGCATGGTGGAGCGCGAGACGACGTCAAGCGACCCTGCGTCGATGATTGGTCCGTGGGAGAACTGGGGCCATCCCCGCCGCGACGTCCAGCTTTCCCACGAGGGGGAGGTGGAGACCTACACGGTAACGCGTACGGGATCATGCGATTGGCGGGTCTCGGGCGGCGCGCTATCCGAACCGGTTCAGCTGTCCGGGCTAATCCGGCAGGGCAATTCCCCGGCCTGGACGGCTTTCGTCAACGGCCGTCGAAAGGCCGTCCGCATTGCGCATCTCGCAGACGGGATCACGGTCTTCGAGGAAGGCGCGGCACATGTGCGAGCCATTCCGAAGATCGAGCGGGCCGGGGAAGCCGGTGCCGGTGGCGATACCGTCACGGCCCCCATGCCGGGCGTCGTCAAGGAGGTCATGGCAAGTGTGGGCCAGACCGTGAAGGCGGGCGAGACGCTGATCGTCATGGAAGCGATGAAAATGGAAATGACGCTCTCCGCGCCACGCGACGGCACCATCGGTGAGGTGAGGGTGGCGGCCGGTCAGCAAGTGAGCGACGGCGCCATATTGATCTCGCTCGAGGCCGAGGAACAGGCGGCCTAAGCTTCCGAGATCCGACCGACGAGTTCGGGCAGTTCGGCGAGCGTCTTGATCTCGCGGAAACGCTGGTTCTCCCATGGCGCGTCGGCATGTTCGAGCACCCAGGTGAGCGGATGGGGTACGTGCACGCCCCAGCCTCCGGCCTCGATTGCAGGTATGACATCCGATTTCAGTGAGTTGCCGACCATTACCGCGTGTTCGGGACCATTACCGTGCCGGGCGAACAGCGTCTGATAGGTGTCGGGCTTCTTGTCCGAGACGATCTCGATCGCGTCGAAAAAGTCGCCGAGTCCGGATTGCGCGAGCTTCTTTTCCTGATGGAACAGGTCGCCTTTGGTGATCAGGACGATCGTGTAGTCGTCGGCAAGCGCTTCAAGCGTATCTGCGGCACCCGGTAGCGTTTCCATCGGGTGGTTCATCAGGTCGCGGCCGATCTCGAGAATGCGGCTTATGACGGTGGCGGGCGCCTGACCGTCCGTCACTTCGATGGCCGTCTCGATCATCGAGAGGGTAAAGCCCTTCACGCCGAAGCCGTAGTGACCGAGATTTCGGCGCTCGGCCTCCAGAAGCCGAGCAGAAATGGCGTCATGATCGCCATGATCTTGGAGAAGCTTTGCGAATTCCTGCTCGGTGAACCGGAAAAACTGCTCGTTCTGCCAGAGTGTGTCGTCGGCATCGAACCCTATGATCGATAGCTTTTTGGCCATGTACACACTCCTGTTGGCGATTTGCCGCGTAGTCCGGCTCTATTGAAACCACGCAATGTGTGGCACAGATAGCGGCCAACAGAAAGCGGTCGACAATCACCATGGCCGTAAGGGAGGACGAATGACCGAAACGCCCGCAAGCGTGCTCGATTTCTGGTTCAATCAGCTCAGGAAGGAAGACTGGTTCGTCAAGAAGGACGAAATCGATTCGAAGATCCGCGACCGGTTTCTCGACCTTCACCTCGCGCTGTCTTCAGAGATAACGGACGAATGGCACAAGTCGGCCGATAGCCGGCTGGCGCTGATCATTGTGTTCGACCAGTTCCCCCGCAACATGTTCCGCGGCAGTCCGCACTCATTTGCTACCGATGGTCTCGCGCTCGCGGAATCGCGCTATGTCGTCGCCACCGGCCTCGACAAGCAGATCGATACCTCGCGCCGGGCCTTTCTTTACATGCCGTTCGAACATTCCGAACGGATGGAGGACCAGAAGCGATCCGTCGAACTGTTCACCGATCTCGGCAATGAGAATTATCTCCATTATGCGAAAAAGCACCGGGAAGTCATTGAAACCTATGGACGGTTCCCGCATCGCAATTCCATCCTGGGGCGGGAGAACACGCCTGCGGAAGACGAATATCTGGCCAAGCCCGGTGCGGGTTTCTGATATCTCTCCAGTGACAGGCGCAGTTCTTACCTTCGCCCGTTTCAGCTAGGCCGTTTGCCCGTCAGGTGCAAAGGGATAGCCTCAGCAAGATGCTGAACTCATTTATGCATTTCGATTTTGCCGATTCCGCCAATTCCGCCAAAATCAAAATTGCTCTAAACAGAATGTCGATGACCACAGCCGGCAGAGTAAGAATGAGTCTTTCGCATATGGTCCGCTTGATCCGGTTCGGAATTCTGGCGCTTCTTCTGGTTTTCGCCACGGCAGCGGCCGCACAGGATCCGCGGGTCGACTTGCAGGTGTCACCGGCGGTCCAGTCGGCGCAGGACCAACTTGACGGTGCCGATCGCAAGCTCAACGACATCCAGCAAAAGGTCGATGACAGCTCGACCGACGATGCACGGTTGATCGACCTGAAACTGGCGCTCGAGGAACTGTCGCAGGAAATGATCAACCTGGGCGTCAGCCTGCGTCCCCGGCTCACCGAGGTGAAGTCACGTCTCGATTCGCTGGGCGCACCGCCCGGCGAAGGCGAACCGGAAGAGGCGCCCGCCGCGCAGGCGGAACGAACGCGGCTCAACCAGGAGCGCAGCCAGATCAATACGCTGACCGGTCGGGCCGAGAACATCTCGATCCGTGCGAACGATCTCGGCGATAAGATCACAGAAACGCGGCGCAGACTGTTCACCGACACGCTTCTCAAGCGAACGGAGATCAACGGACAGTTTTTTGATGAAGCCGGAAGAGCCCTGGCTATCGAGGTGCGCAATGTCGACCGGATTTTCGAGAGCTGGCTGAAGTTCGTCTGGTCGTTCAAGTTCCAGCAATTGATGGTCGCGTCTTTCCTGTCCTCGGTCATCAGCCTGCTGGTTGCGGTTGTCAGCCTTCGCGTTTTCGGCCGGTTTATCGAGCGCGATGGCACTGTCAGCGAACCCGGCTATCTCGAACGTTTGACGGTTGCCTTCTGGTCGGCGCTCATCCCGACGCTCGCGCTGACGCTCATCTTCGGCGCCACGCTGCTGTTGTTCGTGAATTTCGCGGTGCTTCGAAGTGATGTGACAAGCATGATTGCAGGTCTTTGCGCCGCGCTGATCGTCGTCACCTTCATCAGCAGGGTCGCAAAGGCGGTCCTTGCGCCTCACAAGCCGCAATGGCGGCTTATCAACTTCTCCAATAGCGGCGCGCGCAAGGTTTATTACCTGATCGTGCTGATGGCGCTGGTGAACGCCCTCGATTTCACGCTGGCCAATATCAGCGAGACGCTGGGCTCGCCCGTGGTTGTCACAGTTGCCAAGAGCTTCTTTGCGACGATCGTCGTCGGTCTCATCCTGACGGGAACGGCGCAGGTGAAGCCGATGGTTTCGCAGTCCGGCGATCCGGCGGACCCGTCGCGCTCGTGGCCCAGCATCCTCAAGTTCCTGCTGGTGATCTCCGGCGTCGGCATGGTTGTCCTCTCCCTCACCGGATATGTCGGCCTGTCCAAGTTCGTCTCCGAGCAGATTTTGATAACCGGCGCGATCGTGGCGATGATGTATATCGGCTTCCTGTCCGCGCAGGCGACGATGGAACAGAATGTTTTTGCCGAAACGGCCGTCGGACGCTGGGTCCAGTCGCAATTCGACCCGTCGGCATCCTCACTGGATCGCATGGGGCTCGGCTTCGGGCTGCTGATCTATGCGGTGGTGCTGTTCCTCGGTCTGCCGCTTATCCTGCTTCAGTGGGGCTTCCAGATCCAGGATATCCAGCTCTGGGTCTACCGCGCCTTCACCGATATCCGCATCGGCGGGATTTCGATCTCGCTGACCGGCATTCTGGTCGGCATTCTGCTGTTCATTGCCGGCCTGTTCGGCACCCGGATGTTCGAGCGCTGGCTTGACCGGCATGTGCTGGCGCGCAGCCGGATGGACCCCGGTGTCCGTAACTCGATCACGACGGGCGTCGGCTATCTGGGCGTGGCGATCGCCGGTCTGATCGGTATTCTTGCCGCGGGCATCAATCTTTCCAGTCTCGCCATCGTCGCCGGTGCCTTGTCACTCGGTATCGGTTTCGGTCTGCAGAACATCGTGTCGAACTTCGTCTCCGGCCTCATCCTGCTGGCCGAGCGTCCGTTCAAGGTCGGCGATTGGGTTGAGACCGGATCGACGCAGGGCTTCGTCAAACGCATTTCCGTGCGCGCGACGGAGATCGAAACCTTCCAGCGGCAATCGATCATCGTTCCGAACTCGGAGCTGATCAACGGCGTGGTGGGCAACTGGAACCACCGCAACAGTGTCGGACGCGCCGATGTCGAGGTGGGCGTGAGCTATTCCGCCGATCCCGAAAAGGTGCTGCGCATACTCGAGGAGATCGCGCTCGCGCACGAGATGGTGCTGCGCAACCCTGCGCCGGTGGTCCATTTCGTCAACTTCGGTGCATCGTCGCTCGATTTCGTTCTCAAGGTCTATCTGGCGGATGTTCTCGACGGGATGGGTGTGAAGAACGAGCTTCGGGTGTCCATCTACAAGCGCTTCAAGGAAGAAGGCATCGAGATCCCGTTCCCGCAGACCGACGTCAACTTCCTCTTCAAGGATGCGCCCAAGGAACTTCTCCGCAAACTTGCGGAAAACGCAGCCGTCGCGAATTTGGACGAACAGGCGGAACCGTCGAAGACTTCCAGAAAGGCCGCGCCGAAGAGAAAGCGACCCATCCGCAAGGAAGAACCGGACGATGGCGACGGAACGGAGTTGTAACTGGACGCGGCTCTTCGGTAGGGTCAAAAGTAACGGGGTGTCGGTATTCAGCTTACGTTCAGTTTCGAAACGTTAGAAAAGCTGCCATATCGAGAGCTGGCATAGGCCGGCAGATAAGGACAGACAGATGAAGACATTGATGCTTACTCTTTCGGTGCTTGCGGTAACCGCGAGCGGCGCACTGGCCGCAAGCGTGTCCAACAAGGATTCCGACGTGCAGGTGCTCGTCGTCACCGAAGACGGCGTGAAGCGCGAAGTCACCGTTGATGCGGGCGCCACGGTCGAGTTCTGCCCGTCGGGCTGTTTCGTCACCATGCCGTCGGGCGACCGCGAAACCCTTTCGGGCTCGGAAACGCTGGACATCGTCGGCGGTTCTGCCGTGATCAAGTAAGACTCTTGGCGCAAGCAGTCCTTTGCTGCTGCCCTTTGATGACTGGAAAATATTCGCCCCGGTGCTGTCGGAAGACAGCGCCGGGGTTTATTCTGCGCGCATGAACAAGCAGCGAATCCTCGTCAGTGCCTGCCTTCTCGGTCACGCCGTGCGCTACGATGGGCGGGCCAAACCCGTTTCCCATCAGTTCATCGATACCTGGATGGCGGAGGGGCGCATCGTCACACTCTGCCCCGAAATGGCGGCAGGGATGCCTGTCCCGCGTCCGCCGGCGGAGATCGAGCCGGGGGCGGGCGCCGCAGACGTGCTTAATGGGCGTGCCAGAGTGATGGATAGCACCGGTGGCGATGTGACCGGCGAATTTGTGGCAGGTGCAGAACTCGCGCTTGATCTGGCGCTCGAATACGACTGCCGCTTCGCACTTCTGACCGACGGCAGCCCCTCCTGCGGTTCCCGCCAAGTTTATACCGGTCGCTTCGACGGCACGAAGCAGGATGGCGAAGGCGTGGTCGCAAGCCGGCTGAGAAGCGCTGGCATCGCAGTTTTTCCCCAAAGGGAGATCGAGGAACTGGCGGCGAGGCTTGCCGAATACGAAGCCGCAGCCGCGCACTGAACGGCTGACGATTTCGCCCGCGTCGTCCCTGCTTTGGCCCATGTCGCAAACAGGCGGCAGGGTGGCTTTTCCCCGCTGCATAGTCCGCCTAGAGTGGAACGAACCAGGCCGGAAACGGGACGAAAATCTATGGCTGACATGAAAACTGAGGCGCGTGCGGTAGTCATCGGCGGAGGCGTGGTCGGCGTCGCGACGCTGTATCACCTCGCCAAGAAGGGCTGGGACGATTCCGTCCTGATCGAGCGCAAGGAACTGACGTCGGGCTCGACCTGGCACGCGGCAGGCCTGCTGCCGCTGTTCAACATGAGTTACTCGGTCGGCCAGATCCACCGCTACTCGGTCAAGTTCTATCAGGAACTGCAGGAAGAGACCGGCATGAATGTCGGTTTCTCCCAGGTCTCCAATATCCGTCTCGCGCGCACAAAGGACCGCTGGGACGAGTACATGTACTATGCGGGTGTGGCTGAAACGCTCGGCATTCCGGTCAACATCCTGACCCCCGAACAGGTCAAGGAAATCTGGCCGCTCTGCGAAACCGACGGGCTTCTGGGTGCCATCCAGCATCCCGACGACGGCTATATCCAGCCCGCCGATCTTACCCAGGCACTGGCACGGGGTGCACGCTCGCGCGGTGCCACGATCTACCGCAACACAACCGTGGCTGCGATCTCGCAGCGCGACGACGGCAAATGGGTGGTCTCCACCGACAAGGGCGATATCGTTGCCGAGCATGTGATTTCGGCGACCGGCAATTTTGCCCGCAAGACCGGGGAAATGGTGGGGCTGAATGTCCCGGTCATCCCCGTCGAGCACCAGTACATCGTCACCGAACCTCATCCGGATGTTGTCGCACGCAAGGCCAAGGGTCTGCCTGAAATGGGCGTGCTGCGCGAGAGTGATTCCTCTTGGTACATGCGCGAGGAAAATGGCGGTCTGCTGCTCGGTCCCTACGAGCACGGCGCGCCGTGCTGCTACATGGACGGTCCGTCCGACGACAGCGAGTACGAACTGTTCCAGGAAGATCTCGAGCGTCTGATGCCGCATATCGAGACCGCTATTGCCCGCGTTCCTGCCTTCGGCGAGGTCGGTATCAAGAAGGTCTACAATGGGGCCATTGCCTATACGCCAGACGGCTCGCCGATCATCGGACCTGCACCGGGGCTGAAGAATTTCTGGCTGAACGAAGGCCATTCCTTCGGCATCACCGCGGCCGGTGGCGCGGGTTGGCAGCTGGCCGAGTGGATCGTCGACGGCGAACCGACCATCGACATGATGGGCGTCGATCCCCGGCGTTTCGGTCCCTATGCGACCGAGGGATATCTCAAGGAGAAGAACGAGGAAGCCTACGCCAACGTCTTCACCACGCACTATCCCGACGAGGAGAGAACTGCCGCGCGCCCGCTCAAGACCACGCCCTGCTACGGCCGGATGAAGGAGCTCGGCGCGGTGTTCGGCTCGGTCTATGGCTGGGAGCGGCCGAACTGGTTTGCGCCTGCCGGGTACGAAGTGCCGGCCGAGGATCTCGGCGTTGGTGCGGACGTGCTGACCTGTCACAACCATGCGCCGCCGCTTGATGACGGTCGCATCGTGGAACGCTGGTCCTTCCGTCGTTCGAACTATTTCGAACATGTCGGTAACGAGGTGAAGACGGTTCACGAGAAGGTCGGCCTTCTCGACATGAGCGCATTTGCCAAGTGCTGGATCGACGGTCCGGGTGCGGAAGCATGGCTCGAATCCATTCTGGCCAACAAGCTGCCCAAAAAGGTTGGCCGCATCGCGCTCTGCCATCTGCTGACCAAGACCGGCGGTGTGAAGTCGGAATTCACGGTCTACAAGCAACCGGACGGCTTCTACCTCGTCTCGGCTGGTGCTTATGAGGCGCATGACCATGATGTTTTGAAGAAGCTTCTGCCCGATGACGGCTCGGTGCGGATGAATGCCATCACCCAGCAGTGGGGCGTTCTGGTTCTGGCCGGACCGCGCTCGCGCGATGTGCTTGCCAAGCTCACCCGCACGCCGCTCGACAATGCCAGCTTCCCCTGGCTTTCGGGCAAGCAGATTTCCATCGGCACGGCGACGGCGCATGCGCTGCGCGTCAACTTCGTCGGCGAACTGGGCTGGGAGTTGCATCACCCGATCGAGCAGCAGAACGCGATTTTCGACGCGATAATGGAAGCCGGCGCCGAATTCGGCATCAAGCCCTTCGGCATCCGCGCCATGACAGCCATGGCGATCGAGAAGAGTTACCGGCTCATCCCGCGTGAACTCTCGATCGAATACAACGCTTATGAGTCCGGCCTCGATCGTTTCATCAAGCCGGACAAGGGCGAGTTCATCGGCCGCGAAGGCGTCGTCAAAGCCAGGGAAGACGGGCTCAAGTGGAACTTCGTCACCCTCGAAGTCCACGGGATCACCGATGCCGATGCGCGCGGCAACGAGGCGATCTATGCGACCGACGGCTCGCTGATCGGTCGCGCGACTCACGGCAGCTACGGCTTCCGCATCGGCAAGTCGATCGCGCTTGCCATGGTGAAGCCTGAATATGCCGCCGAGGGCACCGAGGTCGAAATCAAGGTCCTCGGGGCGAAACACAGGGCAACAGTGATCGGCGAAAGCCCTTACGACGTTGAAAATACGGCTCTTCGCGCCTGACGCGGAAAGCACGGACAACAGATTGAGGCGGCCACCATCCCATGGTGGCCGTTTCAATTTTTGCAGTGCAAGATAATAGGTGTTCCCGATTTGGTTGGGCCCATGGTAATCTTCAGCCATGCAGTCGCTCAGCCGCTTGCTCTTCCTGATCTGCGCTACAGCGGGATTTGGCCTATCCGGTCCCGTCCCCGGCCATGCGGGCGAACCGGTCGATGTCACGCTGGTTCTTGCGGTCGATGTTTCCCGCTCCATGTCTTCCAGCGAACTCGAGATCCAGCGGCACGGCTATGCCGAAGCCATCCGTTCCCCGGAGGTGGTGGCGGCGATCGAGCAGGGCGCCTACGGCCGGATCGCCGTGGCAATGTACGAATGGGCGGCGGATTTCAGCCAGAACGAGATCTTCGGGTGGACGCTGATCGAAACCGGCGACGATGCCGAAAGGGTTGCCGAACTCATTCTGGCTGCACCCAGCTATGGCCGCAACAGGACGTCAATCTCGGGCGCCATCAAGAAGGGTGTGGAGGTTCTGGAAGCCTCTCCCTATGACGGATTTCGCCGGGTAATCGATATCTCCGGTGACGGCCCAAACAACCAGGGAGATCGTGTCGTTGCGGCGCGCGACGAGGCGATTGCAAAGCGTATCGTCATCAACGGGCTGCCGCTGATGACGCGTGGCGGGCCAGGCTATGGCTTCAATATCGCGGAGCTTGATGCCTATTACCGAGATTGCGTGATTGGGGGGCCTGGCAGCTTTCTGGTGCCAGTCACCCAATGGGAGCAATTCCCCGAGGCGGTTCGTCGCAAACTGGTGCAGGAAATCGGTGGGATCGAACAGAACTCGTTGCCGGTGATGAAGGCTCAGACCCGCGGTCCGGCCGAGAGTGCGCCTGTTGACTGCGAGATCGGCGAAAAAATCTGGCAGCAGCGGCAGTGGATGTTCGACGCCCAGTAGGTTGTTCTACTCATGTCGGCGCGAATTTTCTCAGTAGAAAACGAGATTCTTCTTAACGAAATAGCAAAGTAGCAGCTCCTAAACTTCCTCCAAGGGTGTCTTGCCCGGGCTGGAGAGGGTGTCGTGTCAGCGCGCAAAGCCAAGAGAACGCACAGGGTGACGGACCAACTGGTAGGCCGCAAGGTGCTGCTGGTGGAGGATTCAAAAACTTATGTGGCCGCCATGGCGGGCCGACTTGAAGAGTATTACGGCATCGAGGTCGTTTCCTGTTCAAGCATGGATCACCTTCGTGAGACGCTTGCCAATGGCGGCAACGACTACAGCGTGGCGATCGCCGACCTCAACCAGCCTGGCGGGCCACGTGGTGAAGCACTCGATCTGCTGATTGCCAATGACGTGCCTCCGATTGTCTTCACAGGCAGTTTCGACCAGGCGACCCGTCATAGAGTGCTGACGAAGCAGATCGCGGACTACGTCCTCAAGGATGGCCCAGGCGCGCTCGATAACGTCACGTCTTCGGTCGTTCGGCTGATGAGCAACCGCGAGGTGCGCGTACTTGTGGTCGATGATGTGCGATCGACACGCGAACTTCTTGCGAAGCACCTCAAGAAGCAGCTGTTCAACGTGACAAAAGCGACCTCCGCCGAAACGGCGTTGAGGGAACTTTCGGTCCGTCCCGACATCGAACTTGCCGTGGTGGATTACGAGATGCCGGGCATGAACGGTGTCGAGTTCGTTCGCCAGGTCCGTTGCAACAGCGCCTATGACGGAATCCGCATCATCGGTGTGTCCTCCGCGGAACGCTCGGACCTGATGACGGAGTATCTCAAAGCCGGTGCAAATGACTACGTACGGCGCCCTTTCGACGAGGAAGAGTTCAGATGGCGCGTGGCGCAGAACGTGGCGACGCTGTTCTACACCCGACAGCTGCGCGACAAGGCTGCGCGTGACTATCTCACAGGTCTCTACAATCGCCGGCATTTCTTCGAGGTCGGCCCGCGTCTCGTTGCCTCCGGGCATAATCCGGACGAACCGATGCCCATGTCGATGGCGGTAATGGACATCGACAACTTCAAGCTTCTCAACGACACCTATGGCCACGAGATCGGTGACGGGGTCCTCAAGGAAGTGTCGACCCGCCTGATGAGCCTTTGCGGGGAGAGACATCTGCTTGCGCGTCTGGGTGGGGAAGAGTTCGGTGTTCTGATCCGCGGTTTCGATCTCGCCGGCGCGCGGGAGTTCTGCGAGCAGCTTCGTGACTGTGTCGCCCGTGAGCCAATCAAGACGGACGACGGTCCGCTCGATGTGACCATTTCAATCGGTCTGGCGGACATGGCCGAGGTCGAAGATTTCGACAATTACCTCAACGCGGCGGATCAGTTTCTCTACATGGCGAAGGATGCAGGCCGAAACTGCGTCGTGGCCGAGCAGGACCTGAAGCCTGAGCTCGACGTCGCTTGAGCGATCGCAGAAAGCGCAAGCCGGAAATCCTCGCGGCGCTAAGCGCATGCTAGTGGTTGTTTCTTATCCCCAAATCGCAGGCAATACGGATGCCTTGGTCAGGGGCGCGAGCTCTATCCCGTCCAGCATGTCGGGCTTGAGCCAGACCGCCTCCTCGATTTCGGCCTTGGCCTGAACGGGTCCATCGATAGCAAGCCGGAACAATTCGGCGACGACGCGGCTGTCGATCTCGTTCGCGGCCGGGGCGGAAAAACGCCCGATATAGACCGGTTCGTCAATCGAGATTGTCAGCCCGAGCTCTTCGGATAATTCGCGGATGAGGGCCGAGCGGGCCTCTTCATCGCCGTCGATCTTTCCGCCTGGTTGCATGAAAGCGCTGGTCCCGCGCTTTCTGACGAGAAGCGTGGCGCCATCCGCGCGCATGATCGCGGCCGCTGCGATATTGATCTCCATGTTCAGGCGGCTGAGAGAAGCTGCTTGCGGGTCGCGCGCTCCTGTTGCGGCGAGCGGTTGTAGAGTTCGCGATAGCATTTGGAGAAATGCGACGCCGATACGAAACCGCAAGCGACCGCGACTTCAACCACCGGAAGTGCGCTCTGCAACAACAGGTGGCGTGCGCGGTCCAGACGGATCTCGAGATAGTAGCGGGCAGGGGAGCGGCCCATTTCCTGGCGGAAAAGGCGCTCGATCTGCCGTCTTGAGAGCCCGACATGATCGGCGATCTCGATGAGCGAAAGCGGTTCGGCCAGATTGGCCTCCATCAGCTCGATGATCGAGAGGACCTTGGAATTCTGTACGCCGAGACGGGCCCGCATGGGCAGGCGCTGGCGATCGCGCGAGTTGCGCACCCGGTCCGTCAGCGCCATTTCGCAGATGCGGTTGACGAGGTTCTCGTCGTGATCGTCGCCGATCAGGTGAAGCATCATGTCGAGCGCGGCAGTGCCGCCGGCACAGGTGTGAATGTTTCCGTCGATCTCGTAGAGGTCGGCAAAGGCCTCGGCCTTCGGGAACCGCTCGGAAAAGCCCGGAATGTTCTCCCAGTGAATGGCGCAGCGTTTGCCGGAGAGAAGCCCCGCGAGTGCCAGGATATGGGCCGCGGTGCAAAGGCCGCCGATGGCGACGCCGCGGTTGTTCTCTTCGCGCAGCCAGGCAAGCACTGTCTTGTTGTCGAACTTCTCGACGTTCAAGCCCGAGCAGACGAGAACCATATCCGGTTTGTCACGACCGGTCAGCTTCGCTCGCTCATCGGCCAGGGAATTGTCGACAGCGACCTTGACCCCGTTGGAGGCGCTCACCGGTCCGCCGTCGGAAGATGCCAGCCGCCACGAGTAATAGTCGACGCCGAGCATGAGATTGGCGAGCCGCAGGGGTTCTATCGCCATTGAAAAGGCGATCATCGAGAACTCGGGAACGAGATAGAAAACGAATGAATGCTTGCTTCCGGCGGCTGAAGCCATTGGGCACCTGTAGTCCGTGATCGGGTCCATCATGTCCTGCCGGCCATTCGCGCCCGGCGCGCGCCGCATCGTCGCAATCAGGACATATATCATGTCATTTGTCACGAGGGGTGCCGAAAAAATCTGGTCTGCAAACAGATCATCGACAGCAAAAAGGCGGCGCCTGGATTTCCCGCGCCGCCTTCTTCTGGCTGAGGTCAATGGGTGCGGCCTCCGAAACGCATTTCGTCGCGCATTCTCGTCCTGTTTCCGTTCCAGTAATCGGTCGAGGGCCAGCCGATATCCTTGCGGGCTTCGGGGCTGAGGGCCTCCATCCGGCGGGCCAGACGCGCGCGCTTGACCCGATCGGCAACTCTGGCCCACAGGCGGGCAGTTCCGGTGAAGACAACCATCATGATCTCCTTTCGTGTCTCATCCGTTGACAGAAGGATGGCGTTGCCCCATGATTTAATCAAACGAAATGAAATGATGACTTCAATCAAGGAAATTGATGTATGAACGCTCCGATCTTCAATTCTGTGCCGACGATCGATCCGGAACTTCTGCGCAGTTTCGTCGCGATTGCGGAGACGGGCAGCTTCACTGCCGCCGCCGAACGGGTGTTTCGCACACCTTCCGCCGTTTCCATGCAGATCAAGCGGCTTGAAGAGGTTCTGGGCGTTTCCGTGTTCAAGCGCGATGCGCGCAATGTATCGCTGACGCCGGACGGTGAGGTGCTGATCAGTTATGCCCGGCGGCTGCTGGCCCTCAATCGTGAAACCATGTCGCGCTTCGTCAGTCCCAGCGTCAGCGGTGTCGTCAAGCTCGGTGCGCCCAGCGATTACGGCGAGGTGGTGCTTCCGCGCGTTCTCAAGCGCTTCGCGCAAACACACCCGGACGTGATGGTCGAGGCTCTGATTGATGAATCCGTGCAGTTGCGCAAGCGGTTTGCGGCAGGGCAACTGGACATCGCCCTTGTCAGCTGCTCGGCGGAAGGGCCGCGTATCAATGGCGAGATGATGATGACCGACGAGATCGTCTGGGCAGGCGCCAAGGGTGGGCAGGCCTATCTGCGTGATCCTCTGCCGGTGTCCTTGTGGGATGAAGGCTGCACCTGGCGCCAGCGCGCGATCAGTGCCCTGGAACAGGCGGGACGCGGCTATCACATCGCGTTCATGACCGCGAACGTTTCGGGCCAGCGCGCCGCAATTCAGGCCGATATCGCCGTGGCTCCCATGGGACGGCACTTTGTGGGCGATGAGATCCAGATCCTCGGCCGGGAAAGCGGACTGCCGCAGATGGGCACCTATGATCTCGAGCTTCAGGTCGCGGACAAGAGTTCGGCACCGGTCGCAGCCTTCGCCGACCACATGCGCTCGGTCTTCCAGCATGTGCGGGAGACGGGATCTTTCAGCTGCTGCTGAGGTCGACTACCGCCGTCCGCGACGTCCGCCTCTGCGCCGCGGGCCTTCGCCGCCTTCGATGTCGCGCTCCGGCTGGTCTGCCTGACGGGCGGGGAGGGTGACGACGCTTGCGAGGTTGGGGAAGGCGTCTCGCTTGTTGGGCAGCGCCATGGCGGAGACGAAGTGGTCCTGAAACTTCGGTTCCAGCGCGGTCTCGATCTTCTCGATGCGGCGCACCGTGTCCTCAATCTCGCGGCGGTGATTGCGGTTCAAAAGCGCCATCCGCGCGCCGGCGCCGGCCGCGTTGCCCACAGCCTTCACCTTGTCGAGATCGCAGTCAGGGATCAGGCCGAGAACCATCGCGTATTTAGGGTCGATGAAGGAGCCGAAGGCGCCAGCAAAGCCGATGCGGTCTACTTGGGCGATCCCCTGCTTGTCCATCAACAGCTTGATGCCGGCGTAGAGTGCTGCCTTGGCGAGCTGGATGGCTCGGATATCGTTCTGGGTGATCGTCAGCCGCGGCGCGGTTTCCTTGAGCACGTAGGAGAAGGTGCGGCCCTCGGCGACGATCCGCGGATTTTTCTCCGCCAGTGAGCCATCGATCACGCCATCCTCGGAGATGATGCCGGCGAGGTACATCTCGGCGACAATCTCGATGATGCCCGAGCCGCAGACACCGGAGACGCCGAGTTTCTGTGAGGCTTCGGCAAAGCCGGGTTCATCGGACCATTGGTCGATGCCGATCACCCTGTAGCGGGGTTCGAGCGTCTCGGGATCGATGCGCACGCGCTCGATGGCACCGGGGGCGGCGCGCTGTCCGCAGGAGATCTCCGCGCCCTCGAAGGCGGGGCCGGTGGGCGAGGAGGCGGCGACACAGCGCGACCAGTTGCCGAGCACGATCTCGGCATTGGTCCCGACATCGACGATCAGCATCATCTCGTCCTGGCGGTGGGGGCCTTCTGACAGCGTCACCGCGGCGGCATCGGCGCCCACATGGCCGGCGATGCAGGGCAGCATGTAGGTGCGCGCGCCGGGATTGAGATCGATACCTATATCGGAGGAGGGCAGGCAGATCGCGCCCGAAAGGGCGAGCGCGAAAGGCGCGCCGCCGAGTTCGGTCGGGTCGATGCCCAAAAACAGGTGGTGCATGATCGGATTGCCGACGAAGACGGAGTCCAGAATGTCCTGACGGTCGATTTCGCCCTGTTCGCAAACCTTGCCGATAAGCCCGTTGATGGCCTCGCGCACGGCCCTGGTCATGGCCTCGCGGCCTTCCGGGTTCATCATCACATAAGAGACGCGGCTCATCAGGTCTTCGCCAAAGCGGATCTGCGGGTTGGAGGTACCCGAAGAGGCCAGCGTGCGGCCCGACAGCAGGGACGAGAGGTGCATGGCGATCGTCGTCGAGCCGATATCGCAGGCGATGCCATAGGCCTCGTTCTTGAGGCCGGGATAGACCGCGATCAGCCGCGGTTGTGCCTCAACCCTGTCGCGGTAGATGGCGGCCGTCACCTTCCACTCGCCCTTGCGGAGAATGGACTGGATCTGCGGCAAGAGCCAGGGATCGACCGTCAGGCCGGTGAGCGACCAATCTCGCTCAAGCGCAACAATGAGCCGGTCGAGGTCGCCGAGCGGCTTTTCCATGTCGGGTTCCTCGACCTCGACATAGCACATGCGCACTGCCGGATCGCGCTCGATCACGCGGGTATCGGCATCCTTGCGCACGACCTGGGCATTGATGATCGTGTCCTGCGGTACGTCGATGACGAGATCGCCTTCGATCGTCGCCGAGCAGGAGAGCCGGCGGTCGGCGGCGAGGCCACGCACGCGCTCGTAGCGCTCTTCCTTGGGGCCTTTCGGCGAGATGTGCTCGGGGCCGGAGACGATCCCGTGCTTGGCGAACTTGCCTTCCTGCACGACGACCTGGCAGCGCCCGCAGGTGGCGCGTCCGCCGCAGACGCTCTCGACATAGACGCCGAGCTCGCGCGCGGCGTCGAGGACGGCCGTCCCTTTCGGGAAACGACCGCGCTTGCCCGAAGGCATGAACAGGACGAGGTGATCGGCGGCGGTTTCGTTCATATGCGGACTATTTTCTTTACAGAAGTTTTGGAGAGGAAAACGACAATAGAGCGACCCAAGAAAGTTTGCGATGCCTGACGTCTTTATCACCGCACTTGTACTGAGTTTCACCCTCGTTCGCCTGATCAAGGGCAGCTGGCTGCGTTATCCGGGGCATGTTGCGGTCTCGATCCTCGGCGGAATGGTTGGCCTCATTCTCCTTATGCTCGTTGAGCCGGGCAGCCAGAACGATTGGGTGTCTGGCAATTCCGCCGCCGCCGTCGGAGCATGGGGTGCCATGGCGCTTTTCGACCGGATATCAGGCGGTGCCACGAGCTGAGGCTCTCGCCCGCGGCTATCCATGCATCCTTTTCGACATCATCCCCTCGATCATGCACCCCGGCGTGCAGCTCGACCGCCGCGACGGCGTGATGCTTCGCCACCCGATGCCGGTGCGGCGCTGACGGAAGCCCCGGGAGCCGGTGCGTAGTCGCGGTAGGTGCGGATCCAGTTGGTGCAGTCCGGATCGGTACCGTTGAGCACGTTGGCGGCGCGGACCATTTCCATTTCCTGCGGGCGGCACGGATTCATGATGGCGCTGGTCATGCCGGCACCGATCACCATCGGAATGAAGCCGGCATTGACGCCGTGCCGGTGCGGCAGGCCGAAGGAGATGTTGGAGAGGCCGCAGGTGGTGTTGACCTTGAGTTCGTGGCGCAGGCGATGGAGCAGGGCGAAAACCTGCTTGCCGGCAGTTCCCATCGCGCCGATCGGCATGACCAGCGGGTCGACAACGATGTCCTCGGGCTTGATGCCGTAATCGGCGGCACGCTCGACGATCTTCTTGGCGACGGCGAAGCGCACATCGGGGTCTTCAGAGATACCCGTTTCGTCATTGGAGATGGCGACGACCGGCACGTCGTATTTCTTGCAGAGCGGAAGGATGGCTTCGAGCTTTTCTTCCTCGCCGGTGACCGAGTTGACCAGCGGGCGCCCCTTGGCAACGGCAAGGGCAGCCTCAATCGCAGCGCTGACGGAGGAGTCGATCGACAGCGGCACATCGACGAGGTCCTGGACCATGCTCAGCGTCTTGACGAGGAGCGGCGGCTCGGTTTCGTTGGGGTTTACGGCTGTCACGCCAGCATTGACGTCGAGCATGGTGGCACCGGCTGCGACCTGCGCGAGCGCGTCCGCCTTCACGGTCTCGAAATTGCCTTCGATCATCTCGGCAGCCAGCTTCTTACGGCCTGTCGGGTTGATGCGTTCGCCGATCACGCAAAAGGGCTGGTCGAAGCCGATGACGACTTCGCGGGTGGCGGATGCGACGATGGTGCGGGTCATAGGGTGTCCTCTGGGTCTGGCCCGTCCCCGAAGGGACTTATGATTTGTGTTGTGTATCAGAAACGATCGGTCGCGCGCATTCAAGCTTCGCTTTCGGCTGCGGCGCCGGCAAGGGCGTGGGGAGTGGCGCTGGCCGCAGCATCGGCGTCCTCGAGACGGGCTTCGGCGGCTTCGTTGGCGAAGTTCGGCTCCTTGCGCCAGGGCTTGCGCCCCTTCAGGACGCCTGAATCATGGACGATCTCGGCGACATATTCTTCCTGCCGGTAGGCCATCACGTGGACGCCGGACACGCCTGCGATCTCCTTGACCTCGTTGATGATGTCGATGCACAGGCGCTTGCCTTCGGCCTTCTGGTCTTCTGCGCCTTCCAGCCGCTTGATGATGTGATCGGGGATATGGACGCCGGGCACGTTGGAGCGCATCCATTTCGCCGTCCGCGCGGACGCCAGGGGCCCCACACCGCACATGATGAAGCATTGCTCGTCTAGGCCGAGGTCGCGGACGCGTTGCATATAGGTGCGGAACATGTCGACATCGAAACAGTACTGGCTCTGGACGAACTGGGCACCCGCCGCGATCTTCTTGGCGAGCCGCATGGGCCGGAACTCCTGCGGTGGTACGAACGGGTTGATCGCGGCGCCCAGGAAAACCTGCGGCGGTTTGGTCAGCTTGCGGCCGGAAAGGAACCGGCTTTCATCGCGCATTGTGCGCACGGTTTCGAGAAGCGACATGCAGTCGAGGTCGAAGACCGGCTTGGCACCGGGCTGATCGCCTGCCTGCACGCCATCCCCGGTCAGGCACATGATGTTGCAGACACCCATGGCGGCGGCACCCAGCACGTCGCCCTGGATGGCGATGCGGTTCTTGTCGCGGCAGGCGATCTGCATGATCGGCGCATAGCCCATGCGGGTCAGAAGCGCGCAAATGCCGACCGAGGACATGTGGCAGTTCGCGCCCGAGGCATCGACCGCGTTGATGCCGTCCACCCACCCTTCAAAGACTGCGGCGCGATCATATACTTCGTCGGCGTCGGCGCTGTCGGGCGGGTTGAGTTCGGCGGTGACCGCGAACTCTCCGCGTCGGAGTACGCGTTCGAGCCGTCCGAGCGACGAGTGACCGGGCTTCGGATCGAGCGGCAGGTGCGCGCCAAGCGGATTTGTGTCGCTCATCGTGCGGCCTCCGAATTCCGCGCCTCGCGGGCAGCTTCCCGTTTCGCTGCATCCTCGGCTGTCACCCGCAGCCAGGACGAGGTTTCGCGCCAGGATTGGTCGACGGGCTTCTGCACGGCCATGATCTTCTCGCCGCCCTTCATGCGCTCCGATCCCTGGAAAGCCTGGACCCAAACACAAGGCATGTCGGGCTCGACCTCGCAATTGCCGTTGGCACGCACGCCGCCGCAGGGGCCGTTGCGCAGTTGCTTGGGGCAATTCATCGGGCAGGACATGCCGGTGGAGGAGAGGATGCACTGGCCGCACATGCGGCAGTCGAAGAGAAAGCCTTTCACATTGCGCTCTACGAATTTAACCGGCGCTTCGGCACGCTGGTATCCGATCCGCTTGAGAAGGGGATGGAGCCCCAGAAAAGCGTTGGCGAAATGATTGTAGAACCATTCGAAGAAGCGGGCGTTGCGCACGGACCAGAGCCGGATCGCGATCTTGTTGCGCCGTCGCCGGCTCGGCGAGACACCCGCCGGATTATAGGCAGTGGCCGGGCCTTTCGGCTTCGGTTTGGCTGCAGGCTTGGCAGTAACGCCTGCCTTGGGCGCGGCCTCCGGTTTGGGGGCAGGTTCACTCATCGGCCAGTCTGCCTCCGTTGCGTGCGACGTTCGCCAGCCGCTCCTGCGGCCAGAGCGCTTCGATCTCGGCCGCGGCCTTGTCGGCTTCGGCTTCCAGTTCGTCGGAGACAGCTTCAGGCTCAGCACGGCGCCATTCGGCAAGATAGTCGTCCGTGCCGGCAGCACCCGAGCGCATGGCCGCCATGTCGATGGCTTCGGCGAAGCGTGCCGCAAGCTCGCGCTTGGCGGTCTGGCGCCCCTTCTTGACGATCACCTGGGCGGGAATATCGCGCCAGAAGACGATGACTTTGTCGGCCATGAAAAACTCCTTGAAACGAGAATGCGTGCGCAAGCGCCGCGCCGCTATTTCGGCGACGACGCGCGGGCGCTTCAATTGCGACCTTGGCTTGTTATGCACGCGGCACGACAGCGTCTGGATCCGGGATCCGGTTTACCAGACGCCCCTGGTGATTCCGCGCCAGAGCCAGGCCCATATCGTCGGGTGAAAATACTGCTTCGAAATGCCGTCGGCGGGAAGAGGCTTCAATTCGCCCGCAACTGCGTCTTTCAGGGCCATGACGGCGATATCACGCGCGGCGGCGGTCTGCAGGATGGTGTCAGTGAAAATGGTTTCCTTCGGGGACGGCTCAACCACCTTGCGGTAGATCACCGCGCCTGAATCAACCCCCGCATCGACGAGATGAACTGTGGTGCCGTAGTGGTCCAGATCCTCGTTCGCGCGGGCCCAATATCCAGTCCACATGCCGCGATAGCGTGGAGTGATGCCGGGATGGAAATTGAGGACGGGACATGAGATGGCGGCAAGTGTGTCGCGTTTGAGTATCCGGCAGCTCACGGAAAGGATTGCGGCCGGCTGCAGTTCCTCGAGCCGTTCCAGTGTCTCAGGGGCGTTGACGGAGGGGACGTCGTGTACCGTCACGCTCGGGTTCGGCTGATCGGATGCGCCATGCTCACGCATGATCCGGGCTGCGCGCTCCCTGGTGAAACCTTTTCCGACTTTCGAGGTGACCATCGTCGCAAGCTGGCCAATCGCGGAAACCCACCCCATCAGCCGGGCCTTGCGACGGATGAAGGCGACCTTCGATTCAGGATGCTCCTTGAGCACCACGACATCATCAAACGCTTCGGCGACCGCGTTGATTACAATCCATGGAAAATTGCCACCGGCGGTCAGAATAATGATGGTGCGTCGGTCAGGCATTCAGGTCCCTGGCGAGAAGGGGCATAAACATGATCTGCTTTTAGCGCAAAAACGCTAAAGGTTTCGTGTAAAAATCATGTGTTCTGCCGCGGTATTTATGGACATGTGCGCGCCGCGGGGATGGACAAGGGCTGACGCTCAGAAGAACCACATAAGCAGCGCGCCTGTCGCGAAGGCTACCGCGACGACCATGAGGATCGACAGAAGGCTCAGGAACAGGCCAACTGCGAGACAATAGCCATCCCGCTCGGTATGAGCGACGCCGAGAACCGAGAAGGCGACGGCAGGTGGCCAGTTGCCGAACGGGATCGGTATCACGCAGATCACGGCAAGAATAAGCGCCAAGAGGCCGAACAGGCGCTCCTGCAAGGCGCTGTGGATCGGCCATTTGCGCGGGCGCACCCAGTTTTCCGCACGCTTGAGCCACGGCGTGACCCGGAGCGCCATCACCCTGAAGCGCTTCTTCTCGATCGAGAAATTGGCGATACGTTTGGGCATCCAGATATTGTCGTAACCGATCAAAATCTGCCAGGCGACGAAAACCATCGGCAGGCCGAGAATCAGCGTCGCGCCCGGTGGCAGCGGAATGAGATTCGGCAGCGCGAAGATCAGCATGAACGCACCGAAGGAGCGATCTTCAAGGGCCTCGGCGAGGTCACGTATGGAAATTCGCTCGCCGGGCTGAGCGGCAAGTTCGAGAAGAAGATCGGAGAGTTTGTCGGGGCGGGGGCGGCTTTCGACCGGCTCAACCGGAAACTCGGGTGACGATGTGTGCGTGTTCACGGGAACCGGATTACTTCAAACGATGCAGATACACTAGGCATCAAATGCTTAAAAATTATGGCAGCTGCCTTTTCGCAGCATCGCCGGCCTTGTCCAGGAACGGGGTGAGGTCGCCATATCCGGTCAAGCGTCGCTCGAAAGGCAGGCCGATGACATCGGCAGCTTCGCGGGCCCGCGCAGTCAATTCAGGATCGTCGGTCTGCGCCAGATACAGGGCGCGCTCATAATTGCCGAAATACATTTCGCGCAATTCCGGGTGCCGATCGAGACCGAGCGGCGCGACCAGGAAGGTTTCATAGTGGCGGGCGAGGAAATCGGTGATGAAGAACGTCATCATCATCTCGTCCGACGCAGCCTCGAAGGCCTGATTGCCATAGTAGAACGAGAAGCAATGCGGCCCCTCGATACGGCTCACGCCATGTTCGGCACAGACCCGGTCGAGCGCGCCGCCAGTGCCGCAATCAGCATAGCCCACAAAGATGTGCTCGAAGCCCTCTTCGCGCGCCTCGCGGATCGCCTTGTCGGCGGCAGGGGCTATGCGGTCGGGATGATGATGAAAATCAGCAGGCAGGCACTTGAGATCGATGTGTTCATGCCCCAGTTGCTTATTTATCGCCAGCACCTCGCGGGCGATCATGCCACAAGCGATGACGCGCACGGTTGCGCCAACGCCATGGGTGGCAGTCTGTGCCGTGTCTTGCGTCGGATCGTTACTGGCGCCTGACATTCGTTCGCCTTTACTGCGGTCGAGATAATCGACCTTCCTCCAAGGGGAGATGCGAGAAAATGAACTTCCTCAAGATTGCCGGTGTTCTGACCGTGATGCTTTCACTTGTTGCCTGCGCCAACACGATCCGCGGTGCTGGTCGCGACGTCAAGGAATCCGCAGCTGCTGTCGAAGACGCAGTGAACTGATCAGCCTGTTAGTCAAGGCTCCGCCGGAGTATCGATAGATCCGGCGGAGTGAACACTTGCGTCAACTGGCAGGCTTTTGGTTGTGCCGGCGTGCCATCAGCGATTTGGCCGTTTCGACGGTCACAGCGGCATCGCGGCAATAGGCGTCCGCGCCCACGGCCTGACCGAATTCCTCGTTCAGCGGCGCGCCGCCGACAAGCACGATAAAGTCGTCGCGGATGCCCTTTTCCTTCATCGTGTCGATAACGACTTTCATGTAGGGCATCGTGGTGGTGAGCAGAGCCGACATGCCGACGATGTCCGGCTTGTGCTCCTCGATTGCCTCGAGATAATTCTCGACCGGATTGTTGATGCCGAGGTCGATGACGTCGAATCCCGCGCCTTCCATCATCATGCCGACGAGGTTCTTGCCGATGTCGTGAATGTCGCCCTTCACGGTGCCGATGACCATGGTGCCCAACTTGGGTGCGCCGGTTTCAGCGAGCAGCGGTCGCAGGATCGCCATGCCGGCCTTCATCGCATTGGCCGACATCAAGACTTCCGGCACGAAGAGAATGCCGTCGCGGAAATCCTCGCCGACGATCCGCATGCCCTCGACGAGCGCCTTGGTCAGAACATTGTAGGGTGTCCAGCCGCGATCGAGCAGGATCTGTGTGGCTTCCTCGATTTCTTCCTTCAGGCCGTCATAGAGGTCGTCCATCATCTGCTGGACAAGTTCGTCGTCGGGAAGTTCGGAGAGATTGATATCTTCGTCGTCGGCCATGCGGGAATCTCCAAAGCAGAAGGGCGAACCATAATACATCGTAACACTAGGCCAAGGGGAGGGGCCTTGTCATTTGGCTAACGACATCAAATCATTCCGGAAGCGACGCGGCGAGAGCTGTGGATGCCCGTGAGCCGTGTCGCGGCAAAGCCATCCGAAGGCGCATCCGGAAGCGCGGCCAGCTACTTTCCGGATGAAACTTCATCTCAAATCGGCGAAACTGGCCGGACACGGGATGATTACGGATGGACTACGATATGGCTGTCGACGGAGCTGACAAGGACATTTCTGAACCGGCTGAAGGACGGGGCGGACGACGCAGCCGGGGAGCGGCAGGCCGCCGCGCCGAGCGCGGATCGCGCGGTCCGGGTGTCTCGCTTCCTTTCATCACCCGCAAGATCAACACCTATGAGGTGCTGGACGAAGAGGGGCTGTCGCTGATCGAGGCCAATGCCGACCTCATTCTCGAGGAAATCGGTATCGAGTTCCGCGACGATCCCGAGATCCTGCAGCTCTGGAAGGATGCGGGTGCCGACGTGCGCGGCGAGCGCGTGCATTTCCCGAAAGGCCTGTGCCGCGAGCTTCTGAAAACAGCGCCTTCGGTCATCACCCAGCATGCGCGCAATGCCTCGCGCACCGTCGAGATCGGCGGCAAGTCGACCATCTTCGCACCGGTTTACGGTCCGCCCTTCGTTCGCGATCTGGAAGGCACTCGCCGTTATGCGACGATCGATGATTTCCGTAATTTCGTGAAGCTTGCCTATATGGCACCCGCCATTCACCATTCGGGCGGTACAGTCTGCGAGCCGGTCGACATCCCGGTGAACAAGCGTCACCTCGACATGGTCTACACGCATATGCGCTACTCCGACAAACCCTTCATGGGCTCGGTCACAGCGCCGGAGCGCGCGGAAGACACTGTCGAGATGTGCAAGATCCTGTTCGGCGCCGATTTCGTCGACCAGAACTGCGTGGTCATCAATCTGATCAACGCCAACTCGCCGATGGTCTTTGACGAAACCATGCTGGGCGCGCTGAAGGTCTATGCGCGCAACAATCAGGCCTGCGTGGTTTCGCCCTTCATTCTCGCCGGCGCCATGAGCCCGGTGACCGTTGCCGGCACGCTCACCCAGATTCTGGCTGAAGTGCTGGCGGGCGCGGCTCTCACCCAGCTCATCCGTCCCGGCGCGCCGGTGATCTTCGGCACATTCGCGGCATCCATTTCGATGCAATCGGGTGCGCCGACGTTCGGCACGCCCGAGCCTTCGCTTGTCTCCTACGGTGCGGCGCAGCTCGCCCGCCGTCTTGGCATTCCGTTCCGGACCGGCGGGTCGCTGTGCGGCTCCAAGGTGCCGGACGCGCAGGCCGCGCATGAGAGTGCATCGACCCTCAATACCACCGTTCTCGCCGGCACAAATTTCGTGCTGCACTCGGCCGGCTGGCTCGAGGGCGGGCTTGTCGCCTCCTACGAGAAATTCATGATCGATTGCGATCAGCTCGGCATGCAGCAGCGTTTCGCCGAAGGTGTCGATCTTTCCGAGCAGGGCCAGGCACTCGACGCGATCCGCGAGGTCGGGCCCGGCAGCCATTATCTCGGTTGTGCGCACACGCAGGCCAATTTCCAGACCGCGTTCTACCGCTCGCCGCTGGCCGACAACAATTCCTACGAACAGTGGCTTGCCGAAGGCGAGAAGCGGATCGAGGAACGCGCTCGCGCCCAGTGCCAGAGCTGGCTCGACAGCTATGTCGCCCCGGACCTCGATCCGGCGATCGACGAGGCGCTGAAGGACTTCATCACCAAGAAGAAGGATTCGATGCCCGACGCCTTCACATGAAAGGGTAAGCGCCGCTCGGGCGCGACCACGGGCGAAGTGCAGGGCCACGACCGCGTGTCGGAGCTTCTGCACAAAAACATCTGGGGCCGGTAATATCGGCCCCTTTTATTGTCGCGGCGGGCTATTGGGCGGCGATTTGCGGGCTGCTGAACAGGTTCATGTTTGCGTCACCCCAATCCTTCAGCGAAATAAGTATGGGCCCGAGGCTCTCACCGCGCGGCGACAGTGAGTATTCCACCTTCGGTGGCACCTGGGCGTAGACCTTTCGGTTGATCAGGCCGTCCGCTTCCAGTTCGCGAAGCTGGTTGGTCAGCATGCGCTGGGTGACGTTCGGGATATGCCTTCGGATCTCGTTGAAGCGCAGAACGCCATTTTCCATCAGGTGGAAGAGGATGACGGCTTTCCATTTGCCGTCGATCAAGCTGATCGTTGCCTCCACGGCGCATCCGGGATGGCAGTCGAATCGGGAATGGCGAGGCTTTGCCATAGTAGTATCCTTTTCGACACTATGGGCGAATTTTGTGGGTATTGCAGTTTCCGACCCGAAGGCTACATCAGGAGCGTGTTCAATGAAAGGAGCGGTCTCATGAAAGCGGTCGGCTACAAGGAACCTGGCGCCATTGATCGGGATGACGCACTGGTCGATATCACTCTCCCCGAACCGAAGGCGGAAGGGCGTGATCTTCTCGTCGAAGTCAAAGCCGTTTCGGTCAATCCGGTCGACACCAAGGTACGCCGCCGAGCCGGAGCGGACGGTGATGGTTACAAGGTTCTGGGCTGGGATGCCGCCGGGATCGTCAAGGCTGTGGGTCCCGACGTCACCGGCTTCAAGCCGGGAGATGAAGTCTGGTATGCCGGATCGATTGCCAGGGCGGGAACCAATTCCGAACTTCATCTGGTGGATGAGCGGATCGTCTCCAGAAAGCCTGCTTCACTCGGGTTCGAGGAAGCTGCGGCGATGCCGCTAACCGGAATCACAGCATGGGAAATGCTGTTCGAACGTCTCGATGTGCGCAAACCGGTACCCGGTGCAGCCAACGCCATCCTCGTGATCGGTGGTGCGGGTGGCGTGGGTTCCATGACGATCCAGATTTTGCGTGCACTCACCGATCTCACGGTCATTGCGACTGCCTCGCGACCGGAAACGATCGAATGGACGAAACAGCTCGGTGCGCATCACGTGGTCAATCACCGCGAGCCGATGGCCAAACAGGTCGCGGAGCTCGGCATCGGCGCGCCGGCCTATGTTTTCTCCACCACGGAAACGGGTGGCCATCTCGCCGATATTGCTGAACTTATTGCGCCGCAAGGGCGCTTCGGCCTGATCGATGATCCCGAGAAGCTCGATATTTCGCTCTTCAAGCGGAAATCCGTCTCGGTGCATTGGGAGCTGATGTTCACCCGCGCCGTCTTCGAGACGGCTGATATGGGCGAACAAGGCAAGCTGCTTGCAGAGATTGCACGGCTGGTCGATGAGAAGAAAATCCGCACCACGCTCACCGATACGCTCGGCACGATCAACGCAGCTAACCTGAAAAAGGCCCACGCCTTCATCGAGAGCGGAGCTGCGAAGGGGAAGCTGGTTCTCTCCGGCTTCTGAATTCGCAGCTTCAGAGCAAGGAAAAGGCGTGTCTCCTGAAGCACGCCTTTTCCGCGTCAGCCGCGGCGGCGACCGCGCGAGCGGGCAGGGGCATCACCCTCGGCGGCGGCACGTGTGTTCTTCATCGGTCCGATCCGCTCGACAATGGTTTCGATGGTCGGGCGCGATGCCTTCTGGTGACCATCGATGGCCTGGCGCATGGCGGCCAGATGCTCGCAGGATGTGCCGCAACAGCCGCCGATGATCCTCGCGCCTGCATCCATCGCCAAGCGGGCATAATCGGCCATCAGCGGCGGTGTGCCGGAGTAATGGATCTCCGAACCCTTGAATTCAGGAATGCCGCAATTGCCCTTCACGACCACGATTGCCTCGGGCTCCGCGCCGGTCATGTCGAGGAGGGAAGAGAGGATGTCGGATGCGCCGACCCCGCAATTGGCACCGACCGCGAAGGGGCCATCGCCGATGTCCTTTGCGACGTTGTGAATGTCTTTGGGGTGCAGGCCCATCATCGTCTTGCCGGCAGTGTCGAAGGAGCCGGTATAAACGAAGGCCATGCCGCATTGGGTTGCTGCTTCCGCCGCTGCTCGGATCTCGTCGGCGGCAGACATGGTTTCGATCCAGACGATATCGATGCCGCCGGCCTTCAGACCCTCGATCTGCTCCTTGAAGGCTTCCACGGCCTCATCATAGGTCATGGCGCCGAGCGGAACGAGTAGCTCGCCGGTTGGGCCGACCGAACCGCCGACAATCACCTTGCGCGGGGCAGCATCGGCAACGGCACGGGCGATTTCGGCCGCCTTCTTGTTGAGATCGAAAACGCGGTCCTGCGCGTGGTGCAGCTTCAGGCGGTGGCGGGTGCCGCCAAAGGAGTTGGTCAGGATGATATCTGCCCCGGCATCGACGAAATCCTGGTGGAGCTTGGTGATGCGATCGGGATGGCTTTCAAGCCACATCTCCGGTGCCTCTCCGGCTTCCAGGCCGACCTTGAAGAGATTGGTGCCAGTCGCGCCATCAGCGAGGAGGACGCCTTTTTCTGCGAGAAGATCGGCGAGGGGATTTTTGACGGTCGCGGACATTTGAAGTCTCCGGGAGTTGTGTTTGCGGCTCGGG
>CEQC01005747.1_pt1 | contig 30117 bp, 48 predicted proteins | sample 531021 | NCBI WGS metagenome assembly CEQC01 (sample SAMEA2621213, study PRJEB7988) | marine metagenome | biome: marine biome (ENVO:00000447); feature: surface water layer (ENVO:00002042); material: "saline water (ENVO:00002010), including plankton (ENVO:xxxxxxxx)" | depth 5 m
TCATACAATACTACTATCTGGTCTTCATCTCTTTTATGTTCTAAAAGAAAAGGAACGAGTTTTTGTATTTCTATAAACTCATTACAAACTGTTATAGCGTAACTAATTGATTTCATAAAACCCTATTACTTCTAAAGCATCCATAAATCCTCTATGAGCATCAAAATAAGTCATATTTTTCATATCCATTTTGTGCGTTTGATCTTTAGGAAACTTTCCTGATTCAACTTCTTCGTTAGTTAATTCTTGAGCTCTAACTGCAGCCCATTTCCAATCTTTTTTATTAGTACCATCTGCAAATACCATTCCTTTTCCAGGAAGAGTTATTGTAGCAGGAAACCATGCTCTATCATTTTCATCTATATGCATAAGATCTTTATATAATTCAGGGGAAGTTTCTAAAGTATCTTTTACTAATTTAGAATCTTTATCCATCATAGTTGAAGTACTGAAACCACTTCCCATACAAAGCCAAGTTTTAACTTCTTTACCTTCTTGCTGAAATGATTGCTCATAACAAGCATCACTACCAAAAGGACCTTTTACTAATCTATCTTTTGTTAAATTATCACTCATAACTATTTTAATTTAGGTAAATCTAATTTAGGTAACTCTAACTCAACTTGTTTAGGAAACTCAGGTAAACTTTCATCTAGTATTTCACCTAGTAGTTTAGTCATAGCTTCAAAACTAAAATCTTTAGAATTTTTAAATCCTAACTGTTTAGCTAAAGGAACCCATTTTTTATAATTTTTATAAATTTCTTTATATGCTGCACCTACTTGAGCATCTTCAGGTTGGAACCATTCACTTTCTTCTAATAATACTCCTTTCTGTACCGATGACTTATCTAATTTATGAACTTGACCTCCTACTAAAAAAGACTGTTTATTATTAAGGAAATCAGTTTGACCAGACCATCCTGATGCTATAATAGGTTTTTTAACTACACTAAATTCAAGTAAAGGTCTTCCGAAACCTTCTCCTTTAGTAAACGAAACCATTGCTTTAATTCTAGGATGATTATATAAATTATTCATTTCAGTATCTGAAATCTCTCCATGAACTAAATATATATTAGGTAATTTACCTTTTACTGATTGTCTTATTTCTCCTATTTTTTTAAGTATTCTATCTTCATCTATTATAGAACTTCCTACATGAGAGGTTTTTAATACTAATGCAGGTTGTTTAGGTTTATTTTTAAACGTTTCTAAGAAAGATTTAATCATGTAACTTATATTCTTTCTATCATGACCAAAACTACCTTGCAGCCAATGTCCTACAAATAAAAAACAAAATTCTTCTTGTACTATAGATAAATCAAATTCTTTACTAGGACTTACTTTGTACTTATTATTATCAATACCTTCAAATAAAACTTTAATAGGAACTGTAGCTTTAGTAGTTTCTACTATTTGATTAGTTCTATTATCTTTAATATCCCATTTAGTTTCTTCTAATACGTTTTTAGAATGATTAGAAGAAGTAAGAACTAGATCCATTCTATTTAATCCGTCAATCCATTCTTTTGCACAAAGAGTAGTTTCTATACCTGCAGTAACTCCTATATTATATTTACCTATCTTTTGAAATTCATTCGGTACAGTAATCTGTATCCATATATCAGGTTGTGAGGTCATTTGAGGAATAATATTTACTAACATATCATCTTCACCATGATCTTCTAAATAACCGAATCTAGTATTACCCCAACGTTGAGATAATAACTTAACATCATACTTATCTAAAGCCATAACTGCTTTAACAAAGTCTCTAGCTCTTGCTCCATATCCTGAATAAGTATCTACAGGAGAACTAATTACTACTGATATTTTATCCATATTAATAACCTATAATTTTATGTTTAACAGTTGGAGGTTTATACTCTTTTATTTTTATTACGTTATATGAAGGTCTAGGCTTAAAGTTTTTAAATGCTTTTTCCATACACTCTCCTACTTTTTTACTCATATTCTTAGAAGACATACCTGCTTCATCAGACATAACCCATTCGTGGCCTTTCATTCCTCTTTTATCTCTCTCTTCTTTACTTAAATTATAAGCTTTTAATATAGCTTGAGCAGCATCTTCAGGGCTTAATCTATCATCGTATATATAAGGAGTCAGAGGAGAACCAGTAAAGGAAATATTAGAAGGAAATACTGGTATAGCCCATTCACCATGTTCTTTATATGTACCTCTATGATTAGAAGGAAAATCAGCATCGAATTCTATCCATTTACCTTTATCATCTACAAATCTCATTTGATCTTGCATACCTCCAGTAACATTAGCTGATATCATAGTACCGCACATCATCGATTCAGTTAATGCTAATCCCCATCCTTCATTAGATGATAGTAATACAGTTAAGTCAGCCATATTATACATAAAGTTCATCTGTTGAGGACTAATTTTAGCACTAGAGAAAAATATATTACCATTAGGATAAAAAGTATTTTTCATCGCTTGAAGATCAGTACCGTTATTATCAGTTGGTTGAGTATGCATTACTAATGCAGTTCTTTTAGCTTTCTCTTCTCCTATTATATCACAAAAATGTTTATAAGCCATTAATGTATCACCTGGTCTTTTTCTATGAATATTTCTGGAATTAAAATATACTATAAAGTCAGTTTCAACAGGTACTGTTTGTTTTTTAAATTCTATTAACTTAGGGTAAAGTTCATCTCCTTCTCTGATAGGGAAGAAATCTTTAGTATCTATTCCATGAGGTACATATTCTATAACTTTATCATTAGCTTTTTCTTCTAATACTAATTTATTAATATTAACTGTTTGTTTTGATATACCCATTAATAAGTCTACTGATTCATAATAAGGTCTATTGTACATAGGAGCAGGATAGTCGTCCCAAATATTTAACCAAAATATAGGAATTTTACTTCTTATTTCTCTTTCTATTTCAAATAACCATATCCAATATCTTGGATCAGTAAATATAAAAATAGCATCAGGGTCTTCTTTTGCCATTAAATTTCTTACTACACCTGCGTCTCCGTAACCATTCCATGGCATAACTTTTATATCAGCATCATTTATTCCTGCTCTCTTACCAACGTCTTGACTTATATCAAAGGTCTTACCAGCATCAGGATGTTTAAGTGCTGCACCTAATTGGAACCAATTATATTTATGTGATAAGTTTACTACAAACTCTCTTGCCATAGTAGCAATACCTGAATGCATTCTTATATCATCGCACAATAGTAGTATCTTTTTTCTATCTGCTTTTGGAATATACCCTTCTATCATCTTTTTAATTTAATTGATACAGTATCATGAATTAATTTCTTAAACTCCTTATCTGTAATATAAAGAAAAATTGCCCGATCTGCAAGCTTTTTAAAAGAAAAATTATCTTGTAAGCAAGCCATTTTAAATTTATCGAAGTGAGGCTGTGTGATTTTAACGGATGTTAACTTTTCATCTTTTATCATAACTAATGTTTTATAACTATATATAAGTATATATTTATATATAAATAGGCTATTTTTCTAAAACTCCATCGTAAACGTTACAATGCCAGCACGGATTTCTATCTCCAGTACAGTGATAGCTTTTATCTATATAGTTATTATTTTCATCTAATACATCTTTTATAAAGTTATTCATAGCTGATAGAGCTTTACCTCTTTTTATTTTACCAGCTGTTGGTCTAAACTCTTGTACTCTTCTTTGCATAGAAGCAAAATCAGCTTCTACAGGTACTCTTCTTTTTACTATAAAGTATTCTACGTTTACTTTTTCAATAGGAATATTAAATTGCTTAGCAAAAAATTCTTTATATAAAAGTAATTGAAATATTTTTTTATCATCAGCTTTAGCAAATTTATTCCATCCTTTAGTAGACGTTTTAATATCGACTAAAGTATATTCATCTAAAAATTTATTATAAAAAACTAAATCTATAAAACCTTTAAAATAAACTCCTGGTTTTAATTCTTGATATAGTAAAGTCTCGATACCTGCTAAGTAAGTATTCTTTTTAGAAAAATAACCTCTTCTTTTCTTTTTAATAAATTCCATTATATGCTTCCCATCTAACCAAAACATATTCATTTCGTCGGCATTAGAAAAATGCTCGTTACCGTTCTGCATTTTCTGTCTTTTATAATTTTTAGTCATCCTTTCGTACAGATACGCATTAGTATCTATTTCATCAGCTGCTTTTGCAGTATCAGTATACATTACATTTAAATAATTTTGCAATGTTTCATGAAATGCTGATCCGAATACAGCATGTATTGATGGTTCGAAAGGAGCTATATTACGTAAATACTGTAATTCCCATTTACGTTTACAACTAAGGTAAGTAAATAGCTGACTATAAGAGATATGTTTATTACTCTTACTCTGCTTTATATAACTATCCCTAACAAGTTTTACTTGCTTTGGAATTTTTTTAGGCATATTATTTATTTTTCCATTTACCGTTAAATACTAACTGAGCGATAATTCCGTAGTTAGTAATATCCTGGAAGGTATCTATCAACGTTTCATTTTGAGCTTTACGACCAGTAAGTATCATATTTTTCCATCTGTTAATTTTATCAGATAGTCTATACCAAAGTCCTGTCATAGCAAATTCTTTCTCTTCTTCATTTACTAATTGAGTACCAGCTGATACATTACCCATTCCGTAATCGAGATGCTTTTTAGCGAACAGTTCAAACTGCTCATCCATTATCTCTTTATAAGCGTTGTAAATGGTAGGGTATTCTTTCTTTAAAACTTCTATAGTTTTTTTACTCATATAACTTTTATTAATAATTTTACTTGAAATACTTATCGAGTACTTCTAATCTTTCGTCAGCTGAAGCAAGTAACTTTAAGGATTCATTACAGTTATCCCAATAGTCTTTAGTAGAATGATCTCCTATACCTGCTGAGTGTTTAGTTAATAATTTAATACTAGCTAATGCTTTAGCTTTATCAGCTTCTGCTTCTGCTTTTAAAAATTTATATACTTCTTTTTCCATACTATAATATAATAAAAATATATCAGACGAACAACTTTTACATGTAAATTATTCTATCACTATTGTCTCGATCCATCCATCCTTCTCTACCGTCATTTAGTTTTACATATGCTCTAGTACCTCTAATATCTATTTTAGGTTCTTCATTTAAAAATTCTCTAGATCCATCTTTATTGACTATTTGAAAAGTATTAGGATTAGACTTAAGATCATTTACATTACCTACAGGTTCCTCTTTCGGTTTAATTTTAGGTGCAGGTACTTGTTTTTCTTCTTTTTTTAATGCTTCTACATCAGCTAATAAAGTCTGTATTACAGGAGCTTCGTAATGTTCTCCATCATTTCCGTTTTGACCTATAATGTCCATCCTCTTTTCATCCTCTTCAGTATAATTTTTTGTAGGTTCGTAAGTTTCATCTTCTATAAAAGCCTCCCACGAATCGTCTTCTTCTTCTACTTCTCCATATATATTTTCTTCTTTTCTAGGAAAAGCATTTGCGAAAGCCATATTAGCTGCTACAACTAAAGCTACTGCTAAAGGATCAAATACAAATATAATAACTAATAATAAAATATTAATTATGCTATCCATAGGAGTACCAGTTAATCCAGATAAGTATTTTAAAGGACCTAATTCACCTGCAGCATCAGAATTATTTTGTAACTCTAATATTTCAAATTTATATTTTTGTAAACTATCTGCAGCTATACTTCTTCTTAAATAGACATCTTTCCTGTTACTTTCTTCAACTCTGAGTCTATCTTGTGCAAGACGTAAGTCAACCGTGGAAATCGTATTTCGAATGCCTCCAGCCACACTGGTGTCCTTGACTTGTATAGAAACCGACTTGGCGTTAGAAAGAGTACTAATATTGTCCAGTATTTGTTCAAGTTCTTTATCGTATCTTTGAATATCGTCTTCATAAAATTTAGCTTTATTATCTAGAAATTCGATTCTATTTTCGTTAAGTAGTAATGTTTGGTATGTATCTTGATATGCAGCTGATAAGAATCCATATATACCCATACTGGTTATAAGTACAAGTATAATAGCTGCTATTGTTAAATAAGTTCTTAAAAGTTTATTTATAGTATCCCAATACTGATAAAGTAGAGAAGCTATAACTAATTTAGCTACTTCTAAAGAACCGGCCATTATAATTACCTCTACAGTAGCACCAGCAAATAGTTTACTTAAACCAAATACTGAATAAAAAGCTGCTGAACCAGAAACGGAAAGAGCAGAGATAGCTATAATAAAAGGAAAAAAACCTTTTCTTAAAGTTTTTAGCATGATTTTCTTTAATATAAATAGTTTTTACTTGGTGGTTAAGTAAAGAACGGTCATTACACCGCCGGCTATAGTACCTACTTTATATAGAAACTCTCTTCTTTTAGCTTTTTTTAAAGCTTTTTCTAAGTCCTTTTGAAGATTCTCTTGGATTTCTCGTTGTTTATCCTTAGTAGAAACTATTTTATTAAAGTTAGCTATTTGTGAATTAAGATTTAAAATGATAGTATCTTTAACGTTTAACTGAATATCTTTATGATGTAAAATAGTATCTAATACTATTAGTTCTTCTTTAGCTGCATCACCGTTAATTAGATCTTTAATTACTAGCTTTACTATCGGTACTTCCAATCGAATCGAGGTACTGTCTGTATCGTTCTGTGAAAAACTGATAAAGCTCATCATTATTAAGACTGTTGATAGCATTAATCTTTTCATCTGTTTGCTTTTTAATTATAAAAATTTTATCATTAAGATTACTAATCTTACTATTAGCTTCAGAAATCACTAATTGAAAATCTGCGACTTCTTTTTCTAATTCTTTATTTTTTGTTCTTGCTGAATCAATAACTATATTTAAAGCTTCTATTTGTGCTTCATATTTTTTTACATCAACTTTAATGGTTCCTCTACCGAATATCACATACCCGACAAATATACCGAGTATAGCCCAGAAGAGATAAGTTCTTATATCTTTATTTTTCATTAGTCTATATATTTAGACTCTATCAAAGTGTAGGTAAAAGAGTTACTCCAAGCATCTCTAGCTTTATACATTACGTTCATAAATTCTTCGAAGTCATTATATGCTGCTATTACTTGGCAACCTGCAGACCATTTATCAACTTGAGTAGATTCATGACCTGGATATTTAGTTGCTCTATGTATATTAATACCGAATACTCCATCTTGAATATCGTCAGCAATATGATCATAAACGTTATCTTTATTATCATCTCTCCATACTTTAATTGGTTTTTGTTGTCTCAAAGCTTCATATTTACCTTGATGTAGTCCAATCTTATGAGATGATCTATACTGTCCTGGTACTACTATTGCTACTCCATCTGGGTTCATTAGGTTATCAACCCAATACTTACCAGGGTCAGTAGTACAGTCATAGCAATGGAAATTCCATTCTCCATTGACTTTATATGAGATTGTCATCCAATCATCAAATTTATTAGTTACTTCATTATGTGTTGCAGAGTTTCTTACACCGACTATATTAACATTATAGTCTCCATTTTCAAACCATTTATGTCCTTCTTTTTTAACTGCCGCTTCTATTTGTTCTCTTGTATAGCTCATACTTTATCGTTTATATTTGGTTCGTCCATAATAGATATGTAACTATCTACTAATCGTGAAACTGTCTCAGGAGTTTCATCTTTCTTAAATTTTACTCTAATCTTAGCACAAGCAATATTATTAGGATTATGAGCGTGATCTACCTCAATATTCTTAACTAAATGCTTATACCTTTTTCCTCCTTTAAATTTACCCAACAATGATTTTTTAAGATCTGATGGTCCTTTTCTAGTATCGAATCCTAATCTTGCATCAAACTCTATTTCCATTTCGTCTAATCCTATAGATGAATGATCTGCGATACTATAATAAGGTATAGTGATTTTTTTGTCTCCTACCTGTACATCAGTCGTGATAGGTTGACCTTTATCGTCAAAATAATTAGATAAGGCATTAATATGTTGCCTTTCACTTATCTGTTTAGCTACGATAGCGGCCTCAAGGAGACCGCTTACTAGCTCTTCAATTTGTAATTTTGCCATTGATAGAAACCTTTTTTTATAAGATAGTAAAAACTATCCTAATTACCAACTTATTCTATAAAAATTTAGTTAGAACCTGATGGTGCTAGATCTACTGGCTCAATCATTGAGTTTACTGCATCGTAGAGTTTTAACATACCTTCAGTAGGTTTTAATTGTTCTGCATGTACATTAACTACATATTTAGCTGAATTATCAGTACTTCTGGTATTTTCTTTCGTAGTAGCTACTTTACCAGATATATTAGCTTTAACATTGAAGCCCCATCCGCTGTATCCCATAGAAGCACTAAACTGTCCTGATTTTGACGTAGTGTCTTTGCTAACAGAAGATTCTTTGACCTCCATTGTAAAGTTAATATCTGCTTTTGTAACTGCTAAAGATGGTAATGGAATTAAAGCAATCATTGGAACTTTACTATAGAAAGTTTTCCATTCTTTAATACTACCATCGGTATTGCTACCAGTATCTAAATTTGAGTTTGTAACTGCCTTAGTAATTTGAACATCTATAGCTCTGGTCTTTAAAACGTCAACTCCGTTAACTACTGATCCTGTTTCAAAAGCTACCTCTTGAACATAATCCCAAGTTACTTCGTTTAGTTTTGCTTGTCCTTTTGCTATACCTACTAATGGTCCGGTGATAAGATCTTCGATTGGTAATCCGACGAATTGATCTGCAATTTGTGACATTTACATAAAATTTAAAGGTTATATAGTAATAAATAGAATACTACTATCCAAACTTAGCTATATTACTATACTTTTTTTTGATTTTTTCAATCTCAGCTAATCCTTTCTTCATCCTTTTAGTAGTTTCTTCTTTTACTTTAAAAGATAAAATAGCAAAACAATGAGGACAAGCCATTTGATCGTGCTTCATAATATGTTCGATAGTTAACCCTAGAGGGTTTCCACAGGAAGGGCAAGGAAAAGCCATAACTTTTATTTATTTATTTTATTACAAGGAGGAACATAATAACTAGTTTTATACTTATCCTTAACTTGTATAACTTTGACAGTATCTCCCTTTTGAGTTATTGAAGTTATATAGGATACTGTTGGAGGAGTATATATTATCTCCGCACATCCAAATAAACATATCAATAAAATTAAATATTTCACTTAGTTTAATAAGTAACCATAAGGAGTAGCATCTATATCTAACCCTATAGGAAAATTTTCTAGTTTTAAACTTACACTCATATTAGACTGTATGTAAGGATTATAAAATACTCCTTCAGCAGTTAAGCAAATTAGACCTGTATGAGGTCCGCCTAATTGTCCTGCATCTTGTACTATAACTTCATTCCATACTATATACTCGTCATTACCGGGTATTTCTACACCAGCATATTTACCATCAGGTGCTTCCCAAGTATAGGTACCAACATCTAATAACTCTCCATCATCATTAGCATCATGGTCTAATGTATAAAGAGCAAAATGCTGTCTATCTAATCGAGGAGGACCATCATCTATTTGAAGATAAAGAATAAATATCTTTTTTACAACTCCATCGACATATTTAGTACCGCCGAATGATTCTATTTTAGAGTATCTTTCATAAGGATCGAAGGACTCACCATTAAGACTTATTTCAAATACTGGTTCTAAGATTACTTCTTCCTCTTTATCACAACTTATTAGTAAAACCATTGCTAAAAATAATACTAACTTTTTCATTATTATAAAATTAAAATTGATCTGCTGTTTTGACTTCTTCAATAGATTCTATCAACTCATCTAAAGTTACAGGACATTCTAAGTCTAAACCTGCTTTAAATGATTCTTGGTTAATACCGTTTTTGAATATTATTATGGTAGGAGCCATTCTTACTCTATATTCTTTTTTAGCTTCTGGTGCTGCTCCTATATCTACTCTATAGTACTTTACACCTTCTACTTTATCCCAATCAGCAAAAGCATTAGCTTCATTAAATTTAGCCCAAAACTCAACAACTACTATGTTAGTCTCATCATCTCCAAAAGCAGATTGTTCGTTGATTTTATTATCAAAGTTAGAATCATCGATAAATTCTTGTGCATTATTAATAAAAGGAAGAAAGAGTAGTAAAATGAAAATAACTTTTTTCATACTTATCTTTTTTGTTGTAACTCATAAAGACGTTCATCAATCTTATCCAACTGTTCCTTTATATCTTCTACGTCTTCTTGAGTATCCATTATTGTTTGTCGAATCAATTCATCTTTCAAATCGTATTCAACCCTGTCTATCACTGGTGCTGGTAGTTCTTTTGCTTCTTGTATATCTCCTTGCAGGGCAAACCACATACCAACTAAGGTAGCTATACCTACTGCTAACATACCTATTGTTTTTAGATCTAAAGTAACCTTAGTATCTTCACCTATTTGTTTTGCCATTTTTATCTAAATGTATAATTTATACCAAATGTTGAGTTATAGAATTTAGTATCCCACATTTTATTATACTCTCCTTCTATAAATACTCCTAAATTTTTTCCTATTTTCCAACCAAAATTAAGTCCTACTTGATAATCTTCCCATTGTTCTCCTTCAGCATCCTGTATTAATCCGCCTTTACCCCAGTTATTTCTATTTAAGTAACTAAAGTCTTCATCTCCTGAGACATATTTGTGGAATGGAGGTAAATAGTTAGCATAAGCGTGAAGCCAGAAATTAGATTTATAATGATAAAAATCTGCTCCTATGATTGGAGATACAACACCGAAGGGGTCTATAGTATCCCAGATTTCATTATTATATCTGTTAATTAGGTCTCTAAATACTGTATTCCTAAAATCTAAATCTGAATATGCTACTATATTTCCTTGTTCATCTTTCCAAATCCAATCGTTAAGTACCTCTCCAGTATTAACATCTGTATAAGTAGTATAGTGATCGCTATATCCATATTGGAATCCTAAGCTGTACCAAGGGTTAGCTGGGTATTCAATTTCTTCTCCTGTAGTAGGATTAGTCCAAGTTTCGGTTTCATTTAACCAAATTTCGATAGGATTATATCCATAAGCTCTTTCGTGTGTTCTATATATTGCTCCTGCTGATATACTGAATTTTTTACCGATAGGTAATCTAGCTCTTAATTCAGCTGACTTATAAGAAAAGTCATATGCACCTTGCTCTCTAGATTCTATTTTAGCTATATGGTATTTACCTGTATGTCTTAAAAAATATCTAAAGTTTTCAAATTCTTCTCCTCTTAATCTTTCTTTTTCAAAATGAAATAAATATTCAAAACCATCTACTGCTGATGTTGGAGCTGATAATGCTAATTGACTCTCTCTATATTGGTTACCAGTCCAAAAGTTACCTGGTTTTCTTTCATAACCGAATCTTCCTAATTTACGAATACCTACTCCGTATCTATAATCGAAGTCGAAATATTCAGTTACCTCTATTACTCTTGGTATTGCATATAAGTCACCGTCAGCTGGTCTTTCTACAAAAAAGTCTTTTCTTGAGTTTTCATATGCATTTCTAATATCTCCAGCTGCATATAATGTTCCATATTTTAAAAAGTCAGAATATAGCTCTTTGAAGAAGTTTTTCTTTTTCTTTTCCTCTTGAGCTAATGATGGTACTGCTATCAATAAAGCAAGAGCAATTAATAATGTTTTTTTCATTTTTTTATTTTTTATTATTAGGGTTAATAGCTCTACCTGCTTCAGCTATACCGAAACAACCAAGTACTATCCAAAGGAATGAATCATAAATAAATTCGTTTATAACTAAATCTTTTCCAAAGTAACCAGTAAGTAAGTCTGCAAATGCAAATAATATCATTACTATAAAAGCTATAAAACCGACAATCGACTTTTCGTTAATGTCGTTATTGTCTTTAAATAAATTTTTAAAGTCCATAAATGTTTTTTTTATCCAATTCATATGTAACTTATTTTAGAAAACTTTATTATAAATAGATTTAAATATATAAAAAAAGAGGCCCGAAGGCCTCAATTTCTAACTAGTCGAGCTCCTACCCTCTAACTAGTCTCTCCATCATATTCCTCATCAGAGGAATCACCATATATCTGTCCCTGTATTCCGGAATAGCAGTACCTAGACCAATGACTCAAGTTCTTTGGGTTGGAACTCGCTATTAACGTGTCCGCACTTCTTACAATTGAAGACGGGTATTGGGATGTAAGTCTTTTTACCTGTTCCGGTGAGAAGTCCACTTGCTGCTCGGATAATAAGTCCGTTTTCAAAGTAGATTCCTCCACATTCATCGCATGTAACTCCTGTTGTTTGGTTGATGTCGACATTTAGTTGTTGCTGCATAATTATTTTTTAGGTTTGCGGCCTCTACGGCTCTTACCTCTAGCAGCTCTTCCTACATCTCTCACATCTTTTGCTAAATCTACAGCAGACTCTTTTACGTCTTTTACTTCAGCTTTAACATTTTTAACTCTACGTTTAACTTCTTTTTTGACATTATCAACTTTTTCCTTAACTTCGTCGACTTTATCTTCAACTTCGTCAGGAATAAAATCTCCGTCTCTATCGTTAATCTTTCCCTTAGAGTAGAAAAAGAAATAGACACCTGCTCCTACTGCAAGAATCCCTAAAATAATAAAAATTGTATTCATAATTAATGTTTGTTATTGTTAATAAATATTTATGGTTTATATTTTCTAGACATATAATCGTAAAAATCTTTTAAACTTTTTGTAGTTTTTTCTACTTCTTTAGTATAAGTTTCACGATCAATTTTAAATTCTTTCATAAAACCTTTACGAATATACTCTAGTCTATTAGTCTCATCTTTTTGATAATCTTCTAAAAGTCTTTTTCTTCTAGCCTTATGAATAGAAGCAGGCTGACCAAACCTAGTATGATCTTGATCACATTCATTCCATAATTCATTTAACTTATATTCAGCTAAATAAGCTTCAAACAAAAGAGGAGAATGATCGAAATCACCATTATATATCTTATCTTTAAAAGAAGCAGAAGCTTTCAAAGGAGGTCTTTTAGGAGTATAACTTCTCCACCATTGAAATCTATTATATGACCTTTTTAAATAATCTTTCTTAAAATACTTAATTATCCAAGCTTTACTTAAAGGAGGATTATAAATTTTATTAGTTATCAAATTAGAGACTTTTTATTTATAGGATCCTGTCTATACTTATGCTTTAAATCAAACATACCTATATCCGAGTTATCCTTTTCTATATTAAGATAAGAATTTAATCTCGTAATTCCAACTTTTTTATAAAATAATTCCTCATAAGTTACTTGAAAGTAAGGTAAATTAGTTAATTGCTCTCTAGTTTCAGTTCTCCATTTTATATTATACTGAAGTTTAATTCTTTCTTCTTCGTTAAATTCTTTTAAATTATACTTATATGGTTCCCATATTCTAGTTATAAGCCCCATCATATGACTTTCAGCACCAGCTATATCATCTTCTCTAGTTAAGATAATTACTTTATCAAAATACTTATCTAATGATTCTTGCTGTTCAACTCTAAGCTCTCCGCATAAAAACTTAACCGATACTCCAGGATCTAACCAAACTGCTTCATCAGGAAAGTATCTTCCTCTAGCTGAATTTCTTGGATTATAAGGTTCTGCAATATTATAAAGACCTAATTGATTAGATACATATAAACTTAATACTGTAGAGCCAGATCTAGATTGAGCATAAATACATACTCTCATTATAAAAGATTATTTATTTCGATAGCTCCTGATCTTTTATTAATTCTTATAGGAGCTTTATTCCATGAATCTACATAACCATAAGCTGATTTATAAAAATCAAATATATCATTAAAAAATTTAGTATAAAGCTGAATACCAGTATTTTTAGGAATGTTTCTATCTTTAGTAATATAAGAACCTCCTCCATACATTGAATTAACTGAGGGTAATTCTTTTACTATATTTTTCCAGTCGTAAGTTAGTCTCGTATTCCCCCAAAACCACCCTATAGGTTCATTTTTATAATATTGAAGCATTACAAAACTTCCTGCTTCGAATCTAGATACTATATCATCAAAAGTAGGTGCTTCATTCCAATCTTCTAGCATTAAGTTAATACTTTTTATAATAGAATGAAAGTCGTGTTCTTGATCTAACTTATAAAACCATTTATAGGAGAATGAGTTATCGATCTCTTGTATAGGAATATAATTTTCTTTATGTAATACTAATTGTACTACATCTTTTTTATCAGGCACCATCTTTTAATAATTCATCACAGGCTATTTCTAAACCTAACAAAAATGAACTAGTATTGAATTCTTTTTGAACTTCTACTACTCTTAGCATTATCTCAGTCATTTTACCAGATTCTTTAGCTACATTTAATAACTTATTTATCTTTTTTTCTCTTCTTACTTCTGCTGTTTCATAAACTGCTTGTATATCTTCTGAAATAGTTTCGTGCCATTTTTTTACTGAATCACTCATAGATGTTTAGATTTAAATATTTGTTTAAAATTATTAAAACCGGCTTTAGCGTTTTCTAACCATTCGTCATTACTCCCATCGTCGCTAACCCATTTATATGAATATAAGAATTTTTTAGCAATTTTACAACTTTCTGCTATACTAAATAGTTCCATATCAACTATATCACATTCATCTATTTTTTCCATATATGACTCTACATAATCATCATGAGAGCTATCGTACATATGATCAGTAGTTAAACATTTTATATTTAAATCTTTATTTAATATATTAGACATTTGATTATAAAATCCTAGAGTATCTAAATCGTTTATTACCGTTCCTACTTCTAATACTTCTCCTATTTGATAATCTTTTAAATTGCCACAAGAACCAAAGTTGATAACTATATCAGGATCGTATTTTTGTATCAATCTAGTACTATTTACTGCTGCATTAATTTTACCTATACCTGTGATATGAATCGGTATACCAAATAAGTCTTTACAGTCATGTTCGTAGTCAGTAGCAGAAAGTAAAAGTATTTTATTTTCCATTAATATTTAATTAAAGATTTAACGTTGTTCTCAGCTATTCCAATATCTATTAATACTAATTTATCTAATAAATCATAACCTGCATTAGATACGATGTTTTCCGATGCATTCATAGTGCCTCCGGTAGCGATTACATCATCAACTAATATTACTGATCCATTACCTCGTTTCATTTCTATAGTATCACTGCCGTATTCTAAGTCGTAAGATTCTTTAACTAAAAAATCAGGAGGTAGTTTACCTTCCTTTCTTATCAATCTTAATCCTCCTCCGAAAGTAGCGGCTAAAGCAGAAGCAAAGATAAAACCTCTAGATTCTATACCAACCCAATAATCAGGTTGTTCAACTAATCTACCCATTTCAGTTATAGCTTGTTTAAATGCTACAGTATCAGCTAATAGAGGTTGTATATCTTTAAAGTAAATCCCTTCTTTAGGAAAGTCTTTTATAGTATGTATATATTCTAATAAATTAATTTTCATTTTTATTCTTATGTTTTGTTTTACGAGTATATTTCTTTCTATTACGATAAACGTTAGGTTTCATCGCATCATATATTTCCTTCATTGTAGCTACTATCTTTTTCATTATATCAAAGTCTTTAACGGTTTAAAACTGCTAGCAGGTTCTTCCCATAATGGTAAATTATTTTTATATGCATCTAAAAATTTATCATAAACTAAATCTTGATAACTAACTCCTGGATGTAATATATCTCTAGCTATTTCTGGAAAGTTATCATTATTATTAACATAAAAATCTATATTTTCAATACTAAATAATTTAGCTCCTACTTCATGAGCATAGTATTTTATAGCAGCAAGATTAGTTCTCCAATTTAATCTCATATTTTCTTCTTGTCCTAAGATGAATCTTACTTCATCTGATACTTCTATATAATGGTGAAAGACATTAGCAGGAGATATATTTATCCATACCCCTTTTTTAGCTTCATAAACCTCATACCTATAACAGAAAGGAGTGTAGAGAAATATATTTTTTATTTTTAATTTATTTTTAAATTCTCCCAACAAACGCGCAGCGGTTCCTATTCCTGTTCCCGGCGCAGATAGATTCCAAAACTTACCTCCAATCTTTTGGTTAAGTCTCCAAGACCAAGTATTTTCTAAATAATGTCCTATACCAAAAGTATGACTACATCCCAGAAATACATTACCCTCTTCTTCAGCATTATCAAAATTATCCGGTGTTCTAAAACCATAATCATTTAACGCATACTTTATAGGGTTATCTCGATAATGTAATAACTCTTTATTATCGGGGTATTTTGCAAGGTTCTCTTTAAATAGCTCTTCGTTATCCGGGGTAGTATAATTCACTATACTATTTGCATGTTTACGCATAAAAACCCTTTTAAATTGAGAGTAGTAGTCTCCTTTCATATAAAACGTTTACTATAAATATACAAAAAAACCCTCCGTCTCCGGAAGGTTCTTCAAATTCGCGCGTGGCAAAGAGAGAAAAACGCCCCCTACTTCGACTCCGCTACACTTGCTTTCTTATAAGGAGTAATTAACTTCTTAATAGAACCAATTGCAGCTCTTGCTCTTCTTTGTGATACTTTTGTAGTACCACTATGATGTGCTTCAAATTCTTCAAAATGTGAAACGATTTGTTCAAATAATTCTTGCTTATTCATAATTTAAAATTTAATTGTTTAGCCTAAAAGCATATTTGGATCTACGCCTCCGACTGGTTTATTTTCTTTTTCTTTTCCTTTTGATACTACTGCTTCAGTTATAAGTAAAGTACCGGCAACAGAGGAAGCATTTTCTAATGCTAATCTCGTTACTTTAGTAGGATCGATAATTCCTTCGTTAAACATATTAACAGATTTATCTACTCTAGGATTAAATCCTTCCCATACGTCTCCTGTTTGTTTAATATTAGTTTCAATATTAGTAATATAAGTATCTGATAATCCTGCATTAGTTAGTATTTTAAAGAAAGGTTGTTCTATAGCATTAATAACTATATCGTAACCAGTTCTTTCATCACGATTATCTACTCCATCTAAGCTTTGAACTAAATTATTTGCAGCATTTAATAATGCTACTCCTCCTCCAGGTAAAACTCCTTCTTCTAATGCAGCTTTAGTAGCATGTAAAGCATCTTCAACTCTATCTTTCTTTTCCTTCATTTCTATCTCAGTATGACCGCCTACATTAACTACAGCAACTCCTCCTATAAATTTAGCTAATCTATTTTGTAAATTTTCTTTTTCGAAAGGAGAATTTGATTCTTCAATAAGATCTTTTAGATAAGCTATTCTTTGATTAATAGATTCTTCAGATCCTTGAGCATCTATAATAGTAGTAGACTCTTTAGATATAGTAGCTTTATTAGCCTTACCTAACCATCCAGTATCAAACTTTTCTAATCTCATACCTTTTTCGGATGATACTACTTGACCTCCGGTTAATTCAGCTATATCTTCCATGATAGCCTTTCTTCTATCTCCAAAATCAGGAGCTTTAACAGCAGCACAGGCTAATATTCCTCTCATTTTATTAACTACCATAGTAGATAAAGCCTCTCCGTCTATATCTTCTGCTATAATTAATAACGATTTATTCTGTTGAGAAACAGCCTCCAAGATAGGAAGTAACTCTTTGACCTGATTTAACCTCTTATCGACAATAAGAATAAAAGGATCCTTCAGTACTGATGTCATAGAATTATTGTCCGTAACAAAATATGGAGATTTATAACCTCTGTCGAATTGCATTCCTTCTACTGTTTCCAGATACGTCTCTCCTGTCTTCGACTCTTCAATCGTAACTACTCCATCTCTCCCTACCTTGTCCATGGCTGTTGATATTAACTTTCCAACTTCTTTATCATTATTTGCAGATATAGTAGCAATTTGTTCTAATTGTACTTCATCTGTAATATCTTTAGATATGCTAGATAAGAAATCAGTAACTTTTTCAGTAGCGTTATCTATACCTTTTTTGATATCTACTGCATTACTACCAGCTTCCATTCTAGTTATACCTTCTTTTAAAATTTCTTGAGCTAATAAAGTAGACGTAGTAGTACCATCACCAGCATAGTCAGCAGTTTTAATAGCTGCTTGTTTTACTATTTGTGCTCCTAAATTTTCTACTTTATCTTTTAACTCTATCGATTTAGCTACCGTAACTCCATCTTTAGTAGATACTGGATTACCCATATCTTTTTCTATAATAACGTTTCTTCCGGAAGGGCCTAACGTTGCTGTTACAGCATTTGCTAATTGATTAACTCCGCTTAGTAATTTATTCCTAGCGTCTTTTGAAAATGTAATTTTTTTACTCATTATTTGATTCTTTTACTACTGCTAATATTTCACTATCTCTTGTAATATAATATTCTTCTCCATCGAAATCTATTCTTAGAGAACCTATTTTAGGAACTAAAACTATATCTCCTACTTTACAAGATCTTATCGGTATCATTTTGCCATATTCTGATAATCTACCAGGTCCTACGGCTAGTACTTCTCCCATTTCAGGTTTTTCTTTACCCATATCAGGAATAACTATAGACCCGTAAGTCTGTTCACCTTCATCTATAGGCTTGATAAGTACTCTATCATTTGCGGGGTTTAATAACTTTGGCATATAACTTTCTTTTAATATAATATAATAAATTTTTATAAAAGATCCAACTCGAGAACAAAAAAATTTAGCTAATTTTCAAAGTTTTTAACTCTGACCCTTTAGCATAAGGGATACTAATGGCTAACAACCCATTTTCAAACTTAGCGTTTGCTTTTCCAAGATTAAACTTACTATCAATCTTCCAACCTAAGTTAAACGATCTTTTAGCTATACCTTTATGTATATACTCTAATTTATCATCTTTACCTTTATCGTAATTGATTTTTAAGATATTATCTTGAATTTGAATCTCGATCTCTTCTTTAGAGATCCCTGTACAAGCTATATCAATATTAAGACTTTTATCAGTCTGATAGATATCTACAGGATGTTGTAATTTGGTTTCAGCAAGCGGTGAAAATTGGCTTGCGTCTTGAAAAAAATTTCGAACTAAAATGTCGAAAGGGGATGGTCTATAAAATAATGTACTCATATCATTTAAATTTGTGCGGCCTAAGCTCGCGGTTTAACATATTAAAAATAAATCGCTCTCGAGTCGATCTTTCAATATATAATAAATATATACTATTTTCATTTAATAGGCAACTAATTCCATGAAAAGTTTTTTCCCATATGCCCCCATTTAGAAGTTTCGTAGAAAATAGGTTGTTTTAAACCTAAAAACTCTACTATTCCTTTTGGAGATAAATCATAGTCGTTTATATAAATTTCTTTTCCATCTACTAAAGCTGTAGCTTGTAAAGGTTTATCATGTCCTATAGCATAAGCTAGAGTTACATAAACTTCACTAGCTTTATATTTTCCTATATAGTCTGTAGCTATTCTTCTAGCCATATATGCTGCTGATCTATCTACTTTAGAACTATCCTTACCGCTAAAAGCTCCTCCACCTAAAGGTATTCTAGGACCATAGTTATCTACAGCTAATTTTCTTCCTGTTAATCCTGTATCAGCATCAAAGCCTCCTAAATTCCATTCTCCAGCTGGGTTGCAATGTAGAGAATTGATGGTATAATTTGTTTCTGCAAAGAAATCTTTTATATGATGTATTAAGTCTTCAGTAGAAGTATTTTGAAACGATGCTACTACATTTAATGAATCATCTTCTAATATAGTAACTTGAGTTTTTCCATCATAAGGATGATTTATATAGATAGATTCACATAACTTTCTTGCAAAATAATACTCTAGAGGTACCATTTCATCATTTTCAGTACAAGCATATCCTATCATAATACCTTGATCACCTGCTCCGCCAGTATCTACTCCTTGAGCTATTTCTGGTGATTGCATTACTATATTGGTTTGTACTCCTATATCTTTACCGTATACTGATTTTACTACTTCCGGAATATCAACAAAGGCTGTTGTAGTTAGTTCGCCGGTTACGGTTATAATTCCGTGACCTCCCATAGTTTCTATAGCAGCTCTTGTATTAGGATCCTGCTTTAAACATGCATCTAAAATAGCATCTGATATTCTATCACAGATTTTATCTGGATGCTTAGGTGTTATACATTCTGCTGTTCTAATCATATAATTAATTTTAATGTCCGTCTCTCCAGTTATTAGCTATTTCAGGAGGAGCTTTTAAAGTTACTCCAGGTAACTTAGTAGTATTTTCCATAATCTCTTGAACTAAAGGAGCAAAGGCTTCAGCTTGATCGTCTTTCACGTTTATAATTAACTGGTCATGTACTTGTGCTTGAACGAAAGCATCGAAGCCTTTTTCTCTAGCAGTCCTATTAATAACTACAGCAGCTCTATTTACTACCGCTGCAGCTAAAGATTGTAATTGAAAGTTAAGGCAGAAGTTTAATCCATTACGGTAATCTCTATAAACCTTAACTATATCATCTCTATTATATCCTTGATTCTCTAAGTCTTTTCTAAACCTCCAATCCATCATCTTTTCACCAAACTTTTCATAAATCTTTTTTACCTTAGGTACGTGCCTTATACGACCAACATAATTTTTAATAAAACCATGATCTTTTACTTGCCTACGAGAGTTTTCTCTCCAATCTCTTAAACCAGGAAAACCATCTAAGTAACCCTTTATTAATCCTTCAGCAGTCTTTTGATCTACTCCTAAAGTCATTTTAAGAGCATAAGCTTCCATTCCATATGCAACTCCTAAAGAATAAGCTTTAGCTTTATTTCTTTTAACAGGATCTAATTTTTTAAGGTAGTTATCAGCTTTTTTATCAGCAGATACTCCATCAAGCTTTTCAGTTTGAATAGCGACATAAGAATAAAAGTCCCAACCATTATCGAATATTTCTTGAAGTTTTTTATCACCAGATACTGAGGCAAAGCAATGAGGTTCTAATGATTCGTAATCAGCATCAATAACTTTTCTACCTTTACCGGCTACTAAGAAAGCCCTTACTATATTAACATACTTCATAATAATAGGAGCATCTTCACCTTCTTCTAAAGGTTTAGGTAACTGTTGAGCATCAGATCCATATCGACCAGATACAGTACCATTCTGCTTAAAGTAAAAATAATATTTACCATCTTCATTTCTATCTCTAAACCTATCTACATAAGTAGATTTAATCTTAAGTAGTTTATTATATATTCTTAAGTTTTCAGCCCAAGGATATTCTTTCGCTAGTTCTTCTACCATATCCATATCAAACTTAGCTCTACCAGATTTAGTATTAGCACCAGCTACTTTAGGTTTAATACCCATATACTTAAATACTATTTCACCTAAATGCTTCTTAGATTGAATATTAATATACTCTCCATCATTAGATTCTTTCCACATAGCCATCGATATACGAGCTTTTTCTACATCTTCTATAAGATCAGTATCACCAGTAAGTAAAAACTGCTTAACATTAGATTCCTCTAACTCTTCTATATTTTTACTAGTAAGAGAATACTTACCAGTTTTTTCAGACTTAGGTAAAGGTAAAGAATAACGAGTAACCAAATTCTGAGCCCAGTTACCTTTATGAGATACAGGGTAGTTACTTAATGCAGTACCTAATACCCATTCTTTAACTTCAGAAATAGCTAATAAAGATTTCATTACTATCTCTTTATTTTTAATTAAGTCTTCGCTAATCTCTTTATGAGTCTTTTCTATTAGTTCTACATCTAAATCAACACCTGCAGATTCCATAGGAACAGTTACTTCTCTATATATCGGCATAACTTCTTCTTCAAAGAAAAACTTCTCTAGCCCTTCTTCTTTTAATTTCTTTAGATATAAGTTACATATACGTAAAGTTAAATCGGTATCGGCAGAAGCATACTTAGATAGAATATCTAAATCAGCTTTATAAATCTCAAATAGTAACTTAGTAGTCTGACCGCCATTTTTCTTTATAGAGCCTTTAAGTTCTAATTGCTCTTCGTTAGCAGCTTTTTCTACATCTAAACCTAATTCTTTCTGATTCATTATAGCAATAGGTTTCAAACCAAAAGGATTACCATAACCAAACGCACCTTCTTCATATACAGTATGAACTAATAGACCAGTATCAACCCATATATCTTCAATAAGATCTACTCCAAAATAATTTTTAATAAACTGACAGTCAAACGAAGCATTATGAAATACTAATTTTTTACCTTTTAGCATTCTCATAAAGTTTTTAGATATAGTTTCAGTAGATTTACCGTTAATAGTTTGAAGTTCTAATTCATCTTTATCAAAGTTCCAAACTAAGGTAGGTAGGTAAAACCCTACACCTTCGTCGCCAGATACTGACCAACCAACTATTTTATCTTTACGAGGATTAAGACCAGAAGTTTCAGTATCGACAGCTAGTATATCAGACGATTCAATATGTTTATATAAGAGTTCAAGAGTTTCATTATCTTGAACGGTATAGTATTTTTTCTCTAATTGCATATATTATTTTCTCATTTCGTTCCAAGTAGGAAGTTTACCAGTATTTTTAAAGTATTCTTTTAATAATTGTTCTTCTAACTGCTTATGAAAAGCTCCTGTAATCTCTCTATTCATTATAGTTTCAGTTGCTTGAGGAACCGGAAAAAAGAAAAAATTAACTTTTTTATAATCAGCTTTTAAGCTTTCTCTAATTCGATTATTAGTAACGTTATCAATACACTTATATTGATTAAACATTCTATCGGCAAGCTTACCACTTTCACCTATTTTAAGTACACTACCTTGTTTATCAGCAAAAATATATACTCCAGGTATATACCAATCTTTTCTATCTACTATAAATTCTACATCAACACCTTGAGTATATTTATCGGAAATAAAGAAAGTACCAGCTTGAATAAAACCTTCTTCTAACCAATGATAAACTTTATCCATATAACCGTTTTATTAACCTAATATAAGAAGAATATCTCAGAATTCCAACTAATTTTCTAAAATTCTCCGTAAAGGTCAAACTTTTCAGGTTCAGGTTCAACAATATTTACTTGCTCTTCTTCTATAGCGAATAATTTACCTTGTAAAGGCTCTAATCTATAGTTACCTTTAAATTTAGTTTTACGCATATATTGAGTAAGAGTCTGAACTAAACCTTCTATTACGTTCTCTTTATCAATTACTAATTCCCAGTTATCTCCAGGGGGGACTCTTTCTGCGATTAGTTTTATAGATTCTACTGTTTCTTTTGTCATAATTATAAATATTCTAAAAGTTTATCTGCTATTAATTTATGCCCTTTAGGTGATGGATGATTATCGTCTTTAACAAACATCGAAAAATCTTTTTTAACAGGAAAATTTGACATAAATAAATTATTTCTATTTTCTTTACACCAATTATCACTTATAATATCAACTAAAGTATTATTAGGTTTGCCCCACTCTATAAAATTTTTACCGTGATAGTTAGTATTTAAACTATAGTCATAACCAAAAATAGGATTAAAAGCTTGAGTCATAATAAAATTAAACTCTTTTAATTTATTATATGTATTATTTAAATATTCAGGATAGAATTTTATATTAAAGTTTAATTTATTATCAGAACGTTTATAATCATATCTATCTGTATATTCATCTCTATGAGGACTACTCCAGTTTATTAAAACTAAATCACCAGGTTTAAAATTAATACGGTAATGAATAAGTTTATTATATATGTAACTATTAGCAGCTCCTGGTATACCTAAATTTAAAGGTTCTAAATTAAGGGAATCAGCTATAAGCTGTGTAAAGGTTTCATTAGAATTAACTCCTTGACCATATGTCCAAGAATCACCAAAGGACCATAGTTTATTCATTACTGCCTTAAAGTTTTTTGAATAGTAAAATCAGGATTAGTAAAAAATTCTGGTATTAAACTAGAATGAGTAGCTCTAATAGGATTAATATCTAAACCTCCTCTTCTAGTATATAAACATGCAACCATTAATTGGTCTGGTTGAAATGCTTCACATAAATGAGCAAATACCATTTCACATATCTCTTCATGGAAATGACTTACAGTTCTATGGCTTACTATATACTTTGCTAATGAAGCTGCAGTAGGTAATTTTTTACCTCTAAGATAGATAAATACATCACCCCAATCAGGTTGATTAGTTACTCTACAGTTCGATCTTAATAAGTTAGATCTATACCTTAATTCTTCTACTTCATCATTATCTTGAGCTTCTAACTGAGAAGCATCAGATTTAAAAGAGGTAAAATCTATTTCATCTAAATTAGCAATTTCGGCTACATCTTCATAATCTTTAAAGGATAGAGGAGTAGTTTCTGAATCATCAGCATAAAAAGATACAGTCGTATTAGTTTCTAATAATTCATCTAAATCTCTTTTAACTGTAGCTTCTATACCTTTAATACAGTCTTTAGCTGTATCTCCTATCTTAGTCATATTAAGAGAATTTAAATATAACTTTATAGACTTAGATTCTACGTGAAATTCAGAGTTAGAAGGGCATACTATTTTTAACATACCCGCTACAGGTTGACCCTTAGTAGTAATAGCAGATACTTCATATGCATTCCATGTATCAACTCCTACAAATTCATTTCCAGAAAGATTATAAGTTTCTCTATTTAACTTTCTAGGAACTTTTACTAATAAGTCTCTATTATACTGATCGCTATAGCCGGCTCCACCTACTTTACCTAAATGTTTACCTGCTATTTCTTTTACTTTACTTTGATTATCCATTAAATACTTGTTTTTTACCGCCTTCGTAAATATACGCATGACCATTTTCTATTAATAACTGATTAAGAGATTTTTCTTCTCCATCTATAAAGATCTCTGCTAAAACTCTACCGTACTTACCTTTACCGTATGATTGAATAGTAAAATTACCTTTATTCTTTTCTAAATAAGTTGCAGTAAAAGCTGTAGCAGCTAAACCTTTTATTTTTTCTTCTTTATTTCTAGTTCTTTTTTCCCAGGTATCAACTCCTTTAAATCTAAGTCTAGCCTTAACCCAAGTATCAAAACCTAAGTCGATCATTACATCAGCTGTATCTCCATCGACTACTCTAACTAATTTTGCTCCGTATTTATACATTTTTTAAAAATTTACTTAAATCTGGTCTGAAATAATTTATAGATTTCATAACCTTTTTATCTCTTTTTCGGTATACTATATAATAGTCACCTACTTTTTCATAATAACACTCTTCACCCTGTTCTTTAGTTCTGAGGGCGACAGTTTCTTTTGCTTCTTCTTCAGTAGTACAAGCTTTTGACATATTAGACGCTTGTACTTCTTGATAAGCAGGCCATATCTTATCCTTAAGGCCATGTAACATAGTACCGTTCCCAATGGAAACGTAAGCAATATCGCAAAGAGCATCCAAAACTTCGACGATGTCTCCTCTTTCGCAAGCTTCTCTATATTCTTCAAGTTCTTCGAGAATAAAGTCATAGACGAATTGCCATTCTTTTTTCTCTGGAATAGTTGGTTCATAATTATTAGGTTTGCCAAACGTGGCATTAAATTCTTCTACCTCTGAAACGAAAGGTACATATTTTTCAGGACCGCCAAAGTCTAGTTCTAATTGTTTACTCATTTATAAATTTTAATATTTGTTCAATTCTCTGCATCGGGGATCCAGTAACAGTTAAATAAGGTTTTCGTACTCCTTCTAATACAGCTTGGAATTCATCATCTATATCTTTTCTCCAAGTCTCATCTATACTCCTTACTCCATCATCAACTGAATCAAATTCAATAGGAAAATAAATATAATGAGTATACTCTTTTTTTATTCTATTCCAAGTATCTTCAATATAATTATAAGTTCTAGCTCTTAAATTTTCCATAAATTTAGAATAAACTACTACATCCATATAGCATCTATCTAATACTAAATTATTAGGTTGAAGTAAAGCTTCTAAATGAAAGCTACTAATAGCTAATTGAGTAGCATCAGTACCTTGTTCATTTATAGGAAAACCATAGTTACCTATAGTACGAGTCGATTCATTAACGAATTCATACTTAGGTAATTTATTTTTAAGTAATTCAAATACAGTAGTTTTTCCTGTACTACTTGCTCCTACTAAAGCTATTCTAGTTATCATTATAATAATTTTGATGAATTAAAGCTATTCTTAAAAATTTAATCCACATGTATAAACTTCTATCTCTTAAGGTACGAAAAACTCCGTTAAGATCCAACCCATGAGAGTTAAATCTTTCTTCCATTAGTATTTTCCCTTCATCTACTCCAGGAGAAACCTCATGAAGTACACACCCCATAACTTCGTGTTGTAATTTAAAAGCTTTCTCTTGAGGATCTTTACCTTTTAGTTCTGGATATTTAGTTATCAGACCGGGATGACCGTTATAAATTTTAGAACGTTCACAGACATACGGAGGTACTATTCTTAACCAACCATGTAAAGTAACTATTGCATCAGGATAAGCTTCTAATAAACTAATATAATCTTCTTCTGAAGGTTTATTAGCCCAGGTAAAATAACCTTGCTTTTCTATTCTTTCATCTATAGTTCTAAGATGATCGGGTCTATCATTAGTAATAATAACATCAGGAGCTTGTCCTAATGCTTCAGATATATCAGCTATTTCAGATCCTGTTTGACTAAAGAACGATATCCACTTTGTGTCTCCCATTAGTTAACCATCTAAATTTTTGTATATTATTCATTATTATATTAGTATCTTCAACTTCATAATTAATTAATTCATAAAGTTTTTGAGATTCTTTGCTCCACAAACCATCATCACCGTATTTAATACCTTTGATACCGTGAACTACTGGGTTAGAAGTATCTAAAGAGTATAACCAATCGTAATCTGAATGTTTATAAAAGCTAAATTCTTGAGGTAATCCACATCCTAAAAGATGATGAGGTTTATTTTTATTTATTATACCATGCTTAAGTAAGTCTCCTAATAATTTTATTCTACCTAACATCCAACTAACGTACTTATTAGCATGAGGTACTGATTCGGTATAATAAGAGTAATCAAATGATATAGCTATCATATCAACATCAGCTACATAATCCATATACTTATAACAGTCTATAATAGATTGATAAGTTTGACCTTGTACTACTCCAATTTTTTTACCGGGAAGGTTTTTATACTGAGAGTTCCATTTTTCCATCTGAGCCATAGTAAGAAGAGAGTTTTCTAAAGCATCAGGTACTATATACCATTCAGGTCTTAATTTTTCAACCCAGTATGCAAATTTTTCAGCTTCAAAAGCTTCTTCTAATTCAAATATTGAATTATCTAAAATTACTTCTCTTCCTTTTTTAATAGCTTGTTGAAAATGCTTAAGATACTGTTCGTCTTCTTCTAATAAATGAACTAGAGCGTAATCGTAGTCAGTTACTTTCTGTACATCATCAAAAATACTCTTAGGAGATTCGTGCGCTATTTTAATCATTATCTTCTAATAAACTATTTACATCCTTCATTCCGGAAGCTACTTCATCCATAGCTTCTCTTACTTCTCTACTTACGGATTGCATTATCGCCTCTACAGCTTTACTATAAGGTACATATTGCTTACCATCTATTTCAACTATATATTCTGCTAAACTTTTATTTTTTTTCATAACTATTAATTATTCCTCCTTTTATATCATGATCTCTTAAATGCTCGTCTTCTAATCTACCATAATCATCTTCTATTCTGATTATATCATCTTCTCCAAAGTAAGTTCCTGTTTGCACTTCTATAAATTCTAATATATTATCAAAACTAGGATTACTAACTCTATGCTTCTGTCCTACTTTTATTCTAATTCTTTCTCCTTCAGTTCTCCATACCTCTTCATCATCAAGTACTATTTTAGCGCTTCCTCTAGTAATTATCCAATCCTCAGTTCTTTGATCATGATACTGATAAGATAATATACCTCGAGGTTTAACTATTATCTTCTTTACTTTTACAAAAGGACTACTGTACATTACTTCGTACTTACCCCATGGTCTATGATCTATTTCATACTTATCAATAAAAGATCTTAAAGCATCTTCATATTTAGAATATTTATCACTCTTAACCTCATCAAAAGTCTGTTCAGTTAAAGTTCTTAACTCACCACATAATTTTTTTAATTCTTCAATTTTAGACATTATGATATATGAATTAAACTTGACCATAACTCATGAGGAACATCTTGACAAAATTCACTATCAGGAGCTGTAATTACTGAAACAGCATCATGAGAATGTAATGACTCTTGATGAGAACAAATAACTCTAAAATCTTTTACTCTTTTATCCTCTATTAACTGCTCATATAGTAATCTAGCAGCATCTTCTACAAACTTAAGATAAGAACCATTTAATTCAGCAAATGCCATCTCATCTTCTCTTTTAACAACTACTTGAGTTTCAGTCTGTAGAGCATTAGCACACATCTCTTGTAAATCTTCAATCCATACTATATCGTCAAATTCAATAGATATTCTTGCTACAGATCTTTGAGAATGAGATACTGTTGCTTTATTTCTATATTTTCTAGCATGCTCTGCTAATTCATAAGAACAAGGACAAGCAGATGAATAAACGAAATCGAAATGTAAAAACTTTCTAAAATTACCTTTATCATCTATATTACCTTCTAAAGTACAGTTATAATATTGATAACCTGCATTATCTGATCTTAATGAAGGTTGTAATATAGGGTAAGAAAAATGTAATCCTATTTTAGCATCAAAGGTCTCTAAATTTTCTTTATACTTTAATAATATTTCATCTAACTTGTCATATACATAATCATCTTTATATTCATAAAATGATCTCATGATACGAGACATATTAATACCTTTTTTATGAGCCGCTAAAGAAACCGTACCAGTAACTTTAGTTTCTAATTCTATATCACCACCTCCTCTCTTGCTATACTTTAAAGGTAATCTAAAATTATGAATACCTACCTGCTGTATAGCGACAGGAGACCCTTGAATCAAAGAAGAAGGACCATTTTGAAGATCAGGAAACGTTTTAATATCATCTTTAGTAGGATTATATTTAGAATCATAATCTCTATCAGGTTCGTAGTATTTCACTGAATGTTCATTAGCTGGAGCTTCTACAGTTTCGTCTGCATCTCCTATCCATTCGTAACCTTTTGCTTTATCGTCTTTCATATCTATAATATAAGTAATTTTATTTAATTTTCCAAATAATTTTGTATAGTTTTTGAGTCTTTATTTTCCCAAGGATATACTATCCATCTATCTTCTTTTATCATTTTTCTGCCGTAAAAATCTGGTTCTACGCATGAACTTCTCTTATAATGAAGAGTAGCAAAGTAAGGAATATTTAATTTTTCAGTCCATTTTTTTAATGTTTTACCACTATCAGCTATATCATCTAAAATTAATAAATTATGATAATGATTACTAGGGTATTCCATAAATTCAACTCCAAATCTATGCGAATACAATACTGCCAAAATTAATCCCCCTCTAGGTATTCCAGAAACATAATCAAATCCTCCTTGAGTTTGGTCATGGATTTTGTCGAGTAATTTATTTACCTGATTCCATGTAATAAAAGTTTTATCCATTAAACTTCTCTTTTATCTTCAAATGCTATAATATGAGGTCTCCATGTCATTCTATAACCGTTATCTCTAACCCAATCAAAAAGTACTGGGTATGACTTAAAAAGAGATTCTCTACTATCACCTGCAGGCATAAACCATACTTTATCCCTTGGTATATTTAATTTTTCTATGAAGTCCATTATTTCATTTAATGCATCTTGATCTTTACCGTCCCATACAGGTTTTATATGATAATCTGAATGATATTCAATTTGTTTAGAGATAGCATCATAATTTAATCTAAATTTATTATGTCTATCAATCATTTTTTGATCTGTTACTGCCCCTTGAGGAGTAAGTACACCAAGTACGGGGACGCTATTACTAAGCTTGGGACTAATAGAAAGCAAGTTAATAGGGTAATCAGTAGGAAGAAAATGGCTACCTTCAGTCTCAATAGTAATAAAAATATCTCTTTCAT
>CEQC01006686.1_pt1 | contig 29577 bp, 17 predicted proteins | sample 531021 | NCBI WGS metagenome assembly CEQC01 (sample SAMEA2621213, study PRJEB7988) | marine metagenome | biome: marine biome (ENVO:00000447); feature: surface water layer (ENVO:00002042); material: "saline water (ENVO:00002010), including plankton (ENVO:xxxxxxxx)" | depth 5 m
CGAACAGCGCCTCGAACTGCTGAGCAAGCTGTTCGGCACCGAACGTTTCGCCGCCTACCAGGCGAGGCTCGCCGAGCAGCGAGGCGAGCTCCGCAAGAAGCTGGAGCGCTCGCGCGCCAAGCAGGGCACGATCCTCGAGCTGGTCGACGCCCCGGAGGAGCTCGGCGAGCCGGCGACCGGCGAGGAGCTGGACTGGCTCGACCGGGTGATCGCCCACGCCGCCGAGGCGCTGCTGGTCGCCGCCGAGAACGTCGAGACCGCGGATACGAGCGAGAAGGCGGCGCTCGCCCGCCTCGATCTGGCCCGCAAGCAGGCCCGCGCCGCCTCAGCGCGCGAGACCCTTGCCGAACTCACCGCACGACAGCCGGAGATCGACGCCACCCGGGCGGAGCTCAAGCGCGCGCAGCACGCCGACAAGGTGCGCCCGCTGCTCGACGACGTCACCGAGAAGCGGGAGGCGGCGCAGCGCGCCACCGAGGCCGTCGCCGAGGCGCGTGCCGCGTACGAGGGCTCGGCCGCCGAAGAGGCGCTCGGCGCCGAGGTGGCGCGGCTCACGGAGGAGCTCGGGGCGCTCAACGAGGCGCTGCGCGACGAGCAGCGGATGCAGGAGCTCGCCTCCGACATCACCGAGAAGACGACCGAAGCGGATGCGCTCACCGCCCAGCTGGCCGCCGCCGCCGAGGCGATCACCCGGCTTCAGGAGGAACGGGCGCCGCTCGTGCCGACGGCCGCACAGGCGGCCGCGGCCTCGGATGAGGTCGCGCGCGCGAAGGCACGACTCGACGCAGCAAGAGAGGCCGCACGCGTCGCCGAAACGCTGCGGACGGCGCAGGAGGCGCAGCTCGCCGCCGACCAGGCGCTCACCGCCGCGCGCGCCCACGCGGATGATGTGCTCGACCGCTTCTTGAACGGGCAGGCCGCCGTGCTGGCGAAGACGCTCGAAGACGGGCAGCCGTGCGCGGTGTGCGGCTCGACCGAGCACCCCTCCCCCGCCGAGTTCACCGGCGAGCCGCTCACGCAAGACGATGTCGACGCGGCGCAGGCGCGGGTGACGCAGCTGGAGCCGCCCGCCGCACAGGCGCGCGACCGGGTCGACGAGCTGAAGGTGACGGCGGCGACGCTTGCCGCCGCGGCCGGCGAGGGCGACATCGCGGCGCTCACCTCGGCCGCCGAGTCGGCGCAGTCGAAGCTCGCCGAGGCGACCGCGGCGGCGCGGCGCATCGAGGCGATCGATGCGGAGCTGAACGGCGCGCGGCCCGACGGCTCGCACCCCGAGGGCGCGGACGGAGCCGAGGGCTCCGGGCTGGTCGCCGAACGCGCCCGGCTGGAGACGGCAGAGAAGGCCGCCGCGACGGCGCTCACGACGCTGCGGGCCGAGCACGACTCCCTCGCCAAGAAAGTCGCCGCCCTGCGCGGCGAGTTCGCGAGCGTGGCGGCGCGGCAGGCATCGCTGGTCGGCGAACGCGACGCGGCGAAGGCGCTCGTCGAGGCGCTGGCGGCGCTCACGCAGGCGGCGACGCAGCGGAGCGCTGCGGAGGCGAAGCTCGCGGCGAAGCTGACGGCCGAGAAGTTCGAGACTGTCGAGGAGGTCGAAGGCGCGCTCCGGGACGAGCGTGCGACCGCCGAGTTGACGGCGCGCATCGACGAGCATGCCGCCGCGGTGAGCGAGAACCAGGGCATCCTGAAGCAGCCCGACCTGCAGGGCCTGCCCGACGAGGTGATCTCTGTGACGGAGGCGACGGTCGCCCACGCCGAGGCGCAGAGCGCGTCGCGGGCGGCGACCACCGAGAAGGCGAAGGCCGAGTCGCGGGCGACGCAGCTGCAGGCGCGCCGCGCCGAGCTCGCCGAACTTCTGGCGGCCACGGAGGAGCTGGCGGCGGAGTTCGCGCTGCTGAACAGCCTCACCGAGACGGTGCACGGCCGCACGCCGAACACGAAGAGCATGTCGCTCGAGAGCTACTACATCGCCGCCGAGCTGGAGGATGTGCTCGCGGCGGCGAACATCCGCCTGCACACGCTCTCGCAGGGCCGGTTCGAGCTGCGTCACACGGAGCGCGGCATGCGCCGCGCCGGCGCCGCCGCGGGGTTGGAGATCGAGGTGTTCGACGAGTTCACCGGCACCGCGCGCCCCGCCAACCAGCTCTCGGGCGGTCAGCAGTTCCTGGCGTCGCTCGCCCTGGCGCTGGGTCTGGCCGAGGCGGTGACGAGCCGCGCCGGCGGCATCGAGCTGAACACGCTGTTCGTCGACGAGGGCTTCGGCAGCCTCTCAACCGAGTACCTCGAGATCGCCATGTCGACCCTCGACTCCCTCAAGCAGGGCGGCCGCACGGTCGGCGTCATCAGCCACGTCACCTCCATGCAGGAGCAGATCGCCGCGCAGCTGCGCGTCGTCGCCGAGCCGGGCGGACCGTCGCGGATTGCGGTGGAGGCGGGATAGCGGACGCGAGAGCGTCGCCGCCCGGTATGCCCCGCCCTGGCGTCAGCCCAGCTGAAGCTGTCGCGTGTAGAAGGAGTGCTCGCCGTCCTCGTCCCGCCAGTAGACCATCGTCGGCGCGGACTCGAGACTCAACGTCGGGTTCTCGAACGCTTGGAGGCTGTCTCTCGTCGACTGGATGAGTGAGTCAAAGCCCTGCATGATGGCGCGCTCGCTCTCCATCGTGGCCACATACGCCGCCCTCAGCGTCTCGAGATTTCGGCCGGCAACTCCGCCCTTCCCGCCCGCGAACTCGGGGAGCCGTCGCTCGACCCAGTTCATGTCGTTCAACTGCGCTTCGCGCCCCTTGATCGCATCACGGATCTCCTCCGACCTGCGGAGCAACTGCTGCCAGAGCTCGACCCCGTCTTCGATCTTGGTCTTGAGCGCCGCGACTGAACGGTCGACCGACTTGGCGTTCTCCTGCATGTCGACACAAACACGCAGGTAGCGGATCCGAAGTTCGAGGAACGAGGCGAGCATCGCACTGTGAGCGTCGTAGTTGGCGCGCTGAACGTCGCCGAGGTCGTCAACGTCGCCAACGGAGTGCGCCTCGACGAGATACCTGAATCGTGTGGCAAGGCGATGAACATCGCGTTCGGCGAGCGCGAGCCGGATCAACATGTCCTGCGAGAAGCTGCCCGTGCTCTCGTACTGGCGGTAGACCTCGTCCACCGTGATCGAGGCGGAGATCAGCTCGCCCGCGTGGGTGGCCTCAGCGCGAGCAATGGCCGTGTCGAGCGTTGACTTGATCAGGTTGAGCTTGCGGTCGACCTTTTGGAACTGATCGAGCATGATCGCGGCGTTGAGAGCTTGCATCGCCATAATCGGCGCCACCACGGGGAGCGAACTCGCCACCGCAATGAATGGTGCCTGGGCAACGATGCCCGTGCTGCCCATCACCGCGCTTCCGACCCCCGCGCCGATCGACATCAGCGATGCTGGGTTCGCTGTCGCCATGAACAGCGTGGACGACATCGCGGCAGAGACCGTGGTGCCCCCAACAGCCGCCCCTGCACTGACCATCGAGAGCATGCTCTGCGACGAAATGTCTTTGCTGTCCGGGAGGTAGCTGCCGGTTGCAAGGTAGCCGTCACGAAGGCTGCTGATCATCACATCACGGAGGCGCCCCTCGAACTCGAAGACCGCGATCTCGGCGCCGTCGGCAGCGAATCGTCGTACGGCAACCACTTGTGGGGTGGTCATGTCGCGCCTCTCTCGGGCGACTCGATGCGCCGCTCCAACACTCGTCTCTGAGACCTGCTCACCACCATAGGGCGCGCGGAGGACATGCTCCTACTCGCCGCTCGCCCCCAGCCCGAAGAACCGCTCCACAAACTCGGTGAGCCGCACCAGCACCCGCTGCTTCTTCTCCCCCAGGCCGCCCTGGGGCGAGAAGCGGGAGGTGGGCGGCAGGATCTTCGTGATCGCGGTTCCGGTGGCGCGCACAGCGCCGTCGCGCAGCGCCGATTCGATGAATGCGCGCGTCTCGTCGGGGCGCAGGCTCTCCGACGCGATGATCTCGGCGAGCTCCGCCTCGCGGCGGGCGGCGATGAACCGCCCCCACTCCTCGTCGATGTCACCTTGCACGGTGATGGAGTCGATGAACGCTTCGATGAGGTCTTTCTTGTTGCGCAGCGACGGCGAGGCGTCGACGGCGCGGGTGATCTCGGCGCGGATCTCTTTATCGTCGCCGTCTCCGCGCTCGCCCCGATACTTCTGCACGAGCATGAGGATGTAGTCGACGTTGATTTCGACCTGTTTGATGAGTTCGATCTCGAAGACGACGTCGTCGTTGATCGCCTCTTTCTCGGCGTCTGTCTCTTTGCGGAACTCGGCATACAGGTCGAGGTACACGCTGCGGTAGTCCTGCACCTGGCGCTCGGTCAGCATCTCGGCGCCGGCGAAGTCGTCGAAGGAGGTCAGGATGTTCTGCAGCCGCAGAATCGCCCCGAACAGCGCGATGAACTCCTTCTGAGCGCTCTCCCCAACGATCGGCACCCCGAGCGGGAACGCTGCCAGCAGCTCGGTCACCTTCTCGGCGTAGTCGGCGAAGTAGTCCGCATAGGGCTTCAGCAGCACCACCCCGCGCGCATCCTTGTTGCCGAACAGCGCGATGGCGTCGTTAGTCTGCTCTTCGAGATCACGGAACGCGACGATGTTGCCGTAGGTCTTCACCGAGTTCAGGATGCGGTTGGTGCGCGAATAGGCCTGAATCAGCCCGTGCGCCCGCAGGTTCTTGTCGACGAACAGCGTGTTCAGGGTGGTGGCGTCGAAGCCTGTGAGGAACATGTTGACCACGATGACCAGATCGATCTCACGGCTCTTGAGCCGCAACGAGAGGTCTTTGTAGTAGTTCTGGAACTTGTCGCCCGAGGTGTCGAAGCTCGTGCCGAACATGGCGTTGTAGTCCTGTATCGCGCGTTCCAGGAAGTCGCGCGAGGAGGCGTCGAGTCCGCCGGTCTCGAAGACCTCTTCGTCCAGTGCGCCGTCTTCGACGAGTTCGTTGGCGGCGTAGGAGTAGATCAGTCCGATCTTGAGTCGACGGTCGGAGGGCAGCTGCTCCTGGTTCCATTGGAACGCCTTGTAGTAGGTCTTGGCGGCTTCGATCGAGGCTGCCGCGAACAGGGCGTTGAAGCCGCGTACGCGCCGCTCCCCGAGCGAGTAGTTCTCGCTGCGCCGCGTCTTCTGGTCGAAGTGCTCCAGCGTGTACTCGACCACCTGTTGGATGCGCTGCGGGTCGAGCAGCACCCTCTCGGTGTCGATGGCCGACACCAGCTTGTCGGCGACTTCGCCCTCTTTGACCGTGTTGACGTAGTCGATGCGGAACGGCAGCACGTTCTTGTCGGTGATCGCATCCACGATCGTGTAGGTGTGCAGCTTCTCGCCGAAGGCCTGCTCGGTGGTCTTCAGCTGCGGGTTTCCGCCGCTGCCGGAGTTGACGGCGAAGATCGGCGTGCCGGTGAAGCCGAACAGGTTGTACCGCTTGAATGCCTTGGTGATGGCGGTGTGCATGTCGCCGAACTGCGAGCGGTGGCACTCGTCGAAGATCAGCACGATGTGGCCGCTATAGATCGGGTGACCCTTGTTGGCCGTGATGAAGTTGGCCAGCTTCTGGATCGTGGTGATGATGATCCGCGCGTTGGGGTCTTCGAGCTGTTTCTTCAACACCGCCGTGGAGGTGTTTGAGTTGGCGGCGCCTTTCTCGAACCGGTCGTACTCGCGCATCGTCTGGTAGTCGAGGTCTTTGCGGTCGACGACGAACAGCACCTTGTCGACGCTCGGCAACCGCGAGGCCAGCTGCGCGGTCTTGAAGCTGGTGAGGGTCTTGCCCGAGCCGGTGGTGTGCCAGACGTATCCGCCCGCCTCGGTGGAGCCGAGCTTCTTGTAGTTGGTCGAGATGTCGATGCGCTGCAGGATGCGCTCGGTCGCGACGATCTGGTACGGCCGCATCACCAGCAGCATCCGGTCGGCAGTGAGCACGCAGTACTTGGTGAGGATGTTTAGCAGCGTGTGCCGGGCGAAGAACGTGTTAGCGAAGGCGGTGAGGTCTTGGATGGGTCGGTTCTGCGCGTCGGCCCACCACGAGGTGAACTCGAACGAGTTGGAGGTCTTGCGTTTGCCGCCGGTGGAGCCTGTCGAAGCCCGCCCCGCGCCTTCCTGAAGGTGCTCGCGCCGGGTGGTGTTCGAGTAGTACTTGGTCAGTGTGCCGTTGCTGATCACGAACAGCTGCACGTACTCGAACAGCCCTGAGCCCGCCCAGAAGCTGTCGCGCTGGTAGCGGTCGATCTGGTTGAACGCTTCACGGATGTCGACACCGCGCCGCTTCAGCTCGATGTGCACGAGCGGCAGCCCGTTGACGAGCACCGTGACGTCGTACCGGTTCGAGTACTTCGCCCCCCGACCAGCCGCTTCACCCGCCGGTCGAGTAGCCGACGTAGTCGGCGTATCGAGACCTCCGGCCCCAGCCCCCGCAACCTCATACTGATTGAGCACCTGCAGCCGGTTGTTGTGCACATTGACCTTGTCGATCAGCGTGATGTTCTTAGTGGTGCCGTCGTCGCGCTTCAGCAGTTGTACGTGGTCTTCTTGAATCCGCACGGTCTTCTCGACGATGCCGTCGTTCTTGCCTGCGATCTTCTCGCCGAAGAAGCGGTCCCATTCGGCATCGGAGAACCGGATGCCGTTGAGCGCCTCCAACTGCACGCGCAGGTTGGCGACCAGGTCAGCTTCACTCGTGAGCGTGAGTCGTTCGTAGGCCTGCGACTCCAGGAGCCTGATGAACTCCCGCTCCAGCGCCACCTCCGACTGGTAGGCGGAGGCGGACGCTGCGTCAGCCTCGAACTCGGCTACGACGGTGCTCTCAGAGCTCACCGCGATCGGCTCGAAGCGCATCGATGCCGCCTCGCTCACGCCACCATCTCCTTGAATGTCAGCAACTTGTCTCGGTAGTGCTCGTACTGTTTCCGCCGCGCCGTCAGCTCGGCCGGAAGCCCGACGCTCAGGTCGTTCACGAGCGCGTCGAAACTATCGAGCACCTCGGCGGTACGGATCTGCTGAGCGCGATCTGGCAGCGGCACCGTGATCTTGGCCAGGCGTGCCTTGGACATGTTGATACGAGTCACGCCGTTCGCCGTTCGGACGATTTGCCCGCGCATCGGACTCGATCGGAACAGATGCTTTGCAAACTCAGGAGCCAGATTCTGGACGTCGTGAGGGCGGAACCCGATGCAGAAGCTGTTCAGGTACATCGGTTCCGAAAGGTGGTCCACGACGGCCGACGTCATGCCTACTTCGGCGGCGGACTCGGATGAACCGGTGAACACGATGTCGCCGTATGCAAGTGATCGTTGCCGTTCATCCGGCCCAACCCTGACGCGGTCTTCCGCGGTTACATCCAGTGCGATGTTGTTGAAGACGTTCGTGTATGTCGCGTAACGGGCATTGCCACCGGTGAAGTCCGCTTTCGACTTGCCGGACAGCCCTCCGAATATGGTTCCCAACTCGCCAAGCGGACGATGGGGCGTGTTCCGAGTGAAGGACATCAGCGAGTCCCGATAGAAGCTGTACTGTCGCCGGCGCGCTTCCAGCTCCGCTTCCAGCTCCGCTTCCAGCTCCGCTTCCAGCTCGGTGAACTGGTCCAAGATCCTCACGATCTCCCGCTGCACCTCGAGCGGTGGATTCGGGATGCGGAAGTCCGTGATCATCGGCTTTCGAATCGACGTGACCGTCGCGGTAACCGCCTTCTGCAAGACGAACTTCTTGAAGTGCACCGAGAAGTAGTAATAGGCGAACTTGGTGTCCACTTCGGGAACCCGGAAACTGATTCGATAAGCGCGCTGATGAAGCGCGTACTTTCCGCGGACAAAGTGGAATATCTCACCGATTCCGCCTTCGCCCGGAATGACGATCGCGTCCTCATCGAACTCGTATGAATCCATTCTGAGCACATCCTTTGAGCGGACGTAGAACGGAAACGCGCCATTGCCGCTCGCGTCCTTACGATCGCTCCCGCCGGTCCCGACTTGTGCAACCTCCTCGATCCTCCGATACTCGACCCCGTCGGGGCAGAGCTCCGCGATCAGCTCGTCGAGACGACTCACCGCGCGCCCTCGAGGTCGGCGACGATCTCGTCGATCGACGCGCGCAGCTCGGCCTGCCGCGCGACAATGCGGGCGATCTCGGCGTTCAGCTCCGTGATGTCGACGGCTTCTGTGGTGTCTTCGCGCTCCAGGTACGACGACACGGCGATGTTGTAGTCGTTCTTGGCCACCTCGGAGTTCGGAACCAGTCGGGCGAAGTGCGCCACGTTGTCGCGGGCGGCGAACGCATCCAGAACGCGCTTCTGGTGCGTCTCGGTGAGCTTGTTCTTGTTGCCGATGCGCGTGAACTCGGCCGAGGCGTCGATGAAGAGCACCGCGTTGTCGGCCTTCGACTTCTTGAGCACGATGATGCAGGTCGCGATCGTGGTGCCGAAGAACAGGTCCGGCGGCAGCTGGATGACCGCATCCACGTAGTTGTTATCGATCAAGTACTTGCGGATCTTCTGCTCGGCGCCGCCGCGGTAGAGCACCCCGGGGAACTCGACGATGGCTGCCGTGCCATTCACCGCCAGCCAGCTGAGGATGTGCATGGTGAACGCGAGGTCGGCTTTCGACTTCGGCGCGAGCACGCCCGCCGGGGCGAACCGGGGGTCGTTGATCAGCAGCGGGTTGGCGTCGCCGTCCCACTTGATCGAGTACGGCGGGTTCGACACGATCGCCTCGAACGGCTCGTCGTCCCAGTGCGCAGGGTCGGTGAGGGTGTCGCCGTGGGCCAGGTTGAACTGCTCGTAGGGCACGTTGTGCAGGAACATGTTGATGCGCGCCAGGTTGTAGGTGGTCAGGTTGATCTCCTGCCCGAAGAAGCCCTGACGCACCTTGCCCGCGCCCAGCACCTTCTGGAACTTCAGCAGCAGCGAGCCGGAGCCGACCGCCGGGTCGTAGACCTTGTTCACCTCGGTCTTGCCGACCACGGTGATGCGGGCCAGAAGCTCCGACACCTCCTGTGGCGTGTAGTACTCGCCACCCGACTTGCCGGCGGCGGATGCGTACATCTGCATCAGGTACTCGTAGGCGTCGCCGAACAGGTCGATGGTGTTGTCATCGAAGTTGCCGAGCGGCAGGTCGCCGATCGCGTTGAGCAGCTTCACCAGCTTCTCGTTGCGCTTCGCGACCGTGTTGCCGAGCTTCGCCGAGTTCACATCGAGGTCGTCGAACAGCCCCTTGATGTCGTCCTCGCTGTCGGCGCCGACCGCCGAGCCCTCGATGTTCTTGAACACCCGCTCCAACGTCTCGTTCAGGTTCGCATCGGCCGCCGCGCGCTTGCGCACGTTGGCGAAAAGCTCGCTCGGCAGGATGTAGAAGCCCTTGTCGTCGACCGTCAGCTGGCGGCCGAACTCCGCGTCAGCGTCGCTCAGCTTCGCGTAGTCGAAGTCGGGCGCGCCCGCCTTGCGCTCCAGATCGTTCAAGTAGGCGACCAGGTTCTCGCTGATGAAGCGGTAGAACAGCATGCCGAGCACGTAGCTCTTGAAGTCCCACCCATCGACACTGCCGCGCAGATCGTTGGCGATGCGCCAAATTGTCTTATGCAGTTCGGCTCGCTGGGACTCTTTCGTCGTGGGGGTCATGAACTCATCTTTCCGGGAACCAACGTCATCACGATGCATCACGCATCCGACGCGACCTGCTCAATGAATTCTCGAAGCACTGCCACGACCGCGTCCCGTTCTGCTGTTGCCTCGAGCACGGAGAGCCGGAAGCTCGGGCGCAGCGTCAAGCGGTCGGCCGCGATGTCAATGCCGTTGATGTCATTGAGTCGCGTCCTGAGTCCCTCGCGAAGCTCCTCCCGGTCAAACGGCGGTCGGTCTTTCAGATACTGGAAGACGACCTCGGCGGTACCGGACTTCGGGTAGATCGCGAACGGCCAGATGCCTCGGCCGCTGGCGTCGCGGCGACCTTCACGAGCCATCAGAAAGCACGAGGTCTCGGCCTGGTCGCCGAACTCAAGCGTGCCGCCGGCATCGCGCCACGCGTGGAGAACCTCAAGCACCCCGTGCGACACGGAGGCGGGCTGCGACTCCGCCAACTGTTGCGCGAACCGGTCGAATGCGGGCTGATCGACAACAGGTCCCTGCGCCGGCTCTTCGCGCTCCGGGTCGATCTCCATGCCCAGCATCCGCGCCAGCTCTGCCGATGAAAGCCGTTGAGTCGGATCCGCGCGCCCGTTCTCGTCGAATCGGACGCCTTCAGCTTCGAGCACTTCCCGTTGCGTCAACGATGCGTACTCCGTGCGCGACCCCCACTTGAAACCGGGCGCGGGATTACCACCAGCCTGCACGACCCGCCACGCGCCGTCGGTGGTTCCTCGCGAGATGAAGCCAGCCACCGGCTGCGCATACGTGGACGCGAGCGCCGCCAAGTCGCCATATGTCGTCCACCGACCGCGCGGAATCGCTTCGATCGCTTCGCGAACCAGCGCCCACGTGACGCCGGTATCCACGATGTCACTCACCTGCACGGGCGAGACCCACTCGGCGACAATGCGTTCGGCGAGCGCACGGCCGCGTGCCAAGATCTCCGGCCGCCCCCAGTGCTCCTGGTTGACGATGTCTGCATGAAGTCGGATTCCGCTCTCGCGCAGCAACGCCTTCTTCTCGGGGAAGTCGTGGTTGCTGAGCTCGGAGTTGTAGCCGGTCAGCGTCAGGTTGCCGAGCGTGTGCACCAAGGACTCGTGGATGCTCTCCGCCGACTCATCGTCGGCTGCGTCGCGTGCTAGCTCTCCCCTCCAAAACGCACTCAACGTCTGCGGAAGGATGTGCTCGATCGAGGCACGTTCAAGATCGATCGGTTCTTTGCTTCCGAGCGATTCCTCGATCCACTGCAGAAGCAACTTCTTGTGGCTCGCCTTGCCCATGAAATAGAGGGGCTTCGTCAGCACAGCTTCACGGACCTGGTCGTCTGACGCGAAGAACTTGCGTCCGGACGAGAAGTACAGCAGCAACGCGTCACTCGCCGAGACATCGCGGCGCATATCGGACGGCGCGCGAAGGAAGATTCGTGACATGGCATTCGGCGAAGCGCCGACGATGAGCCGTCGAACGAGGAACGACTCGATCGTGGCGAGGCAGGCCGCGAGTCCTTCGCGCGAGATCTCTCCGGCATCGGCGCGCGAGAGCAGGTGGAGAATGAGCGGGTCTGCTGAGCCTGCCCCCCACGCGTTCAACCTGTCGAGCCGCGCCCTCACGACGTCACCGAACTGGTTCGACCGCGAGGGCGTCCGCATGATCTCGAGCAGACGCGAAAGTGAAGCGAATCGCGCAATCTCGTTAAAGACCTCGTCCGTCGAAAGCTTGTCGAGACGATCGCGTTGCGCGGCGTAGATGTCGCCTTGTTTGACTTCCGAGTCAGTCGCGACGATGTCCATCCAGAACAAGGCTTCGAGATCCGACGCGGAAAGCCGCTGCTGCATCGGCAGCCACCAACTCGCATACACGTCTTCTCCGCGGGTCCCGAGCCGCATGAAGAGGTAGTTCCTGAGCAGATCGCCCTGCGTGAGCTTCATTCCGGTGTTGTTGAGCGATTCGAAGATGCGATAGACATTGTCGTCGCCGCGTGCCGTGATGCTCACGAATGCCAGGGCACCAAGCACCGCTTCGAGCACCGCGTCGACGTCGACGGACTCTTCGCTCTCGTGCACCGCCTCAAGTTGAACGCGGAAGTATCGATATGCGATCGTCAGACGAGAGTTCGAGTCCGCGTCACCCGAGCCGTCGACAAGCGCACGGTAGTCGTCTCGGTCAGCCTGTGTCGGAACCAGCTTCAGCCGATCGTCGCCGGACTTGTATTTGTCCACCAGGTACCGCTCGTGCACGAGCTCGCGCTTCTGCGGCTGGTCGTGATCGAACTCAGCGAAGTGATCGCGGATTGCGCACAGCAGAATCGACAGCGTCGTCAGACGCTGCTGCCCATCGACGACGAGGAACTCCTGGGAGCCGGGACCGGCACGCCCTAGGTCCAAGACAAGCGAGCCCGTGAAGTGGCTGGCCTGCTTGTTCTGCTCGAGCTGCGCGACGACGTCGAGCACGTCGGACCACAAGCGCTCCAACTGGCTCTTGGTCCACGAGTACGGCCGCTGATAGAGCGGCACGCGGTATCGCTGGTCACCACCAAGAACCTTGCGAAGTCGAGTCTCGGCGACATCCATTCAGCTGTTCCATTCTTGAGGGATCGTTGGGACGGTTCGACCTTATCGGCCGCGGAAATGACGGGCGGACTACAGCCCGTGCAGCTTCCGGCCCGTCCATCTCTGTGCCAGTGGGTCGGCCCCGCCCGATCGAATCAGCTCGCGCAGATTGGGCAACTCCGCTCCGTCAACGGCGTGAAGCTCCAGCGCGTACGCTTCCTCGACGACCTGGTCGAGAATGGCGCCGCACCAGAAGCCCCACGTGTTGTCGGTGATGCGCGCCAGACGGCGCAAGTCGATCTGGTCTTCGCACAACTGCAGGTACCCGCGCACGACACGACGGTCCGATTTCTTGGGTCGACCGCCGCAAGAGAATCGCGCGGACCGTTGATCCATCAGTTCCCAGTAGCGGGCTACATACAGGTGTTCGAACTCGCGATGCATCTGGCGGCTATGAAACAAGAGTTGCCACGCGGCGAAGACGATCGCAATCGCCGTGAACGACTGAATCAGGATTGAGAACAACTCCATATTCAAGAACTCCATTTCTCTCCGCTCGACTCGGCGCTCTCCACCACCACACACCGATACTTCCCGCGGGTCATCCCCACGTAGAGCAGGTCGCGCCACTCCACGCTGGTGGTGGCGACCCATTCCTCGGCGGTGGGGCCGAGGTCGGTGAGCACCACGGCATCCGCTTCGAGACCTTTGAACTTGAAGATGGAGCGCCAGCGGATACGGCCCACTCCCCCGTCGTGCTCCAGCTGTTTGCGCAGCCAGCGCTCGTCGGGCGACGACTCGCTGCGCGCCAGCAGCTCGCCCACGAGCGACGACTTCGCGCCGAACGGGCTCAGCACGACGATGTCGTCCGGGTCGAACTCGGTGAGCAGTTCGCGCAGCGCGGTAGCGAGCGCGGCGGTCTCGGCGCCCGGCTTCGCCATCACGCTCGTGAAGCCGCCCGGCGTGCTCTCGCTGACGCGGTGCCTCGTGAAGCCGAGGCCGGTGCGCAGACGCTTCTCGGTCGCCGTGATGATCGCGGGCACGGTGCGGCAGTTGCGGCGCAGCTGCACGTGCACGAAATCGGGCACCAGGGTCTTGGCGATCCGGTAGCCGGCGGCGGCCGCATCCGAGGTGCGCAGGATCTGCTGCCGGTCATCGCCGGCGAACACCAGTTTGGTGCCCTTCGGCGATCCCGAGCAGGCGAGGGCGAAGATCAGCTCCAGCAGCTTCACGTTGCCGGCCACGTCCTGGAACTCGTCCACGCAGATCGCGCCGAACGCCCCCAGGTCGGGGCGCTCGGCCAGCGCCGCGAGCGCCCGCTCCGGCAGATCGCGCCGGTACCAGTCGTCGGCGGCGCCCTCCGGGTTCTCGGTCAGCCCGGCGAGGCTCAGCATGAGCTGGTTGAGGTCGCGCACCTCGACGTCGGGGCGGCCGGTCAGCAGTCGCAACTGCTCGGCCATCAGCACGTTCCAGCACAGCACCAGGGTCGGGATGCCCTGCTTCGCGAAGCGACGCGCCGCCGCGGCCAGCAGCAGGCTCTTGCCGGTGCCGGCGGGGCCGTCGAAGTACACGTGGTCGTTGCTCTCGACGAGCTCGAGCGCGAACTCCTGCTCGTCGATCAGGCGGCGCTCCTCCGCCTGCCGCTCGCGCCGTTCGTCGTCGCGGGTGCGCTGGGCGCCGAAGTCCGTCACCAATGCCTGCGCGATCGCGTTCGCCTGCTCGGTGCCGAAGCCCGCCGGGTCGAGGTCGACCTCGGTGGCCTTCGAATACCACTCCAGGTGCTGGTCGAGCACTTTCTCGATCAGCCGCACCGGCTTGGCAAGGTCGTCGGCCCAGCCGAGCTCCCACTCGAAGAACTGCATGTCGCCGGGCGACTGGTTGTCGAGTTGGTGACGACCGATGCTCGTGAACCAGACCAGGCGCGCGATCGGGAGTCCCGCATCCAGCAGGCCTCTCTCTCGCAGGAAACCGCGGATGCTGCTGCGCGCCACCACCAGCTGCTTCAGCGGATCCTTCGTCGGCTTGGGCGTCTTGTCGAGGTACCACTCGCCCTCGCGGTAGTTGACGAACCGCGGCGACTTCACCTCGACCAGCACGATGCCGCGCCCCGGCACCATCACGATGAAGTCGGTCTCGCCCATCAGTGCGCCGAGGTTCTGGGCCAGCTGCAGCGAATGGATGACCACCCAGTCGGGCCGGTCAAGGGCGCCCTCGAACGCGGTGAAGACCTGCTTCTCGGAGCGGTTGGCCCCGTCGCGCGCGCGGGCCGGGATCATTCGGGGCATGGTCGCTCCCCCTCTCATTCGCAGCCGACCAGGATGCGCGAGAGGGCGCTCCGGTCGGCACTCGGAATCGACAGGTCGTAGGCGTCGAGCACGCGCACCCACTGGACGGCGTAGTCGCAGTGCATCGACGTGTTCGCCGGAAGCCACTCCGAGGGGCCCCCGTCGGACTTCGACTGGTTGGCGGCCCCATCCACCGCGAGGAGGTTCAGCTGGTCGCTGTGGAACGCGGCTCGCGCGGCGTCGCTCCAGGCGTACGCACCGTACCGCCACGCCCAGGCGAGCGGCACGACGTGGTCGATCTGCACCAGCGTGGAGGTGTCGTTGCCGTGCTGAAAGTGGATGATCGTGCCCGTGTACGGGTCATCGAGCCGCCCGGTCAGCACCACGCAGTCGTAGGTGCCCTCACGGAAGACGACGTCGGTCAGGTCGCGCGCCAGCACGTCGTTGCGAGCGTCGCAGCCGTTGCGATCGGGGTCGCCCCAGCCCGGACCGAACGCGGCGCGCACGTACCCGGTGGCGCTGGAGTTCGCGACCTCGATCTCGTCGAGGAGCGCGAGCGCCGCCGCGGCCTCGGACGGCGGGGCGAACGACACCGTCGGGGTGGGCGTCGGAGTCGCCGATGGCGCCGCGGGCTCGATCCCGTCGGGCGTCGCCGACGCTGTCGCCAGCGCGGGCGACGCCACCGCGCTCGGCGCGGAGTGCGGCGACGCCGTCGACGACCCCGCGGCCAGGTAGACCCCGCCCGCGACTGCCACCAGCAGGAGCGGCCCCAGCAGTACCAGCCACTCCGAACGACGCCGTGCGCTCACCGCGACCTCAGATGCCCGAACCCGCGCAGGGCAGACCGGACTCGGGGTCGGCGGCGGGGCAGTCCCCGCGACCGCACGTTGCGCACACGGCCACCGCCGTCTTCAGCGACGATGCATCCTCGTCGGGGCTGCGCCTGCTCCACAGGTTGATCGCACTGATCGGCACCGGGCCAACCAGGTCGACGCGCACGATCGCCTCGAAGTCGACAGAGCACTCCTGCGCCACCGCGTGCACCGAGACATCCGGGTTCGCAATGTCGGTCAGCGTGCGCGCGATGTGCGCGGGCGCGAGAACGACGGTCTGCGGCTTCTGGTGGTGGGCTCGCTGCACCTCGTGCGCGGCGATGCCGAGCGCGCTCAGCGGCGGGGTCGTGTCGTCGCGCACGATCTGCCGGAGGAACTCCCCCCACTCGACCCCGTTGGATGCGTCGTCGGAAAGGGCGCCACTGAACGGGCCCAAGCTCACCGGCGTGATCTTCGCACCGGCCGACAAGACGGAGGCGCCGCGGACGGTGCCGACCAGCTCTTCCACGCGCGCGCGCGCCACCTCGTTCAGAATCACGTCGTCCGAGACCAACCGCTTCAACCGCTGCAGCGCGTCCGTGGTCGCCTCCGGCAGGTCGTTATCGATGGCATCCAGCCCGAAACGCTCCCTCTCAAGACCGAGTCGGCGACGGATGCTCTCCACCAGGTCCGCGAAGGCAGCAGCCCGCCAGCCGGGCTTGATGAACGACTCTGCGACACGCAAGCGCAGACGTTCCTTCGCATCGGTCTGCCCGGCACCGACGTGGGCGATGTGCATCGCGAACGGCAGACGCTCCGCGTTCAGGCTCGGCTGCTCCGAGGCGAGCAGATCCTCGCTCACCTTCCACGGATGGTAGAGCGCGGTCGAGAGAAGTTCGAGACGCTCGCGAGCCTGCTCGTGGATCGCCTCCAGGCGCGCCACCTCGTCCTTGAGCGCTCGATGACGTGCGGTGCCCGCAATGAGCCGGTGCTCCAACAGCGCCACGCGCCGCTCGAACTCGGACCATTGGCGGTAGTACGTCGTCAAGAGCACGACGAGCGCGACCGGGAACGCCGCGAGCCCGATCAGGAGGATCATCCACCAGTCGAGGTATCGGCCCTCCTCGATCGCTTCGACGATGGCACGCGCCGTCCGCACCTTGGTCGGATCGTCCTCCGTCGCGACCGCCCACCGCGCCAAGAGCGGCGTCAGCATGAACAGACCCGTCAGCATCGAGATGACGACAGCCCAGATGAGCACGCCGCGGTGGAACCGCTTGCGCAACCGGACGAGCTCCCCGGTCTCGAATTCCGCCTCGGGGCCGCTCTCCGCCGCCGCCAGGTCAGCCTTCGCGCGATCACGCGCGAGATCGGTGCGGTCGAGAAGCTCCCACACGAAGGAGCCCTTCTGCCGACCAGCCCACTCGTCGAACGAGTCGAGAACCTGCTGCGCGGCACGCAGGTCGTCCTCCGCCTCGTCGATCTTCGACGCCTCCGACTCGATGCGCTTCGACAGCATCACGAGCTTCTGCTCATCGATCTTCAGCTGCGCGACGTCGTCGGGGCCGAGCGCGCCGTCATCCTCGGGCGTCTCGTTCTGCTCCTCCGCTTCGCTCTCGTCCTTCACCGGGGCCTTGCGCTTCGCGGCGACCACCCGGCCGTCCGCGCGCACCTTGAGCAGCCCGGCGTCGAGCAACTCCTCGCGCCGCTCGTCGATCGCGACAGCCAGCGCGTCGCGATTGGCGGTCAGCTCGACCACCTTGGCTTGCTGCGCGGCGACCGCGTCCGTTGCCGACGCGACCTGCTTGCTCAGCGCGTCGTGCAATCCGGGCTGGTCGCGCAGCGTGCGCCACGTCACCGAAGCCGGGAACCCGTGCGGCACATCGGTCGACTCCCAGGTGTCCTCGGGGTCGGGCACCACGTGCGCGAGCTTGCCGAACACCGGCGTCCGCCCATCGACCGGCTCGAAGCCGAACTCCTCCGAGTTGGCGCTGCCGTCAAGGGCTCCGAACGTGAGGTTCCGCAGGCGCGTCCACAGTCGCGGTGTGGAGGTCGCCCCCATCGTGACCCGCTGGCCGGATGCCTGGGCACCGTTTTTCGCGATGCGCTCGGACGTGTCGAGCAGTACCTGGTCCCGCGAGTCGAGAAGCTGGTCGAGGCGGCGTTCCAGGGTTCGACGCCCGTCGGCTCCCTGAAGCCGTCGTTCGAGCTTGCCCGCGACCCGGTCGTGAATCCAGAGGCGGATCCATCGCGGAATCGCCGCCACCTTGCCAGCGCCGAACGAGAAAAACGCGCGAAGCTGCGCGCCGATCCCGATCTTCGTTCGCGCCGGCTCCGTGTTGAGAACCGGCACGCGGTAGTCGAGAGCCCGGGCGTCGAGCGACATCGCACTAGACGCCATCTGGGTCACATGGTCGCGGACCCGGTTGTCCGGGATCAGCGCCGCTTCCTTCGGCACCGCCTGAGCGCCGCCGACTGCGATCGCGCCCTGCTGTGCCACCAGGTCGTTCATCACACCGGCGACCGCGTCCGCGGCCACACCCCCGGTGATGACGCCGGTGACGAAGGTGCGCGGAATCCAGATGCTCTGCGCGGCCGACGCCTCGAACGGGACGACCTCGAGCGTCCCCACGGGGATACCGCTCCAAAGTCCGCCGATCGAGGCGAGGTGCATGAGCTCAAAGCCGGCGAAGCGGTCGTTGTCGCGCACGAACGCGTCGCCGGCGTTGGGCGTCGCACGGTCCTCCGGCGACGCGACGACCACGACGCTGGAGTCACGTGCCGCCCACTCCACCCGATCGGTGAGCTGGAAGTCGGTCGGCGCGCAGATCAGGCTGGCCCGCACCAGTTCGGCGTGCTCTTCACCGCCGCCCTGGGCAGCGTGGTCGGGAACCGACAGGCGCACGTACCGGGCCACTCGATCGCCGACCGCATCCTGCAGGTCATCGGTCTCTCGGTGCGGGCGAGCCGAGCGCACGGTAATCAGACGGAGGATGCGCAGCTCTTCCTGCGCCAGGGCCTCGAACAGGTCGACCTCGGGTTCGATGAGCTGCCCCGAGTCGGAGAGCGCGAACACCTTCGCGACCACCGACGGCGGCATGCCCTCCGGGATATCGACCCCTTCGGGCGACACCCACAGCGCGGGCGACAGGATCGAATTGGCCGTCCACTCGCGCGCGAGCGCGAGCAGTTCGGCGCCGTCCTTGCCGCTCGGCAGCAGAATGACCGAGACGGCTCCGCTGCTCCAGAATCCGGAGGCCATCAGATGCCCGAGGTCGGGGCGGCGGCGCGCAGCACCCCGTCGCGAATGTCACGCAGGCAGGTGAGGACTGTGTCCCGGATCTCCCACGTGACCGGATAGGCGAGCACCCTCGTCTCCGGATCCTGTTTGATGACTCCGGAGGTGAACGCATCGATCTCGACGTCGATGAACGCGCGCACCGCCTCCTGCCGCTCTCGCATGGTCTGTGACGGCGTGCCCGCGCGTGCAGGATCCGGAATCGGCGAGGCGTCCGGCATCGTGCCGTAGCTGATCCAGTCGGCAAGAACGTGGCCCGGCTCCGACCCGTCTCCGCCCAGGTCGAGCAGCACGTGGTAGGGGCGCAGCGGCTCCAGTGAGCCCGCGGCGTTTGCCAGCGGCTGCGCGATGATCAGCGACTCCATGACCGCCCCAGGGAAGTCCACCGGCGGGGCGATACCCGGGTAGAGCAACGGGTGCGGGAAGTCGACATAGCCGCGGCGTTCCGCATCCCAGATCTTGAGCTTCGGCCCCTTCTCGCGATCCGTGGCCTCCATATCCAACTGGCCGAGCGCCTTGGCGACGTACCAGCCCCGCAGCATCGCGTCGAACACCTCGGGAGCGGCGGGCGTCGACTCCCGCAGCAGGCGGGCGCGCTTCCACTTCCAGAACGCGGCACGCGAAACGGACGTGCCGGAATCAGCCAGCCAACCCTTCGCGATCGGTGCCATCACCGAGTCGATCACGACCGGCTGACACGGGAAGCTCGACATGGCGAAAATCTCCACCGCGTCCACATTCGCGTCCCTGAACCATTTCGGCGACTTGCTCTCGTCCCACACACCCGCCGCCACCAGTGCGGACTTCGTGATCTCGTACATGTCCGTCCCCGTCTTGAACGGGATCGCACTGACGGTGGGCTCGAAGCTCTTGTCGATCGACTTGCCGTGCACCGTCGACAGAAGGCCGGGGTTCAGACGCACCAGCGGCTCGCTCGCGCCAAGCGCCGCCGTCAGACCCTCGCGGAACGCCTCGCGGCGCCGGCGGAGCTCGTCGGGCTTGACCTGGTCGATGTCGAAGAAGTCGGTGAGCGTGGCGCCGATGTACGAGTCGAACGCGCGACCCTTGCGTAGCATCCACCGCTTGGCGCGCGTCAGGTACTCCTGCGGGTCGTCGTCGAAGGTGAAACGCGGCGCCGAGGTCTTCGCCGCGCGCCGATCCGGGTCGGCGGTTGCCGCGGGAATCCACCCTCGCGGCATCTCGACCGCACTCCACCGAAGGGATGCCTCCGGCTGCTCCGCGGCACTCGGCCCGCGTACCAGTTCACCGATTGCCTCGCGCATCGCGTCATCGAACTTCTTCTTGCCGAAGGTCGCCTCGACGAGGCGATTGAACTCCGTGGGGTACGCCTCGTGCGAGACGAGCAGGCGCTCGTTCGGGGCGGGCGTGTACTTGCGCGGAACGGACGGGTCGCCGAACTTCGGCCAGAACGCGTAGTCGTTCTCGCGCCCGTCGCGAAGCGTGCGGCTGTCGATCTCCTGCCGAAGCGACATGCGAGCCGAGTCGAGCGTCTCGCGCAACGGGTCGATGAAGTCGCTGCGCAGTTCGGCCAGCAGCCCCGAGGCCGCCAGCCGCAGGTTGGCCTCCGACTGCCACTCGAACGACTGCACGACGCGGTCGAGGGCCAACTCGATGACGTCCTGGTCCGGTCGGATGGAGTCCTGATTCGCGGCCTCCGCGAGGTGCTCCTCGACCAGGCTGTGCACGCGCAGGGTCCAGTTCAGATGGGTCTGCGCCTCATCCTTCAGCCCCTCCGAGGCCGAGCGCAGCACGCGCGACAGTTCGCGCAGCAGCGCCACGGTGACCGGCAGACCGTGCTCGGCGATCCACCACTCCAACGTGTCGATGATGTGATCGGGCATCGTCGCGAGCCACTCGTCGAAATTCTCCGAGCGGTTCGTCGTGTCGCGGGCGAGGTACGAAGGCACCAGCTCGTCGCGGAGGTTCAGCAGCCGGGTGCTCCAGGTGCTGCGATCGAGTCCGCCGGTCTTGTCGAGACCCTCCTGCGCCCGCGACAGGACGGTGTGGCGCAACTCCTCGCCGAGCGCGTCGCGCTCCGCCAACGGGCGGATGGCGTCGATGACGTCGTTGCGCTCCTCCGTCTCCTCGTCGAGCTTGACCGCGCGGATGAAGGCGTCGAGCACCTGGCTCTTGCGGTACTCGATCCACTCCTCCTCGGTGCGCTCCTCGAAGCGCGGATCCTTCTCGGTGTGCGCGAACAGCATCCGGTCGATCACCGACCGGGCGAAGCGCTCACTCGCGTAGTCGACGAACTTCTCGCGCCCGAGCGTGACTCGTCCGAAGCCCATCGCGCCGAAGGGCGGTGCCTGGTCCAGGGAACGCATCAACCGCGTCGCATCCGCAAGTTCATTTGCCCCGACGTTCACGTACCAGTTGGTCGTCGCGTAGTCGTCCAGGTTGCCCTGCACCAAGTCATCCGTCATCCACGCGGCCACACTCGCCGAGACCGCGGAGTAGACCTCGCCCTGGGTGCTGAAGGCGACACGGGAGTTCTGTCGCCCGACAATCAGTGGGAACGCCGCGCCCACGCGGTCCCGTGCGCCTCCGTACGACGGGCTCAGGCCGACGCGACGGAATAGTTCACGCGTGGCCGCCGATGGCTCGCGCGTCCAGAATCCGTTCGCCGTCTCGACGACCGTCGCGAGTGCGTTGGCGGGGATGCCGCCGGCGCCGGGGATGTTGTCGAACACATCCGGCGCGTAGAGCAGAGCGAAGAACTGCTCCGCCCAGGTGCTTGGCTTGGCCGATGCCTTCACCGCCTCCAAGACGTCCAGGTACTGACCGGCACCTGACCCGCCCGCGATCGAGGAGATAACGATGCCGGTCGGGCTCGCCGTCGCACCCCCGTCCTGCTTCGCTCCCAAGTGCTCACCGAGTGAGGCGAGCTCGGCGAGCGCACTCGCGTCGTTCATGCGGTCGATCGCCGTCTTGGCGACCTTCGCGATCTCATCGAGCTTGGAGAGCGCGACGGCGCGGCCGACACCGCGGAACTGCCCCGCGCCCTTCGTGACATCGACCGGCACCCGGCTGGGGTCGGGAAGCATGCGTTCGGCCTCGCCACGATGGCCAGAGGCGATCTGCTGACCGTGCATGATCGCCTGGAACACCGTCTCGTACGAGCCGCCGCTCGCCACCATCCCCTTGTAGTCGGTGGCCGGGAGGAACGGCAGTCCGTAGTCGGCGCCGTCCTGAGCGACCGGGGTGTCGAAGTGGATCAGCTGCCAGGCCGTGGGCAGACCTCCGCGCCACCCTGCCTGCTCGAGACGGAGCGTCAGCGCGTGGCGCAGACCGCGAATCGTCTTGCCGCCCGATCCGCCGACTCCGACGATCAAAAACGGTCGCAGCATGTGATGTCTCCCTCGTTGTTCTTCGGTGTCCTGCGTCAGCGCGAACGCGACGGCGGGGGTGGCGGCGGGGTGTCGCCGAAGTCTCGTCGTGCGGGCGGGTCCGCGCTCGGCACGGCGCTTGGAGGCGCGCTCGGAGACGCACCGCCTGCGGGCCCCGCCGGGGGCACGCCCCGCGACGGCGCCGCGGGCGGGCTGTCATCGCGCGTCGTGACCCCACGACGAGAACTCGGCGGCGGCGGTTCGGCGCTTGCCTGCCCGTGACGCGGGGCGGGCGGTGCGCTCGAGTCCGTCGCTCGGCTCCTCGCGCCCGGCACTGCTGGCGCAGCGGCAGACGCCGCACCGCCGGTCGGCGCGGGATGGGAGTCGAACGCTCCTCGGAGCCGGGTGAGCTGTGCGCGCAGCGGTTCCGCGCTCAGCACCTCGGCGACGCGGCGATCGAACGCCGTTGGCCCGCTCTTCTCCATGCGCGTCCAGACGACAAGCGTTCCCGGGACCCGTTCATCGCCCCGCGCGGCGGCAGCGAGCGACGCCGCCGGGGCAACGAAGCCCCACACCGCACCCATGTCGCCGTTGAATCCGGCGATCGCGCCCTTCGCCTGCGCCGATCGACGAGACGCGGGGAGGAATCCGGCCGGACCGAGAATTGCCCTGCCGTCCGCCGGAACGATCTCGGCCCACGGCGTGCCGAACGGGTTCAGCGAAACGCGAGCTCGAATCGTTCCCAGCGCCGGATCGGTGACCGTGCGCGCATCGGGCTCGTTCGGCTGGAACTTGAAGACATCGGAGCCGAAGCTCTGACCGATCAACGGCTCACCCACGCGATCGTAGACGCGACCGTCAGCCGCGATCGACGCCGGGATCTGCGCCCGGCGAAGGTTCGCGCCGCGGTTGATCCGGCTCGTCCACCAGTTCAGCAGCCAGAGCAGCACCAGCGGAAGCGCGAGGCCGGCGAGCAGCAGCAGTAGGAAGCTCGCCCCGAACGCCCAGGCGTCGAGCGGGCGGCTGGAGCTGAACTCGATCGGGAGTTCCCCCTCGATGGCTCCGCCGTCCGCCGACTCGTACCGAACCGGAAGCACGGCAGAGATCTCACTGTTCGCCGCGGTCCGGTTCGCCGCCGACACGGCGATGTCGACCTCGGCGTCGACCTCCAGGCATTCCCCGTCGACGTCGACCGACCATGCCCAGCCCTCGGCGCGGTCGGCGGAGTCGCTGACGACGGTCGGGACGAGGCCCTCCGGGAAGCAGACGCGACCGGTGCCACCGTCCGCGGGCGGCAGTACGGTCACGATGCCCTCGGCGGCACCATCCGCGCCGACGAGCTCTGACAGCTGGAGCGAGGACGGAGACAGCGTGGGGTACTGAGCCGGCAGCGTCACCACGACGGCGCGGCGTGCCGTGACCGGCGCAAGCGGCGTCTGCGACGGACGCGTCGTCACGTCGACGAGCGCCGCTTCGAGCAGCAACTCGCCGGAGGCCTCCGCCGCCGCGTAGTGGAACGCGAACTCCCCCGTCACCGGGTCGAACTCGATGGCATCGGGTGACACCGACTGCGAACCCGACGCCGTCGCGGTCGCGAGCGTCAGGCGGAAGTCGTAGGCGTCCAGCGGAACGACCCGATCGTCGTCGCGAAGGATGCGTCCCCTCAGCGTGTTGTCGGCGCCTGCCAAAAAGGTGGCCGGCTCATCCAATTCGAGAACCAGGCCGCCGAAAAAATACAGATTGTCACTGCCGCCGGTCGTCGACTCCCACGACCACCTGCCGACGTCACCGGCGTCGCGCGGCGCGACCGTGATGCGCGAGGCGCCGCCCGACTCGTCCAGCGTGAACCCGGCGCCCGCCGCGTCACCGGCGGAGATGGTCTCGCCGTTGGGGGACGTCAAGCGCCAGTCGCGGGAGCCCGTCACGATCGCGAACTGCGAGATGCCCGCATCGACATCGAACGTGCCATCGGCATTGAACGGCGACGCGAAACCACCCGAGACCACCGTGCCGAGCTGAAGGAACACGAGCGCAAGATCGGCAGCGCTGCTGGCCTCGAGGTGGACCCCCGACACGTATCCCTCGGGAAGCGGATACTCGCCGCAGGTCACCTGCGAGCCGCGCACCTCCCCCGCGCCTTCCACCAGCGCCCGCATGTACGGGGCGTTCTCCACGTCGCGCGGCGTGAATGCGGCGCCGGGAACCTGGAGCAGCACTGCGATGACGACGACGCCCGACTGACGAAGCTCGTTGAACGGCCCCAGCCCCCAGCGCGGCTGGCCACCCGGCCGGATCTGCGCGCCGCAGAGGTCGTTGAGTGCGGCATCGTCGTCGGCTCCATCAACGCTTCCGCTCAGGTTGATGCCCCCGTCGGTGAGCCACACCATGGCCTGACAGCCGTCCGACTGCGAAGCGCGCTGCACCAGCAGCTTCTGCGCCGACGACACCGCGACGGCCCAGTTCGTCCAGCCCAGCGAGTCCTGGTTGCGGATCGCCTTACGAACGCGATCGGCCTGCGAATCGACCGATCCCGTCTCCACGGTCGTCCACGGAATGGACGCCACGAAATCGGTGCCGAAGAAGCCGACCGCGTAGCTGAGCTCGAGATCGTCGCGGAGCGTGCCGAGCTCTCGCAGGCTGTTGGCGATCAGGTCGGCCCGCACGATACCCGGATCGGTGTCAGCGAGGCTGCCCGACGCATCCATCAGGTAGTAGACGTCCAGCTGAGATTCGCTGGCGAGGCACTCGCGCAGGTCGCCGATGCCGTCTTCACCCGCGGCGCTGAGCAGCGGAGTCGCGGTGATCGCCGCATCGGCGGTCGTCGTGCCGACGGCCAGCGTTCCGGCCGACAAGCCGAGCACGAGCGCAGCGCGAAGCAGTTTGCCCGACCAATTCACCACTCAGAATCCCCCCGCGAACAAGTTGGCGATGTTGGCGATGTGCCACACCGCCGGGAGAAAGCTGAACCCCACGATGTATCGCAGGCCGGTGGCGTACGCCGGTCGAAGCGCGAAGTTGCGGTCCCGGAGTCCGCGCCGTTGCGCGACTCGGTCCCAGGTAAGCGCGCCGATCGTCAATACCGGGGTGAGCACGTAGCCTGCGACGCTCAGCGGCCAGGTGCCCAGCTCCGCGAAGGGCGGTTGTGTCGCGGTCGTCGAGAATGTCCAAACGGCCAGGATCACGCTCAGAATCAACGACAGCAGTCCGAGCTGCAGCGGGACAGCACTGGCGACAGATGCTTTCGCTGCCGCGACTCGCGCCGGGCGCGAAACAGTCGGCGGACTGGCTGTCATATCAGAACTCCCTCGGAACCCCCTCGAAACCAAGTGGGAATTCGCACTCTATCGGAAGCGAGGGGGCCTCGACTCCGCCCCAAATCGGGGGAAGCCTCGTGACAGCGCCGTCGGCCCGGGAGTTTACATGCGCGCAATGTTCCGAGGCCAAATCTAGTCGAGCGCAACTCGAAATGTCGGCGGCACCCCTCACACTCATCGAGCCCCAGCACCGCCATGGCCGTCAGCGATCCGAGGAGCCCCATGACCGACCCGAACTACACCGCCCTGCTGCTCGTCATCGACCGGTCCGGCTCGATGATCACCATCCGCGACGAAATGGTCGACGCGCTCAACGGCCTGCTCGCCGAGCAGTCCACCCTCGACGGGCTCCTCACCGTCGACGTCGTCATCTTCGACGGCGTCATCGAGCACACCCACACCATGGCCGACGCGCGCACGGTGCGCATCGAACTCGAGCCCCGCGGCGGCACCGCCCTCATGGATGCCCTCGGCGCATCCATCCAGATCTTCGGCCAGCAGCTCGCCGCCCTGCCCGAGCACGCCCGCCCCGAAACCGTGCAGGTCATCATCGTCACGGACGGCCACGAGAACTCCAGCCGCGAATACGACCACGACATGGTGCGCGAGCTGATCACCCGGCAGACCGAGCAGTACAACTGGGACTTCGTCTTCCTCGGCGCCAACCAGGACGCTGTGCTTACCGCCCGCGACCTCGGCATCGGCCGCGACTCCGCCCTCACCTACGACGCCGGCGCCGACGGGGTGCGCGGAATGAGCCGTTCGACCAGCCGCTACATGCGGGATGTGCGGGCCAAGCGGAAGCGCGGGTTCGACGAGGGTGAGCGCGGGGAGGCTCGCGGGGCGTAGTCCGGGCCGTGCGTCGGGCGATCTGCTGCGGCCGAAAGCTATCGCGATCCGAACCACAACTGGGCTACTCTCACGATCATGTCGCCGACGTTGACCCCCGCAGAACTCGCCCGCGAACTGTCCGTTCCGGCGAAGCGCATCCGCTCGTACCTGCGCTCGGAGTACGGTCGGCTGAAGTTCCCCGAGACCCGCTGGCATTTGGACGCGGCTCAAGCGAACGACGTCCGCGACCACTTCTCGACTCCCCGCCCGAGGTGAGCGAGAAGATGCCCCTCAACTCGACAGACCAGGCACGACTCCGCCTCACGGTGTTCGCGGCGCTGGAGCGCTTCCTCGATCTCCGCGGCGGCTTCGCCACGCGCGACGAGCTCTTCAATTTCACAATCGATGGCGCCCGCTTCCCGCTCATCGATTACACCCGCGGCATCCGCAACCCCGTCGAACTCGACGCCACGCTCTCCGTCGTCAGCTCGCTCGACGGGCCGTACCCCGACCGCGTTGACCCGGCCACGGGGCTGCTCGAGTACGCGTTCCGCGAAGGCGACAGCTTCGCGGGCGACAATCGCAAGCTGCGCGTCGCGATCGACCAGCACGCCCCGATCATCGTGTTTCGCAAGCCGATGCCGAACATCTACGTTCCCGTCTTTCCTGCGTACGTGGTGGGCGCAGGCGCCGACGACCGGCACGTCCTCATCGCCCTCGACGAAGGCATGGGGCAGGTCTACCGCAACGGCGTGCGCCCGGTGTTCGAGAAGCGGTACGTCGAGCGGGTCGTGCAACAGCGGCTCCACCAGCCCCTGTTCCGCGCCCGTGTGATGGCCGCGTATCAGAAGACCTGCGCGATCTGCCGCCTGAAGCATCCCGAGCTGTTGGATGCGGCACACATCGTCGCCGACGCGGATGAGGCAGGCGTGCCGACGGTGACCAACGGACTCGCGCTGTGCAAGATCCATCACGCCGCCTACGACCAGAACCTGCTTGGAATCTCGCCCGACTACGTCGTGCACCTGGACCGTGCCCTGCTGGATGAGGTCGACGGCCCCATGCTGCGACACGGACTGCAGGACATGCACGGAATCGAGCTCACGGTTCCCGCACGTCCTGGTGAGCGCCCGGATCGCGACTCGCTCGCGGCGCGGTTCGAGGGCTTCGGCGTCTGACTCGCTAGAGCCCCACGAAGTCCCGCACCCAGCCACGGATCTCGCCGAGACACGCATCGTCGACCCGGCCGGCCACCGCGAGCAGCCTCGCGCGTGACACCGTCAGCGGCTGCTCGGTTACCGCGAAGCTCGGCGCATCAAGCCCGGTCGGGCCGGCCAGGCGCACGTGATTCGACCAGCCCCGATCGCGCGTCGTGACCGGCACCACGATCGCCAACGAATCGACGACGTCGAGGTACTCCTCCCCCGCGATCACCACGAGCGGGCGACGGCCCGCATACTCCCGGCCAGCCGAGTCCCCGAGGTCGGCCCAGACAACGTCGCCGGAATGCAGTTCGAGCACGAGGTCAGGATGCGTCGGCGGGCAGGTCGGCGACGGCCGCAGCCTCGGCATTCGTGTACTCGACCGCCAGTTCGGCGCGCTGGGAGGGAGTGAGCGCCGCACGCTCGGCGCGCATCTGCCGGAAACGCTCGGCCCGGTCTCGCTCGGCGATCAGGTGCTCGATGAAGCCCGCGACGGTGATGTCGCGCGAGCGCGCCTCGGCATTGAGCTTGTCGCGAAGTTCACTCGGAACCTTGATCGTTGTCGCCACCATGCGAGTAGTATACCCGCGGCATACCAGTTCGCACCGTACCCCCACAACGCGGCATAGCGCAGCCTCGCCGCACATCTGAGGATGGTTCTAGTATCGGCGTGACTGGGGGTGCGGCATGGGGGCAGGCGACTCTGCGCGCGTCGAAGCGGAACGTCAGCTTCTGGTGCGCGATGCGCACGCCCAGGCTGCACGCGATGCGGAGGCCGATGCGGCTCGATGGATGGCCGCCTACCGCACCGAGAAGCGCACCGCCGAGGCGCTCGCCCCGCTGACCGCGCACGGCTACCACCTGCTCGCCGACCGGCAGTGGCCGGGCAGCCGACGAGCCCAGGTCGACCTCGTCGTCATCGGCCCGTCCGGGGTCTTCATCGTCGACACCAAGGCGTGGGCCGACGTCTATCTGGCGGCCGGGCGCGTGTTCCGCGACCAAGCTGACGTCACTGACGAGTTCGACAAACTCGTCTCGCTCACCCTCGACACCGAGGCGGCGCTCGCCGAGATTGGACTCGCCCCCGGCGAGGTGCACGCCGTCGTCGCGTTTGCGGGCAAGAAGAACATCCGCGGCGAGGTGGGCGCGGTCGACCTGATCGGCGACGTCGATGTCGCCCGCCACGTGCTGAAGCGCGGGCAGCGCCTCACCGCCAACCAGGTCAACTCGGTGCTGCGCGTGTTGACCGAGTTCTTCCCCGTCGTCGGCGCCCCCGCCCCCGCCAACGTCACCCTGCCCGAGCCGATCGCGCCCTCCCCCGCGACGACGCTGGACATCCCGGATCTCCCCTCCGCCGACGAGGTGCAGGCGCTCCACCTGGAGAGCATGCTCGCCCCGCCGATCGAAGAGTGGATGGCGTTCCTGCATCCCGATCAGGCCAAGCTGGTGCGCCGCAGCTTCGGGGGCCCCGCCCGCATCCGCGGCGCCGCCGGTACCGGCAAGACCGTGGTCGGACTGCACCGTGCCGCCTACCTCGCCCGCACCCGCCCCGGCAAGGTTCTCGTCACGACCTACGTGCGAACTCTGCCCGCCGTGCTCAAGAATCTGCTGACCCGCCTCGCGCCCGAGATCACTGACCGTGTCGAGTTCGTCGGCGCCCACGCGTTCGCGTTGCGGGTGCTGAAGGAACGTGGAGTGGCCGTCCGGCTCGACGGACGCAAGGCATCCGACGCGTTCTCGACCGTCTGGCGAACGAGCAGCGGCGACCTGAAGCGTCTCGAGAAGAACACGGACTACTGGAAGGAGGAAATCGAGAGCGTCATCAAGGGCCGCGGGTTCACGGTCTTCGAGCAGTACGCGGACTGCGCGCGGATCGGACGCAAGCGGCGCCTCACCGTCGACCAGCGACGCGAAGTGTGGGATCTCTACACGGCCTACGAGCATGAGCTGCGCCGACTGCGCATCAACGACTTCGCCGACGTCATCCTGCTTGCCGAGCGCGAGCTGCAGCGTGAACCCCTTGACGGCTATTCGGCGGTGATCGTCGACGAGGCACAGGACCTCTCCTGCGCCATGGTGCGCATGATGTGGGCGGTGGCGGGCGATGGCCCGGATGCCTTCACCTTGATCGGTGACGGCCAGCAGACCGTCTACCCCGGCGGCTACTCGCTCGCCGAGGTCGGCATCTCACTCGCCGGTCGCGGCGTCGTGCTCGACGTCAACTACCGCAACACCGCCGAGATTCTGGTGACCTGTCCCGGGTTTTCCGGACTGTTCTTGTGTGTTGATCAT
>CEQC01028012.1_pt1 | contig 28941 bp, 23 predicted proteins | sample 531021 | NCBI WGS metagenome assembly CEQC01 (sample SAMEA2621213, study PRJEB7988) | marine metagenome | biome: marine biome (ENVO:00000447); feature: surface water layer (ENVO:00002042); material: "saline water (ENVO:00002010), including plankton (ENVO:xxxxxxxx)" | depth 5 m
CTTGCCGTTTATTTTATTTTCTGTTCTAGTGGCAGCAGTCGGACAAGCGCTTACGGGCACCTTTGCACAATCCGGCGATACCCAAATCTGGCATCAAGACCAGTGGGTCCACGTCATCCACAAAGGGGAATAAAATGAAGCATTTAGCAGCAGCCATCGCGTGTGTTTCATGCGCTCTGGTCTCGTCGGCGTATGCCGAAACAATCAATGAATCTGTTTGCGGTGCGAGCCCTGGGGGCTTGTGGTCTTTGGTAGGAGCCGGTCTCGATGCAGCTGTGAAGGGCGAGTATCCGGGATCGACTGTCACCTACCAGACATCGAGCGGCGGACTGGCCAACGTTCCTCTGGTGATCTCCGGAAGCTGCCTTTTCGGAATGGCCAACGATGGAGACCTCGCTTTTGCCAGCAAGGGCGAGGAGCCCTTCAAGGAGCCCGTGGAAGGGCTAACCGCTGTCGCCGTTCTTTACGACTGGGCGCCGGTCTGGTGGATCGCCCGCGCCGACTTCGCCGAGAAATACGGAATCGACACTCTGGCGGATCTTGCCGAGGCAAAGCCGCCTGTGCGGCTGGTTTTCAACCGTCGCGGTCTACTGACATCGGCCATCACCGAGGCCACGCTAGAAGCGCTCGGCGTGACCCTCGACGACATCGAAGATTGGGGCGGTTCGGTTCAGTTCCAGGCCTCGGAAGAACAGACCAACCTGATGCAGGACGGCCGTGTCGACATGCTCGGCAATACCCTGTTTGAGGGCCATCGCTCCCTTTTCCAGATGGGCGAGGCTGTCGATCTCAAGTTGATCGGGGTTCCTGACGATGCCGCTACGGCGGTCATCGACAAGTACGGGCTGCAGCCGTGGACGATTTCGGCGGATGCCAACCCGTGGGGAGACAATGACGTCAAGACGGTTACGACAAGCATCATTCTGTTCACGCGCGGCGATGTCGACGAGGACCTTGTCTATGGCGTTACCAAGTCGATGATCGATCACCCTGAAAGCATGGCTGCGGTGTCGGACGCGATGAAGCGTTTCGTGCCGAAAGGCATGACGGCGCAAGATGTCGTTCCGTTCCACCCGGGTGCGATCCGCGCCTACAAGGAAGCGGGTTTGATGTAGGCGGACGCCACGTTGTCCTGCCTGTTCCCGCGCCGCGATTTCTTCCCTGAGCGGCGCGGGAAACCATCCACTCCGATTGTCCCTCTGTGGGAGACTTTGCGCAATGAAGACCATGGCCAGGCACATCGTCACGACCGGTGTCCGTCGAAAGCTGGAAGGCCGTTTCGGCGCGTTCCTGAAATTCTTCGCCTTCGCGGCTGCTATGTATACGGTTTATGCAGCAACGTTATCGACCTGGGATGTGCTGGCGCGCACAATTGTGTTCCTGACGTTGATGCTGACCATGCTGTTCCTGCTGGTAGGTGCTTCGGAAAATTCCGATCCGCGCCGCCCGTCGATCGTCGATTATGTCCTGTCGGCATTGAGCCTGGCCTGCCTCGCTTTCTTCACCATCGAGATGGATGAGGTGGCGCAACGCATTACGCTTTTCGACCCGCTGCCGCTCACCTATTGGGTTTTCGGCTATTCCCTGTTGTTCCTGGCTCTGGAAGCGGCAAGGCGAACGGTCGGTCTCGGTCTGACATCGATCGTCGTGATCATCATGGCTTATAATCTCTGGGGCCATAATTTCGATGGGCCGCTTCGTCACGGCTATATCAGTTTCGCGCATTTCCTCGATATCAGCGTGTTTACGACGGACGGCATTTTCGGCGTCCCGATCCAGGTAACCGCGACCTATGCGTTTTTGTTCGTCATGTTCGGGACGCTCCTTGAGCGGGCCGGAGGTGGACAGTTCTTCTTCGATATCGCGGCCTCGCTAACGGGCCGCAAGCCGGGCGGGCCGGCCAAGGTCGCCGTTTGCTCGTCGGGACTTTTCGGCATGGTCTCCGGCAGCCCCACCGCCGACGTGGTGACGACCGGTTCGGTCACCATTCCGGTCATGAAGCGTCTGGGCTATTCGCCGACGCTGGCTGCGGGCGTGGAAGTGGCCGCTTCGACAGGCGGCAGCATCATGCCGCCGGTCATGGGGGCGGCCGTTTTCATCATGGCCGAGTTTACCGGTATTCCCTACACCAGTATCGTCGTGGCCAGCATCATCCCGGCGCTTCTTTATTACGTTTGCGTTTTTCTGCAGGTGGATTTCCGTTCGCGCAAACTGGGCCTCCTGGGGTTGAGCGAGAGCGAACTTCCGCGCTTCTCCCAAGCAATCAAGGGCGGCTGGCTCTTTCTGTTTCCGCTTATTGCGCTGTCCGTGGCGCTCGTGCAGCACTATACGCCGACATATGTCGCCTTGTTCGGTCTTTCTGCGCTTCTAGTCGTATGGGTCATCAAATGGAGCAGCTTTTCCCTCGGCTCGCTTTATGAGGGCATTGCCCAGACGACGTTCAACATGGTGGCAGTGACCGGAGCCTGCGCGGCTGCAGGGCTGGTTATCGGCGGCATTACCATGACCGGTCTCGCCGGCAAGGTATCCGAGCTTCTGATCCTGCTTTCCGGCACCAATTCGCTGCTGACACTGATCATGGCCGGAGCGATGACGATCCTGCTCGGCATGGGTATGCCGACACCTGCGGCCTACGCGCTGGCTGCGGCGCTTCTGGCGCCGACACTGACCGGCGAGTTCGGTTTCTCCGTCATGCAGTCACATCTGTTCCTGCTCTATTTCGCCGTGTTGTCCGCCATGACTCCGCCGGTCGCTGTGGCGGCCTATGCTGCCTCCGCGATTGCCGATGCGAATCCGATTGCCATTGCGGCGACGGCCTGCAAATTCGCGGTCGCCGCATTCCTGTTGCCATTCGCATTCATGTTCGCGCCCGGCATCCTGATGCTCGACACGGTTCCTCACATTCTTATGGATGTAGCTTCGACGACCCTTGCCGTAGTGGCGATATCCGTGGCGGTGGAGGGGTTTCTACGCCACCACATCGGCTGGCCAGGCCGTCTCGCCTTGTTTTTCGGCGCGCTCGCCCTGCTCGGCCCGGGTATCGATTTCGTGGCAGTCGGTCTGGTCCTCACGCTGATAGGCGCCGGGCTTGCATACAGGGATCATCGGGTCCCCGTCGCCGTCGTCGAAAGGGAACGTCACATTGGTTGAGAAGGATCTGGCACAGCCACGAAAGACAAATCAGTATATTGGGCATTCTGTCAAAAGGCTGGAGGACCCGCCTCTGGTTGTCGGCCGGGCGCGATTCGTCGGCGATCTGAACTTTCAGGGGCAATTGCATGCGCGCATCGTCCGCTCGCCCGTGGCTTCCGGAACGATTGTCTCGATCGATATCGATGCGGCGAGGGCGCTTCCAGGAGTCGTGGCCGTGTGGACGGGGCAGGACCTCGTGGAATTGCCGCCGATCCCGTTTCGCGCCACCGCCATCAAGGGCCTTACCCCCTATTGTCAGCCGGCGCTTGCGCAGAAAACCGTACGGTATGTCGGCGAGCCGATCGCCGTCGTCTTTGCCGAAAGCCCATATACTGCAGAGGATGCGGCGGATCTCGTGCTCGCGGAAATCGACGAGCACGAACCCTATCTCGATGCTCCGAATGAACCTGCGCTGTTTGGCCCTGGTCTATCGTGCGAGCCGACGATCATCGAAAAGGGCTACGGGAATGTCGACGAGGTCTTCGCCGCCGCCGATGTGTTCATCGAACTGGAATTGAATACTGGGCGTCACTCGGCCGTTCCGATGGAAACCCGCGGCCTTCTGGCGCGCTACGATAGCGCCCGCGAAGTGCTTGAACTCCACGGCGCTGCAAAGAGGCCGCATTGGAACCGCGATCAGCTGGCCGATCTCTTCAAACTCAGCCCCGGCTCCATTGAGCTTTACGAGAACAGCATAGGAGGCGGGTTCGGCGTTCGCGGTGAGCTTTATCCCGAAGATCTCATCCTGTGTCAGGCAGCGCTGACGCTCAAACGTCCGGTCAAGTGGATCGAGGATCGCCGGGAACATCTGATGGCCACGAACCATTCGCGGGAGCAGACACACCGCATCCGCGCTGCCGTTGATGAGATGGGTCGTATTCTGGCGCTCGATGAAACTTTGTTTCATGATCAGGGCGCCTATGTGCGCACACATGGTGCGCGCGTTGCCGACATGACGATCGGACTTCTCCTCGGCCCCTATCGTGTGCCCGCCTACCGGGCGAGGGCACATTATCGGCTGACGAACAAGACGCCTGCGGCCACCTATCGCGCGCCGGGCCGCTTCGAGGGCACCTTCGTGCGCGAAAGGATGATCGAGGCCATCGCCGAACGCCTTTCGCTCGACCCGATGGAGGTCCGGAGAGCCAACCTGATCGGCTCCGCGGAGATGCCGTTCGAGCGCGGCCTGAGCGCGCTGGAAACGGAAGTCGTCCTCGATTCCGGAGATTATGCGGGCCTCATCGAGAAGGCGCTCGACTTTGCCGGCTGGGCGGAACTTCGCAAGCAGGTTGACGAGCGGCGCGCGCGCGGTGAATGCGTGGGTCTCGGTTTCGGCCTTTTCGTCGAGAAAAGCGGCCTCGGGCCGTCCGAACTGGTCGAGATGCGGGTCGAGATGGATGGTCGCGTGACGGTGGTGACCGGGGCCTCGTCGCTGGGCCAGGGCATGGAAACGGCAATCGCGCAGATTTGTGCCGAGACGCTGGGCGTGGACTATCGTTCCGTACGCGTCCTGCACGGCGATACCAACCGCATTGCCTATGGTTTCGGCGCGCATGCGTCGCGGGTGACCGTGATGACGGGTGAAGCGACGCGGCGCGCCAGCGTCGCCGTCCGCGACAAGGCGCTCGATCTTGCGGCGGAACTGCTTCAGCGTGAGGTATCCGAGCTCGAGATCGTTGATGGTACCGTGAGGGCGGGCGAAGATGGCCCTTCGATCACGATCGGCGAGATCGCCCGGCATCTTCATCCGGCATCGGCTTCGCGCGGTGACCGGGAACCGGGGCTGTCTTCCTCGGCCTGGTTTCACAGCAAGCACATGAACTACCCCTATGGCGCACATATCGCACAGGTTTTGATCGACAAGGCGACGGGGCATGTGAAGGTGGAGCGCTATGCGATCGCCTATGATGTCGGGCGTGCAGTCAATCCGGCCATGATCGAAGGGCAGATCGTCGGCGGACTTGCGCAAGGTCTGGGCGGCGCGCTCTACGAGGAGTTCCTCTATGACGAGGGAGGTCAGCCTCTCTCGGTGACGCTTGCCGACTACAAGATGGTGAGCGCGACCGAGATGCCGCCGGTCGATGTCCTGATCCTCGAAGACGCGCCGTCGCCGTTGAACCCGCTTGGTCTCAAGGGAGCCGGCGAGGGCGGTGTCAATGCGGCCGGCGCGGCGATTGCGTCGGCTGTCGACGATGCCCTGCAACGGCCGGGACTTGTCGACCGTTTGCCGGTCACGCCGCAATATCTGCGACGTCGGCTTCAGGCCTATGACGAGGCCCGTTCCGGCTCCACCGAGGCATCGGCATGAACGGGGAACCAAAAATATTTGGCCGGTCCGTGCGGCGTCTGGAAGACCGGGCGCTCGTCAGCGGCAAGGGTCGTTTTCTCGACGATCTCCAGCCATCCGGCTGCCTGAGTGTAGCGTTCGCGCGCAGCCCCTATGCCCATGCATCCTTCACCACGATCGACGCGGAAGCCGCGCTGGCGATGCCGGGTGTCGTTGCCGTGCTGACGCATGCCGACCTGTCTCCTCTCATGCGGGACGACAGACTCGTCGTCGGCTTGCCGAGCAAGGCGATCACGCTGCAGGTGGATCGTCCCGTGCTGGCGATCGACGAGGTCGTCCATGTCGGCGAACCGGTGGCAATGATCGTCGCCGAAAGCCGGGCGGCGGCCGAAGACGCGGCCGATGTGCTGGATATCGACTACGAACCGCTGGACGCGGTCAGCGATTGCCGCGCCGCGCTGGAGCCCGGTTCCGCGACGGTTCATCGCGGCCACGACCACAATTGCCTGGCGACCTTCGACTTCGCCTTCGGCGATGTGGATCACGCATTTTCCCAGGCCACCCACCGGGTCAGCCGCAGTTTCGAGGTTCATCGCGGCGCGGCGGTGTCGATGGAGGGGCGCGGCGTCCTTGCCGTGCCGCCCGACCTCGATGGCGTACTCTCGGTATGGAGTTCGACCCAGACGCCCCAGGCACTGAAGAAGCAACTCTGCCAGATGCTCGGGCGTGAGGCCGGCGAGGTGAAGGTGTCGATGCCCGATCTGGGCGGCGGCTTCGGCCCGAAACTGGTGACCTATCCCGAAGAAATAGCCGTCGCCGCGGCGGCGCTGCATCTCGGCAAGCCGTTGAAGTGGGTCGAGGACCGGCGCGAGCACTTCGTCGCCACCACGCAGGAGCGCGACCAGGCCTGGGACATGGAGATGGCGCTCGATGCGGACGGTGCGATCCTCGGCCTGCGCGGGACGCTCATCCACGATCACGGCGCCTATACCGCGCGCGGTTTGAACATTCCCTATGGCTCCGGCGTAACGGTGCCGCTGCCCTACGATGTCGGCGCCTACAGGCTCGACGTCACTGTCGCGCTCACCAACAAGGTGCCGGTCGCACCGTTGCGGGGCGCGGGACAGCCGCAGGCCGCATTCGTCATGGAGCGCATGCTCGATGCCGCAGCCGACGTCATCGGCCTGGACCGGGCGGAGATCCGGTCGCGCAATCTGGTGCGGGCCGAACAGATGCCTTGCGTCAAGCCGCTCAAGCTGCGCGGCGGCACCAATGTCATCCTCGACAGCGGGGATTATCCGGCGACGCAGGCGGTAGCGCTCGAAAAGGCGGGCTGGCACGACTTTGCCGCCCGTCAGCGGGCGGCGCTGGCAGAGGGGCGTTATCTCGGCATCGGTCTTGCCAATTATGTCGAGGGCACCGGACGCGGACCCTATGAGACGGTCGCGGTCGAAGTGCAGCGGACCGGGCGAATTCTCGTCACCACGGGTGCTGCGGCCATGGGGCAGGGGACCGAGACGATGCTTGCCCAGATCGTTGCCGAACAGCTCGGCGGCGACATGTCGAATATCGTCGTCAGGACGGGCGATACGTCAGGCTCGCTAGGCTTCGGCGGCTTCAATTCCCGTCAGACGGTAGTGGCGGGCGCTTCCGCGCAGAAGGCGGCGTGCATCGTTCGGGAAAAGCTTCTCACCGTCGCCGCCGAGATGATCGAGGCCGATCCGCGCGATCTTGAAATCGTCGACAATGTCGTTGCGCTGAAAGGCGTCCGGGACCGTTACGTCACCTTTTCCGCGTTGGCAGACGCCGCCCTAGGTTTGCCGGGATTCCCTCTTCCGGGGATCGAACGGCCCGGGCTGATGGCGAGCGAGCAGGTCCTCATCAACGACATGGCCTATTCAAACGGCACGGCGGTCGCCGAAGTCGAAGTCGATGCCCGGACGGGGCAGGTGCACCTGAAGAATTTCGTTCTGGCTCACGATTGCGGCCGCATGGTCAATCCCAAACTGGTCGACGGGCAGATCATCGGCGGCATTGCCCACGGTATCGGGAATGCGCTTTACGAGCAGATGATCTTCGATGCCGACGGACAGCCGTTGACGATAACGCTCGCCGACTACCTTCTGGTTTCCGCAGCTGAAATGCCCCGGATCGATATTCACCATACCGAATCTCCAAGCCCGCTCAATGAGCTGGGCGTGAAGGGCGTCGGGGAATCCGGCGTGATTCCGACCGTGCCGGCGATTGCCTCCGCGGTTGAGAATGCGTTGGCCCCGCTGGGCGTCCGGATCGCCTCCGCTCCGATATCTCCGCAGGCTTTGCGCAACGCCATACGGGAAGCGGAGGCGCGGACATGATGCGCCTGAACCTCCGCATGCCCCTAGCCCAAAGGACCACCAGTTCATGAAGCCAGCACCCTTTGTTCTTCACAAACCGGGTACGATCGCCGAAGCGGTGGCGCATCTGGCGCAGATCGGCGATGACTGTCTGGTTCTCGCCGGGGGCCAGAGCCTGGTGCCGATGATGGCCTTGCGGGTCGCCTATCCCTCCGATCTTGTCGACATCAACGGGATCGAGGCCTTGCGCGGCATTTCAGTCGAGGGCGACAAACTCGTGATCGGTGCGACCGTGCGGCACGCGCGCTTCTACGATCCGGTCGAGCCGGGTCCGCTCGGCAAGCTGTTGTCCGGCGTCGTGTCCCATATCGCCCATCATCCGATCCGCGAAAGGGGAACATTTTGCGGCAGTCTGGCGCATGCCGACCCGGCGTCGGAGTGGTGCCTTGTGGCCGTGACGCTTGGCGCAAAGCTCAAGCTGGTCAGTCAGAATGGCGAGCGCCTGGTGGCGGCCGACGATTTCATCGACGGGGCAATGTCGACGACGCGCGAGCCGGATGAGCTTCTGATGGAGGCGCGTCTGCCGCTGCTGGGCGGGAGCGCGCGGGCCGGGTTCTACGAATTCAACCGTCGCGCCGGGGATTTCGCCATCGGCATGGCGCTGGCGGCCTATGACGAAGTCGACGGCGTCATGCGCAATGTCCGTATCGGTCTCGGCGGCATCGAGGATCGCGCGGCCCGCAATGCGGCGGCGGAAGCGGTGCTGGAAGGCAAGGCGCCGGCCGAGGCTCTATTCGCAGATGCCGGGCGAGCGGCGGCCGGGAGCGTCGACCCGATGGAAGATGCCACGACCAGCGCAGACTACCGGCGCGACCTGTCTTCCGTGTGTGTCGAGCGGGCGCTTGCCGCCGCCGCATCTGCGACGAAATGAAAGCGAGAACGTGATGGAACGACATCCATTGAATCTGACGATCAACGGAACGCCCTATGCGGTGGAGACCGAATTCCGCAAGACGCTTGCCGATACGATCCGCGAGGATTGCGGGCTGACCGGCACCCATGTCGGCTGCGAGCACGGCGTTTGCGGCGCCTGTACCGTGATTGTCGACGGCAAGGCCGTGCGCTCCTGCCTGATGTTCGGTCACCAGGCCGAGGGCATGGAGATCGAAACCGTCGAAGGCCTTGAACAGGACGGCGTGCTGCATGTTCTGCAGGAGGCGTTCATGGATCATCACGCGCTTCAATGCGGCTACTGTACTCCGGGTTTCCTGATGCTTGCCAAGGGTGTCGTGGAAAGGGGCGAGGATCTGCCGGAGGAAGAGCTGAGGCACCTTCTTTCCTCGAATCTGTGCCGCTGCACCGGTTATCAGAATATCATCGCGGCCGTCCGTGCGGCTATCGTCGCCTTCCGGGAAAAGGCGGCGGGCGGCGTGGAGCAGACCGCATGAGCCTCCTCGACCTCAAGACACACCAACGCTACCCCTATATGCCGCTCGTCGAGCGACCCGATTTCTTCTGGCCGGACGGCAAGCGTCTGGCCGTGGCGATTTGCAACAATATCGAGGTGTTCAGTTTCCTTGAGGGTCTGGGCAGCGACAGCGCCGCCATCGGCGCGCCGCAGACGACGCGCAACTATGCCTGGCGCGACTACGGCAACCGGGTCGGCCAATGGTATCTGTTCGATCTCCTGGACGAGTTCGACCTTCCTGCCTCGCACAACTTCAATTCCTTGCTTTTCGAACACTGCCCGCAGATTGCCGACAGGATCATCGCGCGGGGAGACGAGTTCGTCGGCCACGGGCGGACCAATGCGGAGCGTCAGGATGTGCTGGGCGAGGACGAGGAACGACGGCTGATCGAGGAAGCGCGCGACAGCATCCAGCGTTATTCGGGCAAGACGCCTGGCGGTTGGCTCGGACCCTATCTGGCGCAGACTCCGGTGACGCTCGATCTTCTGAAGGAAGCGGGTTTCGACTATGTGCTCGACTGGCCGGCCGACGACCAGCCGTTCTGGATGCGCACCCGGTCGGGACCGCTGCTTTCGGTGCCCTATTCGATCGAGATCAACGATTCACCCTCTATGGTCTTCCGGCAGCAAAGCGCGATGGCCTTTGAGTCCATGATGATCGACCAGTTCGACGAAATGCTGTTGCAGTCGCGCAAATGGCCGCTGGTTTTCACGATTGTCCTGCATCCCTTCGTCATCGGGCAGCCCTACCGCCTGCGGGCTCTGAGGCGCGCGCTCACCCATATCCTCAAATCCCGGGACGAGTTGTGGATTACCACGCCGGGAGAGATTGCACGCCACTATGCGTCGGAATGCAGCGCAAAGGAATGATGCGCAGCCGGTGTCCGCCAAATGGTTTCCGGAAGGGTGCAGGTAGGCTTGAATGATGGCCCCGCGACAAGCCGGCCGGGCATTGATCGCCACGTATGCCGGCAGCTTCTTTTCTCTCAGCCTGTTGCAGATGGTGGCGCTGGCGACGCCGCTCTGGGGTGCCCATCTCGGCCTGTCAGCCTTCATGATCGGCCTTGCCGCAGGGCTTCGTTCGATCACGCCGCTGATCTACTCGGTCCATTTCGGGGCGATGATGGATACGCTCGGCGTGCGCCGCGTCATGCTGTTCTTTGCCGCGCAATGCGCGCTGCTGCCGGCTCTTTACCCGCTTATCCCGAACGCCACGGTGTTCATGATCCTGCAACTGGCGCTGGGACTGGCTGCGGCCATCATCTGGCTGGCGTCACAGACGGCGATCGCGCGGCTCGCCGCAGGAGATTCGCGCAGGACCGGCCTCTTTTCATTTCTCACCTCGATGGGCGCCGTCTTCGGACCCCTGCTGCTCGGCTGGGTCTGGGATCTCGGCGGCGGACAGGCCGGCTATCTGCTGATTGCGGCCTGGGGAGCGATCCTGCTTTTCATCTCATTGTTCCTGCCTGCGCGCAAGGACAAGGCTCGTATTCTCTCATGGCAGGTCTTCGTGCCGCGCCTGAGCACTTATCTCGAGGCGTTACGCACATTGCGCAAGCCGCTTGTGGCCTTCGTCGTCATATGTGCGTTCCTTCGGCTCGGCGGCCTGAGCATGCTGGAGTCGTTCTATCCGATCCTGCTAAAGGGCATGGGATATTCGACCACGGCAATCGGGATGCTGTTTGCGATCGGAAACCTGACGAGTTCGCCTTCGGTGCTCGTTGCCTCGAAGTGGACGCGGCTCGTGGGGTCGGAGCGACAGGCCCTTGTCGTTGCCGTGGCGCTGGCGATTGCCGGCATCACCATGGCGCCGCTCCTGCACAGTTTCTGGATGCTCGCCATCGGCATGGCGATCTACGGTTTCGGTCTCGGGGTGTCGATGCCGATCATTTTCACGCTTCTGTCGAGCGGCATCGCCGCGGATTCGCAGGGGCTGACCGCCGGAGTGCGGGCGACGGCAAATCGCCTTGCATCCGTCGTCCTGCCGATCGCCATGGGGGTGGTGGCGCAACTCTCCAACGTCACTGGAGCGTTCTGGATTGTTGGTGGCGTGTTGCTGGCCGTCTCTTGGCTTACCGAGCGCTATTATCGCAACAGTGTCGCCTGAATATCAAAGACGTGGCAAAGACGAAGACCGGGAGTTGAATAATGGGAACGAGCAAGAGACGAGTAGCGGTCATCGGGTGCGGCGGAACGATTTCGACCGAGGCGACCGATCCGTTCGATTTCATCGAATATCCCGAGACCGGTCGCAAGCTGCAGATCGAGGAGGTTCTAGCCGTTCTTCCCGAGCCGGCGCAGGATCTCGCCGACTATGTTCCGGTACCGTTTCGCGCGGTCGGGAGCAGCGCGATAGGCCCGGCCGAGTGGCGCGATCTTGTCGTGATCATCGAAGGCTTGGCTGAGACGCAGCCGGATCTGGCTGGTGTGGTTGTCGTCCATGGAACTGCCAGCCTTGAAGAGACCGCCTATTTCCTTCATCTGGCGTTGAATGTGGATGTGCCGGTCGCACTCGTGGGAGCGCAGCGGCCGTTGAATACCGTCGGCACCGACGCCACCGTCAATTTCGTGTCGGCGGTGAGGACAGTCCTCAGCCCCGAAGCAGCGGGCAAAGGCGTGATGGTGGTGCTCAATGACGAAATTCATTGCGCCCGAGATGTGACGAAGTCGTCGACATACCGGCTTCATGCCTTTCGATCCGCGGTAACAGGGCCAATCGGCGTGGTGGATGCCGATGCCGTCCATTTCTATCGCGCGCCGGTTCGAGCGCACACAACGGCTTCGCCTTTCGGTGTTGATGCCGGAACCGAGTTTCCGCGCATCGACATCAGCTATGCTTATGCGGGGAGCGACTCCACCGCCGCCCGGGCTTTCGTCGCTGCTGGCGCGAGGGGCATCGTGTCGGCGGGGTTTGCGCCCGGAATGCCCGCTCCGCTGGAACGCAGGTTTCTGGAGGAGTGCGCCGCACAGGGTGTGGTCATCGTGCAGGCGAGCCGCGTCGGCTCCGGGCGCATTGCACCCCGCGGCTACCTCAAGGACAAAGGCTGGGTGGCGGCGGACGACCTGACGCCGCAAAAGGCCCGCATCCTGCTCATGCTGGCAATGGTCGCCGGACATAAACCCGAAGCGCTTCAGGGTGATTTCGAGCGCTACTAGGGGCCCGTTGGCGCGCCGTGCGGTTCAGATCCGCCGGACGGACTCGCGGAGAACCAGCTCCGTTGGGATCTCGAATTTTTTCACTTCCGGCTTGCTGTTCTTCTGGTCGATCTGCTCCAGCAGTACAGCGGCTGCCATTTTCCCGAGCAATTGCGCATCGTAGCGGATTGCTGTGATCGGCGGGGTGAGGATGCTCGCAGTCTCCGTATCGTTGCTGCAGATAAGAGAGACGTCACCCGGAAAGGTCTTGCCCATGTTCTGCAAGCCGGAGACGACGCCTGGCAAAAGCCGGACGCCGAGGCAGAGAATAGCCGTGGGTGGGTCCTTTTTGCCCATCAGCATCTGGACCTGCTGATAGCCGTATTCGGCATCGAAACTGTCCAACCGCAGAAGGTCAGGGTCGGGGTCGAGCTTGCCGGCGGCCATGGCGTCCTCGAGCGCCCGAAGCCGTTCGCGCATCACCAGGGTGCCGCGCCCCCCTGTGATCATCGCGATCCGGCGGTGGCCCATTTCCTTCAGGTGCTCCACCGCTTGGCGGGTGCCGCCGTAATGGTCCGCGCTAATCGAGGTTGCCTCTCCATCCAGTGCCCTTTCCAGCATGACGAACGAAATGCCGGATCGCGCGATGGCGCTTCGGACTTCCTGATTGTCCTCGTCGGCGATCGTCAGGATCAATCCGTCGGCGCGGCGTCGGCGAAACAGGTCGATCAGGTCGACCTCTCGCTCCATCCGCCCGTCGGAACTGGACGAAACCAACAGGTATCCGCGCGGGCCAAACACCCCTTCGGCACCCTTTGTCATTGTGGCGTAGAGAGGGTTGCGAATGTCCGAGAAAATGAAGCCGATCATCCGCGAGGTGGAGGCACGAATGTTCTGTGCTGCGATATTGGGCAGCCAGCCCAGATCGTCGATTGCGGCGCGCACGCGACGTGCGACGTCCGCGCCGACGCCCGGCACCTCGTTGATGACGCGGGAGACGGTGCCAGTGGAGACACCGGCATGCTGAGCCACGTCATGAACCGTCAGGCGCTTTTTACTGACGCCGGCCTTTTGGCCGGTGGTCTTTTTCTCTTTCGCCATTGCCCACCCTTGGCGTCCCGTTCACCGGGACTCGTTCTTGCTCGTCTCTCTAGTTCCGTCGCATACGCCCGTTCGGCGCGAGAGGCCACTCACACAGTGTTGCCTTCCGCCCGGATCGAGCTGGCCCATTTTTCCAGCCACCAGCCATAGGGTTTCGGCCAGTTCGCAAAATCGAGATCATGCCCCAGTTCCTGCGCCGCGTGCAGTGTCCAGAACGGATCATAAAGGATGCGGCGACCGATAGCGACAAGATCGGCCTTGCCTTCGGCCAGCACCGCTTCGGCCTGCGCGCCGGTATGGATCATGCCCACCGCCATCGTGGGAATTTCGACTTCCCCGCGGATCTGGTCAGCGAAAGGAACCTGGTACCCCGGACCGCGGGCCAGACTCGAATTGGTGGCGCCACGCACGAGATTTCCGCCGGATGAGCAGTCCACCAGATCAAGGCCGCGGGCCTTCAATTCACGTGCCAGAACGACGCTGTCCTCGATTGTCCAACCGCCTTCCATCCAGTCCGTGCATGACAGCCGGGCGAGAAGTGGCATCCCTTCGGGCATTAGAGCGCGCAGATCTTCGGCGATTTCCAAGGGAAGGCGCATCCGGTTTTCAAGCGTGCCTCCGTATCGATCTTTCCGACGGTTGGCCAGCGGCGTCAGGAAGCTCTGCAGGAGGTAGCCATGCGCCATGTGGATCTCGATCAGGTCGAAGCCTGTTTCGATCGCCCGACGTGCGGTGTCGCTGAACTGGCGGCGTAGGCGGGCAATGTCCTCCAGGCTCATCTGACGGGGCGTGGGCCAGCCTTCGGCGAAGGGGAAATCGCTTGGCCCCTCGGGCTGCCAGAGCTCTTCGCCGTTCGCGATATTCTCTTCCGTCAGCGGGCCGTTGCCCTGCCACGCACGCTGGGCGCTGGACTTGCGCCCGCCGTGGCTGATCTGGATCCCGGCGCGCGCGCCGTTCTGCTTGATGCCATCGACCAGCGTTTTCATGCCGGCCATCTGACCGTCATGCCAGAGGCCCAGGCAGCCATTGGTAATACGGCCTTCGCGGTGGACGGCAGTCTGCTCGACCATGACCAGCGAGGCACCGCCCATCGCAATCTTGTGGTAGTGAAGGCGATGGAAGTCGTTCACCTCGCCTTCATCCGAGATGTACATGGCCATCGGCGACATCACGATCCGGTTCTTCAGTTCGAGATCACGCAGCCGGAGGGGGGTGAAAATGCGGGGGGTGGTCGACATCTGGAAGGAGTCCTTTCCGAAGCCTCAGCGTGGCAGATTGCGCATGGAGGGATGGCAGCGGAGATACTGTTCGGGGACGCGCATAGTGCCATCAAGGGTCTGGCAAGCGTGCCAGGCCCAGCGGGGGTTGAACAGCATGCCGCGGCCGATGGCAATCAGGTCGGCATCGCCACGCAAAAGCACGTCGTTGGCCATTTCAGGCTCCGATAGCATGCCGACGGCAACGGTCGGAATGTCTGCCTCGCGCCGGACCTGCGCCGATAGCGGCACTTGGTAGCCAGGGCCGACGGTGATTTTCTGATCGGGGGAGGAGCCGCCGCTGGACAGGGCGACATAATCGCAACCTTCAGCCTTGAGCGCGCGGGCGAATATCACGGAATCTTCGACCGTCCAGCCGCCCTCGACCCAATCTGTGGCGGATAACCGCACGCCGAGGGCGCGTTCACTCGGCCAAGCGGCGCGAAGGCGGCGGAATATCTCGAGCGGATAGCGCATCCGTCCCTTGATATCGCCGCCCCACGTGTCGTTTCGGGTGTTGCTGAGCGGCGAGAGAAAATTGTTCAGGAAGTAGCCATGAGCGCAATGGAGCTCGATCAGGTCAAATCCGGCCTGTTCCGCCCGGCGCAGGGCAGAGAGATAGGCTTGGGCGATTTTTTCCAGATCATCGGTGTTCGGCACGATCGGAGCGACGCGGCCGGGATAGGGGCAATCGCTCGCGCCCCAGATATCCCACCCGCCCTTGCCCGGCAGAAGGGCGTCACCACCCTGCCAGGGCGGGGCAACGGATGCCTTGCGCCCGGCATGGGCAAGCTGGATGCCCATCTTCGCTCCGCGGGGGCGACGGGCAAAATCCACGATGCGTTTCAGTCCTTCGACTTGAGCATCGTCCCATATACCGAGGCAACGAGGCGAAACCCGTCCCTCGGGCAAGACGGCCGTTGCTTCAAGGATGACGAGCGCGGCGCCGGAGACACTGAGATTGCCGTAATGCATCAGGTGCCAATCGGTAGCCTTGCCGTCGTCCTCTGACGAGTACTGCGCCATGGGCGAGACGACGATGCGGTTCGGCAGTTCGAGCCCGCCGAGGTTCACCGGTTCGAAAAGCAGGTCGGGCATACTATCTCCTTTTAGGTCCGGCGCGTCATGCCAACAGGCCATCGCTTCGCTCACTTTTAGAGAGCGTCCTTGAACAGGGCCGCAAAATCCTGCTCAGACGTCAGGCGTGGGTTCCATTTGTTGTAGCCAGCGCCGATGCAGAGCCTGGCGAGCTCGGGTATGTGGTCCTCCTTCAACCCTATCTCCGAAAGGTGGCCTGGGATGCCGAGATCGCGGCATAGATCAGTGATCGCAGTGACTGCGGCGTTCGCTGCTTCCATCAGGCTCAGGTGCTCGATGTTGCAGCCCATCGCCTGCGCCACATCGCGGTAGAGTTTGGGATTGGAGATTATGTTGAACCGCGCCACGACGGGAAGGCAGAGCGCGTTGGAGAGCCCATGCGAGATGTGATAGCGCGCGCCGATGAACCGCGCCATGCAATGGACGTTGCCGAGCCCGGTCTGTCCGAAAGCCATCCCAGCAAGGGCGGAACCGCATAGCATCTCAAGCGCCGCGTCGGTGTTGGCGGGGTTGGCCACGTGCTGGCGGATATTGCCAGAGATCAGGCGGATTGCATGGAGCGTGACCGCACTGCTGAAGGGGTTGGAATTGCGCGAGATGTAGGATTCAAACGCATGAACGAAAGCGTCCAGTCCCGAGTGGGAGGCGACATGCGGAGGCAGGCTCTGCAGCGCCAGCGGATCCAGCAGCGCCACACGCGCCGGGTTGAGCCGTGCGTGGCGGATCGACATCTTCACACCGCGGGCCTTGTCGGTGATCACACAGGAGCCGGACACCTCGGAGCCGGTTCCCGCCGTGGTCGGCATCGCGATCAGCGGCAGCGGATCGATCGAGAATTTCTCCATTCCTTCGTAGTCATGGATGCGTCCACCATTGGTGCTGACGATCGCGACAGCCTTGGCAACGTCGATGGTCGAACCGCCGCCGATGGCGAGGACCAGTTCTGCACCCAGCGAAGCGCTGAGGGCCAGCGCCTCGGCGACGGAGTTGTCGCATGGATCGGGCTCGATACCGCTGAAAATATCGAAACTGACGCCCTTTTCGGACAGCATCCCGCGGATTTCCTTGACGTAGCCGACCTCGGTGAGCGCAGGATCTACGACGAGAAGGACTTTGTCGGCAGAAAGATCGTCGAGCAGACCGGGGATCTGGCGATAGCAGCCGTTCCCGAGAATGACCTTGGTCGGACAGAAGTAGGAGGAGGTGGAAAGGAGCATCTGAGGTCTAATCCTTTAGGGTCGTTGGGGCCGCTCGCCCGGTCTCGGGCAGGCGACCTCGACCAGGTTTCACGGGTTCAGAACAATCAGACGTTCAATTGACATTTCTTCGGCTGCATAGGAGGGCCCCTCCTTGCCGAAGCCGCTCTCCTTGATCCCGCCGAACGGCATGACGTCCGCCCGCGCCGAGGAGGTTTCGTTGATCTGCACGGTTCCGAAACGCAGGCGTTTCATGGCGACCATCGCGCGCTGCATGTTCGAGGTGAAGACACCGGCGGCAAGACCGAAAGGCGTGTCGTTGGCTCCGTTGATTGCCTCTTCGAAATCTGAAAAGCGACGCAGCACGATCAGCGGGGCAAAGGCCTCGTCGCACCATGCATGCTCGGTCTCCGGCATGTCGGTCAGGATTGCCGGCTCGATGACGCGTCCGTTGCGGGTGCCGCCGCAATGCAGCGTAGCCCCGGCGGCGACGGCTGACTGAATCCACTCTTCGCCGCGCTTGGCGGCTTCGAGGCTGATCAACGGGCCGACCTTTGTGTCCGGGTTGCGCGGGTCGCCGGCAATAAGCGCCTCTGCGGCCCTGACCAGCCCTTTCAGGACCTCGTCATAGACCGAATTCTGCACATAGAGCCTTTGCACGGAGGTGCAAACCTGGCCGGCCTTGCGCAGGCCTGCATTGGCGATCTTGGGAATGGCGACCGACAGGTCGGCATCGTCGCAGACGATGGTCGAGGCGATCGAGCCCAGTTCCATCTGGGTGCGGCGCAGCCCCGCATGGGACTGGATGATGCGCCCGACGCGAGTGCTGCCGGTAAAGGTATAGAAGGCAACGTCCTGGTTCTTGAGCAGGGTCTCGCCAAGAGCCCCGGGGCCCTGGACGATGTGCAGGAACCCGGCCGGCATGCCGGCCTCGACCAGCAGTTCGCCCATGATATTGGCGGTGACCGGGGTCAGCGACGAGGGCTTGAGCACGGTCGGGTTGCCGGCCGCGAAGCTCGGGCCGACCTTGTGCAGCACGGTGTTGAGGGGCGAGTTGAAGGGCGTGATCGCGCAGACCACGCCGATCGGGTCACGCAGGGTGAAGCCGATCCGATTCTCGGAGCCTGGATGCGCGCCGAAGGGAACCACGTGGCCGGCGAAGTGCTTGGCGGTCTCTGCCGACAGCTCCAGCGTCAGCTTGGCGCGGGAAACCTCGGTGCCGGCATCGACGGTGGTGAAGCCCGCCTCGCTCACCATCGCCTCGACCAACCGGCTGCGATATCCCTCGATCAGCCGGGCTGCGGCATAGAGCACTTCGGCGCGGGCATGCGGCGGCGGCGGGCCGGCATCGAGCGCTTTGGCGGCCAGCGCCACGGCGCGGTCGGCCAGCTCCGGATCTGCCTGGCAGACACGGGCAAAGGCTTCGCCAGAGAACTTGTCCAGCACGGGGAAGCTCTCTGAGGTTTCGATCCATTCGCCGTTGATCAGAAGGGGATACGGGCGGTTCGCGTCGGGCATTGTGTTTCCTGGGGTGGTTATTTCGAGGCTAGCGGAGGCAGGGACAGATCCCAGATTCCGGTCGTGCCCGGTACTTCGGGATATTCGGACCGCAATTGGGGATCGTGCCCGGGAATGATGTGATCGGGGCTCGGGGCGAGCGCATGCAGGTATTTCAGCCCGTCGAGGTACTCGCGCATGTCGACCATCACCGGGTAGGGGTTTTTCAACTCGCCGTTCCGGTAGAAATGCATCGCATCGGAAGCGAGCACGACCTGGCCGCGCGCGGTGGTGACCTCGACGATCTGCAGGCCGGGCGCGTGCCCCCCGACCGGATGCACGCGCAGGCCCGGCACGATGTCGGTGATGCTCTCGGTGAAGCTCGCCCGGTCCGCATAGAGCGCGCGAATGACGTCGCAGACCTGGTCGACGTCATAGGGGCGGCGGAGCGGTTCGTGGCACATGGCGCAGCCGGTGGCGTGGGCCATTTCGGCCTTGTGCACGTGCAGCATGGCATTGGGAAATTCCGGCAGGTTGCCCAGGTGATCCCAGTGCATGTGGGTGACGATCACGTCGGTCACCCGGTCGGGCGTGATGCCGAGGCTGGCCAACCCTTCGATCGGGCTGCGCAGATAGGTGTGCCCGCGGGTCCGGCAGGTCTTCTCGTCGCAACCGCTGTCGATCAGCACCACGCGGTCGCCGCCGATGGTGACCCAGCAGAAAAAATCGAGCGGCATCGGCGTGTCATGAAAGTCGACCGGAGAGAGGAAATTATGCGAAGCGGGGCGGTTGGCCGGGCTCTCTGCATAGAGGATCATGAAGAGCTGGAATTCTGGCGAACTCTGTCCGTCTTTACCTGAAGTCATACTTTCCTCCCTTGGCTTGGGCCCAATCCCGCTTCGGTCACCGATCCGATCGCTTTTCGGCATGTGCTTCAGGAGCTCATCCGTAATCCGATGATGATGAAACAGTTCATATTTATCTCGAAGCACATCCTTTCAAGTTCTGTCAAGCCTGGGCTCAGGAAAAGCCCGTGCTGTCCACTCGCGTGCGAGAATTATACGCTTATAGGTGATATGGCTTCCGAAATCCGTTTATTATCAGGGGTTCTTGGCTTTCTCAGGCTGCGGTTGAGTTCTGGCTGGTCATCGTGCTGTAAAAAATTTGGACGTTGAAACCGAACGATTCTGTGTTGAAACATTTCAAATTATCCGCTAGGGAAATCGCATTGAGGCTCAGTTGGCCGCACGAGCGGCACAGTGAGGGGGAGGCCATGCAAGGATTTAATCGGATATCGTATCAGCGGTCAGGCGCGGTCCTGCATTGGCTTTGTACGAACGCGGCCGTTTGCCCGGCCAATGCCCTGCGCGCCGGCCAGCCATCGGCAGGGAGTACGTTCCAAATCGTCATGCCCCCTTGCCATAAAGTCCTTTGACCTTGGGTGCCCGAGAAAGGAAACACTCTCTCGCCGAGATGCATCAAGGAATGAATGAATGAAGACCTACCAGCTTTTTATCGGAAATGAATTTGTCGACGCTGCAGGCGGAGAATGGTTCGATTCGCTCGATCCTTTTACCGGCAAGCCTTGGGCGCGGGTGCCGCAGGCGATGCAGGTGGACGTGGACCGCGCCGTCGCATCCGCAAAGGCGGCTCTTGACGGCCCCTGGGGGCAGATGTCGGCCAGTGATCGCGGCATGTTGCTGCACAAGGTGGGCGAACTGATCGAGGCGAATGCTGACAAGCTGGCCGAGGTCGAGTGCCGCGACAACGGCAAGCTGAAAAGCGAAGTGATGGGCCAGGTCCGCTATGTCGCAAAATACTTTTACTACTACGGAGGCCTGGCCGACAAAATTCAGGGCGTGGTCGTGCCCAACGACAAGCCGAAGGTCTTCAACTACGTCAAATACGAGCCGATGGGTGTCGTGGCGAGTATCACGCCGTGGAACTCTTCGCTGCTGTTGACCGCGTGGAAAGCCGGCCCGGCGCTGGCTGCAGGCAACACCATGGTCTGCAAGCCCTCCGAATTCACGCCCGCCTCGCTTCTGGACTTGGCGGCGCTGTTCGTCGAGGCCGGTGTGCCTGCCGGTGTCTTCAATGTTCTGACCGGCTTCGGCGCCGAGTGCGGCGATCCGCTGGTGCGCCATCCGGATGTCGCGCGCGTCGCCTTTACCGGCGGCGACGAGGGCGGGCGCAAGGTCTATGCCTCCGCTGCGGCGGGGTTAAAGCCCGTCTCCCTGGAACTTGGCGGCAAGTCGCCCAACATCGTTTTCGACGACGCCGATATCGACAACGCGGTCAATGGCGTCATCACCGGCATCTTTTCTGCCGGCGGGCAAACCTGCATGGCTGGCTCTCGCCTGCTGCTGCAGGACAGCATCCATGACGTGTTCCTCGAGAAACTGCTCAAGATCACCAAGGCGGCGAAGGTGGGCGACCCGTCCGACCCGTCCACCGAGATCGGTCCTGTGGCGACGCTGCCGCAGTTCGAGAAGGTACTGTCCTATATCGACATCGCCAAGAAGGAAGGCGCGCGCTGCGTCGCGGGCGGCAACAGACTGACCGGTGAGGCTTACGGCGCCGGTCAATTCGTGGAGCCCACGATCTTCGCCGATGTCACAAACGACATGCGGATCGCGCAGGAGGAGGTTTTCGGTCCTGTACTGTCGGTATTGCGGTTCAAGGACGAAGACGACGCACTGCGTATCGGCAACGATATCCGCTTCGGACTCGCAGCTGGCGTTTGGACCAGCAGTCTTCATCGCGCGATGTACATGACCGAGCGGCTCAAGGCTGGCACGGTCTGGGTGAACAACTATCGCTCGACGAGTTACACGACGCCGTTCGGCGGCTTCAAGCACAGCGGAATCGGTCGCGAAGGCGGGGTCGACGCGGTGCGCGAATACATGGAGGCGAAGAGTGTCTGGATATCGACCGAGCTGAAAATGCCCAATCCGTTCGTCCGGAAATACTGAGGAAATTACCTGCCGGGAGATCGATCGAAACCGGAATGACCGACAGTCGGAGGAGATTTTGCGGACTGTCGGACGAGAGCGAGAACACGAAGACAAACCAAGGAGGAAATCATGAAGTTGACCAGACTTATCGCAGGCGCCGCGTTTTGCGTTGCCGCTTTCGGTGCAGTGCAGCCTGCCTCGGCCGAGGATCCCAGCGGGACCTGGCGTTGGGCCCATTTTTCGGCGGAAGCTTGGGGCTCGTCGCAGGCCGACAAGCTCTTCGCTGAAGAACTGAAGGAACTTACCGATGGAAAACTGGACACCCGATTCTACTGGGCAGGAGCTATGGGTAGCGGCACCGAGCTGCTTGAACTGACCGCCAACAACGCAGTCGACGTGGGCAGCTTCGTTCCGTCCTACTTCCCGGGGCAGATGCCGCTCATGAGCCTTGTGAACTCGATCCCGTTGACGTTCACGGATCCGGTCGTGGCGATGGAAGTGCAGCAGAAGCTGGCAATGGACAACCCCTATTTCCAGGAGGAGTTGAAGAAGAACAAGGTCTACCCGATCCTGTTCCACGGTCTCGCGCCGTACCGTCTGCAATGCACCACACCGGTCCGCAAGATCGAGGATATCAAGGGCCTGCGCGTGCGGACTTTCGGCGAATGGCCTCCGAAAATGTTTGAGCAGCTGGGAGCGGTTCCGGTCAACATCGGCATGGTCGAAGTCTATGAAGCGCTTCAGCGCGGCAGTCTCGATTGCGCCTATCTCTCGGTCGAAGGTGCTGGCTTCCTGAAGATCGGCGAAGTCGCCAAATACTGGAGCGACATCAACCTCGGCGCCATCGCAGCCTATTCCAGCTTCGTGTCGTACGATACGTATCAAAGCTGGTCGGACGAGTTCAAGGCGAAGGTGGCTGAAGCAGCGAGCGTTGCCGAAGCCTTTGAAAAGGAAAGCTTTGCGCGGCTCGAAAAGTCGACCATGGAGGAAGCAGCTGGGCTCGGTGTGGAATTCGTCAAGTTCGAAGATATGGATAAGGTCAACGAAGTCGTGCCGAACATGCTCGATGCATGGGTGAAATCCATGTGCGGTATGGACATGTGCGAAGCTGCCGAAAGCACCGTCGCAGAGATCAGAAGTATGATTGGAAACGACTGATGCCTTCCCAAGCACCGGCCGACAAGAGCACCGGGCTGAACAACCCGGTCCCGCGAGAACCTCGCGGGACCGGTCCCCTCTGGTTCGTCGAAACCCTGGTCGGGCACTTGGTGACAGGTGCGATGATCGTGTCAGGCCTGTGCGTCTTCGTCATTCTCGTCATTGGCGTATTCGACACTGCGGGGAGGGCCTTCTTCAATTCGCCCTTCATCGGCGCTGTGGAGATCAGCGAGGCGCTCCTTGCCGTGGCGATCTTCTCGGCCCTCGGCTATCTGCAGAAAACCGGCGGACATGTCGTTGTTGACGTCTTCAGTAACGGCTACGGCCCTCGGCTCAAAAAGTTCGCCACTCTGGTGATCCTGGCCGCGATGCTGGCCGTTTTGTCCTTCCTGCTCTGGCGTTCCGGTATCGGAGCCCTGACGGCGTATCGCACCAACGACGTCTCCGCGGGGTTCCTGCGGGTTCCGATCTGGCTTGCGAAGATATTCACCACGGTCGGGCTCGGTGTAGCTGTGGCGGAGGCAGCCAGAGAACTGGCGCGCGCGGCATTTGGCTTCTCACCGCAAAGTGCAGGTCCGACGAAAGAGATATCGGATACGGCCCATAACAGTACGATGGAAAACCTGTGATGGACTCCACGCTGATCGTCATATGTTCGATTTTTGCAATGCTCGGCTTGATGGCCTTTGGCCTGCCGGTGGCCGTATCGATGATCCTCGTTTCCGCATCGGGGATGATGTTGTCCGTCGGCGGCAACTACACATTGACCACGTTCACGACGCTACCCTACAGCGTTGCCGGAAACTACACATTTGCCGCGATTCCGATGTTCGTGTTCATGGGCATGCTCGCCGGCGCAACTGGCATCATCAAGGATATCTATCAGGCGGCCAACATGTGGCTCGCACGTGTACGCGGCGGGCTTTACATGGCGACGACGATCGCTGCGGCTGCTTTCGGTGCGGTGAACGGTTCTACGATCGTGGGCGCCGCCTTGTTCACCCGGATCGCCCTGCCGGAGATGATCGCCCTCAAATATGACCGCGGCATTGCGGCGGGCTGCATCATCGGCGCGGGCACCTTCGCCGCGATGATCCCGCCCTCGATCACCATCGTGCTCTACGGCGTGCTGACCTCGGAATCCGTGGGTCAGCTTCTTCTCGCGGGAATCGTCCCCGGCGTATTGACCGGTGCGATCTACCTCGCAGGAATTTTCCTTATGGTCCGGGTCCGACCGCGCTGGGCGCCGCCCGCGGTGCAGCACCACACGATGCGCGAAAAGATCGGCAGCCTTAAGACCGTATGGCCGATCGGCATCGTGTCCTTCATCGTGGTCGGGGGAATTTATTCGGGTCTGGTCTCTCCCTCGGCTGCGGGGGCTGTCGGCGCCTTGGCCGTGCTCATTGTCGGGCTCGTGCTGCGGCGTCTGCAGCGCGGTGCGATCATGACCTGTTTCGCAGACACGGCGGTCATCACGGCGGCTCTGTTCTTCATTGTAATGGGTGGCACCGCGTTCTCGCGCCTGCTGTTGGTTACAGGCTTCGTAGACAACCTGCTGGACTTTGTATCGGGCAGCGGCTTCGAACCGTGGACTGTCATCGCCGTGCTGGTGCTGATCTACCTCGTCCTCGGGATGTTGATGGATCCGATCTCGATGATGGTCATGACCGTGCCGATCGTGCATCCGTTGGTCGTCGGTCTTGGCTATGACCCAATCTGGTTCGCCATCATAATGGTCAAGCTGATCGAGCTGTCCTGCATGACGCCGCCGGTGGGAATAAACATCTTCGCAGTCGTGGGGTCATCACAGGGGCAGGTGAGTACCAAGCAGGCTTATTACGGGGTCTTCCCCTTCGTGGTGATGGAAATCCTCGTGCTGACCGTATTGCTGTCGATCCCCGCGCTGACGCTTTACCTGCCGCGGCTGATGATCGGATAGACCGCTTCCGAAGAAAGGAATTTACGTGCCAAACGTCACGATTTTTGCGCCTGGCCACACCCTTGCGCAGCCCGAGGAGCAATATGAAGTCTTCATCGAAACATGCAACGGACTTTGTGTCGACCTGATCCGCGCGGAGCCGGACAAGGTGCATGTGATCTTCGTCGAGACCGGCAAGCATTCCATTGGCCACCCCGGCTATATCGAGATCAAACTGCGATCCGGCGGGCACCGCACTCGGGAACTGATGGGTGAGTTCATGGAAAAGCTGGAAGCCGCTTTCGAGAAGGCGTTCGCGGCCAAGGTGCGCATCCGCTGCTTTGCCTATGAGGGCGAGTATATCTTTGCCCGCAACTGATCCGCATGAAAATCCGGGTGGAGGCGGGGACAGGGTCGATCGAGAGGGAGAGAGATGAAACAGGTTCCGAGCATATATCACCGGCAGGTGGGCGAGATCACCGTGACCGCCATCTGCGACGGCTATCTCGATACCAATTATGAGATTTTCCACGGCATCACGCCAGAAGAGGGTGAAGCGCATATGCGCGCGGCGCATTTGCAATCGCCGCCGCGTATCTCGGTCAACTCCTATCTCGTGCGCCACAAGGGCCGCACCGCATTGATCGAGGCGGGGGCAGGGCACACGATGGGCGCGACGCTCGGCTTTCTGCCGGCACATCTCGCCGCCGCCGGCGTGCAGGTTGGCGATATCGAAACGGTCCTGTTGACCCATATGCATCCCGACCACTCCAATGGCCTGACGGATGCCGAGGGCAACCGGGTCTTCCCGGCCTCGGAGATTGCGTTGGCCGATGCTGAAATGTGCCACTGGGAGGACGATGCTGCGATGGCCGCCGCGCCCGAGCGCAAAAAGGAGCGCTATTTTCGTGCCGCGCGCAGGCAGCTCGCAGCCTACAAGAACCAACTTCGGCCGTTCACCGGCGAGTGCGAGGTTTTCCCCGGCGTTACGCCGGTCCCTATCGCAGGGCACACGCCCGGCCATACGGCTTACCTCGTTACAGACGGGGACGAGTCCCTTTTGATATGGGGCGACACGGTGCATGTGCCACATATCCAGATCCGCTTTCCCCACGTGACGCTCGATTTCGACAGCGACGAGGTCGCCGCAGCGGCCATGCGCCGCCGGCTGCTCGACATGGCGGCGACTGACGAGATCCTGGTTGGCGGGATGCATCTCGATTTCCCCGGCTTCGGCTACATCGGACACGAGGGGGACGGCTACCGCTTTTTCGCCGCGCCCTGGAACCCGGTTCTCTAAGTCCAGCTAGACCGTTGTCTCCGCGAGGCGTGCAGACTTGAATGTGCGTGCCTCTTCGTGCAGCCAGTCGGCGAATGCATTCAGCGATGGGTGCAGTACGTCGCGGTCGGGCAGGATGAGCATGTAGGTCTTTTCGTCCCGCAGCGTGTGGGGATGGAACTGTACAAGGTCTCCGCGTTCGAGTTCCCGCTCCACGTAGAGCCGTGGGACGAGGGCGATGCCCATGCCCGATCTAACCGCCTCGATAACGGTGGAGAAGGTGTCGAACTGCGCCCCGGAAGCGGGGTTCGGATGGTCAAGCCGGGCACCCAGAAGCCAACGCCGCCAGGCATCCTCCCGGGTGACCTTGTGAAGAAGCGGCGCATCAATGAAACCGGGACCACGCCAGTGGGCGGCCTGCCACTGGCCGACCGGGAAAAACTGCGGATTGGCCACCGCGATCAGCTCTTCGCTGAAGAGGGTGGATTGCCGGACTCCCTCCCATTGCGGGTCGGCGAAATGGACGGCGGCGTCGAATTCAAGCTCGGAGAAATCGAAGGGGTCGATCTTGCCGCGGATATTAACGATGATATCCGGATGCTGTCTTGAGAACGTGCCGAGCCGTGGCATCAGCCATTTGTTGGAGAAGGTCGGTAGAGCCGCGATCTGCAGCTCTTTCCGCGTCATCTGAAAGTTGGCGATGTTCTTGGTGTCGGCTTCCAGCTTGTCCAGCGTGCGGCGCACCTCTGTTACATAGGCGCGTCCTGCCTCCGTCAGTCCGAACCGCCCGGCGGAGCGGTCAAACAGCCGCAAGTCGAGATAGCTCTCGAGCTTCGAGATCTGCTTGCTGACGGCGCTTTCGGACAGGCACAGTTCTTCGGCGGCGCGTGAGAACCCGCCGAGTCGCGCTGCTGCCTCGAATGTGATGAGGGCGGTGGTGCTGGGAATGAATCGCGCTATGACTCGCCTCCTGCGGAGAATGCGACGGGTGCAGGGGGCCTTGCCGCCGCCGCGGGTTATGTGGAGCTTCCATACGCCAACATTCATGTTTCCCCAAGCCTGATCAGGCCTCGGCACGTCGGCGCGTTTCTGCGACAATCAGGTCCCGCAGCCGCGCGGCGGCGGGAGGAATGGCACTGTTTCGGCGATAGACCAGTCCGATCTTTCGCGTGACGCTCGGGGCGACGAGCGGCCGGATCGCCAGACCCGACCCGTCCACCACCGGCACGGCCGACAGCGGCAGGGCGGCCACGCCGAGGCCAGCGCGCACCAGTTCCAGCGCGGTGGAGGTTCGCGGCACCTCGTAACTCCAGAAGAGCGACAGGCCTTCGGGGGCGAGCGCCCGGTCGATCAGCGCCCGGTTGCCGCTACCCTGGCTCGGCAGAATCAGGCGTTGGCCGGCAAGCGCTTCCCATTTCAGCGGACCCGACGTCTGCGCCAGCGGGTGATCTGGTGGCAGCACGAGCACAACCTTGTCCTCAAAGAAGGGTTCGAACAACAATGCCCCATCGGGTGCCGCCCAGGACGAGACCCCGAAATCGGCCTGCCCGTCCTCCACCGCTTCCACCACTTCATTCGCAAGCAGGTCGAGGATGCGAACACGAGCCTCGTTTTGCCCGGCGGAGAAAAGGCCCACCGCGGGAATCAACACCCTTGCGATCGTACTCGGTACCGCCGCGACCGTGACGATGACGCGATTCTGGAAACTGAATTCGGCCGTGTCGTCCTTCAGTTCGCGCATCGTCTCGCGCGCCTCGTCCAGCATCCCTTGCGCGCGCGCGCGCAGGCGTCTGGCCGCCAGGGTCATCCGGACGGAACGCGTGGTCCGATCGAAAAGCGGCGCGCCGAGTGCTTCTTCCAATTTGCGAATGCGCCGGGTGAGGGCGGATTGCGAGAGGCCGAGATGCTCGGCCGTTGCAACGAAAGAACCGGTTTCGGACAGGATGAGGAAGGCCTCGAGATCGGCGAAATCAAAATTAATGCGCATACCGGCATAATCGGAGAATTATTTGCATTTATCAATTGCAATCGCTGGCGTTAGTTGGTGCCTACTAACCTAAGGGCACGCTCATGAACCAGCCAGACAGCCGCCACGACATCGCAATCATCGGCGGCGGAAATGCCGCGCTTTGTGCTGCGATCACCGCGGCGGAAGCCGGTGCGAAGGTCATCATACTGGAGGCCGCTCCCAAGGAATACCGCGGCGGCAATTCCCGCCATACGCGGAACTTCCGTTGCAAGCACGAAGCCCCGCTTTCCGTGCTGGTCGACGCCTATGGCGAAGAGGAATATTTCAACGACCTGCTGCAGGTCACCGGCGGCCAGACTGACGAAAATCTGGCCCGCATGGTCATCCGCCGGTCGGAGGAATGCCTACCCTGGATGGAGGCGCACGGAGTTCATTTCCAGCCTTCCCTGTCGGGCACGCTGTCGCTGGGCCGCACCAACGCCTTCTTCATGGGCGGGGGAAAATCGCTGGTTAACGCCTATTACCGCACCGCCGAGGCGCTCGGGGTGGAGGTGCATTACGAGGCTCCGGTCGCCCATGTGGCGCTGGACGGCAGTCGCGTGACCCGGGTGGACTACAAACTGAACGGCGAGCAGCGCAGCATCGCGCCGCGCGCAGTCGTCGTCGCCTCGGGCGGCTTCCAGGCCGATATCGACTGGCTCGCCGATGCCTGGGGTCCGCCGGCCCGCAACTTCCTCATCCGCGGCACGCCCTACAACCGCGGCACGGTGCTGCGCGATCTGCTGGATCAGGGTGTCTCTTCAGTCGGGGATCCTACCCAGTGCCACGCGGTCGCCATCGACGGGCGCGCTCCGAAATATGACGGCGGTATCGTCACCCGGCTCGATTGCGTGCCGTTCTCGATCGTGGTGAACAAGGAAGGCCGGCGCTTCTACGACGAGGGCGAGGATGTCTGGCCCAAGCGCTATGCGATCTGGGGCCGTCTCGTCGCTGCGCAGCCCGACCAGGTGGGTTACGCAATCATCGACGCCAAATCCTTCGAACTATTCATGCCGTCGGTCTTCCCGCCGATCAAGGCGGACAGCCTGCCGGAACTT
>CEQC01028378.1_pt1 | contig 27851 bp, 18 predicted proteins | sample 531021 | NCBI WGS metagenome assembly CEQC01 (sample SAMEA2621213, study PRJEB7988) | marine metagenome | biome: marine biome (ENVO:00000447); feature: surface water layer (ENVO:00002042); material: "saline water (ENVO:00002010), including plankton (ENVO:xxxxxxxx)" | depth 5 m
CGTAGATTTTGTAATCTACGATCAGTATCCAGTTAAAAGCTACGTTGCTGGGATTAACTATTTAGCTAAGAAGTTAGAAGAAGATCAGGTGGACGCGGTCATAGAATTTCATTTTAATTCAGCCGGTGCTAAATCTACCGGCCACGAGTGGCTATATTGGCATTCAAGTAAACTAGGCAGCAAATTAGCGTATCATTTGAGGGATGAAATGAGCGAATCGTATCCTGATTTGACATCGCGAGGAGCGAAGCCTAGAGTTTCTAAACAAAGGGGTTCGTATTTTTTACGAAAAGTCAGACCTCCGGCAGTCATAGCCGAACCATTCTTTGGTAGTAACGCCGACGAGTGGGCGATGATAAATAATAATCGGGGCAAATTAGCAGGAGTCTTTGCCCGTGCGATAAAGAAATATGCCGAAGAATGAGTATCCCTAAAAGCATAACAGTAGGCGGTGTTCGGGTCCGAATTCGTCTAGGAGATTTAGGTGACGACGATTGTTACGGGATGTATTCCCACAGAAGAAAACTTATTACTATTGATAAAACACTCAGAGGAAAAGAACTTCACGACACCGTTCGTCACGAGATGCTTCACGCAGCACTTGCTATCTCTGGGCTTAGTTATTCAGAGTCCTACGAAGAAGAAAGTATAGTGCGTTGCATAGACGAAATATATTTTCCAGCGTGGGAGCGATTTTCAAAAAGATTCCAAGCCAATGTCAAAAAAGAAATCCAGAGTTAACGAAGCGGGTAATTACACTAAGCCCAGTATGCGTAAACGACTTTTTGAACGAATTAAAGCCGGATCAAAAGGGGGACGCAGTGGTCAGTGGTCGGCGCGTAAAGCGCAGATGCTCGCCCGTGAATACAAAGCTAAAGGAGGAGGATACCGATAATGGCCCTGAAGAAGTCACAAAAGTCGTTGAAAAATTGGACAAAAGAAGACTGGGGAACCAGCTCTGGCAAAAAGTCTTCTGAAACAGGGGAGCGTTACTTACCCCGAGCGGCTAGGAATATGTTGACTTCTGCACAAAAAGCAGCGGGCAACCGCAAAAAACGCGAAGCTACTGCAAAGGGAAAACAGCGTGCTAAATACACAGAAGCAGAGCGACGAGCTTTTTTAAAATCCTCAAAACGATAATTAACATGAAGAAAAAAGATTTTAAACCACATAACATGTATGACCCGAAAACGGGAAAGGCTGTAGCCGCTAAAACCTACGAGCAGCATCTTGCGCTCAAGAAAAAAGGATATGGCCATTCAGCCCCTAAAAAGAAAGCAGCCAAAAAGAAAACCGCTAAGAAAGCAGCTAAGAAAGCAGCTAAGAAAGACGAGTCTTTTATGGAGGCAGTAGAAAGGCAAATGGGGGGTGGCTACTAAAAAGTTCAAACGGTTGCCGTCTGGTAGAATACAATACCATGGGGAAACCTTTGCGGGTTTTAACAAACCAAAACGCGCCCCTAAAGGGAGTAAAAAGAAGTTTGTTGTTCTTGGAAAACAAGGGGATAAAATTAAAAAAGTTTCCTACGGACATCGTGATTACTCTGATTTCCGAAAGCACAAAAACCCAAAACGTCGGGCTAACTTCCGAGCGCGGCATAATTGTGCCACTGCAAAAGATAAAACATCAGCAAGATACTGGGCGTGTAAACATCTTTGGTGATGAAGAAAAAACTGCCGCGTCAGTTTTCAAAAGACAAACGCGGTAAGCTCATAAGGTTCACCCCGAACTCAGAGAACGTAAAGCAAGCGTTCGAAAGAAGCCAAAATCTTGGTATTCTCCCCAATTCGTTTACTCGTGGTGCGGGTCGCATGACCGGCTTTCTTGGCGAGATAGGCTTCGAGCTTCTTTTTTCTAGTGCGAAGTATGTTGGTAATTACAGCCTCACTCACGACTACTTATTGGGGAATAGAAAAATTGATGTAAAGTCAAAGACCTGTCACGATAAACCAAAGCCTCATTACACAGCTTCTGTTGTTTGCCCTGAAGGGAAACCCCTTAAAGCTAGCCATTATTTCTTTGTCCGCGTCCGTAAAGATCTGACTCGCGCTTGGATGTTGGGCTGGATAACTAAGAATCGTTTGCTAGAGCAGGGCGAGTTCAAGCGCAAGGGGGAAGAAGACGACTACGGCTTTGCTTACAAAGTGTCAGGCTATCACATCCCTATCTCTGCTCTCCGGTCCCCTATGTCTTTATGACGCCGAGACTAAATCGGGAATAATATCATACTTTTCTTCGATACTGATCGACCACACTTTACCCCCGCCATGTCCTACCGACCTTACCGGACGAATATTATCGTTAGCTTTACCCGCTTCCTCAAGAGTGGACATCCCCCGTCGAACGAATTCAAGGTTGTTAGACATGCCAACGCATCGCCCGTTATTAAAATCGTGAAGAGTTACTTGGAACTCGGTCAATGTTCCTTCCCATGTCCTGTGAGCCGTATTTAGAGCGCGGCATTTTTTTGCAAAGAACTCGACAAGCTCCGCAACCGCCGACCGGCTGGAGTTGTCATAAGCGGCTGAAGATACTGAATTGTCAATGAATCCAACTATGCCAAAGCGCCCATAAGATTCGATTTCTTGCGGGACTGTCCAATCTACCAACCATTTCCCAAAATAAGGTAGCTCGTCCTTGATTGTTTTCTCCAAAATTTTGTTGGGGGGAAATTTGCTGGTAGCAGTATCTCGTACCTTTAGAGCCATGAGTTTGTCACGGTTGCTACTGTCTAGGGCGGGTATCACTGACAGGCTATTAGCATCCATGTTTAGGCTCAGGATTACCCGCCCTGCCCACGGAATAGAAAGGGCATCCGCATACTTGGCCATGTATTCAATACGCGGGTTGGCTACGGCCCGCTTAATTAGCTCCGTTGCCTTTCTTTGGTCCTGAAATGAGCTGGCACTTGTCGTGTCATCGATAACCCAAGCCGCCACGCGCCCCAGATCTTTGTTAAATTTGGTATGCCCCGACAGGTAATCGGAAGCGTCGGAAAAACCGCCGACAAGACCGGAGATAACTCTGTTAGACAAAAGGCTCTTTCCCTTGTTGGTTGGTCCGACCAGAATAAGCGCGTGTCCTTGCCGTGACTCCCTGTCTAAAACGGCTTCGTAAAACCGCTTCATCCATGCAAAAAAATATTCAATAGTTGGGCGTGGAGTAGAATCCTCGAACAACTGATGTAGCCATGTGTGAAGGAAGGGCCAGTTCTTCGGGTCTCCATCGTCTGCTGGCTCGACTGGCTCAATAGTGGATGTGTTTAAAATTCGGTTTCCGCTACACTCGACTATACGGTCCTTAGAGAAAACCACGGGGGCGATTTCGTGAACTCTGTTCTGGTTGCTTATAACAAGGATTGCTGACTCCACCTCAGATAACGGCTTGCCCTTTTGTTGCTTCGGAGAAAATCCCATTTGTCGCAGTTCCAAGACGAGTTGTTCTCGGGGGATCTCAACCGCCAAGTTATTCAACAGTTTGAAGAATCGTTTGCCGTTGAACCAATACTCATCGAGCAAGCTGCCCATTTTCTTTTGTTCAAACGCCTCTACAAATCCCGCTCCAAAAATGTCTCGCCACGACATGAACCCCCTACCCGCTCTATCGCTGTAGCAAATTATTCCGTCTTCGCTGACCTGACAGCCTTCACGATCAATTCCGTCATCAATCCAAAACAACGGTCCCCTGCTCCCGATCTCAAATGCGCCCATCCATCGATGACCATAATCGGCTCTGACTTTTTCTGCTACAACGTCGATAGGAATCGAAGTGTCCCCCGATTGTGGCGCGTTTGTCTCCGCAGATTTTAGTAACGCCGTGTGAACGACATTCTTGCCGAGTTGTGGGCCGACTGATGTCCACTCCGTCCCTAACTCAAAATACTGCGATGGGTTTAAGGAGGTCTCGTCGAACCCAGCAAATATTTTATTTAGCCGGAGAACTCGTTTCATCTCCTTAGCAAACGGCCCTACCATTTCTGGCGCAATAGGAAGCCCCTCTGCAAACTCCCATACGAGTCGTATATACCCACTGTACGTTTTAGATCTCCACGTAGGCAATGCTCCGGCGCAGACAGTTGATATCTTTCCGTCCACCATGCTCCAGTTTACTGGCGCGTCGTAGTCAGCAACTATCCCATATATCTTGTTAGGAGGGTTCTCCGCTGAAACTCTTTTTGATGGGGCGCGTCCTTCTACAGTCGAGTAAAATACGTGCTTTGTTTTGTTATCCGCACACCACGCTCGGTATTCAGCTTTTGATGAAAACTTAGGGACGTTGTAGGGTAGTTTAGAAATATCTACTGCTTTACTCGCTGCGGCAGACCGCAAATTTTCAATGTGTCTGTAAATCATTTAGTGTATCTGGTAAGCGTGGTCCCTTCAGCGTCGAGGGGAATATCTGGTATCCATTCCGGCGGGGTAGACATTATTTTTATAACGTCTTCCAGCACGGCATCCGCGTTGTCCGCATCCGCCTCCACAACAATCTCATCGTGAACGTGCATTATGACGTTATGCCCTGCGGCTGCAACCCTGACAAGCATATCACTAAAAATATCGCGGGCGAGTGCCTGAGAAGCGTTTTCGGCTACAAAACCACCCCATAATTTTATGGGGACCATCTTGACCCCTTTTGGAAAATGAGCCGTGTATTGAATCCGGCCCCCTTCAACTTTGTCCGCAGAAATCAACCCGTAGTCCAGCACCCGTCCGCTTGGCAAGTCCACCGTGAATGGGGTGGGCATCCCCTGTTGTGACAGATTATAAGCTCCGTTAATGTCCATGTTATACTTTTTCCATAAACGGACCACACTTTCCATCGTCCTTCGGTAACGAGTAACAGCGGCATCTGCTTCAAATTCGTCCATACCTGACATCTCACCAAACCGTTTATACCCCGCCCCGTATCCGCAACCTAAGACCATAGCCTTTACCTTATGTCTAAGTTTGGGGTCTTGTTTAAGTGAGCCATCCTCTTTTTTCCACCTATGAAAGCGGATCGCAAAAGCCTCATAGATATCATCGGTAGCTTCAATTTCTTTAAGCATCTCCGTGTCTCGCGCCAGCCAACACAGCGTTCGGACTTCAATCTGACTCAAGTCTACCACCACTAACCGTTTATCTTTTTTTGTAGATATAAGGTGACGAAGATTGACCCCAAACATTTCGTCACGAGGCAGATTCTGAAGGTTAAGGTTTCCTCCGCTCCCACTGAACCTCCCTGTATGCGCCCCGAAATACATACAGCCGCCGTAGTATCTTCCGTCAGGCATGGTCGCTACATCGAAACTCTCTACCTTTTTCTTGAGTGCATTGATCCGCCTCCAGTTCTGAGTAGCTTCAATCCAGTCGTGCTTCTGACTATTATATTCAATCCACTTCCTACTCTCAGGGTTGGTCTTTGCCAGACTCGCAGGAGGCTCCAGCCCAACCTTCTGGCATTCCTCGTCAAATGCCGCACGGCTCAAGAGTGGTTTATTCCCGAGCCATGGGATACGAGATTCTGCCTCGAACAATTTCTCATTTATCGTCTCCAGTTGTTCTTTTAGGAGATCCGTGTCGATAGGGATTCCGCCCTGACAAATCCTCCTGTTCAAGATGCTTATTGCTCTCTCTTCTTCCGGCCAGCGGTCACTAAACTCTTCCCACAACCGTAGACAAAGTTCGGCATCTTTAATCGCGTAGGCGCTAACCTCTTCGCGGAACTCTTCTGTCATCGACTCCCACCGCTTGCCACTCATGTTGTCGCGAGTGGTCTTGTCAATTTCTAATCCAAAAGCTGCATGAGACGCTCCTTTAAGCGACCGAGGCAAGCGAACATACGCCGCCAAATCGGCTGTACAGTGCCAGACAAGCGGCCTGACTTCCGGCCACCATCCTTGGGTAGCGCCATATAGATATAAGGTTTCATCGAACGATGCGTTGTGGCTCAGTGCTGTATTACCAATTAATAACTCCCAGTTAAACTTTTTTGGGTGGCCAACAAATTCGGTTCCGTCAGTTCCTTTTACGGTTAGCAGGTAAGCGTCAAAGTCGGGGTGAGAAAAATACCCCATTGGGCCGAGTGTTTTTATGCTGCATCTTTTGTCGTAGTAAGTCTCGTAGTCGAGAGCGTAGATTTTCATAGCTTCAAAAAACCCCCCACTGGAAAAAATGAAAACCAGTGGGGGGCGTTATAGCCGCTTTTATGTGATTACGGCTAGGGCGATGCTTTAACCAGAACAGCTTCGGATACACTAATTAACCTTAACTGCCCCGCCACAATACCCAATCTTTTAGTCCTCGTCTTTCTCCACCTCAGTTTTCTTCCCGTCCACGACAAAAGTCAGGTCTAACTGATTGTTGTCTTCGGTTGGGAGGTCCACCCCGATTGCACCTGCTAATGCTTTTCGGACGGCCACAAGTTTGCGCTTACTTTCGTGAGCTGAAGCGATGGATTTTTCGATTTCGTCAATCATGCCCCCAAGCATGGTCACTTCCTGTTCCACTAATATTTCGTCAAAGTCCGCCATTATCTTGCAAAGTTGTTGGCGAATTTCTGCACGGCCTCACTCGTATTTTTGTCAGTAAAAGTGAGGCTTGGAGCGTACCAAGAATATTTCCCCCTGCTAATTACCGAAGATGCAAAATTCCAGTAACGAGTAGACGGAGGGGTCTCGGGGTTGAACAAGGTAAACGTAGCCAGACGTTTGAAAGTCTGCCTATACGCATCCTTAGCAACATTAATACGACCAAGTGCGTAGAACTTGTCCCCAATAGGGAACGGAAATGCAGCATCTACTTCCGTATCCTCCGGCTTTTCAATAGCCAAAGTAATGTCAGCAAATTCTAACATTGGATAATCCGAGGATGCGGCAATCGAATCGCGCTCTTCTTGCGAATACGCAATTCGAGGAACCTCATCATCGTCATACGGGATGTCCTCGCGCCATCCCTTAGTTACCGAGACTGGCACAGCCAAAACATTCGTCTCCGGTTCTGCGATGACGAATTGTTTGTCTACGACAATGCTTCCAAAAGGGGCATCAATCTCAGATGTTTTTTGCACCACATTAATCCTTGGGATCTCGATGTCGCTTGGTTCAATCATCATGCTCGCGGGAGACATGATTTCCGTAGTGGTGGCTTCTTTAAGTTTACCTGCCATTGTGTTTCTTGTTTCTTGTTTCTTGTTTCTTTGATTAGGAGAGGGTGTGCCTCGCCTGAGATGTTGTGACAATACCCGCGTCTTCACAGGCGTCAACAAATTCTTGAGATATTTTTTTCCGCTCTCCCTTTTCTGCTTTGTCGCCGAGCGTTTTAGCTATTTTTGCTAGTGGCAAATTAACTGCCTCAATAACTTCTTCTGCGCCCATCCCAAACTGTTCGGCGATTTCTAACAGTTTAATGTTATCCTCCACTTTCTTTGTGGTCCCCATATTTTTAAGGCGTAAGCTAGGAAACTCAGTCCCATTTTTTGCCATGGCTACGGCGCGTTTCTTTAGTCTGTCGGCCCAGTTAGAAACCATCTTCGCGATTACCCATAACTGTTCAATTACTTCGGGGTCTTCTACTTCATCGAGATCAACGTCTGGTAGATCCGTATTTATCTTTTTTGCTACTGAAACCACTACCCCGCCTAAAGCTGGACAAGCGTCTTCGTGACGGCAGAACCGGCAATTAACTGTAGGTGTAAGGTCAGCAAGTTCTGGGGTTCCGTTTTCCCACTTGGGCCTAACAGACTCTCCCCTCTTAATCACTTCTGTTAGTCTTCTAACAAGAACCGGAATATCTTCTCTTTTAAATGTGTGGAACAAAGTCTCGTTCCTTACAGGAACATAGAACACAAACGTAATTTCTTTAATCTCAGGGAACTTTTGAAAAGTCCCAACGGTATACGCTTGGGCTTGCCAGTTCTTTTCTGGTGGATCGATCATGGAGATCCCTGTCTTGTAGTCGGCCTGAACAGCCGTATCGTCGTTAAAGACAGTGAGTCGATCACAAGTGCCCCAAGTTTCTGTTCCTTCTAACTCGACAGTCAACTGAATCTCTTTGAAATCTTCTTTTAACACCCTCTTGCTTTGCGCGTAGTTAGCAAGAAATGCTTTTTCCTCTTCCATGATTTGCTCATAGATTGAAATTTCTTCTTCGCTTTGAAGGTTAGAAGAGTCTTCGACTTCCAACGCTTCGTGTATCCTTGTGCCTTTTTCAGCAGCAGCGTTTGTTCCGCTTCTTCCGTGAAACCCAGCACAGCCCGCTATATACTTCAGGGCGGAAGGAGAAAATTCAGCGTGGTCTCTATCTGAGTGAGAATCGGGCATAGCCTCGATCATACATCCTTAGACCGCTCTGTCAAAATATATTTAGCAATTAAATACGCATCAACCATCCCGTCGTGTGGAGTGCGGCAACGCTTGTTTTTTAGCCAGTTTTCTGCGGGGGCAAGTCGCTCCGCTACGTTTAGAGCTGCAACTTTAGACATTCCTTTTGGCACGTTACCCAACATTTTCTTCTGCCACTTGTGGACCGAAACTCTAACAAGATCGTAATCTTTTACTTCTGCTATTCCTACGATTTTGCCAAAACTTAATGCCATTGAGCGAACTGCCTGTGAACTCTTTGCGTGAGCGAGGGGTTCTTCTACAGCTAACGTAAACGGCGTGTGCAGGTTTATTAACCACTCATTGATTTTACGCGCATCAACTTCACGCTTTTTACTCCTCTGCATTGTAGGCATCGGGATTTTATCAACCACCCCACCGTCAAAGTCTGAAATTGCACAAAGCCCCCCGTCTAGTCCGTTGTCTACGCCGATTATCATTGTGCATATTCTTTTAAACACGGAGGAGAAAGGATCAGTCCATTGCCTGAATCAGGAGTGAACACCGTAATGTTTTTAGCTAGTCCTTGAATAAAAAAAACTTCCTTTGCAGTATTAGGAATCACGCGAAAAAAAACCCCAACTAATTTTCTTTTGGTAAACGCAAAGTCATTTTTGTGCGGATAGTCTTCACGAATTAAAACAGTAGGATTAGTTTCCACTTCTCTTTGCTTAAAGAGTTTCATCCTTCAAGGGCGGTAGAATCAAGAAAACACGGGGTATGCGGTCCTAAGTCACACGACTTTAGTTGATCTAAGGCCAGCTCAATTTCTTCTTCGTTAAGGCCATGTTCTTTTTTGAGGATTATGCGGGTTCCCGCGAGGGAATAACATGCGACAGTAGGATTGCGCGGATGTTCTATAACTCCTACATACGCCTCTTTTAGTTCGCTAAACAACATGATCCCGTTTTTCTTTTCTTTGTTGTCGGGTTCTTCAATAAACGAAGTCCAACAAGTTGGGTCATTTTGCCTGTAAAAATACGGGTCGTCTGATGGCTCATATTTTGCTCCTTCAAATTCAGGAGCGCCGGAATCAAGGTTAAAAATCATTAGTCTAAATCAATAATCGGTTTAACTGCTCCGCCCCCTCGGTCAGCTTTGGTATTATTAAGGATAGAAATATCAATTTGCATTTTACCACTCCCTCCTGACTTGGCGTTAAGGCCAAGATTTCGGCGTATGAATTGGTCAAGTTCAGAAAGTTCACGGACAGTTTTAGCTGGGCGTAAGTTCTTTACACTGTCGCGCATAAGTTTAATGCCCGTAGCCGCAGCGTAGTGCTGATATTTATCAGCGGGGCTTGATTGACTTTCTGCTATTTCTAGAATTGCTGCGTCTTCTTCTTTGCGGGCGTCGTGGCTCGCTCGAAGAATTGCTTCGTCTGTAGTAGCCTCTAGTTGATGGTCTATTGCGTCAGCCAGTTCATCAACAGGTGTTTCTTCTGGAACCTCTTCTCGTGGGTGTAGCCCATTCTTTTTAGCGGGGATACCCATTTTTTTGAACCAACGACGAACTGTGCCGGGGTGAACTCCAAGCTCTCTAGCAATAGAGACTGTCTTCCAGTCTGCTTTATACAACGTCAAGGCTCTTTGTTGGAGGCTATTTTCTTTAGGTTTGTCAGACACTTTGTTGGGGCGTAATCTACGCATCTGATTATGGCGGTAAGCAATCCTTCCATCAAGCAGATACTCGAACCACGAATCGACGGTAAAACAAAACGCATGGATGTAGGGGGATTGTTAATCCCACCGACCAGTCTTATCACCGCTTTGTTGTATGGTTTTGCAAACCACGAACACTTGCGTGCAAAAGAATATTATTTTTGGCGCGTCTGCGATGAGCTGTGGAACCATGATGATCTTCCTGAAAAGTTAATGATCCGACATCCGTGGGCAGAACACATGGTATGGGCAGCTTTGAATAATAAGTATCTGGCTATCGGAGGGTCTGCATCTTCTGGCAAGTCACATACAATGGCCGCTTGGGGGATAATTAACTGGCTTTCTAAGCCCAAGGATACGCTTGTTCTTATGACATCAACCACGTTACGCGAGGCTCGCAAGAGGATCTGGGGGTCGGTTATGTCTTTATTATCCGTAATCGACGGAGCGCCGATCAAGATCCGCGACTCGATCGGTAATGCTGCCTACATCGATGAAAAAGGAACGCTTATTGAACGAGCGGGGATTTCACTCATTGCTGCGGAAAAGTCAAAGACACGCGAGGCCGTAGGTAAGTTTATTGGTATTAAACAAAAAAGAGTAATCCTGATCGGGGATGAGCTTTCTGAACTGTCAGAGGCTATTTTGCAAGCAGGGTTGTCTAACTTATCTAAGAACCCTGAGTTCCAGCTAATTGGAATGTCGAACCCCAATAGCAGATTTGATGCCTTTGGAGTATGGTCGGAGCCGATTAATGGGTGGGACTCAGTTGACACCAGTATGGAAGATGGATGGCCGACCAAATGGGGCGGCGATTATATCCGGTTAGACGGAGAACGCTCTCCCAACATAATTGCGGGAGAGGTTCTTTATCCTTGGCTACCTACTCAGGAAAAGATTGACGAGGATAAGGGGCTACTCGGCCCCGAGTCTCGTGGTTATATGCGGATGATTCGCGCTATCTTTTTTGACTCGGACGAAACGACAGGAATCTATGGCGAGAACGAACTAGCCATGTCAAAAGCGATGAACAAAGTTGAGTGGCAAGGTTCTCCCGTCAGAGTAGCTGGGGTTGACCCTGCTTTTACAAACGGGGGAGACCGGACAATTCTTTATACTGCTTCAGTGGGATACGATACTACGGGCCAATACGTCATTGAGTTTGGAGAAGCAATCCACTTGAATGACGACGCTACTAACAAGGCGGTTCCTCGGACTTATCAGATTGTTAAACAGATTAAAGACCACTGTGAAAAACGACATATTTTACCTGAGAATGTTGCCGTTGATGCCACTGGTGCAGGGGCACCTTTTTGCGATGTGTTATCTGGAGAATGGGGGAGCGGGTTTTTGCGGGTTGGGTTTGGTGGAAAAGCCAGCGACAAGCGGGTAAGCGCGAACAGTCGGTCGGTAGGCACGGAGTTGTATGTGAACAGAGTTTCTGAGCTTTGGTTTGTCGGGAAAGAATTGATGAGAACCCGTCAAGTATTTGGAGTCAGCACTGATCTGGCTCAAGAGATAACTAGCCGAAATTATGACATGGTAAAAAGCGGAACTTTGCGGGTAAAAATCGAGTCAAAACCTGAATTTAAGTCTCGTTTCGGACGCAGCCCTGACCTTGCTGATGCCGCTTTTTTGGCATTAGATTGTGCCCGACAACGGCTTGGTCTTGTAGCGGTTGATCCCCCTGAAGAAAGAAAGGATGGTCGCCCCCACCGTCGGACTACAATTAAGCAGTTGGGACAAGCATTACAGAACCAAGATGCGGTTTTGCTGGATTGACACTTTACCGCTTAACTAATATTCTTATCCCGCACTTTAGTCGTTTTGTATGTCTGAATTTAAATTTTTTGGTCCCCTTGATCCGTTTACGGGCAAGCCAGTAACGCAAGCCGATATTGACGCACAAGTTGCCAGTTATGGTCAAGATGATGAAGAAGATGATGACCCTTTTGTTGAGGAGCCTGATTCACGTAGAACGCTTCAACAGACACAAATGGTAAATCCTGATAGGCAAGCTGCACTGAGAGACGCAAAAAAAAGATCCAACATCGAAAAATCAGAACCAAAATCAGGTCTTAGTGCCGGAGACGATGGCAGGGGGCTTCAAACTGGTGGTGTGGGGGATTCAACTCTTCCTAGCACATCCCCAATGGCTCCATACCGTGGTCTAGGCCGCAATCCGAATACACAGTTCAAGGAAAAATAATAAGTTATGGCCGCAAAGAAAAAAGCGCCAAAAGGACGGGTCTACGCGGATAGCCCACAAAACAGAAATTTTAAAGGGGCGGGCGGAAAAATATACAATCGAGTAGGTAAACCGCACGGCTCCAAGCCATCTACGTGGCCGGAGGTAAAGAAGCCTACTGCTGCGAAGCCTACCCCTGCTGGTGGTTTGGGACGGGGTTACGGCGGCACTAAAAAACCTAAGGCCACTACGTCAAAGCCTATCCCTGCTGGTGGTTTGGGACGCGGTTACGGGGGCACTCGAACACCGAAAGAAAAAGCAAAGGTTATTAAAGAAGCGGGGCGGGCAAAAAAACTGGGGAGCGTTTTGAAAAAAGCTCCGTATGCCCAAGCATTGATTCAGGGAATCTCGGGGATAAGGCAAGCAACTAGCGAAGAAGCCCGCAAAAAGGCGTTGCAACAATACGGTGAAGATCTTGGGCTTGCTGGTAACGTAGGCCGTGCGCTTGCAGGTGGCTTTCTTGACCCTGCACGGGCAACGTCTGCTGTAGTGCAGGGACTCGCAGAATTAGGGAGGGGACCAGAAGAAATGAATCTCCGAACAAAAGAAGAAATAATAGCTACTATGGCCCCCGAGGATTTAGCGCGGCGAAAAGCGATGCTCGCTGCTTTTAAATCTCGTAAAGCTGCTAAAACCTCAGAAGCCCCTGAAGCTCCTGAAGCTCCTGAAGCCCCTGAAGTTGTTGAAGCTCCCGAAGTTTCTCAAGAACCTTTGACTGGAAGAACCTTGGCGCGGGCCATGCGGGTTTCTTTTGAACAGCTACAAAATGATCCTAAAGCTCTTCGCGCAAGTATGTCTGGTTTGAGGCAAGCTGCTATTGACGCGGGGATCGCGGATGCAGACAAGTTTAACCGCGTAGGCCGCAAGATGTATGCGGACTTTAAAAGACAGCAAAAAGCCGCCCCTACCGTAGACCCACGGTCCCCTGAAGCGAGTGCCTATGTAAAGACGCCGGGACTTGATGCCCTCGCAGAAATGCAAAAGCGAGAGTTTGGGACCAGCACGGCGCTTCGTGGTTCTGTAGGCGGTTTAAAAGATCCTTCTCGCAGACTTGGAACGAGGGCCGGAGACGCTAGACGACGAGCACGGGAACTTGAAAGAAGAGGCTACCGAAAAGAAGCAGGGGCGTTACGCGCAGCCGCTGCTGCTAGTGGAGAGCCACGTTTACAGACGCAAGCCTATCGTGAAGCTGTTCGCGCTGAAGAGGAAGAAGCTCGTAGAAAAGCTGCGGCAAAAAGAGCAGAGGACGCTAGGCGAAAAGAAGATGCGGCTATAGGGCGTCAATTTACAGATCAAATGGATCAGACTTAACGAACGTATAAATGGCTGAGTTTTCTTACAGTGACGACATCGCCCCGCTCAAGGGCGACTTTTTTGGAATGAGACCGCTCTCACAACGGGAGAGTGATTATTTGATGGCCCGCCAACGAAATACGCGGGCTGAAGAACGAAAAGAAGAAATTGCAGAATTAAATTATCAACGTGCTGTGCTTGCTTTTGACAGTGCGCGTGAAGAAAGTGCGCGTCAAAAACAAGAAGCAGATTATTTAGGGCAAGTATCAGCTAATCTTTCTCAGATTGCTAAGTCAAATATGTCTTCTTTCGATAAGGTGCGGAGTATAAACGACACCCGTGTCAGTTTGTTTGCCGACAAGCCTATGCTGGCAAAAAGCGCAATGACAAATAGTTTGTTTAGTTCTGCATTGTCTTCAGTGCAAGCTCAAGACTCTCAAGATAATCGTTATCTGCCGCAGATACAGACACTCGCTCAACTTGGAGACGCGGAAGCTGCAAAGCGCATGGCCAATGTTGATGGCCTAGTTACTGAGCAAGAAGAAGGAATGATTGAAATAGCGGAAGCGCAAGCCAGAGCTAAACAACAACAAACTAGATCTCAATACGGAGCTAAACAGATACAGAGTCAAACTGCGGCTTTAAAATCTGACATTACACTTGTAAGAAATTTTGGCGACGAAACAGCTTATATGCCTGACTCTGATGGAGGAGACGACGACGGGGTTAGTGTCGCCTCTCAGCTCGTTCTGAAGGACGACGAAAAACAACAAATGCGGGGCATCGCCCAACGGCAACTTAAAGGGCCTAAATATGAGAAGGTGTTAAATACATATCTCACATTTAAGTTTTATGATGATGCTTCCCGTAAAAATTATCTTATCAATGCCCTTAGTGAAAAAGCTATCGACTTGCTAGATTCTGTGTACCCAGTAGATTCTGATTCAGCTATTACTGGGTCATCTGAAATAAATGCTGGCACAGGTTTTTTTAAATAGTTCTCTAAATAACTACATATCCCATCGCATCTGCTATGTCAGAGCAAACTGATACCCAACCCACTGTCAATCCGTTAGGATTCTCCGAATGGTCATCTGAAAATAATTTTAATGACCCACTTGAAAGTAGAGTAAAATACGGAGATTATCTGCGAGAGCAGTATATTAACGCCGAGGCGTATAATCCTACAGTAGAACAAGAAATCTCTACGGCGTTTGCACAGTCTTTGCAACAAGAAGGGTTGCTGACAGAAGAAAATGTTGGTGATGTAGAACAAAGGATATCAGCCATTCAAGGTAGCGTTTCTCTTGATCAAGAAGCTCGCAATATGCGCGACTCTTTGTCGTCTACCGAAGACGCACAGACCTTGTCGGACTACTTGTCTGCCGCAGACGTAGACGCCCCGTCGCCAGAATACTTGGAAGAATTACAGCCTCTCAAGAGCAAGGCGACGGAGATTGTAAACAACGAAAAGGATGCGCGGGCGCGGGCAATGATAGACGCGGGTGAAATCCCCATGGCTAAACTGTCTTCTGGAGAGCTTTTAGTGGGCGAGGCGGCAGAAAGAATGGGGATCGTTGCCGCAATCAAATCTTCTAAATCGGGCGGGGTTACTATGTCCGATGCTATAGCGGCTAAAGCGCAACTGAATACTCCTGATGGGTGGGAGATTCCGCTGTATAAAATTAAAAACTTAACAGATATTTATCGTCTACTTGAAGTAGAGCAAAAAGCAGACGAAGACTTTTCTCTTATTATAGACGGGCTCTCAACAGAGCTTGCGGAGTCTGAATATGACGCCGGAGACCGTATGGAAAAATGGCTCGATGGTTTGGGCCGTTCTGGAGTTAATTTTATCAGACGGATTTCAGGTAAAGGCGAGGATGTTGACAAAGAGAACGCTCGCCGCAGAGCAATAGAAGAAGCTAGAGGAACTAACATCAGGCAACTTGCTGCAAAGTATGCGCTAAAGTTTGATAAACGACCTGAAGATGTCGAGAGGGCTCTCAAACAGTTGTCTGTTGATAATGCGAACAAAAAACAAATGTTTGAGTTCCATGATGAAGATGACGAGATCGGTAAAAACATTAGGTTTTTAGGATTCGGCCTTCCTTCGGTTTCACCGCAAGCGTTGGTAAACAAAGACGTTTTTGACAAGGCTATCGCTGCCCACCCCGACATGAGCCAGAATGTTAAAGACGCTCTGGACCGGCAACGGGTCAATTACCTTCAATCGCAGTTTGTAGATTACAACAAACTACTTTCTCAAACCAGTGTTGCGGATGAATGGAGCAAAGCCTTAATCACAGGCAGGGCATCGGGTGTTGAAGACTACCGGATTCTTGAAGCCTTTGTTGCTGATGAGGATAACTACAATGAGTTTAAAGAGCGGTTGTCTGGGCTAGGAGCATCCGTGTGGCACGGATTTGGTCAAATAATCCATGCGATTCCTGCTGGTTTTGGATTGCAGATGTCAAAAGATTACTTGGCTTCAGTGGCCCAGAAGAACTCAAACCGCCGACAACTGGCCGAAGTGTTTGGTGAGGAGTTTGGATTTTTGCAAGACGTTGGGGAAACTGCCTTTCCTATGCTCATAGATGTGGGGCTTACTGCCTTGCTCGCAGCGGGAACGGCTCCTTTGGGAGGCTCTGGTGCTGTAGCTTATGCTTCTATGAAAGCGGGGGGCCGCGCTTCGGCCTCCTTAGCAGGTAAGGGAGTTACAAAAGCGTTATTTTCTAATGTCTTCAGAAGAAAAGCGGGGAAGAGCATTACCGAACAGGCCGACGAACTTCTTGGCGAAGGGTTGATTAAAGGAACTAGATCTGGCGCGGTTGATATCCTTAAAAACTATAACGGAAAACTAGCGTCTAAACTTGGTATCGCCCCCGCTGTTTTTGTCCCAGCAGCTACTAGGTCGGGATCAGCAACTTATGGTGCGGTGTATAACCAGTTACGGCAAAACCCTGACATAACTGAAGAAGAGGCCCACGACAGGGCGCTTGGTTCCATGCTTTTGGCCGGAACTTTTACAGGTATTATTACCTCCTCATTTTCTCTTATTGGAAAAGGAGGTCTTGAAGACGCCTTGTTAAAGGGACTGACCTACAAGCAGATGAATACGGTTGCTAAAAGTGTAACCAACATGGTTGAAGGAGACCTATTCGAGACGGCTCAAAAAGCCATCTCTACCACCATGAAAAAATATGCTTTCGGTGGGGTAAAAGGACTAATGAAAAACTTTGCAGATGAAGGCGTCGAGGAGGGCATCGATGAGTTTGTCAATGGGCTAATAACTGATGCTGCCCTGAATGAAAACACACCGTTTTTAGAACGGCTGCAACAAACATGGCATGCTGTTGTTTTGGGCGGCACAATGGGGGCGGGTGTCCCCGTAGCCCAATTTGCTCTACGCCCGCTAAAACCGGCGGCAACAAGTAGTGCTCAAATGGGGGCGATGTTTGATGAAGTTTTAACAGATATGGCGCGTGATCTTACTGACAACGGAGCGCCTATAACCGCAGAAGTGCTTTCTGCAATAGCATCAGACACACGAAGAAAAGACGCAAGGTTGTCAGTAGTTCCTACGCCGCAAGAACAAGAAGACATTCTCGAAGAACAAAGAACACGAACGCTTGTCCCTCAAGATAGCGGTGTCCCTCTTGCATCAGGTATTACTTCTGACGAGAAGTTTAGCCAAGAACTAGAAACGTCAGTTAACCCTGACTCGGTCGCCGAAGCTGTAGCCGAGACATTAGCAAGTAGCACCCCAGTTGTGTCTGGGGCAGACCCTAATACGGTTGAAACTAAAGGTAGCCTGATGCGGTCGTTAGGGATGCAGGTTCGAGAAGCAAGTTCAGTTGAAAACACAGACCATCAGTCTGTTCGTGATCTTCTTGTTCCCCCTGTTGCAGGTACAGAACCTGATTATTTTGAAGGCGCTCGTCCGCTTGCGCGTCAACTGGTGTTAGACCCATCTCGTCAAAGTGAGGCTGACGCTATTGAGGCTTCCTATACTGAGCGGATTCAAAAAGTTAACGAAGCCGAGGCCCGCTACAGAAAAATGGACCGAGAAGCGCAGCCATTTGAAATGGCGGCGGGTCTTGAGTCTCCTGTCAGGAAAGGACTTCGGCGAGCGGTTCAAGAAGGTAAAGCAATAAGCCCTGAAAAAGCTGCTGAATTACGGGGGGATGTTTTTAAAGACAGGATTCTTGCGCTCAAGAAACTTAAAATTGAGCAGTCGGTAGAACAAGAAGAGCAAGAGGCACAAGAGTTGCCAGCATCTATTGAAGCGCCGGTTAATTTTCTTATTAATAGTGGGTTCCAGCACATCGTTACAATCCCCAAGCTAAAAAGACTAGGCATACCTGTTAATGCGAGGACTACCTCCGAGCCATTCTTACGTTCTGTAAACCGACGTATTGCTAAAGAAGTAACAGAAAAATTTCCCAAGCTAAAAATTACCAAGCCAGCAAACGGTTCAGCAATCAAGTCTGTTTACGGGCAAGGCCAAGTGTTTGTTGACCAGAACCAAGTAGGTCAGTTTGACAACGATCCGGTAGCCATGCTGACTTTGTTAGAACTCGGAACGCCGATCGTAGTTTCTGAAGAAGCTCTCTCATCCCCTACCTTGAACCCCGCTTTCCGGTTTACACAAGTTGGGGAGACCACTGTGGTTTCTAACATTATGGTTCCCGAGTCACGGGGCCTTGTTTCTGCACTCACTCCTGCTGAACGTGCGCTTGCACTTCGTCCAGATTATAGCCCGCTTAGTGAGTTAGTTAATACGGTCACATCTCTCCGTGGAGAAGGTATCCAAAACCCTGACGCCTTGATTTCTTCCCCGTTCAACCCCGACGAAAAAATTACCGTCGAGGAAGCTATGTCAAAGTTAGAGCAGAGCGCGGACGTTACTGAATTTTTACAGCCAACACGGCGGGGCCTGACTGAGCCTTTTGCAGCTACTGCGGCTATCGAACTAAGACTCAGGGCGCAGGAAGCCTTGTTCAGGGGTGACACCGTATCTCTTGAAGGACTCGGCAATCAAGTTGCTAACCGCTACCAGCAAGAACAGGAAGCTCGTTTAAATCATCAGAAAGAAGTCTTTATGTCTACGGTCTCTCCTGAGAACGCGGCGGAACTTCAGGCGGACCCCGACTTTAACCCAGAATCTGAAACTTCAGATACCTATACGGCTTACCCCGAAGAAGATCCTATCCTGTTTTCTCCGTCTGAGCTTTCAGGTTTACTCAAAGACGCCCAATCAAATGCGATAGCGGCTATCACTGGTGACCAAGAACTAAAAACTCGGGTTGTAAATCTGGTTCAAAACGAAGTCTTTACCTCAACCACTATTGATTTCGACCGTGTATCCAACAAAGCATTGTGGGGTTATCTAGTTCAGTGGATGGCGCAGGGAAACAGCAGGGCACATCCGGCCAGCATTACGTTTCAGAAAGAACTAAAAGGTAACAGGTTCGACATGGGTCGCCCTGTCAGGGACGCCCTCCGCATAATGACTTTGTCGTCGAACTCTATTGAAGGGACAATTCAAAATAATTCTGAATATAGGTCTTTCTTAAAAGATCAGATACGCTCCCTTAGAGGAGTAGAGGCTTCTGATGGTCAAGTAACCGAGTTCTTTAACTTTATACGCCGGTCTATTGGCGAGCTTCACCTTCGTTCGCAACCCACTGCAATGTCTCTTGCTGAAGTCCAGCAAGTTAATCTTGAGGCCATCGCTGCGCTGGGCTTAAAAAGCGGGGATTCGTCTTCGATTATTGAAGCCCTTCGTCGTATTGCCGGAGTGTCTTCTCGCACACAGAAAAAATACGACAAGAATCTAGTTGCACTGGCTCGGCTTCTTTTGAAGTCGCCAGACTACATCAATACAATTGAGCTTACTATTGATGAGACAAACCAAAATTACGCAGGTAATTTTGACATTCTTAATGATGGCACCCCTGCTATCTCAATAAACATTAGCGGACATAACCCGCGCGGGGTCGCCGACACGCTACTGCACGAACTTACTCATGCTTTTGTAACTAATGTTACCCGCAAATCTCCGGCTCAACAGACTCGCCAAGAAGCCAACGCGATTGGTGTTCTGGAACAAACGGTCCGAGGGATACGCGAACGCCTTAACGTGCGCGGCTCTCAGTTAACTAAGGTTGGTTACACGAACAACGACCCTCGTGTTCTCGACGGGGTAGAAAATATAGACGAGTTCGTGGCTCATTTTCTCACCTCGACCGACTTTCAAGCGGTAGTAAAAGTAATTTCTGACCAACAGAATAATTTCTTTCAGCGAGCTATTGATGCAATCGTCGCGTTCTTTAATCCTACCCAAACTGAAATTCCTCAGTTCACAGAAATATTTTCTTCTGTGCTCGACCTGTCTCAAGCGGCTATTGCCACGGCAGGTCCAAGAAAAAAGAAAGCAACCATCTCGATGGATGAGTTTGTAGCTTTGCAAGATGAAGGCAGAGTAAACTCTGAATCTCTTTCCACAACCGCAGCAGACTATATTGCAGATAAGGTATTCCCCGCGTCTCCCGCGACCAACAGCACGATTCGCAAAGAACCTGTCACGGCCAATTCGTTAGCAAATAAAGTAGCTCACGACATCATTCAGTCGCAGCAAGAACAGGTCCGCCTTGCATCGAACGTCCAAGCCGCAACGGGAGTTGATCCAACTACCCAACAAGAAATAATCTCGCGTATCGAAGAAACTGTTTCTTATGTTGAAGGACTTGTTAGTCCTGAAACACAGATAGAAATAAACAACGAGATCCCCGTCATGGCCGAGGTGGACCCCAAGACTGGAGTCCTGACGATAAATCCTTTGAAATTGTCTGGCCTTGTCTTAGAGCTTCAACAACGCAATGGAGGTCGTCCTGTCCCTGTGCATACTCGTCGGGGGATATTGGCGGTAGTGATTAATGAGGAAGTTGCTCATGCCGCTTCTGTTTCCGCGCTTACTACTACAGAGATCCAAGAAATCATGGACTCCATGACTCTTGCAGATGCTTATCGGGCGATTGATGCCTACGGAGATGATTCAGCAAAAGCAGGGGAGGTTCGCGAGAGCATGAAAATGGGTTGGCGGACTGGCAACCCCGAAGTGAAATCACAAGTTGTTGAAGAAATGCTACGGCAACACGCCCAACGGGTCACCCGAGGTTTCACTACCGAAGAAGATGTAGCCTTCCTTAGATCTAACCCGAGCTTGTTGCAGTATATCATTCGTTACTTCAAAAGTTTCTTGAAGAAGTTGGGCTACTACAGGTCTCGTGGAGATATCACCCCGCAGTTGCGTGTGGCTGTTGACCGAATGGTCAATGAAATCAGGGCCATGGAATCAGGGTTCAGGGTTCAATCTAACTTTGCCCCGTTCGATGCAAACAATCCTGCGTCTGCTGTAGAGAAATTCAGAAAGCAGATCAACATGAACAAGCCTATCGAGCGGCCTGATGCAGGCGTGCCTGCGCTCGCTTCAGGGATCACAACGCTTGATGATGAAGCTCAACCAACAAAGTATCAAATCATAGACCGTCACACCGGACTGCAAGTTGGTGCGGATTACACCGATAAGAAACGCGCACGATCTAGAAGAGAGCGCCTTGATTTGGAATACGGGGGCTACCGTTATGGCGTAAGGGAGGTTTCCTCGGGGAGGATGTTGTCTTCAGGCATCACGGCTGATGCTTTATCTCTTTCCCCTGTAGACGCACCACTAGATCTGTCAGGCATCGGAGTCACCGCCGGATCGAGAGTCAACACAGCACAAGGCCGCGAGGCAGAAGACAGCACGTTTGAAGCCTACGAGCAGCAGGATAGCTATGTAATCAACAGCGTTTCTGTCGCCAAGTATGTAGCGTTCCAAGGGCGCAAGAACCTTAGAGGCCGACCTACTCAGGTTCGCGGCAAGGATACTCTTGTTTATAAACAACTGAAGGCTCTGGACGACCGCAGGGTGGAGATGTTTCCTGCCACTGCAATAAAAGCAACGCTTATCAAAGAAATTAATTCTGCGAGTAGAGTCAGTGACGCCCTCGTTAAGCGTATAGCCAACAAGCTATACACTGGGGAAGCCGGATTTACTGGAACTGAAGCACAGATGGCCAACGTAAAAGGTCTTATTGATTTTGTCAGAGGTGCGGACAGAACAACATTAGCCGCTGCAAAAGAATGGAGATCGCAAACAAACAAAGATATTCTTGATGAGATGCGTCCTCTGGCGGACGAGGTTTACGACACCGTAAGTGCTTTCGCCGTCGATAACTTGGTTCATCTTTATGACTCCATGCACCCCGTTATGAGAGAACGGGCCAAGCTGTGGTATGAAGGAGCAAACAGGATCGCGCAGGATATGGCGAAGAGATATAACATTACTCTTGAGCAATCCTCAACCGCACTTGCAGTTCTAAGCCCGCAGAAGGATTGGTTCCAGAACGTGTCCCTCGCGGGCCGTGTCATGGAAGTTGTCACCAAGAACAAACAGAATAAGTATACAAAGTCCATGGCAGATAAAGCACTGCAAATGGCTGAGAACATTTCTAAAAGTGCCGCTGAAACAGCGGGTCAGTTCCAGAAGCGGAAGAAAGAAGTTATTTACGATACAAAGAAGTTCAACGATATGATGCTCGGCAAGACTTTGGGGCAACTAATTAAACAGGCCAAAAAAGGAACCGAGTCTGAAACCCTTCCTGCCAGATACGTCCGCATATTTGATCAACTAAACCATCCGCGTGGTTATGCCATCTTATCCCCAGAAGGAGACAGGCTAGGGTTACAGGTAACAAAGAAAAACACCATCGCCGCAGTAGGATGGGGGTCTTACAAAGAAATTCAAAAAGCAATTGACGCTTTGCTGACTACTGATGAAGCCGTTCATAGTGATCTTCTTGGGGAGCAACACAAGGTAAGAAACTTTAGAAACAATATTGCCGACCCTGCTAATTCAGATGACGGGACTATTGACACTCATGCAGTGAGCGCACTTTACTTTATTCCTGTTGCTGGTGCGGACACTGAGGTAGCGCACAATTTTGCGTCCTCTAAAGGAGAGGACAAGATCAGCAGTAGTGGTTCAAAACAATTTGGTATTAACGGGACGTATGCCTTGAATTTAAAGGCGCATCAAGATGCGGCTGCGTTTATCAACGAACGAGACGGGACTAACTTGTCTACCCGAGAAATCCAATCAATAACGTGGGAGCAAATACGGACATTGTTCTTGCCAGAACAAAAACGCGAGAAAGCCAGCTACGCTAAGAAAGAAGACAAGGAAACAGTCCTTGATGAATCTCGTCAAATATGGGATAAAACAACTGACGATGGCGAAGCGAGACAACTTATTGAGGAAAGATTTGGAGGCTATGGCTTCCCAGACTGGGCCACACCAAGGGAGCTGCGCTCTGTTGCTGAAGATACGGCCTACGCAGAAAAAGTTCGACTCAAGCGACTTCCTTCGAGTTCTGCATCCGGACTATCCGATCCCGACGCCAGCGGAGATCCTGACGGAACTAGTTCCGCCGGAGTTACTGGATTAAAATCCGGCATTTGGAGTCCGGCAGCGCATATGCTGGACGTTTCTTCTAATGAGGCAGCCGAGCTTTTGTCAGACATCCGGTTGGATGGAGCTAAAGAATCTTCTAAAAATAGATTCTTAACTGCCGCTGAAGAAGCTAACAAGAGTTTAGACGACTTTGATTTAGAAGGGGCGAGTATTTTCTTGGCCGAAGATAACTCGGCTGGAGTTGCAGTCAGTCCTGTTACTGAATCTGAAGGGGGAGATCTTTTCATCTTTGATTCCCGCGACGATAATAAAAATGTCATCGGTATATTAGAGTTGCTAGAGGTAGCAACATCGCAAGAGGCAATAGCAGATTCTTCAGGGAACCCGATCAAAGTAGCTACGGTAAAGGTCAAAGATATTAATAATTTACCGACCGTAATGCATCAGACATTTGGGTTCAGCCCATACAGCCGCGTCTTGAGCGAAGACGCACCGGAAACTGTGTTCATGGGGAGAGATTCGATTGACGGGTTTTATAACTCTGTAGCGCACCCATATGAAAATCAGAGGGAAACAATACCTACCTTTAACTCTGAAGAACTTGCTAGTGATTACCGTGCGCGGCGTATGGCGGACATAGGTATTTCTCTTGTAAGGAGACCCATGACCACACGGGAAAAAATACGCAAGCAGACAGAACAAGAAGAGCCAAGCGTAACTCTTGGAGATATTATCAAAGGGCTTCCGGCGACACTTGTGTCAGGTGGCTTGGCAACAGACACAAAAAGAAATTTGTTTGGCACGACAATTAAAGAGAACGCAAGAATGCGTATCAGTGCTAAAGCTCTTGATAGAATTCGCCAAGAGAAAGCCAGAATCGCAGAAGAAGAACCTATGTTCCGCGAAGAAGGCGCGATTGAAACAAAAGCGTTACGGTCGGGTGTTCAAGTAGAGAGCGCAAAGATTCTTACTTTGAGTGAACTGAGAGGGCTTGATAGTTCTGTTAACGAAGCGGTTCAGGATATTGAAAATGATCAGGGCCGTCCTCTCGACGAGGGGCAGCAAGCCTCTATTATGTCCGGCATCTTCGGGGCCGTGTCTGATCTTCCGTCTGAGTTTAATGACGCTGGTGTAGACTATAGCGAGTTTATCGAATTGTTGGAGCTGCCCCTTATCGAAAAAAGTGTTGGCTTCAATAAGATCGGCGGGACATTCAAGAAGCTATTCCTCGGGGAGACTGACCCCACAGTTCAGCGGTTCTCTCGGCAAAGGGATGCGTTCCTTAGATCAGGAGACAAGATAGTTGAGGAGTATCATTTGAAATATAAGAGGGCGATCGAGAAAGACTACGACCCCGACAATACCCCGTGGGAAACAATCCAGACAGCTAGCGGAACGACCAATAACATTGACCCTGACCCTGACGGAGCGATAGCTGATGCTAGGGACAAGGCTAAGATTGATATCCAGAGGAAGTATGCCGCCGAGTTATCAAATAAAATAACGCAGATAGAAGATGCGTATGACAACGCACGCGCCAACATCAAGGCTACAGAACCTGATGCAGGTAAGCGCAGGCAGCTTCGCAATCAAGAGAGGAAAAAGAAGAATGAAGCGATTACGCGAGAGACTGAGTTGAATAAGGCAGCTAAAGGAGCTGAAGAGGATCTAGCCGACATCAGTTATAAGGCCGACATAAAGAAAGCGTTCGCGGCTAGAAAAGATAAAATGATGCGTGACCGTGACGCAGCCTTAAAACAAATACAAGTAGAGTCCCCAGACTTATTCAACGTCCTTCTTGATCTCCGGCGGCTCACAGACGAGCTATCCGTAAAAGCAAGAGACCTGTTCGGGCGGCATGATAAAGGGGTGCTCGTTAAGTTTGATAACAATCTTGGGCTTTACGTCACCCGTAGATACCGGATGTTCTCTGAGACAGACTACGTCGATCGCATTCTTAAATCCAATGAGGAAGCGGACGTTGCCGTCAGGTCTGCGGCGATTGATTTTATGCACGACCAGTTTATCGAGAACGAAACTCGACGGCAGATAGCTGCCAACCCCTCGATATCTGAGTCAGATGCACGGGCAGAAGCAGAGAGGGTATACAACTCCAAAGAGCTAGGAGGACAGTCACTGGGGTATCAGATGATCACTGAGTTTCTCTCATCGTATGATACAGAAACGGGGCCGGAGGATTTTGCTTCCGCCTTTGCATTGGCTGGAATGCCCAAGACCAAAGAGCCACAGGCTACAGGAGCACTCCGCGCAATCGTTAAGAACCTGCAAGGCAGGGCGGAAATACCCAAGCCGCTCGCGGACCTTATGGGCGCGAACAACATTCCAGAAGACAGCGTAGACAACCTGCTTTATGCCTTCTCTACCGTAGCCAAGATTGCATCACATCAGCATTTCCTTGAGTCGATGCGGCAACAAGGAATAGAGAACGGGTGGCTCTTTACAAAAGAAAAGTATAACGACCTTCTAAAGGAACCCGATGGGTATACAAAATACGCTAATCGTTTCAGACAGATACAAAATTCTGGGGCGGACAGTGGGCTAAATCCTCTGGCTGGTTTGTATGTTGAGAAGGATATCTACAATAGCATCTTGCCAATGTTCCAGCAGACAACGAGGGCGGGCAATGACGCCGCGTCTTCCGTGATGGGCACTTCCTTGGCGGTAGCGCAGAGACTTACCGGAGCAGCAATGGCTGCGAAGACTCTGTTCTCATTAGGATTCTACCTCCGAAATGCACTCGGTAACGTGCTCTTCTTCGGCCCCGCGCAGGGATATATCCATTCGGCTAAGGATATTTTTTCTGGTAACCCGATGTCTGGCACGGGGATGAGTATGTTCTCTGCGATTAAACGGGCCGTTCAAGGCAACAGGGCCGAGACTAGCGCATACCTCAGATCGCTTGAGGGGCTTGATGTCTTCGGAAACGAAGTCCGTTCGGAGATTATGATCCGGCTGCTTCGGGGAGAAGAAACAACTGATGGAGTTCAAGCCCAGCTTTCAGATCTAGCGTCTAAGGCATCCAGCAAAAAGACACCTGCACACGCTAGAAGAGTCGCAGCGGATACGATGGCGCGTCTAGCAGGGGCCATGGATACCTTCTACAAGATTGGTTACTTTGAACACGAACTAGCCGTGCTGCGAAAAGCATACAAAGCAGATCTGGCTGCGGGTAAAATCTCGGAAATAGATCTAAAGCGTGAAGCAGCAGAGATCATAGGGGACACCGCGCAGTCATATTCTCGCGCCCTTCCGATTATTAAAAAGTTCACTGGCTCCGGCGCTGGGTTGCTCATCGCACCTTTCGTTCGGTTCACGGCTGAAGTCCCACGGATTGCGGTCAATACAATCAGACGAGGAGTCAAAGAGATGGGGTCGGACAACCCCGTCATCAAAGCGAGGGGATATCAACGGCTGGCAGGGTTCGCCGCAGTCACTGGGGGCCTCAGTATGGCGGTGCCTACGCTCTTGCGAGTCGTGCTCTCTGGGATGGGCGAGGAAGAAGATGAAGCGTTCCGTATGTCTTTACCTCCATACCTTCGGAATCATACTTTCTTCATTCAGAAGTTAGACAACGGAGACATCAAGTCATGGGATCTTACTTACTTAAATCCTTTTTCAGTTATCGCGGACCCGATGTTGCGGACCCTAGAACACGCCGTGCGGGGAGAGCCGCTCACTGCCGCTACTAAGCTAGTCACATCCAGCTTCGTTGATCCTTATCTCGGCGATCAGATCTTTGCCGGAGCGGTCTTTGATATTAGAGAGAACCGGAATGCGCGTAACGATAATCCTATTTGGGAGGAGACAGATACATTACCGCTTAGGATTGCTAAGATGGCTAGGTATCTAGGGGAAGAAGCCTACGGGCCGAGGACTCCCCTGAAGTTAATCGAGGCTTACCAAGCACTCGGGCGGGACGAGCAGAGTTTTGATAACTCAGCGTTCGGCATTATCTTTAACGAAGCAATGCCCGTGGTGCCTAAGACCAAGGCCCCCATCGATATGTTTGAGCGAGTCGTGTTTAAGATGCGCGACGAGCAGACAAGAGCGCAACGTAAGTTTGGGGAGCTAAAGAAAACCGCAGGGATGACCGAGGGTCAAGTGGCAAGAATCCACCGAGACATCAGGAAGAGCAGGATGCGTATCAACAGCCAACTGTCCCGCGCCATGAAAGGTTTCAGGGGGATGGGCGTCTCGAACAATGATATGTATCAGGCAATGAAAGGGGCCAGATACGGGAAGCGGAGATCCCAGCTTCTGTTCACAGGGTTCATGGAGAACCCTGTCCCACCCAAGAATCTGGTAGATGATTTAATGTCTACTGAAGTGGGGAGGGAAAGACTGAGAATACTCATGGAAGAACACGCTAATTACGCAAGGTTCCTCCGGCTGGACGATGATTAATCCCCGCCCTCGACGCAGAGTTGAGCAGCCTCCCACCCGTGCCGCATCCCCATCATGTAAAGGGCATCGAGGTTTTTAGAGAGAGTGTCCTTCGTCCACTTGCGGTTGGCTACGTTCTTGACGATCTCGTCGGTTCGCTTCTGATGCTCGGTAGCTTGGCGGCTTTTCAGTTTGTCTAATGTCATTTTAATTTTTTAGAATAATGTTGGTGAGTCGGAGGGCGATATTATTGCGGGTCTTGTCATCAAGCATGGGCGAAGCGGGGAGCACCTTGTCATCAAAGACAGGATACAAGGCGCAGGTATCAGGGTTCACGGTAGACTCATTCGGCTGAATCTCCCCCTG
>CEQC01006124.1_pt1 | contig 26499 bp, 26 predicted proteins | sample 531021 | NCBI WGS metagenome assembly CEQC01 (sample SAMEA2621213, study PRJEB7988) | marine metagenome | biome: marine biome (ENVO:00000447); feature: surface water layer (ENVO:00002042); material: "saline water (ENVO:00002010), including plankton (ENVO:xxxxxxxx)" | depth 5 m
ATGCTAGCACTACTAGGATTTTACTTTGGAAGTTCACAGGTTAAATAAGAGATATTAATATGAAATACAAAACAACTAAAAAGGTCGCCAAAAGAAAAACTGCTAAAAAAAGATACTAATGCGAAAAGGCAAAAAGAAATCTTGTGGTTGCAGGAGTTGCAAGGGAAGGCGAAGGGTGCGATAATGGGTATGGGCGTAAAGCACTACCGGAAGGATGGTAGGGAACATAAGGGCGAATACCACAAAATGCCCAACGGGCAACTTCATTCTGGAAAGACACATAACAAATCTTCCGTAAGGCTGTATCACTACGGCGATCTCTCCAAAAAATCACAAAACAAAGCTAGAAAGTCTTGGAACGTATAATGCCTAAAGACGCTTGTTATAGAAAAGTCAAAGCTCGGTATAAGGTGTTTCCATCTGCTTACGCAAGTGGGGCAATAGCTAAGTGCCGAAAGGTGGGTGCTGCCAACTGGGGTAAGCGCAGGAAGAAATAATGTCTGTAAGAAAGACAAAGAAAGGTGCCGCTCTCAAGCGGTGGTTTAATGAAAAGTGGGTAGATGTACGCACTGGCAAACCATGTGGTCGACGCAAAGGGGAAAAGCGAGGCACTCCATATTGTCGTCCCTCAAAGCGTGTAAGCAGTAAGACTCCTGTTACTAAAGGAGAGATGACAGAATCCCAGAAGCGATCAAGAATAGCTCAGAAGAAAAAACTAGGACAACCACCGGGTAAACCCCGAAGAGTAAAGGCGGTACGACGTGGCAGTAAATAAGAAAAAAATGCCGTGCAACAAACCACGGAGGCAGGTCTCCGGTGGTAAGAAATTTGTTGTAAAGGCATGCCAAGGCGGAAAGCAAAAGATTGTTCGTTTTGGCGATGCCAACATGAGCATCAAAAAAAACAATCCAGCACGCAAGAGAAGCTATTGTGCGAGGTCTGGAGGAATAAAAGGCAAAAGAAATAAGTTGTCTGCGAATTACTGGAGTCGCAGAGCTTGGAACTGTTAATGGCTAGATACGACACATACGGGAAAATAGACGACAGGATTACCGAGGAGCTTGATACAGGCTTTCTTGGTTTTAATAATCGTCTGCGTCCAGATCAGTTGCAGCCCGGAATCTTGACTGTTTCTGAGAATGGAAGGCTAGATTTAAACGGTGAGTGGCAAACTAGAAAAGCCATTGAGCACTTAGCTTCTCCGTTTCAATCTTCTGTGCTTTTCTCGGACAACGCTACGGATTCTAAACTAAAGCTTTTTGACAACGCTAGTATTACGCCAACGGGCAGGACAGATAATCCAACTACCGGAGCATCTGTGGACAGCTCTACAGGTGTAATGACTATAACTTTTGATGCAGGTCATGGAATATCCTCTGATTACGATGGGCATGTTTTCTTTCTAAACGGATTTGTTGGTAACGTAAAAATAGACGGGAATTATTTAATAACAAGAATTAGTGCTACCCAGATTAGTGTTGTTGTTAGTGGACTAACAACGATAAACACAAGAGGAGAAGTCTTTGGTCTAAGCCTAGATGACTCAGCGGCTAATGTTATAGAGTTCGCTATCGAATACAGCGACCCGAACAACAACAGCGAATCTTACGTTCTCTGTATAGGAACTAATTCTGCTGCGGCAGTTAAATGTTCAGACGGTTCCGTAACCAGTATATCTTATCCAGTAAATCAATCCGCTGCTGGTGCTACAGCTGTTCAAGCGTTTGGTAAAGTTTTTATATTCAGAGACGGCAAGGTTGCAATGGAGTGGGACGGCACACTAACTGGAACTCCCTCTTTTTCACTCGTTCCCAATGGTTCTTTCACGAACCCTGCTGATATTATAGTTCCAGCCGGAAGCTTTCAGGTTCTAAATCAAATAGCAACGGTTGTTTCTGATACGGGATCTTTAAATAGAAATGCTTCTATATCTATAAAAAACGGTGTTAATCCAGATATTGAAGACACAAGCGACTCAGGGTACGACATTAGTTCCTCTGGACTGAAACAAGGTTTTGAGTTCTTTATAAAAGAAGTTTTTGCCGATGGTTCTGCGAAAGATATATCTACAACTAGCCTTAGCACAACGGCTGGATCTGGATCTTTTACTGGGTACAACAAGGCAACATTTACTACAGCAGTAGCACACGATCTAAAAGTTAGCGATCCTATTTTTATTGATAATTATCACTCATCTGTTGATGGGAACAGAATTGTAGCTGAAGTAGGCAGCACTACGACATTCTCAATTTACGTATCCGGTACTTTGAGCAGCCAAGGTCCGGTGCCCGGAGGAGGAGTAATTCCTACCGTAAAAATAAAAAAAGGATTTACGTTCTCCGTTCCAGCAACTCCAAACGCTGAAGGACTTCAAGCAAGTGATGGTAGCAAAACATCTAAGGACACACTTGCAGCAACGCCAACGTTCTTAGAAAAAGCTTCAGAGGGCGGTTCGTTTATCCATATGCCAGCACCCGCATTCGGAGAGTACCACCAAGCTAGACTGGCCGTTCCGTTCAGGTATGATATGGACGAAGATTCTACTGGAACAACAATCACGGACAGAAACATACACGATGAAATCATACTATCTCGTGCGTTATTTGACAGTGAGTACGATAAGGATAGAGCGTCTTTTAGATTAAATGCTGGTACATCTGACTTTGTTGTTGGACTTCATTCTTTTTCTGACGACAAACTAGTTGTATTTAATAGGAGTAGCATACACATAATTAGCGACAGCATAAATGTTGAGAAATCTAAAAACACTTTAATTACAAATGAGGTAGGTTGTATTGCTAGAAGAAGCATAATACAAGTAGCTAACAACTTAATATTTCTGTCCGACAATGGAGTATACGGAGTTGACTTCCAAGACCTGTATAACCTTCGGGGAAGGGACTTACCTATATCGGCTACCATAGAGTCCACCATGAAGGATCTCAACAAGGATCACGCGGATAAAGCAGTTGGCGTTTATTTCAACAACAGGTATTATCTGGCCGCTCCATTTGGAAGTTCTGTAGTAAACAATAAGGTTATTATATATAATTTTATTAATAAGAACTGGGAGTCCATAGACTCAGTATCTGCCCCAGAATGGGCTTTTTCAAATCTTGTTGTTGCTGGCAAAGGAAATAAAAGAGGAGTATATGCGATAAATTCAGATGGAGGTGTTCACAGATTAGAAGCCTCGGATTCAGCCGTAGATCAATACATTCCAGCTGTTGGTCAGCCAACAACTACAGCACCTATAGCTGGAGTAGCTACTACTAGAATGTACACTGCTAGATCAATAGACAGAAAAAAATGGAATAACTTTGAGATACACGCACAATCGTCATCCCAAGATTCTGATGCAAACCTTTTTGCTATAACAGAAAACATAGACAGCACGGCTGTTGATCCAACCACAGGTTTACCGATTGATTCTTCAATTAGCTTAGGGTCTCTGTCTTCTTTAGCTGGGAAAACAGGAGGCGATATACTTACTGGAAACGAGGACTATTCTATACGCGGGAGAATAGGAAACCCAAGAGCGTACGGAATTCAACTATCATTAGAAACAACTACAGGAAGACCCAAGCTACGGTCAGTTAAGGTAGCAGGTGCAAAAACATTTAGGAATTTAGAACCAGCAGAATAATGGCTATATTAACTACAGGAAACTCTTACTCGGACGGCAACCAGATTACATCTTCTAATCTGAACGCCATCGTGAACTCCGCTACATTTTCGGACCCCATTGATACATCTAGTGGTCTAAACCTTACTTCGGACAGCCCTCCAAAGATAGCAATCAATACTGCCTTGTCTAACAAAACCTTAACGGGCGGATCGTTAAACAACTGTCCTATAGGTGCCGTTACCGCTAGCACTGGTGCTTTTACTTCCTTGTCTGCATCCGGTGGTTACACTGGTGATGTAACGGGAGGAACTGGTTCTTTTACCACCCTTACAGCATCTGGAGACGTTACGTTCGACACTACTACCCTGAAGGTTGATTCGACTAACAATCGCGTAGGTATCGGCACTGCTTCACCTACTATGGCACTGGACGTAGTAGGTGCTGGCACTATTACCGCTGGATTAAATGTTGGTATTGATGACGACACTGCTGGGTTACTTAACATCTTAGGTGGGGGCGACACAGAAGAAGGCGGCGAGATAAGGCTGTATAACGCCAACGATCATGAAAGCCCATACGAATTTTGGCGTGTGGACAGTGGCAGTGGCGGTGCTTTTAGAATTGGTAGAGCAACCCAAACTGATTTTACTATTTTGCAAAGTGCATATGTAGGAATAGGTAATACTAATCCCGACAAGCTGTTAGTTGTGTCTGGAGCTGGTGCCGAGGTTGTCATCGATGACACAGATTCAACAGATACTCCTCGATTAAGATTTCGCGAAAGCGGAGCGACATCCGGGGGAATCTCTACTGATGCTAGCGACATAATATTTGATACAGGCACCACGGAACGCATGCGGATTAAGTCCGATGGCAGGATTGGAATTGGGACTAACTTTTCTACTTCTACTATAGCTGCTGATTTTCATATACGAAATAGTGGAGATGCCTCTATAATCATTGAAGCTGATACGTCTGACTCCGATGAAGAGTCAAATCCCAATTTAGTCTTTAAACAGGATGGCGGAGCCGTATCCTCATCTATTGGATCGTTGGGAAGCGCAGGCGAAATTTTTACTGACAGTATAATAAACGCAACGTATTTCGGCAACTCTCAATCAACACCTTTGCAGTTCTTTACCAACAGTGCTGCCAGAATGACCTTGGACGCCTCTGGCAATGTAGGTGTTGGAACTACTAGCCCTGACGCTTTGTTTCAGGTAAGAAAAGACGGCACTAATGTTGTTTTAGCAAAATTTCAATCTAATTTGGGAACTGCAGGTGCCAGAGATTTTCAAGTTAAAACGCCTACTTCCGACAGCGCTTCGGAGCCGTTTAGATTTACGACAAACAATTCGTTTTCTTTTGAAATAGATGATGCAGAAAAAGTGCGGATTAATTCCTCTGGCAATGTAGGTATTGGGCTTACAAATCCTAGCTATGATCTACATGTTGCTGGTACTACTCGCTCGTCTGCTGGGTTTAATTTTGGCAATACTATTAGTTATTTGTATGAATCAGCAGATAATGCAGTAGCACTTCGTGTTGGTGGCGATGGACCGTATGTTGAATTTTTAGATGCTGGTAGCAATGTTCTTGAGATGGGGAATGCTAGTGGGAGTTTAGCTCTAACCGCATCCGGGGCAGAAAAAGTGCGGATTAGTTCTGCCGGCAACCTAGGTATTAATCAAACCAATCCAGCTCACAAGCTAGACGTAAATTCTGGAACTACCAATCAGGTAGCATTGTTCGAATCTACGGACGAAACGGCTTACATAGAGCTGGCAGACAGCACTGGTTCTGCTCAACTTATTACGTTAGGCAGTGGAGACTTGCGGATTGCTACAGGCGGGTCTGGTGCTGGTAATGTTGGAACATCTGGCCTGTATATTACGCAAGGTCAAGATGTCGGCATTGGAGATGATTCACCTTCTTACAAGTTAGATGTAAATGGTACTGGTAGATTTGTTAACGACCTGACACTAGATGAGGATTTGGTACACAATCTAACGGGATCAGGATCACTGCCGGGTTATAGTGCCGGTACGTTTGGAGCTGTACTTGAAGACGGTGGAGCTAACGGTTCTACGTTGTATATGTCTCGCAAGAATAGTTGGTCGTTATATTTAGCAACAGATACTACGCTAAACGCCCAGAGCGACAAGGTGGTTCAGTTTGCTGATTTAAACGGACAATCTGGAGACCAAGACAATGTTGTTGGTAATATTACCATTACGGCTACAACAGTAGCTTTAAACAGCGTTTCTGACTACCGTTTAAAAGAAAACACTGTAGATCTTACAGATGGCATTAGTCGACTAAAGGAACTTAAACCATATCGTTTTAACTTTACTAGAGATCCAAGCACTACAGTAGATGGATTTTTTGCACATGAAGTGAGTCCGTTAGTACCAGAGGCCGTATGCGGTGAGAAAGATGCTATAGATGAGAAAGGAAAGCCGGATTACCAAGGGCTTGACCAATCCAAACTAGTACCACTCCTGACCGCAGCATTGCAAGAAGCTGTAGCTAAGATCGAGGCTTTAGAAGCTAGGGTGGCAACCTTAGAGGGATAAGTATGAGCGACCTTATAACATTAAATACTCCCAGCATTCCAATGGATGCTGCTGACGAAATTGCCAATGCGTTTGGACTGGGGGGCAATATGCAGTCCCAAATAAATACGTTTATTAGAAATAATCCTAGAGCCGCTGAAGAGGCTGCTAAACTAGGAATGGATATCGAAACGTATTACATGAGTCAAATTCTTAATTTTGATGTGGGTCAATCTGGTGTAAACCAATATGGGGATTCAAATCAAAATATTGTTCAAGAAGCAGCAGGAGTTATAGACAGTGTTGCAAAAGGCAATTTTACAGACGCAGCAGCTGATGCAGCTGATTTAGCAAGCAAAAGTAAAATTGATGTTATTAAAGAAAATGTGCCTTTTTTGGGAGAACTTGATGAGTATGTACCGCTCATACAAGGTTTATCGGACCCGCTTGGAAGTGCTGCGGACATTGCCTTCGACACCCTAAACAATATTCCCTTTGTAGCGGACACTACTGAAATGATTCAGGGTGGGATAAGCAATATTCAAGGAAGGGCTCAGGATTTTGTTCAAGATGTGGGCGAATCAATAGCAAATACTGTAGAGGATTCCGAGGGTGCAACGGTAATGGACAGTAGTTCAGCAGGAGGTTTTTTAAGAGATGATATAACCGGAGAAGGAACTTTTTTGGGAGGTGCAAATACACTAATGGAAGACGACGAAAGAATTAATTACGACACGGACACCTCAGGATCTGAGCAAGGGTCCTCGGGGATGGATAGCAGATTCGAAGAATACTACAAGATTCTTAGAGAACAAGGACCCCAAGCCGCAGAGATATACGCTGAAAACCTTGGGCTTTTTATCGAGGGCGTTGCTCCCGCATTATTTGGTACAGCACGGCAGTACACGGACGAGCAGCTAAGAGCACTTGGTAGATCTGTGGGCATTAGAGATGGCTCTGTTCCAACCATTCAAGAAATTACTCAGGCCGGTGTTGTCCTAGACCCCAATGAAGAGAAGAGGGTTATGGACGTTCTAATGGGTAGTCAAGTTGCATCAGGCAGACAGTTCGATTCGTCAATAGGACAGAGGGCCATTGACATGAACCAAATGATGTACAACCGCAGAGAGCCGTTCATTAAAGCTGGTATTAACGCATCAAGCATTGCTCCGGGCATAGAATTCGGTGGGGGCATAGCTGCAACAATGGAAGGTGCTTTGCCTACTTTTGCTGATAAATTTAAAATGGATCAGGCGGATATTCAAAACGAATTCAACCAACAGCTTCTAGCGTCTCAAGAAAGTGCATCAGATATAAACAAAATACTTGGAACAGTTAATGCCCTTACCGGTGCATATGACGCAAATCTTTTTGGATTTCAGGACTTAATAACCAATACGCTTCAAGGTCTTGGAATAGGAGGTCGAGAAAATCAATTTGTTATGGAAGATGATACTCTTGAAGATTTGTACAAAAAATACATAACAGGGGGAGGATAAGTATTATGAGATTTGGACAACTACCATCAGTTCGGGAGATGACTCCTGATATCACTCCTTTGCTTCAAGCTCGCCAGATGAAAGATCAGGCGTTCCAAAACATTGCTGGAACTATAGCTCAATTTGCTGCACAGAAAAAGCAAAAAACCTTAGAAAAACAACAGAAGGAACAAGCGATTAGTGCCTTAACCCCCATTATTGAGTCGCTCAAAGCCCAAGACCCATCTCTAGCCGATTTTGAAGCTAAGGACCTAGTGGGATCACTAGGGGCTAAAGAAGCATTAGATCAAGTTCAAACACTTGCAAGAACTATTGCTACTCAGAAAAATGCACAGAATCAGCTAGAGGCGCAACAAAGACAGGCACTGGCGGCTGAAGCAAAAAACCAAAGTGATCTTGCAACATCTAAGATGCAGGCGGCTCTTTTTACGCGGTTCGGAGATTTAGGTTCTATGGCTGATCAAGGCGAGATGCAAGCTTTTGCCAGCGTCTTAATGCAAGAAAGTCCTGAAGAGTACAAATTTGCAAGAGTCGGAGAAGCTACAAAAAATGCGTACGATAGAGGCATTGCAGATTTGAAGGCCAAGGGTGAAAGAATAGATGCAAAAGAAGCTGCTTTGAAGTCCGAGGTTGATACTACTGGCAGACAGATCGAAAGAAGAGGAATGATCTTCGATGCTGCTCAAAGAGCATTCGGAATGCTTAATAACATATCGGAAGAAGAAAAAAAGGAATTCGAAGAGCTCAATTCAGAGTTCAGTTCACTTTTCAGAAGTAGAGATGCACAAGGGAATGTATCTATTAAAGGTGAAGATTTTCAAAACGTCGTCAAGCAGATTGAACAAAGGGTCAAAGAAAGATTTCCCGGAACAAAAGCAAGCACTTTTGCACAGGCGATTCAGTCCCTCTCTGGTCAAATAGCGAATGCTACTCTTCAGGGAACTAGAGCAGATTCTCGTGATGGATCTTCTGGATACGGTCAGTTGACTGGCCCAGAGCTTACTTTGCTCAAGAATTTCTACGGTGCTTTGGTCACTGAAAGCGGGTTTATGGCAGACTTCGCAAATGTAGAAAATACTTTACGGCTGATTATAGAAGATATGCCAAGAAAATCTATTGCCGCTAGGGATTCTATGTATGAATCGGTTTTGCGGAACCCAGCTTTAGGCATAACTAGGGAAGATGTAGATAGGAGATTCAAGAGAAGTCTTGGGGGAAAAGATCCTAATACGTACAAGCTTTTCTTGTTTGATGCAGGTGATTTTTTTGAGGGCACTCCAAGCAGCCAAAACAATAATCTGCCTACTCCCACGAGCTTTTCCGTGAATCCTCTTGTTCCTATTTCACCATCGCTTAGAGAATTTGGTTCATTTCCAAGCTCTTCAACGGGAATGGGTACAACCTCAGGTGGGAACAGGTTTGAAGTCACGGGTACAGATAGTGATGGTTCACCAATAATTAACCTCGGTTTGTAAGCATGAGCAGCATTATCCCGGTAGAAGAGTTTGGAGTTAAGGTCAGGATTCCTTACACCGCAGAGGAATTAAATTCATTAAATGATCAACAAATTGATTTTTTAAAAAAAGAAATTCGTTCTGCTGCCAGCCAAACTGTCCTAGGACAGTACAGCGGGAAACCCGGCGAACCTACCGTAATTAGCGGACGTGCGGGAATACCGTCCATCCCCGGCGGATTGTCTGGTGAGCGGCTTGAGCAAATCAGGATATCCAGAAGGCCAAAACCTGCTCTAGGATCTCCTTCTAAGGGCAAATACGCTGGGAGACAGATACCAAAAAATGTTTTAGTATCTGCGGCTTTAGACGTACCGGAAGAAAATATAAATACCAACATAGGGCTTCCTGCATCTGTAAGAAATTGGGCATCTCTTTCTGAGGTTCCAGAAGAGCGAGACTTATATCTGGAGCTTGTATCTGGAGGCAAAGTCCAAAAACTAAATGTGGATGGAGCCGAAGAGTTGTTGATGAAGTACCCAGATGGTACAGTTACCGCAGTAGACGAAGAAGGGCTGAGTGTTGCCGACATTACTGAGTTGGTTGGTTTTGCTCCAGAAGCAGTTGGAATTGGCACTGAGCTTGGTTTGGCATCAACTAAGATAGGGCTAATTGGTGCTGGAACTATTGGCCCAATGGTTGAGGGTGCAGTGCAAGAAAGTTTAAACCTTCTGTTCAGAGAAAACGCTTTAAATCTTGAACTTAAGAAGAGCGGAAGGGAGCGTGTTGATTTGCTCGAAGGCTCTTTTACTAGAGGTGCAACTACAGCAGTCTTGGGGATGGCAGCTAATGGAGTTTCTACTTTCCCCGGTAGAAGGATAGCTAGACAAGTACCCGGAGTTCTTAAACCGGCCGAAGTAGCTTTAGAAACTAAAAAGGTAATAGATGACTTAGGAAAGGCAGCCAAGGAACAAGGAATAGACTTAAGGCTACCGGATGTAGCTCTTGGAGAAGCTTCGTTTGGCTTAATTCAACAAACGGATGCTGGACGAATATACCTTGAAGGATTAACGAATAGGTTAAAAAAATTCCAAGACAATATATACGACAAAGATTTTCTAGTTAAAAACCAAGATATTTTTAGAAAAGAACTAGAGGGACTTGCTGAAAAACAAATTGTCGAAGGTAGGCGTTTATTGTCAGAAGTAGCAAAAATAGACGAAGATGTTGCAGTAAACCTTCAGTCTTTGTTGAATAAGGAACTTAAGGATATAGAAAATTTAAAGGCTAATCAAGGATTGTACAATTACTCTCCGGAGCTTTTATACAGTGCTCTCGAACCTTTTAACGCATCTATAAGAACGTTAAAGAATAAGGTTATGGGAAAGTCTGATGCTAACTACAAGGCTGTAAATGATTGGGCAAACTCTAACAAGAAGTCTATTAGCACTAAAGACTTCTTTGAAAGAATGGAAAAAGTTCTTTTACCAGATGAGCTTGATGAGTTAGCAGAACTTTACGCAAAAGAAATCAGGAAGAAAAAAGATATACAAGGAAAGGACGCTTACGAACTCCTAAAAAAATCCTCGCAATTCAACAGGATGAGGATGAACTTCAAATCCCTCAATGATTTGTATCATGTCAGAAATTTTGTTTCTAATAACATCAGAACAAACATTAGGAGAGTAAAATTTAAGGAAGCGTTAAAAAAAGAAAGGCTTAATCTTTTACAGGACAAGGCGGGTATAGATCTTCTTAAGAATGCTGACAATTATTATTCTGAGTACGTTGAAGATCTGCGTAAAATTGTTTCACAGGCTGGTGAGAACTTTAATTCTGCTGACTCGGTATCCGTATTTAAGGGGTACAAAAATCTTACTGGACTCGACAACATTATAAATAATAAATCAGGAGGTGGTTTAACAAATTTTGATACTGTGATGAAGTTGATAGATGATGTCAATGACCCTCAGCTGAAGCAAGAATATATCAAGTCTTTGAGAACTGGATACTTGCTTGAAAACGGTGCTTTTAGCGGTAAGCCAACTGGTCAAATAATTAATCCAAGCAATAATGATACAGGTCTTCAACAAAGATTGTTCGGAAATCAGTTCGATGATTTGTTTAAAACCTTAAGGGACATACACAATTTTAAAGGGGAAATATCCCCAGAAGAAGGCATGACTTTTTTAAACGAAGTTTCTAGAATGAGTCGCAAAGATGCCATAGAGGCTTACGAAAACCTAAAACTTGTTGCGGCTGCAAGGGTACAAAAACAAAAAGAAATAAGTTCGCTTTTATTTAATAACCCAAGTCAGCTAAATGCTGTTCAGCAAAAAGGAAAAATGGCTAAATACGTTGTTAAAGAAAATGTAACGGATGAATCTATTGAGACATTTTTATCTGCTTTCAGTACAGATATTGAAAGAAATGCCTTCAGGGCTCTTGTTCTGGAAGAACTGTTCGCGAATAATCAAAAATCAGGATACTTATTTAATGGGGGTAAGGTATTGGAAATACTTAAAAATAACGAGGATAAGTACAAGGCTTTGTTCGGAGCAAAAAAATTATCTGATATAAAGAAGTACGCCGATGCGGTACAAAGAATACCTAAAGCAGATGCTAAGCTTAGCTCAAAAGCTATGGAGACTGGCAACAGCAGGCTCGCCACGACCGTAGACGGAAACAGGGTAAGATTTTACTGGAGATGGCTTGCTGGACTACAAGATCCACAAAGAAGATCAAAGATACTAGCTACTCATCTACAAATGATTGGAGAAGGGGCAAACTCTGAACTGAGGAAGGGAGTTCTGGAAATGAACCCAGACTACTTAGTTGACGAGGTGCTTATGAACAAAGTTATGAAACAAATCATGACAACCGATCAGGGGATTCAGTTGTTATTTGCTCAAGACGATCCAATATCTAAAACTTTGATTAATGAAGTAGGAATCTATTTGAACTTAATGTCTAAAGAAGAGGAGGCTCCTAAGGTTCAGAGGAGGCTTCCTGACATAAAGAAATAAGCTTACGGTACTTTTCTTTAGTGGGCTCCCGCTTTGACTGCTTCAAAAGCCTCTTATATTTCTTAATCAGCTTATCTTTATCAGTCATGTGCCTAGGATGAATAGGGTTGTCAGAATAATCTTGGCCCCAGTATTCAACCAACTGAATCAGTGCGTCTTCTTTAGAAATGCCCAAGTGCCTGCAATACCTGTTGAACGCGTTGACTACCTTCCCCTCAAATGCGTTCGTTTCCCTTTGTAGAACTTGCCTAACGTGCCCCGTCCTATGATCGTGGTCTAGAACGGGGTCCGTTATGGGCAGTAGGGAGATAGGATCTATTCCCTTTTGCTTATCAAGAGCACTGTCTCGATAAGCTTTTAGATCCTTGTGCTTAAGTTTGCTTGCCATAGTTCAGGCCAGAGAAGAATTGATAACTGTCATTCAGCTTGTTGAAAGCAGTTATACCCCACTCTACCTTATTGGCAGGCCATTGTTTTACCCTCATGTCGGCAGACTCGCAGTCGAATACGACACTGAACACATCTGGGATGTAGTCCAAGTCCCACTGTTTTGAGATGATCTGGGCTTCAATAGCCAACTGACAGCAGTCCGTATCATAGCTTTTGTTCTTATCATTTCTGAATTTGAAGTCGTACAATTCGTACTTCCCCTGTTTATTCATACAAATAAGATCAAGCATACCAGCGACGTTCAAATCATCATCTAGCACAGCGTACTCCATGTGCAAAGGAGCAGTTCCTGCTTCGGCCACATGCTCTATGAACCTGCTAGCATATTGCTTGTACGGCCCGTGATAATCAGCTCCGTCCTGATACTGTTTAAGAGCTTCCTCTAAGCCTGCGTGAGCTTTTGTACCGAACTCCGATGATGTTACCTTGGTCCCATCTTCATCAATTCTGTAGCCCCACAGACGCTCTTTAAGTTTATCGGGTGAATCATCAGGGTAAAACTTAGTGTACTCAATCAACTTGTTCTCCCTCCAGACATTCATGTCAAAGCCAGATAGCCCCTTGGGCATAATTGAGAGAACACCAGTAACCGAAGGAGATACTCCCCCGTGTTTTTTGGCTTTGGCTATACTGTCTACGGATTTAACCAGAGACACTTTGCCTGTGCTGTTCTTTTCATAGAAGTGCATTACAGTGCTTTAGGCTCCTCTAACATTTTGAAAATTTCTTCCTTGTATTTGTCGAGGAGAGCTAACATCAACATCTGGATGTAGTCCTTGTCGGACAATCCTTCTGCCCTGAACCCATAGATTTCCTCTCCGTCAATGCGAGCCTTCTGTCTATGATACGTGCCCCCGCTCAAGTAAAGTGTATCTTCTTCAATTCGCCTGTACTCTCGGTGGTGTACCCCGCCGATTAAAGCCCCAACGGACTCTGTTCCATTGTGGTCAGAGGATAAGTAAAACTTGCACCATTGCACAATTTCTCCCCAATCAATCGCTGGATTTGTCTGGCTTTGCATTTTTAGCGTTGGCTTTGATTCGGTTCACTATCTGATCTTTGAGATCGTCAATGTCTGAGCCAGTCATGTTTTCCCAAGAGCGGTGCACGTTTCTGACAACAAAGTCATGACCAAATTTAGTAATCATACCGACAGTCATGCCTTGGAGGATATCTAAGATGCTTAGATTATCGAATTGGTTTTGGATCATGTATTCCTTAACCTCTTCGTCCGACATTTGTTTTTTTATTTCGTTAGACATAATTTATAAGTATTGTTCAGATTTAAGAAATGCAAGCGCTAAAATGCAGTACCCGATAAGATCTATAAATGTATCCCTAACGGTTTCTTCTGCAACTAAAAGCTTACCGTTCTTGCAATAAGATTTTAGTCTTTGAACCTTGTCTCCTATACGTATGCAAATGGAGACTAAAGTGCCTACGCCAAATTCTTCGGATTGTTGGAAGTTAGCAAATATAGACTCACCATTAACGGTGTAGTCGTTCCGCTTTTTGTTAAGCAATTCTCTGACTTCAGGGAAAAGCCTATCCAAAAAATCGTCAAACTGTGCTGGCGTCATATCGCTCATATATTTTTAGGCCACATTCCTCTAGACTGCAAATAATTGGTTACTTTATCCATATCTGGAGAACGCCTCTGGGGCCATCGTACCGATCCTGACTTAGCAATTTTAGCATTATGGGATAGGTGACGAGATGTGTTATACTCGTCCCTCCTATCTTTGATAGTGTTGTTTAATTCTTCGGGCGACATGGGGAGAACGCAACCGCTGCTGGCCTCTATAGTGCCGCCCGATATGCAAGCGGCTTTATGTATAGCCGTTTTAAAACGGGTCGACTTTACTTCGTGTACTACTTCACCTTTTTTATTTTTTACTAACCACATTTTTTTTACGCTCCTTTTCTATTTGTCTATGTTCTAAGTAATCTTTGAATACTTTCTCAGAAATTTCGTAATGTTTACCGCAGCTCTGGCATTGCATTTGGTGTCTTCTTATGCCAGCGGCACTAATCTTGTTCTGCTTCTTATGCACGTCCTCAGAGCCGCAATGGGGGCAGCTCCACCTGTCTGAACCCTGCGAAACGCCAATGTGTGTTTTAGGCTTTGCGTAGTGAGATAACTCGTTGTACACTTCTTGAAGAAGAAGAACATCTCTTTTGCAGTACTGCACCATATAATCCAAAGCTTCTTGGTCTTTATCCAGTACTATGTCAACCCAAAGGTCCCAACTCGTAGAGATTTTTCCTTGCCCGAACAAATACTTCCCCAAGTAATCCAGTCTACCGGAGTTCAACCCCATCTTCCTCGCCCACTTCAAAGTGTCGACTGTGGACACGTTGACATCTCCGCGAACCTTGTGGTACATCATTCGGCCCTTAAGCCACGGGAAATCAAAACGATCTATGTTATGCCCAACCAATTCGTCAGCGTCTTCTATTATGTCGGCGAACTTTTTAATAATGCGGTAATCGGCATTGTTGTTCTGCTCTCTCCATCGACCAATTTTGCTGAAGTCCCAATCTATGTTGTGCACCTCCTTCTCGTGCTCGGTCTTCCAGCACAAGGTAACAACCGCCCTCTCTTTGACAATATTATCATGCGGTATATTAATTTTGTATCCCGCCTTCCAAAGCAGGGCTATATTGGGGCTTGTCTCTATATCTAAGAAAACTCTCTTCATAATAATTTTGAAGCTAAGAATTGCGTACACATAGCTCCGAACTCCTCGTCGTAGCAACTAGTGTGCTGTTGTGTTTTTATTACAGCGTGATGAATTTCATGAGCAATAATGGAGTTACATTTTTTACTTACATAAATTAAAATGTGTGGACCGCTTTTCCAGCAGGCTCCTAAAAAGCTATCATCGAATTCTAGATCTTTGACTACTCCTTGAGAGTACGCCCAGTTGCTGTATGATTCAAACGATCCTCCTATTTGACACAGATATCCCGTTGGCAAGAAATCGTTTTTAACAAAAATTCTTTTCATAAAAAAAGGGGGCCTAGGCAAAATACATGAAAACCCTAGACCCCCTTGATATGCAGAACCAACAGAACACTAAAAGACCTCTTCTTCCGAAGAGGAAGTTGTTGAGGCTTCAGGGGAATCCTGAAATTCCTGAAACGCTGCCCAGAGTTCTCTGGCCAAATTCAATGATTCAGTCGCGTTTCCGCCTCGTTCAGCAGCGATCTTAAAGATCATTGCTAAAGAAATAGCTTCGTCTCTGTTTCCAGATGTGCCACGAGTTGCTGGTGAGGCAGATCGTGGAGGCTGTTGTACGCCTTCAGGCTTTGAGAAAGAAACCTTTCGGTTTCCTTTCTTTGTTTGTCCTTTTTCGACGATTTCAACTATGGAGCCAGCATTGACCCACCAAGGGCTCTCTGTTGTTCCGTTGGCGAAGACTTGCTCTCCGCCCTCCAATGTTACGGCGAAAGGATATAATGTCCCGTACTGAGACTTCCAAGGTTCGCCAAACCTTTCTACGTTTTTGATTGTGTCCATACGTACTAAAAGACGCTAAATTCTTGGCTTGTCAAGTCCCATTCTGGGATTTCTTCATTTTTTTCTAATTTTTCTAAATTTTGTATCTCAGTATGGAACATTCGTCGGCTCTTTTGGAACCACAGATCCCTGTAAACAAGTATTCCGGAGTTCCGCTGCTTGGACACGTAGAACTTCCCATCGGGTCCTTCTGCCTGCTCTCCCGCTTCTAGCTTCTTCTCCTTCTCCTTATTCCTCCAGATAAGAGCAATACTGTGAGATGCAGCAACTATGCCCTGCCCACCTAGTATGTGCTCGTTTTCCGGTACACCAGCAGTAGTAGCCTTCTTCGCATCACAATGAGCTATCAGAATTACCGTAACCCTGTTGTCCAGTGCGAACTTCGCTGCTTGCTTCGCAATACGCTCCTGCCCGTTCCAGTCGTCTTTCGCCGTTAGGTGCATCAGTGCATCTATCACAAAAATGTCGCATCCATATCTGCGATTAGCATATAGGAAGTCATCCTTGAGGCTTTCCCAAGTATTGTCTGTACCCTCCTCGGACTCCACAAACCAAAGTTTATCTGCAAGAATCTGCACATCGTCCTCGATCTTGTCAGGATTTGGACATTTACCGTTCTGCATCCACAGCATCTGCATCAGCATCGACGAACTAGGTATCTCAAATGATGCAACACATCCCCTGCGATCATTAGCCACCATTTCGTGCAACACCATCTGGTACATCAGTTGGCTTTTACCGTGTCCTGCGTACCCTCCTAGGGTAACTAGCTCGCCCTCACGCAATCTGAACGGGAGCTCAGGCCACATGAACGGATTGTGCGCTTTCTCGCTTTCGTATCTCTGGACCTCATCAGCAACATCTGAACCTAGGCTTGCTGCTGTGCGTATCGTCGGAGGGTCATTAGACTCCGCAGACTGCACTAGATCTGGAGCATCTGTAGGAGATTTGCGTAATAAATCGTTAGCGTCGTTGATCCCTTCTGGGTACTGCACCGTCCTACAACGCTGCAAGCCAAGTCTCTTGGCTATCGCTTTTGCAGCTTTTTGACCCGCTTCATCATTGTCCATCGCTATGTAGATGTTCTCGAAACGGGACAACGCCTCGTAGTCGTTATCAATCCAACCCAAGTTGGACACGCCACTGGGCACAGACAGACACGGCATCCCTATATCCATCTGATCCCATGACATGGCATCTATCTCACCCTCGGTAATTAAAATACTTCTATCGTCGTCAGTTACATTCTTCCAACCCCAAAGAGTATGCCAAGCGGCGGTAGACCAAATGTCCTTCTTGCCGTCCTGACGGAGTACCCCTGTACTTTTCAGCATCACGTAACTCCCTTCAGGATCGTAAAAACGTGCAGCCCAAAAATTATCGTTAACTCCGCTGTACCGTTTGTGGGACCGTATCCCATATTTTTGCAGAACGGCCTCGGATATTCCACGTTCCTGCGACAGATATTTCATGGCCTCTGTGCCACGCATCGGTCCTAGAGCGGTACTGCTATCTCTAGCTACTGTAGGACGCTGTGCTGATACTACTGGTTTTACGTCATGCAATCCGCAGATGCGTCGGGCTTCCACAAACGCCTCCTTCCAGTTTTCATGCTTTCTAGCGATAAGGGACAGTATAGGGACGCAATCCCCACCTTGGTGCTCCTTGGCTAAGTACACGCCACCTCTGGCCCTGAACACGCTAACGGACTTTCCCCGATTTCCGTCAAGATCTCCCATTTCGTATGTTGACCCACGCTTTTTAGCATCTGGGAAATATTTCTGCATCACGGTGTCAATTTGACCGGATAACGCAAGATTGATTTCTTGTGGTGTACTCATTGTTCAGGCTTTCTATTTTTAGGTTATAGCAATCTGCTTTGACAGTGAAGTTATTCGATTTGTCAAGCTCTCCTGCTTTCATTTTTGTGGCTTTCTGGAAGTATTCCGCCTTGGGCAAACTGCCTAAGTACCACGCTTTTGTGTAATCGTTCAAAACACGCACGAATGCGTACGTGTCGCATCGTTGTTTAGTGTTGTACGCTGCAATGCTGCAATCGTAATCCAGCCGAGGCTTCGATGTACAACGCTTTGTTTTTACATCTATACGCTCGCCGTCAGGAGTAATTATGTCGTAATCATACGTATTCTGTATTTTTGCGTTCAGAACCGTAGCTGCGACAACCTCTCCAATTAGTCCCGCAAGATTTCCTGCACCCCGCTCAATACTGTTCCTCAACGAAGGCAACTCTTCGCTGAGGATTTTTGCTTTAGTAATTGTTTGGTGACTAAGGCTAATTTCTAGCATTAGGAGTGCGGACTGGCTTCCGCCAGATCGTACAACGTGTCACTGATTAAGTCGTCGGCGACCGCATACACGATTTTTTTAGAATCCGTCTCCCACGGGCCGCAGATGTCCTGCTCTACGTCCCACATTTTGACCTGCTGGAGCCACGTCCTTCGGAAGAATTTCCTAGGCCCTGTGCTGAATAACACGTTCTCCCCGTCCCAAAGCGAGACGAGAACTGGCTCTTCCCAACTCCCGTCCTGACGAGCCTCAATGTACTCATCCAAAGCTTTTTCAAGAGATTTTTCGGATATGCAAGGGTTCATTATACTGCTGGTCCTCCTTAACCATTGATGGTTTACGTTTTTCTCTATCGGCAGCATCCTCCGCTCTGGCCAAAACTGCGTCAAAATAATACGTGTCTACGAGCTTTTTCTCGCAAAGACCTTTCCAGCCGTCTTCTATGTACGCATCAGCGTGAGCGTAATCAGGCCAGATCATGCCCCCACTTTCGTGGAAACTGTCTAGGACGAGAGTCCTGCCTGACCGACCCCGAACCTCAATTTTGTAGTCCGAGTTCGGCAGCTCCCTCATGCGGATCACCTGACCCGCATAAAGAACCTCGGCCGGCGGACGCCGGAACGTGATTACGCTTCCCACATCGAGCATCCTGCTTCCCTCCTGCTTTTTTGGCTCTCGTAAAACTCCTCCATCTCGCGAAGGTTTCGTTTTGCCTCCAGCTCTTCGAACCAAAGGCGAGCCTCCTCCTCTAGCTGAGTCTCTGGCTTCAGGGAAGCTAAAGTCTCCTGTAGGAGATCTGATACTTTTTTGGGCTTTTCGGCGCCCACTGCCTCGTTTGTGTTTCTGTCCATGAGCTGCACCCTGACCACTTACGCCACTCTGTCAACAACTTAACCTCAATTTACAATTATTTAACTGGTTAGAGGGAAAATTTAATGGAAATCCGTGAGGATTTACCGCCCCCGCAGGGGATCTTAACTAATAACTAATAACTAAACTATTAAATTAGTACGTACATACGTACCTTATAAATACTAATTAGTTATCTACTTAGTTATTAGATTAGATATATGTAAACCATTTGGTTTAATCAAGTAAACCATTTGATTTACTTGAGTAAATCATTTGATTAACTTCCCTAGGTAAAGCTTCCTGAACCAGTGGGAACCTTTCTTTTCCAGATACTCGCTTTTTACTAAGGAAGAGATTCTGTTCTGGATGCTGTTCGGATGCCGTACGCCCAACAGCTCTGCTATGGCCTCATTGCTGGCAAAACAGCCTTCTTCTCCGAACCCCTGCACGTACGCAAGGATCATCTTGTCGAGCTGTCTTAGTTTCGGATCGCTCAGTATTTGGGATGAGATCCAGATCCCTCTGCTTGGTGACATTTCTCGGGCAGAGCAGATTCCTCACTAGTTGTCAAACAAAATCTTTCAGGGACAAAAAGTACTTTTCGTTTCCGCTTGTCAGATGTCCTAGAACGCAATTCAGAGCCTTACCTATGCTTAGGTATCAACCCAACCCCCAAAACCCTTTCAGGGGGCTAAAACTTTAAAAACCGCCGCCATACGCATGGAAAAAACTGGAATTACGTTCGGCTTTTCGGCTTATTGTTCTATTTAGGCTTTCGGCTTTTTGTCCTATTGGTATATTAGGGCCGGGTTGCTGCCCTGCACCCGGTAGCCTCACCTGCGGGTAGTCGCACCCGGACGTTCCCGGTTGCCTCGGTGCCGGTTGAGTCCACATTATGGATACGTCCTAGAACGGGCCATGTATCCACTGTCCTAGTACGTCCTAGTTCTTGAAGAGCTGTACGAAAAACGATCCGAAAAAACGTGAAATCACCAGATTATGGATACACGATGGATCAAAATGACCTTATTTAGAATGATTCTAGGTAAATGTAAAAGATTTGTCTAATTTTGTGTTATTGAGACTCAATCTCAACGCCAGATCGCGGAGGATTGGCGATCTCGATTCAAAATGGGATAGCATAGCCATATTCTCAAAGACGCCGTACAGAGCCTCTCAGAGCCTCTCAGGCATATATTTGAGTTTCCCCCTAGGGCAAAGCGCCGCCCTAGGGCCTATCAGATGGCCTAGGATTGGCGATCCCTGAATTCGAATCCCTAGCCATGCAACGCAAGCAAAGCGATTTACAGAGCATCTGACGCCCGTATTCAGGATCACAAGACAAAGCGAGTACGCACAAAAAAGCCCACAAGCCGAAGCCTGTGGGCCTGTATCCAGATTATGGATGATCTACGCCATAAGCTTGTCGCAGATCAGTCTTGCCAGTTGTATTGGATTTTCGCTGACAACGATTGTCTTGAACCACCGTTGCATCGATTTCGCGTAATCGTTTGCCTTGTTTTTATCACGCAAGCAACATCCGATCAAATCGACTTTACCGCGAAACTTTTCGAAGTCCGTTGTCGAATCAGTTATTGCAGCATCAGTGAAGACTATAGCTGTATCCGCATTTTCCATACGAGAGCGATAGCGAACTAAACAAGATTGCATCGCTTCTCTGTTGGGCGATGGTCTCGCCCTTAGTATTTCCTTGCTGGATACATTGCTCATGTCTCCGATCATATCTTCGGAAGTGAAAACGATATCAACATCCGCGATACCCTTTTCATCCAGTAACCGTAAAGCGGATACGAACTCGATTCCGCCTAGGAATTGCAACGGGATTGACATAGACCCTGACATATCGACAACAACGAACAACTTTCTTTTCGTTTTCCTTTTGACAACGCTAAGAAACGGATTGCCAGAGCCTGTCATTGCAGACTGAATACGAATCCTCGATCCGGTAGATGCTGATCTAGCCCTAGCCAGTCGATGATTAGCAGCAATGCTTGTCATTGAATTGCAAATACGATCCCTCGTTTTCTTTACGTAGTCTGAAGCTGGACCATCTTTGAACGGCCATAGATCCCAGTCCATGTCATTAGGTTTTGAATACGTTCCATTTGGATTGTTGTTCAAGTTGTGACGTTGTACCGAATCCGGATCTTGGATACCACCGATTGAGTCATCGTACCAACCAACGTCACCCTTGCGAGTATTGACAGGTTGTATTTGATCCTTGAATACTTCATAGAATTCAAGTGTTAGACTTAATCTAGTTTCGAGATCGATTGCTGCCGTTAAGGTGAGCATGTCGTAAAACCATTTCAGAACGTAAGTTGTATTCTTTTTGTGGTTACGAAAGGTTACCTCCTTGACGCCATTCCATTTCGGCGCTTGTTGTCGCCAACTTTTCCAAGTCTTTGCCTCGTTGAATTTCAACGTTAGTAGGTACTGGCAAGGATCGGCTGTATCCGTTGGAATACTACGAAGATAATTCTTCCAACCAAAACGGTCGCCAGTTCTCTGTTGTTCTTTTGCTTCGATGTAGCAATCTTCAGTCACGTTGAACACGTAGAACGGACAACCTTTATCTTGTAGTTCCTTTGCCAATACAGAGATCGAGAAGCTGTTGTCCAACGTGTGTCGACCATGCGCGCATTCATGCCAGATTAAACTCTTTATGAATTTGTGCAACTTGAGACCCTTCTTAGCTGTATCCGGATTTATCATACCGTCGATTTGTTGTCCAACGGCGATCTTGTGCTCGCAGTCAAAGGTCCAACTAGCTGTATCCAGATCCTCTACAACCTGAGTTCTGACTCCACAATTTGAATACGAACGAAGCTCTCTGAGCTTGCCTATCTTTTGCTTTGCCGTTTTGTTTCGCCATTCAGAGCGAATGGCCTTTACGATTTTTGTATGTGATATCATATCTGTATTTACTTTCTAATTACGCTAATGCTAGTTTAATCTCTTCGACTGCTTGCAAGCTATCTTGTAACGGATCGCCTGTCCTAGCGTCACTTTCAACAAGCTGATCTTCTAATCCGTCTTGTATCCATTTTCTAATGTCAGCCCAATCATCTGATCCTGACCATTCCAATGCGTTGACTAAAGTCCGACAATCAATGGGCGCCTTAACTCTCATTTCATTGTATCGATCACGCGACAGCTTAGCCGCTTCAGCGAATTGGACTTCGTAGATCGTAACCTTGTACGTATCCGCAATTTGCTTACAGATATTAGCGAAATCATCTAGATCGAATTTGATATTCACTTTATGCCAGCGAGACCAGAACGCCTCTGTAATGCTATTAGCACTACGATTGCCAGCGGCAATTATATGCAGGTTCTGAACCTTGCAACGGATCACTTCACAAGCTCCGTTCTTCATATGCCGAGTCCGAAGTACGTATTCAGGATCTCCTGACGCCTTGTTAGGTTCAAGGAAAGACAGCAAAAATTCCTGAGATACGATAGGCCACCTCAGAACTTCATCGAGAAAGAGAAGAACCCTTTTCCCTTTACTTGCTGCTCGTACTGCCTGTGTCAATACACCATCGACAACAGCAAACCCACCGTTGCCATCTGGAACGGTAGACCCGACAAGTGTAGTTTCTTCGTCAATACTGTCCGAACAGCCATGCTCCAAGTATAGATCGTATGCGTTTCCAAGTTGCCTGATTGAATAACTCTTCCCGTAGCTAGGCGGACTTGTTACCAAAATCTTGAGACAAGGTCCTTGGTCCGGGTAGTACGGTAGAACCTTTTTTAAGATCACGTTATCACTCGAAGCTGTTGCAACCTTAGCTCTAGCCATTCTACTAGGAGAACCCTTTAAAGAGTCTCTGAAGGCGTTGTAATCCCTTTGAAGATCCTCTACTTGATCACGAACGGGAGTCAAAGCATCTTGTATTTCATCTTGTATCTGAGCCGTCGATACAGACTGCGAGCTATTGTCCATTGCTCGTCGAACGATGCTCGCAACTTGCGATGCAACATCGTTGGCAATGGGATTGCTAGAGGATACTTGTCTCCCCGCTCGATGCTCTTTGTATTCATGAAGCAACTTCTCGCAGACTTCCCTATGCTCAGCAGAGCTGATCCTTTCAATGGTCTCCAAAGCCAAAGGCAGAGCGATACCGCGAATTTGCGACGCCGTATTCGACGGAAGGTCTCCTAGCTGAACCATTGCTGGGACTATTGCATGGCGCAACTGATCCGTAGTTGAATTGAAGATACGACCGCGTAAAACGGTAACTACGGTTGACTTGATTGTTTCGATATTTGTCATTGTATTTATTTTTTGGTTACTGTTGCGATTGCCAAGATCAGAGTGATCCCGAAAATCGGCGCATATAATACCATGTACGGGAGAGGTTTGTCAACGATCTGAATTTATAGGTCTAGGAAAAGGGAAAAAACGCCTTGATAGGTGGCAAAAAGTACCATTTTCTGTCGAAAAAGTACTATTTTTGTTTTTCTATAGCCCAACCTGTATCCAAAAAGCTTGGACAAACTGCACTTTTGGACCTGTCTAAGTTTTTTAACTACAAACAAGATCCGCGTCCTAGGACAGCTTTGCCGGCTGTATCTATATTTTGGGGATTTGTCCTAGTAGTCCTAGGACAACTACGTCCTAGGTCGTTCTAGATCGTATCCAGATTTAAACTATTTTGGCTTGTATCCAGTTTTTTGTGACGCACCGGGGCGGGGGTCGGGTGCCTTTGGATTTTAGAATTGCAATTTATGTACTGCCTTCTAAAAAAATACTTGACTTATAGCTATTTTTATGCTTTAGGCTATTTTTCTTATGAATACCCCTGATCCTAATCTTGTTAAACAAGAGCTGTTTGAAAATATTAGTACAGCCGTTAGGGAATACGCTGAGGAGCACGAGGTTAAAAAACTTAAATGCTTGGAGCGGTACAACCCAGAAAAAGTAGCAACTATACTATTTCTTTCTGCTCAAGGTAAAAGCATTAACAACATGGTCTCTAAATACGGTTTTAAACACGAAACTGTACAACGTGTGTTAGTGTCATACGCAGATCATATGGGAAAGTGGCGTGAGCTTGGTGGGCAACTTGCGGCCTACTCTTACTTAAACATAAACTCACTAGAGGAAGAAATGGTAAATAACGTGCGTACACGTATGCAATCCGGTGAGCTTAAGCCTACTTTTAAAGATATTAAAGATATTAGTATAGCAAAATCTAACTCGTCCAGAGAGGCTATGTTGGCAAGGGGTGAGGCTACTAGCATATCAAGAGAAGAAAAAGTGTACACTGATGATGACTACAAAAGCCTGATGGAAAAAGCTAGAAGCAAAATAAAACAAGCGGAGGTTATAGATGTTAATAGTACATAGTTTTGAGGAGTTTGATGATGATGAAGAAATAGACAAGGATAGGGTAATTGCTCATTTGTTTAAAATTATAATGGAACTAGACCCAAGCACAACCCGAGAAGACATAGCTTTGCTTGTTATGGCGAACATGACTATAGAGGATATGGAACAAGAAGAAGATGATTTAAACTTTGAGAGGAACTAAAGCAGTGAGCGGTAAAGGTGACAGGGACAGAACTATTGATAAAGACGCATACAATCAGGGATGGGAGCGCGTTTTTGGGGGAAACATAGATTTGATTCAGGAGGAGACGCCTGAAGACGTGGGTGCGAATCCCACTTCCTCCACCATTAGAAAAGTGCCGTTTCGTGCTCCGCCAATCAGGCATGGGCTCAGACGAGTAATTGAATGAATTTTACCGAGCATCCTTTCTTAGAAGCTCCTACGGCTAAAGAAATTGTTTGGCTGTACAACAACGATTTGCCCCTTTTAAAAGAGCTTCATGCCGCTCACGAAAGTCGAATACAATCTTCCTTAGACGATCCTGTAAGGCATGGCTTTGATCTTCCCGGCTGGGGGCGTATTGAAGAAGGTTTGAAACAGCACAATGAGTGTTTGGCTTTGGGGGGAAACAGATCGGGTAAGACTACCGGCTTTGCTAAAATTGTTATGAAAGCTGTAACGGAAAGCAACGATGGTCATGTTGTGTGCTTTAGCCAGAACGAGGACACCTCTATCAAGGTGCAGCAGTCCGCTGTCTGGGAGATGATGCCCAAGGAGTTCAAGAAGAAGACTAAAAGCATTGAAGGGTACATCAACTACAGCATGCAAAACGGGTTTACCGCAAAGAGCTTTATCTTTCCTGATACTCGTACTCGTGTAGATTTTAAGACGTACACCCAGTTTAGCAACAATCAGACAATCTTAGAGGGCTTTGAATACGGTTTCCCTAATGCTAGTGGGCTAAACATCGGTGCGTGGCTGGACGAGTACCTAGGGGACTCTACGTTAGTAAACACTCTTAGATTTCGTTTAGCAACACGAGATGCCGTAATGGGCATAGGCTTTACTCCTATTGATGGATACACCCCGTTTATATCCGATTACTTAAAAAACGTAGAAACTTTAGAAACCAAGAAAGCTCAGTTGCTAAAAAACAAAGAGCTTCCGGTAAGGCAGTACAGCCCGTCAAGGGATGCAGCTGTGGTGTATCTGCACTCTGACGAGAATCCATTTGGGGGATATGAGCGTATAGCAAAAGACCTTCGCGGAAGACCGGACGAGGAAGTGCTAGTGCGGGCGTACGGAGTACCAGTAAGAAGCATGACTTCTTTGCTCCCGCTTTTTAACACTGAGGTAAACGTCCTTAAGGATGAGGTCCCAAACAAGTACGGGATGAAGTTCCCTAATGTTTCTGACAAGTCTAGGTACACAGTATACCAAGTAGTGGACCCTGCTGGTGCTAGGAACTACGTAGCTATATGGGCTGCTGTAGATGGCAATGACAACGTGTACATCTGCCGGGAGTGGCCTGACTGGGACACATACGGCGAGTGGGCTGAGTTCGGGGACCCAAAGTGGAGATACGGTCCTGCTTCTAAAAAGATTGGACTAAACGTACCGGGGTACGTTGAGCTTTTTGAAGAAATAGAAGACGATCTGGGAGTGCAGGTGTTTGAGCGTATCGGGGATTCTAGATTTTTTGCTAAAGAAAACGAGAATAACGAGGACCTGTTTATGTCTTTCGAGGAGCACGACATGACATTCGTGCCCTCTGATGGGCGTATAGAGGAAGTTGGGCTTTCTGCTTTAGATGAGTGGTTCAGTTACAACCCAAACGAGCCCATAGAT